>JAABUX010006874.1_pt1 | contig 13481 bp, 15 predicted proteins | sample 5561851 | NCBI WGS metagenome assembly JAABUX01 (sample SAMN10711883, study PRJNA513361) | rock metagenome | isolation source: Antarctica rocks | place: Antarctica: Victoria Land, Richard Nunatak red sandstone | collected 2016-01-03 | reverse complement strand
GTGTCGCCGGTAAAGGTGTTCTTGAGGCCGACCACGGCGGCGATGTCGCCGGCGTAGACGGTCTGGATATCCTCGCGGTGGTCGGCGTGCATCTGCAGGAGGCGGCCGACGCGCTCCTTCTGGTCCTTGATCGTGTTCTGCACGTAGGAGCCGGCATTGAGCGTGCCCGAGTAGACGCGCACATAGGCCAGACGACCCACGAAGGGGTCGGTCACGATCTTGAAGGCCAGGGCCGAGAACGGCTCGTTGTCGCTGGCCTGGCGGATCGCCGCGGTATCGGTGCGCGGATCGGTGCCGATGACCGGCGGCACGTCGAGCGGCGAGGGCAGGTAAGCCACGATCGCGTCGAGCATCTGCTGCACGCCCTTGTTGCGTAGCGCAGAGCCGCACAACATAGGGTTGAACTTACCGGCCAGCGTGGCCTTGCGGATGCCCGTCTGCAACTGCTCTTCGGTCAGATCGTTGTGCTCGAAGAAATACTCGATCAGCTCTTCGTCGGTCTCGGCGACCTTCTCCAGCATCTCGGCGCGGTAGCGTTGCGCCTCCTCCAGCATGTTGGCGGGGACCTCGCTCTCAACCGGGGTCATGCCCGTGTTGTCGCCGAAGGTAATGGCCCGCATGCGGATGAGGTCGATCACGCCCTGGAAGTCGTTCTCCAGGCCGATTGGGATCTGGATGGGAACCGCGTTGGCGGCCAGACGCTCGTGAAGCATGTCCAGGCAGCGCACGAACGAGGCGCCGGTGCGGTCCATTTTGTTGGCGAAGATGATGCGCGGCACGTTGTAGCGGTCGGCCTGGCGCCACACCGTCTCCGACTGCGGCTCCACGCCGGCCACGCCGTCCAGCACCACCACGCCGCCATCGAGTACGCGCAGAGACCGCTCCACCTCGACGGTGAAATCGACGTGCCCGGGCGTGTCGATGATGTTGATGCGGTTATCTTTCCAGAAACAGGTCGTGGCCGCGGACGTGATGGTGATGCCGCGCTCGCGCTCCTGCGCCATCCAGTCCATCGTCGCCGCGCCCTCATGCACCTCGCCGATCTTATGGATCACGCCGGTGTAGTAGAGGATGCGCTCCGTCGTCGTCGTCTTGCCGGCGTCGATGTGCGCGATGATCCCGATATTGCGCGTTTTCTCCAGGGAATATTGCCGTGCCATGATGTCCTCGCTCAGCTATTAGCCGTTAGCTATTAGCTGTTAGCATATGCCCCAACTGGAAGCTAAAGGCTAAAGGCTAACAGCTAAAACCTATAATGTGAAAATGCCTTATTAGATTCCGCCATACGATGCACTTCCTCGCGGCGTCGCACCGTGGCGCCCGTGTTATTTGCCGCGTCCATCAACTCGGCCGCCAGCTTCTCGGCCATCGAGCGGCCGGAGCGCGTGCGCGCCGCGCGGATGATCCAGCGGATGGCCAGAGCCTGCCGGCGGTCGCCGCGGATCTCCACCGGTACCTGATAGGTCGAGCCGCCGACGCGGCGGGGCTTGACCTCGATGACCGGCGTCACGTTGCGCATGGCCTGCTCGAACACCTCGAGGCCTGGCCGCCGCGTGCGGCCCTCGACAGTCTCGAGGGCGGTGTAGACGATTTTCTCGGCCAGCGACTTCTTGCCCCGCGTCATCACCGAGTTGATGAACTTGGCCATCACCTGGTTGTTATAGCGCGGATCGGGCAGGAGCACGCGCTTGGTCACTCGTTGCCGTCGTGGCATCCCAACTCCTCTACCGTTACCCTTTGTAAACGCCCGTTCTCTGCACACACAGAGGCACTGCCGGGTCCGGGAACAGACCTTCACTGCAGTGCCTCTGACCGTATTGTTCCCCTGGAACCGACGATGTCGGCGCCGGGGATGCCTGGAACTGGTTCGCCCTAGAGGGGTGCCTTAGCTCTTCGGCTTCTTCGCCCCATACTTGGAGCGACCTTTTTTGCGGTCTTTCACCCCAGCCGCGTCGAGAGTCCCGCGCACGATATGATAGCGCACGCCGGGGAGGTCCTTGACGCGGCCGCCGCGCACGAGCACCACCGAGTGCTCCTGCAGGTTATGTCCCTCACCGGGGATATAGGCCGTGACCTCGCGCCCATTGCTGAGTCGCACGCGGGCGATCTTGCGCAGGGCCGAGTTCGGCTTTTTCGGTGTCATCGTCTTTACCTGCGTGCAGACGCCACGCTTCTGGGGGCAGCCGCTCAATTGCTGTGGGCGGCCCTTGAGGGCGTTGAGCGTCCAGCGCAGGTCTGGCGCCTTCGACTTCTTTATCGTCGGCTTGCGCCCGCTGCGAATCAACTGTCGGATCGTCGGCAACTCTTTGCTCCGTCCTTCTGGCTGGTGGCCCGCCACGGGGGCCTCGCGCCGCGTCTACGGCAGGCTCACGGGCACAAACGCCTCACGGCACTACACATGGCCGCAATAAGGAAGTCTATCAGGTCTTGGGACCGATAGCAAATTGTGCGTCAGGCCGAGCGCCCCCCAACAATTGTGAGGCCGCCTGACCATCGACGGTCATGGCAGGGCACGCACCCTGTGTAGTGGCAATGATGCTCTCGAACTGACTTCCAATTTGCGCGAACGATAAGTCAGGATACAGGACTTTGGCAATCTATGGCATGCAAGGACGTGAGAGGCGCGGAGAAGAAAGCGGAGAGATGCTCCCTGCGGTCCACACGTACCATCCATTGACGGGCTCCATGCATGCGGGATGCGGCTCTATCCAGCTCCGTCGCCGACGCAGCCGCATGCAACGGTGCTCTCGTAGCAGAGTGCGCGACGGTGGGCAGCGCGTGCGCGCATCAGGGCCGCGAACGAGCGGTACCGCTTCTGTTCCCGGCGCCAGGACACGAAAAAACAGGCCTCCCACTCGCTGTCGGGCGCGACGATCCTGGGGTTCAGGAGGATTGTCGCGTCGTCGCCGGCCGCGCCGTCGCTCACCTCCAGGGCCGCCTCCAGGTACGTCTTGGCGGCTTGCGCATCCATCGCCGCGGGATCAACCTCGCGCGCCCGTAGCGCGGCACTGATGCCCGCGTCGCTCCCGCCGATAATGAGTAGCCGCGTCATGGTCCCCGTTCCCCTCTCTCGTCGCTCGTCGTCGCCCGGATGGACGACTCAGGCCGCGGTGCGCTCGATCAACTCGTGCTCGGTGCGCTCACGGATGGCGTCGCGCACGGCGCGGTACGCGGCCAGTTGCTCCGCTTCCGTCCCCGTGACGCGCGATGGGTCCGGGAAGCTCCAGTGCAGGCGCTCCCTGGACCCGAAGAACACCGGGCAGGCCTCGTTGGCCTGGTCGCACACGGTGATCACCGCGTCGAAAGGCTCTCCCAGGTAGCGGTCCAGCGTCTTGCTCTCCTGGCGCGCGATGTTGATCCCCAGTTCGGCCATGACCCTGATGGCCAGCGGACGCACATAGGTCGCCTCCGTCCCGGCCGAATACGCCTCGAAGCGGTCGCCCGCCAGGTGGCGCAGCAAGCCCTCGGCCATCTGGCTGCGCGCCGAGTTATGCGTGCACAGGAACAGGACGCGCCGCGTTCTTTGGTTCTGGACGTCCATACTGTCTCCCCGCTCTCCTATCTTCTCGTGGCCATCGCGTCGGCCAGCGTATCTTCGTAGATCACGGCCCGCTCCTCCGCGACCGGCGTGGAGCGGATCAGCAGGTCGTAGAGCGTGGCCCCGAGCGGCCCGCCCACCAGCGGACCGACGATGTAGGCCCACCAGATGCCGTTCGGCCCCGGTAGGGCGATGGAGCCCCAGCCGGCCAGCAGCGCGAACAGGCGCGGCCCCAGATCGCGCGCCGGGTTGAGGCCCGCCTGCGTCAGCGGGGCCAGCACGCTGATGATGATGGCCACACTGAAGCCAATGAAGAACGGCGCCATGTTGGCGCCCGGAGCGTCGCGATTGCGCCGGTCCACCAGCGCAAAGATGAAAAACACCAGGATCGCCGTGCCCAGCGCCTCGATCAGCATCACCGCTAGCGGCGAGAGCAGGGCGAGCGTGGCCGGGGACGTGCCGAAGACGGCCGGGTTGGGGCCGTACTCGCCGAAGACCATCCCCGAGAGCTGGCTGCCGTCCCGGCCGCGTACTAGACGGTGCGCCTGCTCGAAGCGGGCGATAAAGGGACTGAAGCAGGCGTAGAGCGTGGCTGCGGCCAGGAAAGCCCCGGCGAACTGCGCTCCCCAATAGGGCAGCACGCGCGTGACGGGGAAGGTCTCGCGGCGGCACAGGGCCACGCTGAGCGTGACGGCCGGGTTGAGGTGCGCCCCGCTGGCTGTGGCCGTGGCGTAGATGGCCAGGCTGACGCCGAAGCCCCACACCACCGCCACCTGCCAGAGCCCGACCTGCGCCCCGGTGATGACGGCGCTCATGACCGAGCCGCAACCGAAGAAGGCCAGGATATAGGTACCGACGGCCTCGCCGGCGCAGGCGCGCCTGAGCGAGGGCAAGGTGGCGATAGGGTGCGCTGGCGTGGCAACGGCAACGGGGATAGCGGATCTCGTCGCGGGCGCCGTGCGGCTCATGCGCGTCCTTTCCAGGCCAATGACATCACAGCACCGTTGCGCTATGAACAGCAGGAGTCGCCCACTTGTATGGGTGGACAAGGGACGGTTCCGTACGAGCAGAAGACGCAGCAGTCGCCGGGCTTCGGCCGTAGCCGCGTCTCGCAGTGCGGGCACACGTAGAAGTACTGACACGCATCCGTGGGCATCGTTTGGGTTGCCTCGCTCTTGCATAGGGGGCATGTGATGACCGACGTCAGTTGCACAGGGTAACTCCTCCCGTCTCGTCTTCCCGCCCGCGGGTCGTCTCGATCTCCGCCCGTACAAGCGAGCGGAGGGGAATGCGACGGCCCGTGACGGGGTGTTTACAGGTCAGCAGGTAGCGGATGCGCGTGCAAAGCTCGCGCTGCACGGTGTGGAACGCTCGGGCCTGCTCGTCCGGGTCCTCGACCAGCGCCGGGTCGGGGAAGCTCCAGTGGATGCGTACCGGATCGTCGGGGAAGACGGGGCAGCCGTCGCGCACGCGGTCGCACACCGTGATAATGTAGTCGAACCGCTGACCCACGAACAGGTCCAGCGACTTGGAGGTGTAGCGAGCGGGGTCGTCGTCCCACCGGCGCAACAGGGTGAGGGCGATCGGGTGGATCGAGGCCGGTACACTCCCGGCGCTGTAGACCTCGACGGCATCCCCGCCCAGGTGGCGCATGATGCCCTCGGCGATCTGCGAACGGGCGCTGTTGTGCGTGCACAGGAACAGCACGCGCAGGGGGTGAGCGGGGTCGGGATGAGGCTCGCCGTCCGCGGACTTCCCCTCGCCTACCTCGCCGGGTACCGGGAGTACCGGGATCTGGAGCGCGACGCCGGTAGCCGCGTAGAGCGCCTGCAAACGGTCGAGGTCGAGGCTGTAGTAGACGTCACGGGCGTCGGCCGAGCTACGGTGATCGCGCAGCAACCCCAGGGCGCGCAGCTGCTTGAGGTGGTATGAGACGGCATTCTGGGGGACGCCCACCTGCTCCACAATCTCGCCGCTCTTGAGATCGGTCAGCGCGAGCAGTCGTAGGATGGTCAGGCGGGTCTCGTCGGCCAGGGCCTTGAAGAAGAGCAGCACGTTGGGCGCCAAGTATTCGGGGCGGATCACGGCGAGGGGGGTGGACATCGGTTGTCCCCCATTTACTTCGATAATTTTTGTTACAGATTCTATTGATATAATAGGCCGGGTTGCCGGATTCGTCAAGTGTCCGAACGGACCAGGGACCCTATCACGCTCAGACAGCGGGGTGTGCCCCTCTCGGGTTAACGGTACCTCGTTGTACCTTGCATCCTTTTTGCCGCTTCTCCGTCTACTTGTATGGACGGCCCACAGGGGCCGCTGACAGACGAATGCAACGGAGGACTAGAATGACAGTAGCACCAACGCCCACCACGATCGAGCAGACCCCGCGCACACGTGCGGTGGAAGAGGATGTCCCCGATAATCTGAAGCGATTCTATGCGGGCAAGGTGGCCAAGGAGCAAGAGGAAGGGTTGGCGTTGTCGTCCTGTTGCTCGCTGGCCACGCAGGCGACCTGCTGCGCACCCTCGGAGAAGGCGGCCTGCTGCGGGCCGGCCAACGCGGGGAGCTGCGGCTGCCAGTGATCGGAGGGAGTTTGTGAATCCGGACATAGAGACGACCTGGGAGGAGCTGTCCGCGCGGCTGCGCGGCTTCATCGCCCGGCGCGTCGGGGATGCGGCCGAGGCCGAGGACATCCTGCAAGAGGTCTTGCTGCGCATCTACCGCCACGGCGACACGCTGGAACGGGCCGAGCGCGTCCACGCCTGGGTCTACTAGATCACGCGGAACGCCATCGCCGACTCCTACCGGGCGCGTGGCCGGTACGCCGAACTGGCCGCGGCGCTGACCGACGCGGGGCCGACGGCGGAGGCTGACTCCCCGGCCGTCGACCTCCGCGCGGAACTGGCGGCCTGCCTCGCGCCAATGATCGACCGGCTCCCTGACGGGTACCGTCAGGCGATTGTGCTGACCGAGTTCGAGGGCTTAACCCAGCAGCAGGCCGCGGCCCAGCTCGGGCTGCCGCTCCCCAACCTGAAGTCGCGGGTCCAGCGCGGACGGGGACGCCTGAAGGCGCTGCTGCTGGAGTGCTGCCGGGTCGATCTCGACAGGCGCGGGGGCATCGCCTCGTACGAGGCGCGGGACGGGTTGTGCCAGGAGTGTCGCGGCGAGAAGGGATCGGCTGTCCCGTGAGCGGAACTGGCCGGACGCCACGATGCCATGAGCGTGCTGGCGTCTCGCCAATCTCCGTTGGTACGGGTCAAGCAATCGTGATCGCGGGTCGATTTCTCATTTCATTGACAAACGTCGATGTGTTGTGTTAGTATCGAGGAGTGAAGACGCCTACCCTACTGCATCCGCTGCCGGTCCGGCACAAGAACGATCCCTGCTGCGCCCCGGTCGCGGCCCCGAGCCTCACGCTGACACAGACGGACACGCTGGCTGACCGGCTCAAGGCGCTGGGCGACCCCACGCGGCTGCGCATGCTTGACCTTCTGGCGCAGCAAGCCGAGCCGCTGTGCGTGTGCGATCTCACTCCTCAGTTCAGCCAGAACCAGCCTACCATCAGCCATCACCTCAAGCTCTTGCGGGAGGCCGGACTGATCGACAGCGAGAAGCAGGGCATTTGGGCCTACTACCGGGCCACCGAGGAGGGAAGGAGGAGCCTCGTGGCCGTGAAGGCGCTCACTTAGCGCCCCCCTTTTTTTGCGCTTACACATCGACGTTTGTCGATAAGGAGACCGTAATGGTTCAGTTATTTGCCCACCTACGCCGCCGTGACGGCCCGCACCCTCGCCGCGACCACGTTTTGCGAGGAGTGTGGCGAGGTCTGCACGCCGGCATGCCGGCACGAGGCCTCGCGCCAGCGGAACGATCGCCGGGTGCAGGACATCAGCCTGTACCTCCGCTAACCACGCCGACACGCCCCACACCCGCTTTGATACGGATTTGATACGGAGAGATCGACGGGAGAGAGACGATGAGCCAGGACACGATGACGGGGACCGTTGCGCCGGAGACGATCGCGGAGCAGGTGCGCGACCGCTACGCCCGCGCGGCCATAAGTGTGCGTGCCGGGGGAGACGGCACGTGTTGTTCAGCCGACTGCTGCTCCGCTGACCGGGCCGACGACCCAGTGACGAGCAACCTGTATGACGCCGCGCAGACGGAGGGGCTGCCTGAGGAGGCCGTGCTGGCCTCGCTCGGCTGCGGCAACCCCACGGCGCTGATCGATCTGCGCGAGGGGCAAGTGGTCCTCGACCTTGGCTCCGGAGGCGGGATCGACGTGCTGCTCAGCGCCAGGCGGGTGGGGCCAACCGGCTTCGTCTACGGCGTGGACATGACCGACGAGATGCTGGCGCTGGCGCAGGAGAACAAGGCCAGGGCCGGCGCAACCAACGTCGCCTTTCTGAGGGGGCGCATCGAGGAGATCCCGCTGCCGGCGGACTCCGTGGACGTTGTGATCAGCAACTGCGTCATCAACCTGGCCGCCGACAAGGGCCGCGTGCTGCGCGAGGCCTACCGCGTGTTGAGGTCGGGTGGCCGCTTCGCCGTCAGCGACGTGGTGGCCGACGGACCGATCCCCGCGGGGCTGCGCAGCAATATGGAGGCGTGGGTGGGCTGTCTCGCCGGCGCGCTGGAGATCGACACGTACAAAGCTCTGCTCGTTGAAGCCGGTTTCGCGGACGTGAGCGTGCAGATCACACGGCGCTATACCGTGGCCGAGGTGGGGTTGGACACGAGCACACTCCCCGCGGATTGGTGGGACGGCGACGGCAAGCTAGCCAGCGCCTTTGTCCGCGCGACCAAGCCCCTCCCTGCGTCGACCGCGGCGATGACGACGGACACCCGAGAGGTCCCGGTGTCAAAGGCGGATACCGGGGGCGGACGCCGCAGGGGCTCGGGAAACGTCTACGGAGTTGACCCGCGACCATGACAACGAGTGGAGGTGCGTCTTGCGCCACGCCCGCGTAGCGAGCGCGGCGCAGGTCGCAGGCGCGCGTCCCGTGGGAGGTGGCGCCTGCGATCCCGGCGCGGGCGGCGTACTGGTCCTTGAACGCGTCCGTGTCCTGGGCCCGGCGCGCGGCCTGCACCGCATCGTGTTCCGCCGGGGCGGACGGTGAGCCAGTGCGCTCTCCCTGTGCGTGGGAGAGAGGAGTGGAATTAGCCGATGCGCGGGATGCCGCCACTGAGCAGCGACTGTACGGTCATGGCGGCGCCCAACAGCGTGACAACGCAGCGGGACCGGGATGGCGCCGATACCATCCCGATCCCGCCGCTCACGTGTGACGCGAACGCTCATCTCAGCCTGACGCGTCAGGCCCTCGTCAAGCGACCGCGGCTACCGCGGCGGGAACTGCGAGTGGGGGGCCGGCGGGGCAAGGTTCTCGGTCGGCGCCTTCGCCGTGAAGCCGATGATCGCGCAGTTGATGTCGACGCCCGCGGAGCCGTACGGTTTGGGCAGCCCCGTGGCTGGGTCGACGCCCGTCAACAGGTCGGGCCGGGTCGCGGCCAGATTGAAGACGGTGTTTTCATCGATCTGGCGCTTGTTGAGTCCCGCGCGCACCGCTTTGTCGGTCCACAGGCCGAGCTGCGCGTCCCACAACGGGCTGTAGGCAGCGGCATGCCGGGGGTCGCTCAGGGTGGGGAGATCGCCGAACACATTGAGGAGGTCGCCGCCGTTGCGCAGGGCCGTGATCAGGGTCGTGTTGGCGGCCGAGGCGTCCTGCGACGCCTGACCATCGACGACCAGATGCACGAACCCCTGCGCCTGGGAGTTGTTAGCGCCCGTCTGGCCGTTGATAAAGCCGAAGAGCCGCTCGCGGGCAGAGCCCAGGAAGTCGTCGCCGCCGTTGAACGACGCCCCGTCGAGCGCGGGCACGTAGGTCGAACGTTCCAGCACCGCGGTGAGGGGTTGACCGGCGTCGGTGCTCAGGTAGATAATCGGCTGGCCAGCATCGAACCCCTTGATAAACAACATGTCGACCCACGACTCCAGGAACTGTCCGGGCGGCGATGTCGCGGGCGCGATATGGATGCCAAGGACCCGATCGGCCGTGTTGGTGTGATGGACGACGTCGAAGGGGCCGTCGCCGGTGGCCACGATGGGTGCGCTGTAGATGGTCGACGACCCCGCGATCCGGATGAACGGGCTGTAGCCTGGGCCGGCCACGGCGCCGGGCTGCAACGTCGCGAGTGGGAAGCCGTGCGGCCCAGGGACCGCCACCCGAGAGGGCCTGAAATCGGGCGCGCCCTGGAAGTGGACCGCCGCCGGGCCAAACGGATTCTGCTTCGGCGTTGGGCTCCCGAGGGTCACCGTCTGCACGCACGCGGAGCAGCCGATTCCCATGTTGGCGAGCTTGGGCGCAAAGTTCAGGCCCAGGGTATGCGCCGCCCCGGAGTCCGAGGAATCCAGGAGGACATACCACACCCTCTTCCCATACGCCACGCCGGGGTACAGCGGCAGGCGCACTGTTTCGTTGCTGAGATTGACCTGGATGGCGCTCTCCTCGAACAGGTGGGTGCGGGGCAGCAGGCCCCTCATCTGTCCCAGTCCCGTGGCCTCGCCCGTCAGGCCCTGCGGGGCACCGCCGCGGGCCGTCGTGAGGACGCCGCTGGCGGACGCGCTTCCGTGCCCGTAGAGGGCGACGGGGGCGAGAAGGGCGAGCACCGCCGCACTCGCGGCAACTGTGCGTTTGAGGTGGGGTATCCTTGGCATCGAGAACTCCTGTTTTTGCTATCCCTTGGCGAAGGGCCGGTCGGAGGCGGCCACAACTGGCGCCTACTCTCGATCATAGCAGCAGGGTCTTACGCGGCCATGACGAAGATTACGGAAAGATTAAGATTTTGCTGTGCCTGTGCTCGACGTTGCCGGACGAAAAGTCAGAACTCTCAGGTTGTCATCTTCTCGTAATCTTTGTCACCGCTGCGTAAGACAGGGTCGCTATGATCGGAGGTAGTCGCTGACGTGGCTGTCACTCACGGGCGGCGCACCTGGTTCGGACCGGCGGCGCGATTCCACGGGCACAGACACAGGTTATGGAGGGGAGAGGGTGGTGATCCTCGGCATGTGGCTGCCGTTCAACGTGGGCGTGCCGTTTCTGCCGCCGCAGGAACTCCTGGGCCACCTGCCGATCTTCGGGATCATGTACGTCCTCCTGGTGCACAGCTCGGGTATCGCCCTCGGCGAATCTGTGCACCGATCCGGGCTGACCGGTTCGCCGTCCGGGGAAACGGAAAAGGCAGCGGCGTTCGCCATGTCCTTCGAAGCGGGCGGCTTCAAGGTTCTCAAGTCTACAGTAATCTGATTAAGGACGTGATCATGAGCAATGCAACCCCTGTCCATCACGCTCCGGCGAGACTCACCGGGCACGTCGCCCTCGTTACCGGCGCCGGGTCCGGCATTGGCCGCGCGAGCGCCGTCGCTTTCGCGCGCGAAGGCGCCGCGGTCGCCATCAATTACCTGGACAATGGCGATGACGCCGAGGAGACGCGGAGCCTGGTTGAGGAGGCTGGCGGGACCGCCGTCGTCGTGCAGGGCAACGTCGGCGTCGAGGAAGAGGTCGAGCGTCTGTTCGCGCGGGCGGAGCAGGCGCTCGGGCCAGTGACGATCCTGATGAACAACGCCGGCGCCGACGCCAGCGGGACGCAGGTCGCCGACCTCTCACTCGACGACTGGTCCAAAATGATCGCGTCCAACTTGACGGGGCCGTTCCTGTGCGCGCGGCGCTTCATCCGCGCGGCGCGCGCGCGCAAAGGGTCCGGTCAGGTATCCCGCAAGATCATCAATGTCACCTCCGTGCATGAAGAGGTCCCGCGCGCTGGCGGCGCCGACTACTGCGCGACGAAGGGCGGCCTGCGCAACCTGACGCGCTGCCTCGCGCTCGAGCTGGCGGACGACAAGATCACCGTGAACAACCTGGCGCCGGGCATGGTGCTCACGCCCATGAATCAGGCGGCGATCGATGACCCGGCGCTGCTCGACCAACAGGTGCAGAGCATCCCGTTCAAGCGCGCCGCGCGCCCCGAGGAAATCGCGGCGCTGGCCGTCTATCTCGCCTCGAGCGACGCGGACTACGTCACGGGGACGACCATTTTCATCGACGGGGGCCTGATGCGCAACATGGGGCAAGGCGCATGAGCGGGTTTGACCTCGAGGAAACAGTCCCTGTCACGCTGGAGCGCGCGACGCTCGGACGGCGCTCAACGCCGTCGTGGGCAGCCCGCACTTGTAAGGCTTTCGTAATCCCTGTCACCGGCGCGTAAGGTAGCGGTGTTATGCTGAAAGATAAGGCTTTCAGGGGGACACAGAGGGCGCGCGTCGTCGTGCCCTCACGCGCTATGGATGTGCCGTCCGTCACGCGGCCAGATGTGGCACAGACGAGGGAGCGCCATGATGCGTCAGCAGGAAGACAGGCCGATTCTGGTCGTGGAGGACGAGGAGATCGTCAGTGAGGTCGTGGCGCGCTACCTGCGCCGCGAGGGTTTCCGCGTGAAGGTGGCGGCCGATGGCGCTTCCGCCCTGGCGCTTGCCGCGGCGGACGAGCCTCGGCTGGTGGTGCTCGACCTGATGCTGCCCGATATGGACGGGCTGGAGGTGTGCCGCCAACTCCGCGCGCAGAGCTCCGTGCCCATCCTCATCCTCACGGCCAAGGGCGCGGAAGCCGACGAGGTGCTGGGGTTGGGACTGGGCGCCGACGACTACCTCAGCAAGCCGCTACGGCCGGGGGCCCTCGTCGCCCGTGTCAAAGCCCTCCTGCGCCGGACAGGACCCGACGGCGCTGCGGGCAGCGCGCCGCTACGCTACGATGGCCTGGCGATCGACCCGCGCGCGCGCCGCGTCACGCATGACGACACGCTGCTCGCCCTCACGGCCAAGGAGTTTGACCTGCTGCTCTTCCTGGCCCGCCACCCCGGCGAGGTCTTCTCGCGCGAACAGTTGCTCGACCGGGTATGGGACTATACCTTCGTCGGTGAGGGAAGCACGGTCACGGTGCACGTGCGTCGCCTGCGCGAGAAGATCGAGCCCGACCCGCTACACCCGCGCTACATCAAGACGGTCTGGGGCGTCGGCTACAAGCTCGAGCCCAACCAATGACGAGCGGGGGGGCATCGGAATCGGACGCCTCGCCTGCTCCCTCACCGCCTGGTGCGCAGGCCAGTATCTGGGGGCGCAGCCTGCTCTATAGCCTAGCCGGTATCTGCATCCTGGTGGCGGCCGAGGGCGTCTTCCTCGCGCTCTACCACCCGCCCGGCCGCCAGCCCCTGGGCACGATTGCCATGCTGTTCGCCAGCGCAGTGCTGTCCCTGCTGCTGGGCACGCTGGCGCTGGCGGCCGGTCCGCGCGTGGGCTTGGGCACGATCCGCCGCAAAATGGCCTTCGGCGTCGTCCTCGGCGGCCTGATTGGCCTCGGCGATGTGCTGCTCGCGGCGCGCGTGATGGTCGTGAGCGCGCAGGACGCGTACGTGATGGTGATGCTGCTGTTCTTCGCGCTGCTGATCTCCCTGACCCTGATGCTCTCGCTCGCCGACACGCTGCGTCGCGCCATCGTCGTCCTGATGCGCGCGGCCCGGCGCATGGCCGCCGGCCACCTCGACACCGTGGTGCCAGTCGAGAGCGGGGACGAGTTGGCGACGCTGGCCGCGGACATGCAACGCATGGCCGCCAACCTCGCCGAGGCGCAACGGATGCAGCGAGTGCTCGAAGATGCGCGCCGCGACCTGGTCAGCGGCATCTCGCACGACCTGCGCACGCCGCTCAATGCCGTGCAGGCGGTGGCCAGCGCCCTGGCCGATGGCGTGGCGGTGGAGGAGCCAGGCGCCGTGGCGCGCTACCTTCGGGAACTGGATGCGCAGGTGGATCGGCTGGCCGCGCTGATCGACGACCTATTCATGCTGGCCCGCCTGGAGGGGCCTGCGCCGGAGCTGGCATTGGCGCCCTATCCCA
>JAABUX010006873.1_pt1 | contig 13483 bp, 24 predicted proteins | sample 5561851 | NCBI WGS metagenome assembly JAABUX01 (sample SAMN10711883, study PRJNA513361) | rock metagenome | isolation source: Antarctica rocks | place: Antarctica: Victoria Land, Richard Nunatak red sandstone | collected 2016-01-03 | reverse complement strand
AAGCGCAGCGTCCTGCATTTTCATTAGATATGGCATCAGGCTCCTAGACTGAGCAGCGGTTGTCGGGTGCCATGAATGCTGTGAATTGGCTGGCAGACGGTACACAAGCGTGACAGCGCAACTGAAAGGCCATTGGATGCCGAGGAACAGGCCGCGCTCTCTGATCGTGGCCAGCTGCTTTGCTGACCCCGCACAGCAACACATGCGCCAGTAGAATGAAGCTGCTCATGCAGCTGACCTCGCAGGCCTTAGCCGGGTCGGGACCAATTCGGGGCAGGAGACAGGAGTGCCGCGGTGTGCCCGGCGCCGTTGATTCAGTGGGCAACGACGCACCTGGCCCCCTCGTTCCAGTGCGTGGTTAGCATGGCGGTCACGTCCGCCTCGCTGAAGGCGTCCGTCTGGAGGGCGTTGTAAAAGTTGGTCCCCCCGGCGTAGAACGGCACGCCGCCCGCGGTGAAGCCGGTCCCGGAGGGCTTCACGAACGGCGTGGCCGCCGTGCTGCACGCGGCACAACTGGTCATTTAGAGGGCGCACTGGGTGGCTGAGTCTGTTGGGGCTTCTGAGCTGCTTGCACAGGGAAGGACGACATGTGGCAGGTGCTCGCATATGCTATGTGGTTTGGAGATGGAAGATCAGTATTGGCAGACAGTGAAGCCTTGGCTGGAGCTGCCATGTGGCTCTGGTGCATCCTGTCGGCAGCCAGGTTGCACGCAGCACCACCGTGGGCTGGGCCTCTTCAGCGGGAGGTGCAGAGGGCCAGGGTCAGGGGCACCGAGCAGCTCACATGGGCTGAAACGGAGTGTTGAGGTAGTCGGCCCTCTGGATAGCTCCAGATGCCGCTGTGCTCAGCGGCCTGATCTTGTGCCCCGCGGTCTCTGCATGCGTCATGTTGGGTGTCAGGAATGCTCACGATCACCCCGCGCGCATGCACGGCTAGCTGTGCGAGCATTATGTGCATGGCGACAGGGGTAGCAGTGCTTTGTGAAACAGTGCTTTGTGACGAGGTGCATGTAGCGCAACATGACGAGCTCGCAGTTTGACGTCCTCATCGCCAGTGGATGAGTTCTTTTGCTCAGCCTTCGTGGCAGGGCATGTGCGCACCGGGTGTGCCATCAGTGGGGACCGGTGTGAAGGCGAAGTCAACTTTGCTCTTGTCAGGAGGGACGTGATTCAGCGGCACCTGCACGCTTGGGCCGTCAGATCACCTGATTATGTGAACCTTGTGGAGTAAACTCATGGGTCCATGTCGTGCCATGCATGTAGACCTTGGTACTTCGATCGTCAGCCCGCATCAGCAAAAATGACCGCAACGAATGGGTTGCCTGAATGTTGCGAAGCCGCTCTGCACGTGCGGTGCTGCGAAACTGTGTGGGACCCTCTCCAGGCGCTGCTCTGATGCTGTGCAAATTCCGTGGATTGCGGTTGGGATGCAGCGTGTGCGCTCAACAGGGCACAGGGCACAGGGATGTGCCGTGCCTGTGTCAGTATCTGGGGGTTCTGCTCCAGGAAGGCAGCGTCCACGAGCTGCGTGGGCGGGAAGCTGACTGGCACGCGGCGCTTGAGACTCGTCGGCAGGTTGGACACCTGCACAACGGCCAGCATGCATGATCGAAACCTGCAGTGCTCCAATCATCAGGTCCTAAGTGATGCTCGATATGCTCAGTCGGCCTTCCGGAAAGCAGGTCATCCCACAGGGCAGCGTGCGGAGGCTTGCGACCGGGTGTCTATCGCCACTTTAGGCGCAGGTCCCCTGGGTCATGTTCCGTATGGCGTCCCCCAACATGACCGATGCAAGCCGACCCCGAGACGGGCACAAAGTCTTGCCTGGCAGACTTCCTCCGATTCTATTGCTGCATGGCCGCATGAGTCGTGAGCATGCGCATGAACACATGTGCAGCCGCGCAGTGCTGATGCCCTTGCGGCATGCTAGAAAAGGCCCCCTGTCAGAAGGTGCAGCACCGTACCTTTGTGCCAGCCGGCGACAAACGCGCCGCCTTCTGCGAGCCGGCTGTGGCCCTCGAGGCCACCGCCGCAGTGAGCCTTGGCGCCTGGAACATCAGCTTCCTGTGGTCCTCACGCGCTGCTCTGTCCTGAGCTACGGGTGCCTCGCTGAAGGACCTGGCAGCGCCGCTGGCTGCAGTGTGGCTGGCCGCGGCTGCCATTGCGATCAGGAGGACCTGCGCAGCGAGCCGCTGGTAATGCTATTCAGGCATACGACATGTCGGCCGCTGCTAGGCATGCATGATGGCTGGGCAATGAAACTGGAATATGCGGGACTCGGCGTGGCAAGTCGGGGTAAGGTGGCTCTGTAAGGCGGGCTGTGGCGATGGCACGAGGCAAACCGATGCGTTCGCCTTTCTGATTTAGCGAAGGCGCACCATCCAGGGGTAGAGCAGCTGCGGACATCGCCGCATGATCAGCCGCATCACAATGATCGGCCCAGGCGCGGTCTTCGTGCCAGCCTAGCCGAGCGAGTAATCACCCCGTCGTTTCTGGCGCCCCATGCGGCGGGCATGCACAAGGCAATCTCGCGTCGTGCATCCGATGTGCATCGTTACACGACAATCGAGGCAACCGTCCCTGCTCGGGGCAGGGTCTCATGCATGTCGTAAGATGCACCCTGGAGCTCAACACTGACCGAGACAATCACACGCGCGAGAGTCAACGGGCGATGAGTGTCATCCTCAACGAAAGCTTGCTCCCAGCAGACCCAGTTTCACGTACGCAGCGCTGAAGTCCGCAAAGAACAGCGCCTCATCTGCTGCATAGGTCTGCACCTGCCGCAGATGCGCATGCTCGCTTATGCACCGCACACCAACACCAATGCACGCAACACGAACACAAAAGAGAGCGTCGCTGGCAGCGCACCCACTGCGCCGTTGCGGGGTCGCTCAGCAGGCTCTTGTCGCTGGGAAATGCACCGCCGCCTGCCAACAGCTCCTTGTAGTAGTGGCTGCTGAACGCGTTCGGTTGCTGCGTCATGGCGCCCTGTCGCATTCAGCATGACCTCAAAGATCACGACATGCATGCAATTATCAGCTCCCACCATATACTGGAGGTTTCGCGCCATGCGCGCACGCCAAACCATAGCAACCTGGGCATGCATCAACACTACTCGGTGAGCAGGTCATCGAGGACGGAATGCTGACCAATGCCACGTGTGTCTGCATAGCACAGCACGCACATTCGGCTTGTTGCGGTAGTTTGTCCATGTGAGCTGCTCACCAAGCACTGCTTGCCGGGTCTGGATATCATCATGCTGCGTCGATCAGTGAACTAGTTGGTAGCATCATCGCACCACAGGCGCGGTGAACTGCGACGACCCGATTGCGTGCGCGCCGCTGAGGGCGACCATCTCCCGCGCGCTGAAGCCCTTGGCGCCGAATAGCTGCTGCAGCTGGGCGGATGTGGCCGTCGGCACCGGCAGCACCGCGGGCAGCACCGTGTCGGGCACGTTTGTGTCCCTGTTGCAGACTGCAACCATCAGGTCGATGACAGACCATCCAGTCAGCAATTGACTCATCGGCATTGGCGAGTAGCATGCTGCGGCGCTGTCAGGCTGCAGCGCAGCCTTTGGCAAGGTCCCATGCGAATTAATGTCAGCGCTCCACCGATGACAGCGTCAAGCAGCTGCTGGCTCATGTGCGCGGCGCCGCGCGCCAGACCTTGAGTGCACCTGCTTCACAGGGAGGCTATGCTCCCTGTGCAGCAAAGACGGTGATTGTGACATGCATACATCAGCGCCAAGCGGTGCTCTAGTTTACTGCAAAGACTCACGTGCGCCCCAGGACGATGTTGATGAGTGGTCCGCCAGCCTCCTGCACCGCCACCGCGCCCGCCAGCTGCACCAGGTCTGCCCAGCTCATCACCACCCCCTGGCCCCGCAGCGTCGCCATGACGCTCTGCGCGCAGCAGCACATCGGTACACAGGCCTCGCAGCAGGTCAAGACTGTTGCAGCGATGCCGTCGCGCTTGGACAAAAGGACAGGAATGCAGTGTTGTGGCAGGTTTTTGCTGGGCGCTCGGCCTTGACACAGCGCTTGGTTATGCTATGACACTTGTCAGCCATGACAGAGCTGGCAAACACCTCCAGGATGGGGATGCCGAAGCTGAGTCCCTCGTCCACGGCGTCATTGAACTCGAAGCGGATCGAGCCATTTGCCCTGCGCGCATGACCGTGTCCTCAGACAAACAGCATAACCTGCGCAGCAGCGGTGTACCAGCAAAGCAGTGAGGTCGGCTACCCGTTGCTGGTCGTGCTGTTGCTGAAGGTGCCGGCATCGTGGAACGCCATTCGTAACAGATTTCCTGCCGCGGTGGGCGTCATCACCGCCAGGAGCGCCGCTCTCGCTGCTGACGTGGGATCGACCTGCGTCATGGCCATGTTCAGAATGTCTGCAGTGGGCAGGTATTGTTGAGCACCAAACATCAGGTCGCCCCTTTAGAGACACGCCGGCCCCTTGTATAGTGCTTGCGCACCGCCAGTCCAGCCGCTGCGCTGATGCTGCAGAAGACCAAGCAGGGTATTGTGAGGGCAACGGCCCGGCATCTGAATCGAGGTCGGCGCGCACGGTACCGCATGGCGGTCTGCATGTTTGTGCAGCTCTGCCGCAAGCGCTCTGGCAAATCAGCCTAGGTGCCGTGCAGCTGGCCAGCCTAGGTGATGGCGATGTGACAGCGGGACATGACAGGAAGTCGTGACTCACTGAAGGCTTGCATGCTGCCATCTACATGCTCAGGACACTGCTTCGAAACAGGCGGCATGCAAACTCACGGACTGTCTTCTATCAAACATGTGCACGCACACGGGCGATACAGCCTTCACTGCTCTCGTTTTGCAATGTGCTTGTTCCAGCATACATCAAATTGAGACGGGCTGCTCTGTCCGAGTCTCTGTCTCAGTAGTCGTAACTAGTCTACCGAGCAGACGTGCTGACGCTAACGTCCCCACGAAACCGGTACGACAGTCACTCGTGGTGGGCGGCACCCCTGTTCTGACGCTGCCGGCTCGCCGGGGGCTCCGCGAAGTGCACGCCGCCCCTGCTGGGCCAGCCGTTCGCCTCGCGTTGCGCTGCACCACGTCTGGCCAGCAAGGCGCTGTCGCTGCCACCGGATCCCTGCCGGGTAGACCAGCAGCGATGTCAGCAGGACAAGTCACACTGTGCGCAACCCCACTGCATTGGTGCGGCAGTGCTCCCGCTCGCTCGCAGACCAACGTGGCGTAGAGGTCTCTCTATTGGCTTCAACTACAGCGGCGGCACCTCGACGACCCCGCTGCCGTAGCTGAACAGCCCCACGCGGTCCGCGTACTCGCGTCCGTCGATGGTGGAGCTGCCGGAACCGGCCGAGCGCTGCGCCATGGCCTGGCGTGCAGCTGAGCCGGGTCAGCCGCCTCACAGCGTTGTGGGGGACAACTGTCTTACGCTCGTATCGCCTTACGCAACACGGCGGCAGCCGGGCAATGCCAAAAGCATGTCCGGGGTGTGCAGGGTCGACATGACTCTTGATGAGCATTTCAAGAGTCATGCCGACCCTGCACACCCGACGCCATTACTTGCTTGATGAGGTGTAGCGGCATGCACCTGCTCGTGAGGCGGACTGAACGCCCTGATGAGGTCCCCGCGCTGCCGGGGGCTGGAGCTAGAGTCCGCCGTGAGGTTGTACGTCCTGCCATGCATACCAGACCAAGCAGCCATCAAGGCGTCTACCGTGCTCTAAAGTACACAATCGGTCGCTGGTGCGCTGTGTGCTGCGCCCAAGTGATTCCTGCAGCGGTAAAGGTCAGCTTTTGGCGGCTGCGCCAAGGTCGCCGGGCGCGATGAGTGACTGTAGCCATGGTCAGTCCAGGCTGCAGGCTCACCACAGACTCACCGCTGTGGCCCCTTGGAGGCGCCGGAACTCCGCCAGGCCGCGAACCCGCCGCCCTTGCCGCCGCCCGACCATCCGGGCACGGTGTTCGGTGCATACTGGAACTCCTTTGCGCTCCTCATGGCGCAGCCGCAGCACCTGCACGTTTGCAAACGCTCGTGAGAGGCCAGGCCCCGCCTTGCATACCCAGGCGAGTGACGTTTGAAATGGCGTGGGACGTCATGGTGTGCACACTGCATGTCTGAACCCTTCTGAAATGCCTGCATGCCGCACAGCAATGCCACAAGCTGTCACAGCCGTCGCGCAGGCTCGCCTGATCACGCAGTAGCATACGAAGTGTGTTCCACTCATTGCGCGGGTTATCAGCATGCACATGCGTGGGCACAACCGTCTTGACTTTGGAGGCGCTGTACACACCCTCGTTGCGGCAGCGCATCCAGCTGCGCCACGAACGCGAACACGGCCGCTGCGGTCGCGACGGCGAAGATGCTTGCCAGCAGCAGCGCCAGCCACAGGTCGCCGATCAGGTTCGCCAGCTCGCAGCAGACCAGGCCCTTCACCTCCAGGTACAGCGGGTGTACCTGCACAATGGCGTCTGTTAGGGTTAAGGGTGCAATAGCTACGGTCAGGCCTAGGGTAAGGCTTAGGTTAGGCTTAGGTAAGCGTTAGGGTTGTCTGATTTTATTGGTGCAGCTGCCCACACGTGGCGTGACAAGGCCCTCAGGCGGGGGGCCGTCGCAGTCCAGTGAGCATCGCCTCCTAGCAAGAAAGCGAGAAAGGCTCAGCCCCGTGAGGTTTTGGAGACCACATGCATCCGACACGTCATGTCGTGTCAGCTTAGTCTCAAATGCGCGCCTGAGCGTACGAGAGGAGGTTCTCGCCGTCGTGCACGGCGGCCACGACGGCGTTGGCGGTCGTGTTCACGCTGCCGACGACTGCCAACACCGGCGGCCGCAGCGTGTAGCTGCCCGACACTTGCTGCACAGGACAAGAAAGATGTCCGCTCTGTAGCTCTGTATGCGTCATCGATCACGCCAAAGCCAGGGCAAGCTCTGTAGCATACCTGCAGCAGCTGGGTCTGCGTCGAGTAGACCCTCTGGATCGTCGCTTTGACGTCTATGTTGAACGTCGCGTTGATGACCTCGGCGATGCTGCCGCCCTGCACGACACATCAGAAAGTTTGATCCAGATGCAAATATTTTTCGGGATGAGACCTCGTCAACACTGGAGGCCGCTCAGACTGCCCACAGACACGCGAGCGTGTGCCCCGCGTTAGCCACAGGGCGCGCTGCTGTTCTCGACATATGATGTGGTTGCCAGTGCTGTCGCTGCAGCTTGTAAGCGACGACCGCTGCCGTGCAGAGGGAAGCTGTGTTCTGGGGCCGAGGCAGTGCGAAGCGCCCTAACCCTTACCCAAACCCTAAACCTGACCCGACCCGAACCCCGCAAACCTGGCCGTACAAGTAGTAGTCCGCGAGCGCGAGGACCTTGCCCTGCGTCGGCACCGACTTGACCAATGAGATGATGCGCGTCCCGACCTGCGCCTCGGCGTTGGTGCACCTGCACGCGGCACAAACATCCGTGGTCTCCACACTGAAAGTTTCACACCCTGTCGCAGGAATAGCAAAGCCTGCCGGTGCGCAGCGACTGCAGGAGTCTGTGCAGATGGTGGGCTGTACGATACAGCTTGATGAACTCACGGCTATCAGCAAAGTGTCTCAGCCCTTGCAATCAAACCGACTGCACGTGACAGGTCCACAGAATATGCAGCAATACAACGGTCATCATGACACAGCGGCATGCAGATCGCGAGCCGTGACAGACGTGGGCTCACCCATCGTTGATGATGATGAGGAGAGCCGCGCCGATCAGCATAAGAATTGCAATAAGCGCACAGAGCACCAGCAACAGGCAGACGCCCCAGCCGGCCAGCGCCTGCAAACACTCACACTCACATATGTCAGCGCTCACGAGGTGCGCAGGATGGGATCGCATCCGTCACACATTGTGCGAGTACCGCCGTCCGGAATTCAGCTGACCTTGCATGGCCTCCGGCATGCTACTGCTGGAGTGTGCAAAACGTTGAGATGTGGTGACAATGATGACATGAAGATAATTGTGGCAATGACGTTGAGATGCAGAGTATCGAGGAGACAAGCAGGGACTATGTCCATGCCTGGTGGTTCAGGCCCATGGCGGCGAGGCACAGCAGCGTGAAGAGCATCATCAGCGCGAAGAAACCGTAGGTGCCGTCCATGCGCCTGCGACCAGGACCTCAATAGGCTGCAGGAACTGGCTGACGGCTTAGACATCGCCGGGCCATCAGGCAGTAGAGGGCACATGGACAGGCCCTCGCCCGGCTCACGTATTGCCCAGCATGATTAGAGGTCCGTCTCTTGACATCGCACCCGAACCGCCAGCAGGCAACCTCCTTATGCTGCTATGGAGCACATCTTCTCTCGTGCTGACCTGCCGCCAAACCCTGTCGTGACTGCGACGCACCATGCATTGTACTTGTCCGCGAGCGGGCGGTACTTGGCCTCGTAGGTCGTGACCTTGTCGACGCTGTCAGCCCGCGCGCTGGCCGTCTTGCCTTGGACGGACGCGATCGCGCTGCTGAGGCTGCTGTTCACGCTCGTGATGCCCTGCATGCCGCGCGGATGTCAGTCCGGAGGAGCCGACAGCAGACGGCCACCTAACCCGCGGCATGGCTTGCGGTGAAATCCCGGATTGCTTCGATCTGAGGACGGCGAGAACAATCGATGACGCTGCGCCGTTGGGTCTACCGTGAAACCAGCGGGGTCAGTGGACACTTTCTCTGACTATGACCGCTGTGCGTGTGCTGATGACTGGGTGCAGAAGCGCCGGGAAGCACGGCTCACCAAGTCGAGCTGCGTCACGATGTTGTCAAACGTGCTCTTCGGCCCCAGTAAGACGTCGCCCGGAGGGCTGGGCAGCGCGGCGTAGGCGGCGACGGCGGGATCCAGCGCCGACAGATACGGCGTGGGGTCGGGGATGCTGGCGACAGTCTGATTCACAGCCGTCAGGCTGCTGCTGAGTCCCTGCAGAGCGGTGTGCAAATGTTAAGTGTCCATGCTTACTGCAAGGTAGCCCCAAACAGCCATGCGCCCACAGCTGAGCACATGCATGAGCGAAAGCAGGAGTCAGTCACTGCGCAACCTGGCCCTGAACAAATGACCTGTTGCGACCTTCCTGCCTGCATGGCCCACAGCTGGAGCTCGCGCGCAAGGACGACGGGTTGTCCAGCTGAGACCAAGGTCCGGACCGAAGATTGCAAGGCACCCATTTGGGCCGCCAGACGCACTGAAAGGTCGGGTAGGCCAGCGACGGCCGACGCGACCAGCGCTGCGGCCGCCTGAGCGCTGCTGGCATCGGATGGCGTCGCCATCGACGCGGCCTTGACCGGCGTCAGGGCCGCCGCCGTCATGTGGCAGTCGGAGTACAGGGAAGCGTAGGTTGGAGCCGTGTTGCCGCCTGCCGCCACTGCTGCCAGGTAGGCCGCGTAGTCGGACTGGCACGTGGCCATGCTGCCTGCATGAGGCGGGACTGTCGTGTGTCAGCAAGGTGACTGACGCAAGGGTCAGTCAGGGCGTGACCATGGCATGCCGGTGCACAACACGCGGAACACTAAATCTGGAAGCTCGTGCAGGCTTCGACGTGCATTCAGTCCTCACGCATCATGGATGGCGATTGCACGGCTGAGACAGCTAACAGAACACAAGAACTCTTCAAACCCTCTTCGAACCGTTACCACACAGAGAGCACTGCTTGCTGACAGTTCAAAGCGATGACCGCGCACCGTTGGTGGCGTTGATGGCGAGAGCCAAGCTGTTGAAGAAGGTGATCAGGTCCGTCAAGTCCGGCAGCTGAGCCAGATCCGCCTGCGCAACATGGTTGCGTTCTTGATTTATAATCTCCTGACGCCACTCCTACACCCGACGAGAGCGTGCTGCACGGAGTGTAAGGCATGGGCGATGTGCTTGTGGCTACACTTCTGACGCGCGGTCAGCATGACATCGGCAAGTGGTGACGGGCACTCACCGACGCCTGCAGGAGGGCTGTCTGGGCAGATGCGGCGGCCGGCGGCACCTCCAAGAGCCCAGCTGTCTGGTTGAGTGTGGACGCCAATCCAGCTGTGCTCACGCTGCGCAGCCAACATGGGTAGGTTTAGTGGATTCGAGAGGCCGCCCTCGATAAAACCCCGCCAACATGCCTTGATCAAGAGCAACGGTGCTGTGTGAATCAGCAGACAAGGACAGAGAGCACTGCATCGAAACCACACCTGCTGTTGCTGTATACGAACCCATCCACAGTGCGCTGCGTCGTGTTGAGCAGCGCAATCGGGACCTGCACAGGCAGCCGTCGTGCATGGCCCACCGCACTGTGACAATCCATGCTTGTCGTGTCCTGTAGTGATTATGCTCTGTTTCATGAAGCATGAAGCCCAGCTGCTGGCAAGCGGTCTGGTCACGCAAAATAAGATCCCATGACACTGGCGATGCTAAGCGAGCGTCATCATGCCAGCGGGTGGGCGCACCGCGGCTGACGAGGGTATGGCGATGATGTTCTGGTCGATCAGCGCGATGCGGGCCAGCAGCGCCGTGATGCAGGGCTGCACGCCGCGGTAACCGCTGTCCAGCCCGTCCAGGTCCGCCACCAGCTGCGGGATGGCCGCCGTCCTGATCGTGGCCACCGTAGCGGTCACGCTGCACACAGAAGCGGACTGTTCGGCATGTGCAGGTGGGAGCGACGGATGACGCAGATGGAGGCATCTAGAACTGTGACATTGACTGCTTGTTCAGCGCATGCCCAGGCCACCAACGGCTGACATCTGGGCCTCATCAAAGCAGGGGTCGCCCATGTGCTGCTGTCTGCATTGCGCAACACTGTTCGACCTAATGTCGCCTCGAGCCTCACGCACCGTGCGACGTCAGCCGCAGTCCCGTTAAACAGCGGCGATCCCTGCTCGGTCCGCAGCGCCGACAGCGCGGCCGAGATGGCCGAGCACTGCGCGGCTTTCGCGAACAGCGGCGTTATGCCGGTCAGCGCGGCGCCCAGAGCGGGCAGGCCGTTGGCCGGGGCGGTGGAAGGCGCTGTGGTCGGCAGGGCTGTGACGGCGTTGCTGAAAGCTGTGCTCTGCAATGCATGGTGACATGTCATAAACTCAGCAGCTCGATTTACTCAGCAGTCATGACACGTGAACAGCTCCCAACCTCTAAGTGGAATGAGGGCGAGGAATCCCGTGGCACCAAGACCGCAAGTTATGGACGGTCAGAGAACTGACCTCGCTCTGAAAGTCGGTGAGGAACTGCACCGAGCCCGACACGGTCGTCGCTGCGGCTTGGAGCGATGGCACCGCCGTCTGCGCATGCAGCAAGTCGGAGTGATCAGCCCCGCGACAACTGGCAGCAAATGAAGATTTGCACCAAGGTAGCAGGCATCGTCACTGCAGCCAAGCGCACCAAGAGAGTACGCAACAGCATGATGACATGCTGCGCTTGGCAATATGGAAACATCTGGCATCAAACTCAAGTATAGCAATGTGCTCAGATCAGAGCCGAGGCGCACGATCAGGGCGGCGACGTTGCTGATGAGCGCGCCGAGCTGCGGCTCGAGGGCCTGCGTCAGGTTACGGCTCAGCGCCGTGAGGTGCGCCTCGATCACCGCCGGGTTCTCGACACCGTCCAGCCAACCGGCCACGCACTGCGGCAGAGCACCACACGAGGATCAGCGGCGTCGGCACATGCTATACATTGGCCAAAGGTCAGCACAGCTCAGTGTTGTGATCATAGACGCTAGCGAAGGCCTCTCTGATCTCTGACTGCAATCTGGTGAACCATGGATTCATACCAGCTGGTTCGGAATGCTCATTAGCTGCACAGGCAGCCATCACAGCATGTTGGTACGTACGATGTAAAGGCGTGTGTCTCGCCATGTAGGACCCTGGAAATCCGTGCCTGTGTATTGGCGTCCAGGTCGATGCTGTTGATGTCGCGGCCCAAAATGGCAACATCATCCTAACCTGGCTTAAATTCTAAGTCTACCCCGACCCTAACCCTAACCTGTATGTTGGCGTCCAGGTCGGTGATGTTGACGTCGCGGCCCAGGATGGCGGTGATGCCACCCAGCTCGGGGCCGACGCCCGCGACGTCGTCCACCACCGAGTCCACCAGATCCAGCACCCGGCCGACGTACTCCTGTACCAGCAAGGTGCTCAAAGTCAGCCGTCACATAATGACGCATTATAGCTGACGGCTCTGGCGTTCTTGGCTTGCATTAGCCAGCAGTTTGTAACTTACATTGGGGTTTGCGCCGACTCACAACACGTTTATAGCCCAGATTCGCGGCACTAGAAACCCAGGCCGCCCAGGCAAGAGTTGCTCATGCCAAGCCCTACAGCCCTCATGCAAGTACCACGCCACCGTACAGTGGCCCCATAGCCCTACGAGCCTACAGGTTTTGGGTCACAGGACCGGCTGCAGAACAATGCTTGCCATTTCGCCGGCAGCGGACGCAGGGGCCACAGCCTCAAACATCCCGGCCTGCAAGGGACATGCGCCTGAGCACCTTGAGGTCGTCGACGACGCTGAAGGTGTCGGCGACCACGCCCCTGTCCGCCCGCGTCATGCCCCACGCGCACGACACCAGGATGGCGACGCCGAACGCCGCGCCGCAGAGCTTGATGGTCGTCATGCGCCAGCCGCGCAGCTTCCGGACAGGATCCTGCGCTTATACCGTGGCACAATGACATGTACTCTGCTGCGAACACGTTCGCGTCCATGTTCAGTTTACGGGCAATGCATCAGAGCATACCGTGGCACGACACGCAAGATTGAGGTGGGTGTGACATGGGTGTTCCATACATGATTGCAGCTGTAGAGCATCCGGGAGGTGGGTCTGAAGCCCAGATGCACACGGACCTTGGCCATGTCATATAGTGAGACGTGAAACGGCCGTCAGGCTCTCCACAGCTTCTTAGCCAGATTGTGCGTGCACTGCTTCGTGATCCCTACTCGACACAAAATCGGGCACTGACGCGCGTCGGATTTTGGTACCCCACCCTGAGCAGCCCATCCAGCGTCTTCGCACATTTCGTGAGCTGCTCATGGTGGAGTACCGGATCCAACACGCGCCGCGCCTGATTTGTTGTGATATCAAGATCATGAATCAGTGCACGTGTGATCGTAGTCGAAAGCTGTGCACGCGGTGCATGCACAGCTTATAGTGGTTCAGTTTTGCAACGGGTCCGGGGTCGGGTGGACGCAGCTCGGTCCAAGTGCTTGCATATTGCTCTGTAACACATGTCCTGTGTGCTTTACCACAACCAGCCTTAGCCATACATAATGCACCGCACCTCCGTGGGCGTCACGCAGCACCACTGGCAGCAGCAGCGGCAGCAGCGCCGGACGAGCCGCCACGCCACGAAACCAAGGAAGAGACCCAATGTCGCCAGCAATGGAGGCGAGAAGTAGTACAGCCGCGGGACGACGGAGTTGCGGTAGTACGAGACCTTCTCCGGCACGAAGTCGGCGTTCGGCGTGGCCAACGCGAGCGTCGGGATGCTCTGCATTGCAGCGACAAGGGTCGTGACATG
>JAABUX010006871.1_pt1 | contig 13483 bp, 18 predicted proteins | sample 5561851 | NCBI WGS metagenome assembly JAABUX01 (sample SAMN10711883, study PRJNA513361) | rock metagenome | isolation source: Antarctica rocks | place: Antarctica: Victoria Land, Richard Nunatak red sandstone | collected 2016-01-03 | reverse complement strand
TTTACAGCGTGTATGACTGGCGATGAGGGAGGCATGGTAGGATAATTCGTAAAAATGGAGAAACGCATATAAATTTTGGTGGGGTTCTCGGCTCGGCGCAATATCGGAGACTTTTGTCACCCGCGAGGCTGAGTAGCGCTGCGCCTCACTCAGGGCGTATTATGATGGAGGACATCTTTAAATTTCGTTACTGTTACAACAACCAGGGTTTGTCGCAGACAAGAACGGGCAGAACTCTCGACCATCCCAGAGGAAATGGCTCTAAGTATCGGGCAGATTCTCAAAGGACGTAAAGGAGCATACCGACTGGTAGAGGTTTTGAAGGCTCCAACGCTCTTTAAGGCGCAAGTCTTACCAAGCTCTTCTATCAAAGCAGACTTGTATGGCTCATTGGATGTGCTTCATTACTTTGGACGGATGGCTCACCCGTATCCAGTGTCGTGTTGAAGACTGAGATTGGGCCCGAGAAAACATGCTTAAGACGCGAGCTTAGTAATTACAGGCTACCCTCTGTCGCATCGTGTCCACACATTCGAACTCTATATGATGTCGTTGGACCAGACGGAGAAGGTACCCAAAACGAGAGCATATCGAGGACCGAAGATCCCCGGTGCATGGTGTTTGAATGGATGGAGCATGACCTGCGAACAGTCCCTTCCAATCAATTTCGACAGAATTCGCGTCTTCCCAAAATCATCGCGAAATCGGTCCTGTTGGCTCTAGCCCTTCTCAAAACGCAGTATGGTGCGGTACATACGGGTGAGTGTCTTGTGTCTTTTAGTTTGCAATCTTTCAGCGGCTGAATGAACAGACATCAACCCCAACAATGTCTTCCTCTCCAGCATCAACGGGCCTTCTCCTGTGGTCAAGGTAGGAGATTTAGGGAACAGTGAGCGTTTACCCCGGCAGGTCCGGCGAACAATGCTTATTGTTGCAGTGTTGCAAGAGGGCTACGATAAGATTCGCGTCCAGAGTCTCCCAACTCGAGCCCCAGAGGTGTGGCGAGGCCTAGGCTGTTGGCATTCTTCCGACGTATGGTCACTTGGTGTTACAGTTAGTCCTTTGCCGACCTTGAGGATCTCAGCTGATCAAGAAGTTGGCACATTGGTTGTCTCCGTCCGTTATCTTCGGGGCCAAGGACAAGATGGTTCAAGGACTCACTGAAGCGTGGTGCATTGCAAAGATCCGGCGTCTGATAGGACCGCTGGATCCACCCGTCAATAACCCCGAATATCAAGAAGAGTTTCTCGTCGCTGAAGAGCTCGAGTCGACCACTTTTGAACACCCGGACTCCAAAGTGGAAACACAGTTTATCAAAGTCGACACCTTGCGCCAGGAACTTGAGAGGCTCCCAGGCCCAAAAGTGTCGCCGGAGCTGATAAATTTTATCCAATACCTATTACTTGTGGATCACACGAAGAGACCAGCAGCATCGGAGGCACTGAAGCATCCTTACTTACAATCTCTTTCGTGAGGAGATACCCGAAAGAGCTCTCTAAGCGGTGAACGTTCTTTGCACTGTCGGGCAACTAACGCATGCGTCAATGCTACCGACACGGGCACACACATCTCATTGTTATTGAACTGGCAGTTGCATTGCTCTGTGTATACAATTTTTACTTTCAAAGGTATGATCACATGATTAACTAGAACTGACCCTACACGTAACGAATGTTTGACATCATCTTCTCCATGTTCTCCAAAGCTTCGGAGCTATCCAAGTTGAATTGGAATATAAAACGCCAGCCTCGTGTTGAACCGATATCTGCCCGCGTATGATGTCTATCGAGCCAGCTACGGAGACCCCATTAGTCTTAAACATGGAAGGAAAGTTTAATGAGGACTCACCTTTTGCTTACTAGGGTTCGTGGTAACGTGCCCAACACAAACATTCTTTCCCGCAGCGTCCTTCACATAGATGGTGGAGTGGTCATCAGGGTCCTCCGCGCTAAGATGTGGCATAGACCTATTGACCATCAGCAACCATCATTCAATTTTCGCTTGAAGTGTTATACGTGATTATGATCTGGCTTGCTCGGGCTTTTTGGCTCGCCGTCATCATTCCTGAACCGCGGAATGCATCTGCAACCTTTTCCGCGGTCTGTGTAATGAGAGTTGGATCAATTGCACTGACGGCGCGTTTATACCCTCTGTCTTGAACTTCTTTTGCTAGAATGATGGAGATTTCCTTTGCGCCGTTAGCAACTTCTTTGACAACACGGCCGGACATTGTGGGACAGGCGCGAGCGGAAATGAATTTGGCTGAGTGAGTATTAAGGAGTCCCTATTGACAAGATTTATGAATGTTTGATATCTGTAGGCTCTCGAATGTACGTGCATGCTCTGCTGCACGGAGAGCACAGGGAGGGGTTGGAGCGATTCGGCCTTGTTGATAGCACAGCGGTACTAGCCAACGATTGGTGGCGGCTAGAACGTACTCATTGCAATAACGAGGGCTACGCTTGGGACTTGGATGGAACGAAGTGAGTCATCGTAGCATCAATGGACAAGGCTGCTATTCGGAGCTGAGGCCAGCATGCATCTCTAAAGAGGCCAAAGTTGAAAAATTAAGCTCTGTACAGGCGGTTGTCGCCTTTTCGTCTTGACATTTGACGTTGCTCGGCCGCGTGCCATAGTGACACGAATGAAGGGCAGGAGATGTCTTCATGTAAGCGCTGGCTCTGGAATGAGGGCACTTGAAAAGAAGATGGTGTGGCCAAAGGGGACAAAGCCTTGGCAAGATCCATGCAGTCTGAATTCGCGCCCTTCGTGACCCTGCGGCAAGCTCATTGGGCACAGATCTCTTACAATTATCAATCACAGAGCGGCGGCTCAAACACGGCGAAAACCCATATCTTACCGTCCAAATCAAGCTGGCCGCAAAAGCCTTGGTTCTCTACCCACACCGTATACAAAACACCAGGAGATTGGAGGCGGAGTACATGCGGCCATGAGAATACCGGATCATCTGCAAGTGCAGATGATCCGGAGATTGCAGATTTAATGCCCAGTACAGCAAAAAGCCAAGACCAGTCTCCATAGCAAGGACGACGGCAACGCAAAGCCAAGCAGCACTCAACGTCTCTCTAGAAAGGAAACCGCAGCGAGAATTGAGCATGGATTCAGAAGTCGATGCTGACAGATGCTGCGGCGGAAGGATCGAGGCGCAATGAGAAGGTTCGAGGATTTTGGTGAATGGCTACGGACTTGATGATCGAAATCAAAGCTGTGGGGTGCTCTAGCGAAGAAGTTGATGCATCCTTGGCTCAAAAGTCTTTGGCGATAATGAGGCATGTCTAACCTACGCTGGGGTATGCTACATGAATCTGCTCCTCGCATGCACGCTCTCGTAGCCGCGACTGTCGTGCTCTAGGCCAAAACCCAATCACCCGCTTCAGAGCATTTCCTTCGGCAATAGTCCCGGTTGTGGGACATTCTCGATATATAATAGGGTTCGGCCCGCGCCGCTGTTGAATGCATCGGCGAACTATGTTGACTACCTATCTTTGGAACGTGGATCACGTTGGAAGGTGGCCACTGGGCATTTGTTGAAGCTTCAGTATGGCCGCCGCTCCCGCAACCAGTACAAATCCTCTCCTGTTGTCGTGCTCCAAGCACTGTATCACCGTTATGGCGGCGATGATTGCTTCAGCTGTCGCCTGTTGTATCCTTGCCAGAGATGACTTCTAATGCGGTGTACTACAGGAAGCGGAAGGACAAATACCAACTCTGGCACTCGTGGCAAGCAGGTGTTGATGGCTAAAGACGTGGTGCCCGCTTCTCTCTGTCCTATGTATTCATCATCGCTAGCCATCAGCCAACTAGGCTGCGTAGGGATAGCATTAAGTCATGGCAGACACCGGCTGATAAGGGAAGACGGAACAGGCACGTCACTAAACCTATCAGAGAGCAGGAGAACAATGCAGCAGCCTGGTAATGTATCGCTACAGAGAAGCACACAGATGTAGCCGCCTGAAGACTTCGTCCTGGCAATGCGTGGGATCCAGTTGTGGCATCTCTGGAGCGACGAGCCAAAGTCGGGACCTCCCGGCGCCGTCTAGCGCAGGAACGATTGGTTGCTCTTGACGGTATATTAGTCATCCGAAACCTCTGGTTACTTGATATCTTCCTCTTTTATTCCGCCTCTCCTCTCCCACCCCTTTCAACTACCCATCGAAGACTCCGCGCGGCTACTGCGCGGAACTCTTGCTATTGTACATGGAATGAAGTGGAAAGTAGCACGCCTATCACCGCACCTTTCTGTAAAGCCCCTGTGTCGAATTTATACCCATCTTCAGCATCTCGAGCCTATACGCTCACTGTCTGAACAATGATGGTACCTGCATCTCCAGAGCCCGAGTCGATCCATGGCTCTTGGTGGCGTCGGGCCCTTACACTGATAGGTGTCAAGCTCTGCAAGCGCTGGCGCCCCCGTTGCGGAACTGTCCTCTTTCTCTCAAGTAACCTCTGCGTGAAATACGGCGACTTTCAACACCTCTCTGAAGCAGCTACTATGCAATTCATAGCCGATCATACAAGTATTCCAGTGCCAAAAGTCTACTGTGCTTTCTCACGAAAGGGACGTACATTCATCGTCATGGAAAGGATAAATGGAGATTATGTTGGAAACGCATGGCTTCGGCGGTCAAAAGAGTCAAGAGAAGTCTTATTGCAACAATTAAAGGGGTTGGTTGCTGAGATGCGGAGCATTGCACCTCCCGCAGATGCAGGTGTTGCAAGTGTGACTGGTGGGACGCTTTACGACATCCGGTTGCCAGACACTCCCGGTGGACGGGCACGTTTTGGACCTTTCAAAACGATCTTGGACTTCCATCGCTACCTGAGACGAGATACCGAGACGAATGCATATCAATGTGCTGAAATCCATGAGCTTATCAAGATGCACGAGGAAACGTGGCCTGTTTGCTTCACGCATGCTGATCTGAGCAGCCTGAATATCCTTGCGCGAGGAGATGAAGTGGTAGGAATCGTTGACTGGGCTACCGCAGGATGGTATCCGTCGTATTGGGAATACACAACTGCATCGAATGTCAACCCGCAAAACGAGTTCTGGCGAGATGAGGTCGATAAATTTCTGGAGCCAAAACCAAGAGAACTGGCTATGGACGTGATTCGTTTGAAGTACTTTGGTGATATTACGTGGGCTTGATGATCTGGCAACTATGCAATCAAGAGCTTTGTAATTCTATTTATCATAAAACCGTCATGCAATCGCCAGAAAATTATGGTATCATCTCCTTTCCCGTCAATAAGTCAAAGGTCGCAGCTTTGCGAGTGTCAAACTGACACTTCCGCGCCTTTCCATCAAAGCGATGCTGGGCCTTCTTATCTTCAACATATTCATCACTGTGTCTCTCACCGTCTGCCAATCAAGCTGAGAAGTTCCCATGGTTTTCCCCCTGCCAGCGTTGCCAGTGCTTCCTTGACCCAGATGACGCAATTCCACGCAGGATCGTTATTTTTAACTTGAATACTACGCATCACTCCTTTCAAACCTTCTGAGTCGACCACCTTCCCAATCATCACGCGTACTAGGAGCATATTCGTTGCTTCAAGGGAAGTGCTGCGCTCTTCCAAGACCCATTTATCCACTCGGTTCATCGCGGGATAGCGCACGCCTTGCGTGCCATCTTTCTCTTCTTTTGGCCCGAAAATGAAAGCCCAATGGTATCTATCAACCTGGATTAGCATACGTCTGTGAACCTCTATGCTTTCAGCACTCACGAATCTTCCTTACCAGCCATGATTGGCGTGCCACCCCGAGCGTAGAGACCAACATAAAGTCGGCCCTTATCAGAAGGCATCTCCGTGCAGCGGCTTCGTTGTGTTTGAGATCTGTGGGCGTATCTAACTTAGATATGAAACTTATATTTCCGGGGCCAGTGTACTGTCCTCTCAAAAGTGGATACTCCAAGATCAATCATATGTCATGCTCGCTTGCCCAAGACTCGAGAGAAAGCATCACATCAGTAATGATTACCCACCGTTTGGGATTCGGTATCGACAGCAGGAGGCTAGGCCAGGCAACAGTATTATATATAAAATGCAGCTAGCCGGGAATCCAGGCCCCCACCTGCTGCGCCCCCTACCCTGCCTCGCAATTCGGTGGGCAGAAACGATCTAGTTCTTGCGCGGTCAAGATTTTCGCTAATGGATATGCCGTGGTACCTCAAGTACCATGCTGGACGTTTACTAGCAAAACGTACTGTATACAGGGAGAATAATGGCTTGCAGACTTCTAAGTTCTATGGGCCAGGCCAGCCAGGCCAGGGATAAGGGACAGGCCTTGATCGAGGGATGGACCCACGACCTGAGGGATGGACCTTAAGGAAGAGGTCCAGACCATAATCCAGGGACAGGCTTTGATTGAGGGATGTACCTAGGACCTGAGGGATGGGCCTCAAAGAAGGGGACAGACCTTAAGGAAGAGGGCCAGACCATAATCCAGGGACAGGCCTTATTTGAGGGATGTACCTAGGACCTGAGGGATGGGCCTCAAAAAAGGGGACAGACTGTGGCTGAGGGACATGCCTTGATCGAGGGATGGACCCCCGACCTGAGGGATGGACAACTGAGGACAGGACGTCCGAAACCTTTACGCAAGCACAGGGAGCAAGCAATATGCAGATGCGAATGGAAAGGTGTTTCCGCACTTCGCGACAATGCTCGCTAGCGCGGAGCCATGAAACATTCCAGAGGCTGACGACGGGGCTTGCGATAGACCGTTTCAGCGTTGGGCATTATGCTCGCTTTTATGTATGCAAGATTTGGGTAAAGTCTGGAGGGGGCATCGGGAATGGATCTATATGATATGTACACCGAATCCACCTTCGCCACCAATTTTCCATGCCAGCACGGTTTTCCGCGTTTCACCTTCCCCTTCCCATTGAGACTACTTACCCGTAGCTCACGATTCTAGATCCTTTCTTGCCTTTCTGAGTATGATTTTCATCCGAAAATATAGCTTTTTGTTCTCTCCGAGCCAACGTTTGCCGTCTGGGAAGACGTACTTATGCAGGTCTCGGACGCAGGGGGCCAACGATTTGAAGGTAGTAGTAAAGCCGGCGGTGGCTTTCTTGAATCTCTCTTACTCGACGACTAACCCTCCCTTGCTGTCCGCCAACTCTTCAGACGCTTGCTTGCAAGATCACTGCCTTGGTTGGCTCGATCTTCAGTGATGGCGAACCAATTCTCAGTGGTATGCTTATGGCCTTGAAGAGCGAATGGCCGAATATTATTGGACGAAGTGCTGACAATGGCCATTCCGTGCCCTGTCCACTCGTCTTCTCAGCGCAAGAGGTAGCTGTTCAGAAGATACTGTGCCACCTTCAAATAGTTTGTTAGAGCCGACAGTTTGGACGTCGATGTTGGTCGATACTGTCCAGGGCCATAGAAAAGTCCTTGAGGCCTCGGGAATTCTTGGAGCGCCATGATGCATGCAATTTCGCGACGTGCTGTGGCGATAACGAAGTCTTCGGTGGTTTGCCCTTGAAGCAGGCTCGTTAGCAATAAAACAATGGCATGAAAGGAAGTTGCCATGTTATCTCACAATGTCCACGATCCACTTCCACCATTCCCCGTCCCTCATCGAAAAACATTCGATTATTCGTTGGGCCGACGGCGAATTGAGAGCACTGGGTCTCCGTCCCATCTTCGTTCACACAGTATTTCGTCGCCCCTGATGTTCGGAATGTCTTGCGCGTAGTACAAACTTCCGAGTAGCCTGAACCTGGTTGAAGCGAAAGACTTCTCAAACCCAACCAGTTGTTTCACGATCTCATATTTCTGCCGTCCCGTCATGACTTCCCATAGATTCTCGAGCTCGGTGCCAGGAATCTTCTCCATAATGATGTACTCGGAATTGACTGGGTTCTCTTCCCGTCGAGAACTCCATGCGAATACTTTGGGCGCTGGCATTTTCAGGACATTCCTTACCTGCAAGCACACTGTCAGCGGCATCTCTAGCCAAGGTGAGAGGAGTCACGTACAAAGTCCATGGTGGCAACCTCACTGGCTGTAGTGAAATGGGCACGTCCAGCATTTGGGTTTGGAACCTTTGCGATAACTTCCTTCCCATCGCTCATTGTCAGAAGAAATGTTTTATTGAAGTTGCCCTCAGGAACCTTCTTAATCTCGACGCATGATAAGGCCCCTATCGACTGCGCGGCAATCTTTGCAAGTTCGGCCATATTGAACGATACATAACGAGGCGAGAGCTGTGCTGGCTCATCCCAGAGCCAGCGCCCCGAGGTGTATCGACAGAAGGACTGCTCATCGCCATCTATGATAATATCTATGACGATCAACAGATTAGCATCTTCAACATCACTGAGTGGGCCTTTCTGACCTTGTGCCTGTGCTCCTTTGGATCCCATCGAAGTCTGAGCGGAAAAGTTGCGGGTATGGCTCCTCGATTGATAGGACCCTTGCGGGACCGTCGTTGAATGATGAAAGAACGTTTGCCTAGCAGAATAGAGCTTTTTCAGCGCCCTTAAAGTACTGCGCGATTGAAAGAACAGAGCGCGTAGGACAGATGTCATAGTAAGTAGTGACATAGGATCGTTGTTTAGAGGAGGCCGCGCAGGAGAATGCGACGTGCTGTCAGCGCCACTTAGCGCCGCAAGGCAGGGGCGTACTCCAGCTCATTGTCTTTCATCTGGCTCGCCACTTTCTGAATGATCCTTTTCATTCTCCTTGGGAGATTCAAGCTTTTCTTTGAGCCACTTGGCCGCGCCGTCCTTCTCCAGGGGCTCGTATCCCAGATCTTGTATTTCTACCCTTTCGATTCCTCGGACGGAGCAAAGTTCACGGATTCCGGGGTCAGCTTGAAAAGTGTCGAGGGAGACGTTGGTTATGAGATCGCTTTCAAAGTACAGACGGAAGAGTCTCAGCCTTTTGCACTGCTTAAGCAGCTGTATACATTTTGCGACGTGAAGTGTTGGTAATGCTGTCACGATGTCTTCAGAGGCCGGAGACATCTCCCATCCCCACTCACAGTCGGCTCTACTTTCCCAGGCAAACTCTAGCGATTCAATATTGTTGCGTCCAAGCTCACCGACTGCAAGTAGAAGCTTAATGAGGTCGTCCATGTCAGGCAAGTGGAATGCTGTACTGCGGTATGCAAGAGGCAAAGCCTCTTGACGCATCTGTCTGTTAACTCTGAGGACACTAAGACCCTTGCTCATTGGGAAATAAAATCCACTGGGATCTCCTAAGCCGGCGGGAAAATTGAATTCATCGCGGTTGCTCGTGTCCTTTAGTCTCCATATTCCCTCCGTAAGGGCGAAGGAATAGATTTTGTTGCGTATCTCTCCCGGGAGTGTAAGAAGTTTTGAATTCATGCTGCGAGTCGCAGTGCGTCGCAGCTGTAAAGCTGATCAGTTCTTCGTAAAGATTATCGGTTCAGGCGTACTATACCTTTGCAACCGACATCAGTGTGAGTGCTTCGTCGCTGGTGAAGAGCAGTGGCAACTCAAGCCCAAAACCAAAGTGAATGTCAATGGCGAAATTGTAGAAGGCAACATTGTTGATACAGGTGAGTGTTATCTTGTCATAACCATGTGTGATAGTCTGTGAAAACGTCAGCTTAATCTATCTGGAGCGGACGTCCGCTTACCTGGACCAATCCCATCTTTTTCAGGGATTCTTCTGAGGTTGTAGCAAATCCTTCACAATGCCTTTTCCTTTCGAGTTTTTCGAACTCTTCCCTCGTCCTCTGGTAGGCGCTGTGAGGAATCGGTGTAAGATCAGAATAAAAGCGTTTTAAGTGCTCATTGGATGTTAAAAAATCGACTTTGTATCCCAATTGGACCTCCATCTCCAAAAGGGTCAGAGACGGTCGAGCCTTGGCCATTTTGAATGTGTTGAGCAAGCTGACTACATGGATGATATGTAATACTGGTTATGCTTGACATCAACTATTTTCCCGCTAACCTTATCAGCCTTACGGCCAGTTGATGACGTCATCAATGAACTATGCCAATATTGCAGCAAGTTGGCTGCCATTCGATTGGAGTTAAGAGTACCTACAGTTACTCTTCAGAGGTTCATGGGATAAGCTTCGATGGTATATTTGCTACCTCAGGCCATGGCTGCGTCAGTCCCGCATCGCCTCTAGAATATCGTTCGCGTATTTAGCTCCTTTGTCCTTATCGCTCGCTCTACCTCTGTGAACACGCGTCAACATTCAGATCGCGAACATAATGTCCGCCAACAACAGCACGAAATCAGATCTGGAATATGGAGAAAAGAAGCCACCGAATATCAGAGATAGTATTACTATTGCCTGTGGACTCCACGTTTATAGGCTAAGATACCACATAGCATCGCGTCTCAAGAATCCGTGGGCTGCATTCCTGGCAACCGTTGAATGTCAACGTGTCCGCTGCTCTCCGCAAGCTGTTGCGGTGTCAATGCATGTTTCACCTCTGCCTGGATATGCGCTCGAGGTGGTTGCTGAAGAAGCAGTTGGTGCAGGCGCTCGGTCAAAGACTCCATTGCACTTCCATCTGCCAGATCGTCTTCTTTCTCGTCTTTGTTATCAACTCTTGGCCATCGAGCTTCTGCCTCGACGTCGGCTCCATGACGCAACAGCACTTGCACCACCTCCTCGGCACCCCTCAAAGCCGCTATATGCAGTGCTGTGAAACGATCTTGAGTCCTTGCGTCAATAATAGCCCCCTCCTTGAGCAGTATGCTCGCTACTGCTGCCTCCAACTCCTTGAAGGCCGCCAAATGGAGCGCAGTGGACCCATCTCGGGCCCCCACTTTGACGTCTGCTCCGATATCTAGCAGCAAGAACGCTACTGATCGCTCATTCTCGATTGCCCACATCAACGCTGTCCTTCCCCATCGATCCACCGCATTGAGGTCGGCTTGATTCTCTGCCAGCAGCCACACCATGTCTATGTGACCCGCTCTCCAGCAGCCCAATGCAGTGCTCTTCGTCCATGATAACCCTCTGCGTTGACATTAGCCCCGTTCTCGAGTAGTAACTTCACAATGGCCAAGCATTCTTCCTTTGCTGCAAGGGGCGTCGCTGTCCATCCATTCTTCCTTGCATTGACATTGGCCCTGTACTCGATCAAGAGCTGCACTATCGCAAGTTCACTTGCCCAGGACGCCCAGTGCAGTGCTGGCCATCCCCAACTTCCGCTTATGTTGACGTCAGCCCCGTTTTGTAACAGCTGCAGTACAGTATCCTCGTATCCATCGTGGGCCGCCACAATCAATGCTGTGGATCCTCCAACATCCTTCGCATCGATGTCTGCTCCCATGTCCAGCAGCGCTTGTACCCTTGTTGAATGCCTCTCCGAGACAGCCACACGTAGGCCCGTGAGGACAGTACTCCCTTCCGCTTTCTTCTCTAACATTTCTCCGATGTTGGTGACTCTTCCTTGATCGCTTTGTTGTAAGGCCACCCAGTGTAATATCGCTACTCCACCATCAACTCTATTCAGTAGCACTTTCACTATGCCCTCATACCGTTTCGGAGCCGCCACGTGCAGAGATATCCATCCATCCTTGTCCTTAATGTTAGGGTCAGCCCCATGCTCTAATAATAATCGTAGTATATCTTCACGCCCTCCGAGTGCTGCTTCGTGTAACTCTGTGCATCCGTATTTGTCCTGTATGTTGATATCGGCATTGTGATCGACGAGCAGGATTTAGGCGACTGATAGTGGCCTATTCCGCGCCACCCAAGAAAGTGCCGTCTGTCCGCAGTCATTCTTGGCGTTAACATCCGCGCCCTTTGCTAGCAGCTGCTGCACAAGGGCCTCGTGCTGAATCGCCCAGTGTAGTGCAGTATTTTCATACTTGTCCCTTGAGTTCAAGACGCACCCATAGCGCAGAAGGACCTGGACCGTCTCCACATGACCTCCGGGTGCTACCCAATCTAGAGCTGTACTTCCCATCAGATCCTTCCCATTGACTTTAGCTCCGTCATCCAGCAGCATTTTCACCGTCTCTTCATACCCTTCTCCAGCCGCTAGATAGAGTGCCTTGTACCTCCCATCGCTTTAGACATCCAAGTCCTCTGATAATAGCAATCTCCATCCTTCGTTGTCTTCCGTCGTAACACTAGCTCCTTCGGCGACAAGCAGCTGAACAATACTCTCGTGCCCGTTTCTGGCCGCCCAGTACAACGCTGTTTCTCCACTATCATTTTCTATATTGACGGAAGCATCATCTTGAAGTAGCAGCCGTACTATTGATTCATATCCACGTTTGGCAGCGACCTGTGGTGCTGTCTGTCCATAATTGTCTAGATTGTTGATGTCTATACCATGTTGGAGGAGCTGGCCAGAAACTTCGTCCAATCCCCAGTAGGCTGAGACATGAAGAGGACCAAACTGCTTAGGGAAACAATTCTGCCATTCGCTCGTCCGTTTTGGAATCATGTGCAGAACCTGAACGAAACATGATAGCTTTTGGTCATCTCCAAAATATGACAAAATCAGGTCCATCAGAAGTGGGTTCCCAGCGACGTGATAACCCCAATAGCGAGCAGCGTAGTCGAGAAAACAATGGACTTGCAAGCGATGATTCAACGCTCGTCCATCACTACATGGTCCACTACCGAAGATGTTGAACGATAAATACGTGAGACAAGCCCTTGCTAGGAGAGATTATATGCCTGGCAAGAGTTTATCAGGTTTTCCCTCAAGATACTGCTGTAGGGTGTAATGGACGAACCCAACCGTACTACTTTTCTGGTCAATTCTGATGAGGCCAGCGGAGGCACTAAGTATAATATCAGTTTCTGGAAAGGCGTCCTCGTCTAAGTCCGTATCTCCATCCTCAACAGCCAAGGCTTGACGTAATTCCTGCAACCGCAGGGTTCTTCTTGTACAAAAGATGTAAGAAAGCGCTTTTTTCGCCAACTGGCAATCCTCCTCTGACTGCTTAGCAATCCTGTCAATGTCGACTCCATAGCTGTCGTCGATTCCCTTTGGCAATGCTTTCAAGGCCTTTCGAACCATTTTGAGGTTATTTTGGTCACAAAGACGGCGGATTTGGAAGTCAGCAAAGAGAAACCTAAACAGCATGGATCAGACACTGTACGGGTGGCCTGGCCAGGGCCGGCTCTGTTTCGACTCACATGCCATCAGCCTTCTCAGTTACGCCCGTTACGATTTCTTGCTCGAGCTCGGGTACATCAGTAGGAAAGTTGCGCAATCTCTTGTTCGTGTAGATTTTGGAACGCAGATATCTCTCCGTATCGGATCGATCTGCCTAGAACTCGAGTCGGCACACGCTGGGAAAGTAATCCCGAAGATCAATATACAAACGAGTTATAATGAATATCCGGATGAGGGGTTCCAATTTCTTGATCGAAAGAAGAGATCTATCCATATTCGTTTCAGGGCAGACGTCCTAGATAGCGGGATTACTACGTGGATTTCAAAAGGTGGACGGTCGCGCAAGGGTATGTACAAGACCATCAATACAAACAAATATT
>JAABUX010006870.1_pt1 | contig 13484 bp, 9 predicted proteins | sample 5561851 | NCBI WGS metagenome assembly JAABUX01 (sample SAMN10711883, study PRJNA513361) | rock metagenome | isolation source: Antarctica rocks | place: Antarctica: Victoria Land, Richard Nunatak red sandstone | collected 2016-01-03 | reverse complement strand
CACCACGTTGCTTGTGCGAGCCGGACTAGCCGTTCCACCAATTCCGACGCGGACAAGTATCTCGCACGTGAGATACTTCACGGTTAGGACTACGCGACCGGCGGTAAATGCGCCCGGCTACGGTCACCCTATAGAACAAAGGCTATAGTCGAACGGAGTCATCCCCTCGCCTACTAACCAATTCATCTTCGTGATCAAGCAAGCATGTTGGATGTTGTGGACGGAAGGTTCCCAAACGACCTCCGTCCATAACATTCGACACTCTGGTTGGTTGCGAAGACACGTGTTGGCGTTTAACAACAATGGTTGTGCCATCATCTACGACATCCAGCTTGAACCGCCGTCTCGCCGAGTGCTTAGTAGCCGAGTGCTTAGTAAAGGAGAATACTATTGGTTGGGAGGGGTGGCACATGTTAATTCGGAGGCTCGGTGTTGTCATCGCGTCGGCTATTGTCATCGTTGTGAGTGTCGTCACGATCTTCGCACTGCTGTTGATTATGCAAGGCAGACAACTCAACGCTGCGGAAACCGACCTCCGCCATTTTCTCCAGCATCAACTCCCTGTCCATGCGACTATTGCCCAGACGCACACCCTGTTGCAGTCACGTGGCCTCCAAGACTTTGCTCACGCTCACGGACTCCAGTCCGTGGAGGAGGGACTTGTAGAAACGACGGCTGCGCACGCAACGCACAACCCGACCCCTCTGCTCTACCCCAACGGCAAAGTCTTTTCAGCATACCTCAATAGAGAAGGTGGATCGCCTGCGCTATCCATGACCTTCTTCTTCGACGCGAACGGGCGGCTCGGGAGGTACACCGTGACCCCCGTGCAACACTTAACCTAGTGAGCCGCACCGTCACCCGAGGGATGGCAACTTCTCACACGCGCGTCATGTCAACAACGGTCACCATATCGCTGGCGGCGTTCGTGAAGAAGGCCCGCCCTGCACGCTCGTCCACTGCCACCGCAATCGGAGGTAGCCCGGTGGAGGTATCCTCGTAAGGGGGAAGGGTCACGGCAATCGTGGCCTGGACAACGCCTGTTGTCGCGTCTAGAACGCTCACCCCTCCTCCTGTTTGGCCCGGGTGATTGCGAGGGTTCCCGGAAATCACGAGGACGTGCCCCCTCCGCGCATCGACAGCTGGCGTCGTGAATGGATATGCGCCAATAGGAACCACCTTTAGAAACGACCCTGTACGGGCGTCGAGCATACCATACGCACCTGTGGAGGTGACGAAGACGCGCCCTGTCTGGTCGTCGACCGCCGCCCCACTCAAAGGCCGGGTCCCGCGCACAACCTTTAGGACAGCACCGGTACGGGCATCGAGCGTGTAGTAGGCGCCCTTCTGATCAGTCACGAAAACACGTCCAGCCCGTTGAGCAACGGCGACAGCACTCGTGTAAGAACCAACCTTTGCACGACCGAGGACAGCCGCTGTTCGTGCGTCGAGCGTGTAGATGCTAGTGCCCGCTTCGATAAAGACGTGTCCGCGTTGCTCGTCCACGGCAGCCAAACCAGGCTCACCGTCACTCTTGAGATGGATAGTGCGTACGACGGTTCCGCTCACTGCGTCAAGCATACTGACGCCACCCTGGGTCGTCACAAATATCCGCTGGGCTTGCTCGTCTACCACAATCGCGTGAGGGCGTGTACCAACGGCAACGACACGCAGCACTATGCCAGTGGCCGCATCAAGCAGCAGCATGTCGCCAGCGCCATCGTAGCTCGAAGCGAAAATATGGTGATCTTGAGCGTCGATCGCGATCAGATCCTGGTGCGGGACGAGGGGGATTGTGCGCAGCACGGTTCCATGCACCGCATCAAGCACGCTAATCGTCCCATCAACGTCGTTGACGACAAAGACGCGAGCAAGTCGCTCGTCCACGACCAGTGCGATGGGAAAGTGCCCAACTCTCACAGTATTCAGGGCGGGCAAGGCCGGAGGGATATTACCTGCATACGTTGGACAAACACAACTCACAATTGGAGCGAAGAAACAGACAAGGGCCGCGACAGTGCGTCGCAGTTGGTGGACAACACGTTTCCGCACAGGCTTGACCTCCTGTATATAGCAAGAATACGACATGTGTACAAGGTTAATAGTATACGGCAGAGCTCTCCTGGTCAAGATGTCGACTCGTCGCCTCGATCACTACGAACCTGGCCGGCCCCGCCAGCAGCCCCGCCACCACCATCCTCAACAGCGCCTACGCCTACGGCTACAATCCCCTCAACTGGACCACCCGCACCACCACCCTCTCGGGCACCGACACCCTGGTCCACGACGCACGGGGCCGGCTAATGAGCGAGACGGGGCCACAAGTGGTGGCCACCGGCGGGACGTACAAGTGGACCTACGACCCCAACGGCAACCTCACCTCCCAGATCGGCGACGACGGCTACCCCGTCACCTACACCTACACCCAGGCCATCACCCCCAACCAGCTGCAGACCATGGTCATGGGCGACGGCCAGCCCACCGCCTCTTACGCCTACGATGGCCACGGCGACACCACCGCCATCACCGACGGCAACACCCTCAACACCCACCTCGTCTACGACAGTCAGGCCCGTCCCGTCCAGATCACAAAGCTGGACCACCGCATGCCTCTCACCGTCACCCTCACCTACAACCCCTCCGGCCAGCGCGCCTCCTACCATGTGGTCGAGCCCGGCCAGCCCACCCTCGACCAGCAGTTCACCTACCGCAACGGGATGTTGGGGCAGGTGCGCCTGACCAGCGGCGCCACCGCCTACACCGACACCTACCTCTACACCGACGCGGGCGCACCCTACGAGTTGCTGCGCACAAACGGGAGCGGGGCGACTAGCCGCTACTGGTACGAAGTGGACGGGCGCGGCAACGTCGTCGCGCTGACGGACATCACCGGCAAGGTCGTGGACCGCTACGCCTACGACAGCTGGGGCGAGTTGACCAGCAACGACGCGACCGACGAAATGGTGCCCCAGCAATTGCGCTACGCCGGCTACTGGTACGACGAGAAGCTGTCCTGGTACTGGCTCAACGTCCGGTACTACGACCCCGAGATCGAGCGATTCCTGCAACCGGACCCCAGCGAGCAGGACGGCGTCCGCACCTACGCCTACGTTGGCGACGATCCAATTGATTGGAGCGATCCGTCCGGTCTCTCTTCACCGGCACCAACACCGACAACGACACCGGGGACAAAAACACCAGCACCTGTTCCGTCAAGCCAGATCGGTCCGTGTGGACAGCATGGTCCACAGTTGGCGTACTGCCATGCTCCTGCGAACTCACAGAACTGGGTTGTGGTAGCACGATGTTTGGACCGATACGCTCCGTATTCCAGTGCGTATGTGGCTGCTAGCGGTGGCCAGCCAATATGCGGGGCTACTTGGCCCGGCTTGGGGACTGTAACGGAGGATCTTCCGCCGAGTGGTTACATCGATCCTTTCTTGGTACGGTTCACTCAGGACAGTGCAAATTGGTACTTTAAAGACCGGACAACAGGGCAAACCATAGGTACGGTTGGAGATCTTGTGAACGGACTGCGTAGTGGCACCATTAAGCCAACAGACCTCCCTCCGATAAACGTGGTCCTGAAAAATGGGGGCCTGTGGTCATTGGACAACCGTCGTCTAGAGGCATTTCGGCGAGCGGGGGTACCAATTCGCTACAAGCTGATCAATTGGTCGCAGAGCGTCGTTGATGAGTGGAACAGGAAGTTCACAACAAATAACAACGGGGAGTCAATACGACTCAGGGGTGAACCGGAAGCGCCTGCCGATCCAGGCCAACTCGTCGATCCGATTGAGCCCATCGAGCCCATCGAGCCTATCGTGTAACCTTGCATTAGCGGCGCGCTTGAGCGGGAAATAGTTGGACATACCCTGCGTCTAGATGCTCATGACCCTGATCCAGGTACGCTGAGGTAACATCAAGTCATTCCTGCGTCCACTCGAGCATGTCGAAAGAGCAATCCCTGTATCGATACTGTTGACGAATGCCGGAAACCCTGTGCTTATTCGACGGGTCGTCAGTCTGACGGCTACAGGCGATGTTAGGACAGGACGTGTCAGGGGTGCCTATTCACCCCTTGGCAGCGTCTTAGTACATTCATCGACGGTATTGATACAGGTCTCAGCCTGTCAGAGAGTTATGAAAGGCGGCCAGCTACTATGAAGCCCGAACCTGTGCACCAAGGAGTATGGGCGCATGCAGAACGAGATAGCGATAACGATGCGAGCTTTGAGATGCTCTGCGACCAACAGGAATCGATCAAGACTCGCGAGGACCTAGCCTGCTTTATTCAGGCTCTAGGCGATGATGTACGCGCTCATCCAACCTGGTGGCAGAATAAGACTCTCGACTCGTATCTGGATGCTTTAGTATCAGTCACGGAGTCTCTTGGTCAGCGGTTCAAGAATCGGGGCGAAGCCCTACCTGAGCAGCCAACATGGAAGCTAGTGGGAGATTTGCTTTTAGCAGCGCGCATTTATGAGTAAGCGCCTGATGACGGCGACGGTGCCCTGCTCAGCACCCATCTCAGCTACGACAGCCAGGCCCGCCCCGTCCAGATCACAAAGCTGGACCACCGCACGCCTCTCACCGTCGCCCTCACCTACAACCCCTCCGGCCAGCGCGCCTCCTACCACGTGGTCGAGCCCGGCCAGCCCACCCTCGACCAGCAGTTCACCTACCGCGACGGGCTGCTGGGCCAGGTGCGCCTGACCAGCGGCACGACCGTCTACACCGACACCTACCTCTACACCAACGCTGGCGCGCCGTACGAGTTGTTGCGCACCACGCCCAACGGTACCACGAATCGCTACTGGTACGAAGTCGATGGGCGGGGCAACGTCGTCGCCTTGACGGACAGCACCGGCAAGGTGGTGGACCGCTACGCCTACGACAGCTGGGGCGAGCTGACCTCCAACGACGCCACCGACGAGACGGTGCCGCAGCAGTTGCGCTACGCCGGCTACTGGTACGACGAGAAGCTGTCGTGGTACTGGCTCAGCGTCCGGTACTATGACCCCGAGATCGAGCGCTTCCTGCAGCCCGACCCCTCCGAGCAAGACGGCGTCCGCACCTACGCCTACGTCGGCGACGATCCCATCGACCTCACCGATCCGACGGGGCTTGATGGTGGCGTTGGCCTGTCGGATGGCGGCATCATCAGCTTCTTCCTGATCGGGGCCACCATCGTGATCGCCGTCGCGACGGCGCCCGAGGTACTCGCAGCAGGCACCGTCTTTCTCGGCTCCCTCATCACTGTCGGCGCGGTGACCTACGCCGTTCGGCGCATCGCGACCGGCAACCCCGCCTCCATCCCCGTGCCCTGCACCCCCTGCGCCCGGCACGATCGCCTCCGGCCCCGTCCTCGGCGGGACGACGGTGCCTGGGGCGTCGTCATGCACCGCTGCAACGGCCATCCCCGTCTACATCAAGACAGTGACACGACTACATGCTATTGGCCCGAACCGTCCGACATATGAGGGCTCGCCAAAGCATCACCCAAACGCTGGTCCCGGTATCAGCGACGCCCCATCTAATGGTCAGGCAGCTTTGGATAATTCCGTCCAAGTGAAAGACACTAGCACTCGACGCGTTGGCGTCGATCCTGCGACTGGTGAAATCGTGGTCTTCGATGAGACCCATCCAGGCGAAGGAGTGTTCCATGGCCACGTGCGCGCGTGGGGCGAACTCACACAGGATCAGCAGAATGCCCTGCGGCGAGCGGGTCTTGTTGATAGGAGAGGGCGGCCCGTCAGATGAAATATGAGCAACCCCTACCAATAGAGCTTCCCGAGGCAGAAGCAAACGTGGCTTCTGGGAATCCAACCTTGATTGCAGATGCTTTACTGCGTGCATCGCTATCAACGATAGATGCTGCATGGGTTGAAGCAGCCTGCCTCAAATCTCTTGAACGACCGGAGCTTGAGATTCGGTGGGCAGCACTAACGGCACTTGGGCATCTTGTACGCCGCTATGGGTTACAGGATGTAGGAGCCGTGCTAATTAAGGTCGAGTCTGTCCGCAACGACCCGAAATTGTCGGGCAGAGCGAATGACTTATTGGACGACATCAGGATGTTTCAGTGACAAAGACCCCCAGGGCAACGTCACCGCAAGCGCCTACGACGCGGCGGGTCGCCTGACCCAGACCACCGACCCCTCCCATAACACGACGCAGTATCAGTACGACGCGGTGGGCAACACCGTGGCCCTCACCGGCGGCACGGCGGGCGCGGCCACCACGGTCGAAACGCGCGCCTACGACGCGCGCAACGAGGTCGCCACCGATACGACGAGCGGACCGGGCCTGACGACCGCGCTGACCACGCGCACCTACTATGACGGCGACGGCAACGTGGCGCAGGTCCAGCAGCCCAACGGCGACGTCACCTACAACACCTACGATTTCGCCGACGAACTGCGTACGGTGGAGGTCGACCCCGCGCCGGTGGGCAAGGGCGGCGCGCCGGGTCAGCCCCGCGTCGACTCCTACACCTACGACGCCGCCGGCAACCAGGTCACGCACCTCGACGCCGACAACCGCACCGACACCACCACGCCCGACGCCGCCAATCGCACCGTGCAGGACGTGGCGACGGTGCCCGGCTCCGGCGGCACCGCCGCCACCGGCACCGTCATCACCACCACCACCAGCTTCGATCCCGACGGCAACACCGTCTCCTGGACCCGCCAGACCCAGACCCAGACGGGTCCCGTGCAGACCCAGACCGACAGCGCCACCTTCGACGCCGCCGACCGTCAGACCAGCAGCACCGATAACGGCCTGACTACCGCCTACGGCTACGACGCGGCTGGCCAGCAACGCACCCACACCATCGCCGACGGCGCCACCACCGTCACCACCAGCCTCGACCCCGCGGGCCGGCAGACGGGCATCAGCGAGGGGATGGGCGGCTCCGGCCCCTACACTGGGCGGACGGGCTACAACGCCAACGACCTGCCCGTGACCATGACTCTGCCCGGCGGCAGCGGCGTGCAGGAAGCCATGGGCTACGACGCATCGAGCCGCCTGGTCACGCAGACCCTCGCCGGCCCCACCAGCAACACTCCCATCGGTGGCTCCATCGACAGCTACGACTCCTACAACATGGACGGCTCGAAGATTACGACCGGGCCACAGGGCGGGCAGATCACCTCGATCTCGGCCTATGTCGGCGCGATTGATCCGACGCCCGCCAACGACATCTTCCAGGTCGCGTTCTACACGGACAGCAGCAGCGCGCCAGGGACGCTGGTCGCCTCCAGCGCCTCCGGGACGTTGGTGGCCAACGGCTGGAACACGGTGGCCAACGGCTGGAACACGGTGGCCAACGGCTGGAACACGGTGGCCCTCGCCGCCACCCTGGCCCCCACCACCACCTACTGGCTGCTGTACAACGCCACCGGCTCCGCGCCCCAGTACGACAACCTGGCCTACGATACTGGTCCCGCCGGCAGCGGCGCCTATTACTCCGCCGCCAACCAATCGTTATCCTTTCAGCGCCCCAACCGTGATGCCGCCGATGAGGCGGCGCGAGGCGAAGGAGAAGACGATCAGGATGGGGATGACGGAGAGCACGACGCCGACGTACTGCGCGCCGTAGTCAGTCGCGAACTGGCCCTGCGTCATCGCCACCATCACCGGCAGCGTCTGCTTCTCGTTGTCGAAGATGATGATCAACGGTTCCAGGAAGCTGTTCCACGACCCGATGAACAGGAAGACGCCCAGGGTGGCGAGGGAGGGGGCCAACAAGGGCAGCACCAGGCGGTGGAACACGCGCAACTCGCCCGCCCCGTCGATGCGCCCCGCCTCCAGCAACTCTTGGGGTACCGACGCGTCGCAGACCTGCTTCAGGAAGAAGATGGCGAACGCATTGGCGATCGAGGGCACGATCAGCGGCCAGTAGGTATTGAGCAACTGGAACGTGGCCATCGTCTTGAAGAAACCGATGATGCCCAACTGTCCGGGGATCATCATCGTGATCAGCACGAACGCGAACAGGATGGTGCGTCCCTTAAAGGGATATTTGGAGAAGCCGAACCCGGCCAGCGCGGAGAAGTAGAGGGCCAGGGCCGTGGAGGAGGTCGTGATCAGCAGGCTGTGCAGGAAGCCCCACCAGATGTTGACCACGCCGATCAGCCGGTTATAGTTGTCAAGGAACGCGCCCCCCGGCAACAGCGGGAGCCGCGTTGCGATGGCGTTGCTGTCGTAGGTCGAGGCGATCACCATGCTGTAGAATGGCAGCACACACAGCAGAGCCAGCGCGGCCAGGGCGATATAGATCGCGGCGTGGGCCACGCGCGCGCTACCGCGTCGCCGCGCCCGAGGGGCGGCGCCTCGACGGTCCGCGGCTACCTGCATAGTCCCTCCCCAACTCAATCCGGTTTAGCGCGGGTCAATCTGAACGTCGCGAACGACAGCACGGCGATCAGCACGAAGGCCGCGTAGGCGATCGTCGCCGCGTAGCTGTAGTCCGATTGTTTGAACGCCGTATTGTACAGGTACATCACGATGGTGAGCGTGGCGTTGTCGGGGCCGGGTCCATTCCTTGTGATCATCAAGGGCACGTCGAAAATCTGCATGCCGCCGATGATCGACGTGATCAGCGTGAAGATGATGATGGGGCGCAACAGGGGAATCGTGATGCGCAGCGCGACCTGCACGGCCGTGGCGCCGTCGGTGCGCGCCGCCTCGAGCACCTCGTCGGAGATCCCCTGCAGGCCCGCCGTGTACAGCAGCATGTTGTAGCCGAACCACTGCCAGGCCAGCACCGCCGACACCAACACCTGCGAGAGCAGGGGAGAGCCGAGCCAGTCGATGGGATGGTCGACGATATGCAGCGCCGTCATCACCCTGTTGACGGCGCCGGTCTGCCAGTCGAAGAGCAGGCTGAAGAGCACGCCGATGGTCACCGGGGTCACGATATTGGGGAAGTAGAAAACGGCGCGGAAGACATGCTTGCCGCGCACCCACTTTTCGTTCAGCACGAGCGCGAGCGTCAGCGCCAGCAACAGCTCCGGGACGATCGACACGATCCAGATGAACAGCGTGTTGGTGATTGACTTGTAGAAGAAACTGTCGGCGAACAGGCGCCGGTAGTTTGCCCAGCCCACGAAGGTCGGGTCGCTGAACCCATCCCAATGCGAGAAGCTGAGGTACAGCGAATAGAGGATGGGGTACAACTGGAAGACCGCGAAGGTGATGAAGAAGGGGGCAATGAAGAGGTAGCCAAAGGCGGCTCGGTTGACGCGGCGCCGCGCCATGCCCCGGCCACGGGCGGAGTCCGCTCCCCTGGATACCCGCTGGATCATGCTCCCCCCTTGAGCGACGTTGTGCGCCCCTCGTAGTCTGTCACGCGATCTTTAGAGACGTTCACCGGGAGCGCGGGCGCCCGCCGCGCTGCTTGCCCGCTTCGTTTCGTCGCCTATTGCGCTGCCCCCGTGCCGTGAACGATGGCAGGGCCATGTCGTTCTCAGGGTTAGGATGGCTGGGGTAGGGGCGTATTGCATACGCCCCAGGTCACGCCGCCATCGGGCGTATTGCATACGCCCCTACCCCGGAGACACCCGCGAGATCGAGAACCATATGGCCCTGGGACCAGGGCTGGGACCAGGGCGATCAGGAAACGCTAATCTCGGGATACTTGGATTGGACCTGCTGCTTCAGCGCGGCGAACGCGGCGCTGTTCGGTTGTCCGGTACGGATCATGTCGCCCACGATGCTGCCGAACGTGGACAGGATGTCCTCCCCGTACTTGTCGGGGCGCCGCGGCGGAATGCCCGCCGCGATGGAGTAATAGGTCGCGAGGACGAGCTGGCTACCGAACAACGGGACCTTGAACGAGGCTTCGTTGCCGGTGAAGACCGAACGCAGGGCCGGCATATTGAGCGTTTGTTTCAGGTTGTAGTTCTGCCACACCGGGCTGGCAATGAACTTCACGAACTCGTAGGCCAGCGCCTTGTTGCTCGAACCCGTGTAGATGGCGCGGTATGTGCCGCCCACGTAGTACGGGAGCGGCGCCGCGGCGATGCCCCATTTGCCCGCCCCCTTCTTGGGGTCGATGAAGATGCCGCCCGCCCACGAGGGCCAGCCGAACATGACCACGCTACCGTCGTTCCAGGCCGAGCCCCAGGCCGGAGAGAAGGGACCCAACTTGGCGTCGACGCCGCCAGCGCGGATCGCACGCTCCGTGTCCAGCACGCCGTTCCAGCGAGGGTCGATGTTGAGCTTACCGTTAACCACCCAGGGCTGCATCGAATACTGGGAGATCTGGAACGCGTCGCTGTAGTGGGCCAGCAGATGGACCTTGCCGTTGCTGCGGCTCGCCACCTGCTTGCCCAGCGCGATGATAGAGGCCCAATTGGACACCTTCTTGGAGACGGCGGCGGGATCGTCGACGCCGAGGTAGGTTTTAGCCAGGTCGCGCCGGTACCAGAAGCCGCCGGGCGACGAGTTGTCCGTCACCGCGCGGATCTTGCCGCTGGAGTCGCGCCCCAGGGCCGTGGCGTAGGGGATGTAGTCCTTGACCAGCGCCTCCGCGCCCAGCGCCGACATGTCCACCGGGAAGGGGCTGTCGAGGTACTTGCCGATGTACGATCGTTCGAGGTCGAAGATGTCGGGCGCGTCCTGATGCGTTTGCAGGGCCAGCCGCATCTTGGTTTCGTAGCTGCTGCCCGGAAAAACCTTCACGTCCACGGTCACGCCTGGATTGTGTTGCATGAATTGCTGCGCCATCGACTGGACCTGTGAGAAGAACGTCCAGATCACCAGGTGGCCAGACAGGCGCGTGGCCGCCGCCGCCTCGCCGCCACCGAGGGCCACGGCGGCCGGGGCGGCGAGGGCCGCGGCCGCCAGCGCGCCGCCGATGCGCAGCGTCTCCTTGCGGGTTATCGTTTTCTCCACATCCGTCGCATCGTCAGATTGTCGAACGTCGTCCATGATACCCTTCCCTCCATATGCTCTCGGCACGTTCCACCCGTGCCAGTTACCCCATGCGTACCGGCCACTCCATCGTCGCCGATGTCAGTCATTATATGGGAACCTTCCCATTTTATACAGCTCGAAGCTAGTATAGCTATGCGCCTAAAGCGTGTCAATAGGCAAGAGACGCCCAGGCGTACCGCGAGGGAGAAGGGACTGTGATACCATTGTTGGGAAGGTTCCCACATGTAGACGAGACGGCGAGGGATGAGCGTATCAATCATCGACGTGGCGCGGCGCGCGGGCGTGAGCAAATCGACCGTCTCACGCGTTTTGACCAACGCGGACTCGGTCCGCCCGCACACGCGCGCCAGGATCGAAGCGGCGATGCGGGACCTCGGGTACCGACCCAACGCTCTCGCCCGCGGCCTCGTCCATGGACGCACCCACACCCTGGGCCTGGTCGTCTTCGACCTGCTCAATCCATTTTTTGGGTTGCTCACGCGCGGCGTCGAGGAGGCGGCTCAGGAACGGGGGTACAACGTGCTGATCGGAGACAGCGCGGGCAGCGTCGTCCGCCAACGCGCCTGCCTGGCCATGCTCGCCGAGCGTCGCGTGGATGGCCTGCTGGTCGCGCCGTTCGGCGCGCGGGACGAAGAACTGGCGGGGATACAGGCCGCCGGACTGCGCACCGTGCTCGTGAACTCAACGATCGATGATGATGCCGCGCTCTCGTCCGTCGGCGTCGACAACGCGCGCGGCGGCTACCTCGCGGCCCACCACCTGCTCGCGCTCGGCCACCGCCGCGTCGGCTTCCTCGGCGACGCGCACACGGTCGAGAGTTGCCGGGAACGCCTGAGCGGCTATCGGCGCGCGCACCAGGACGCGGGTATCCCGGACGATCCCTGGCTCGTCGTGGAGGATCTGGACGGGATGGAGGCCGTCCGGCTGGCAGTGCAGCGCCTGCTGGCGCTGCCGCGGCCCCCGACGGCGATCTGCGCCGTCAACGACCAGTTTGCCATCGCCACCCTGCAGGCGCTCAGCCTCCTTGGGCGACGCGTGCCGGACGATGTCGCCCTGGTAGGGTACGACGACATCCCTGTCGCGGCGTGGCTCAGCGTCCCCCTGACGACGGTGGCGCAGCCCAAGGAGGAGCAGGGACGCCTCGCCGCCGGTCTCTTGATCGACGAGGTCGAGCGCCCCGACACGCCGGTCCAACGCGTCGTCCTGCAGCCGCGCCTCGTGGTGCGCCAGTCGTGCGGGGCGCTCCCGCGGCCCGGCAACGTGGGGCAGGCATAACGAAACGAGATGAGTATATGATGAGTAGAGGAGAGACGAAGGGAATGATCGAGCTGTTGCCCGGATTCTGGCTCGCCTCGCACCCCACGCTCACGCACCCCTGGGACGCCAGCGCCTATTTTATCCCTGGGGAGCAGCCGACGTTGATCGACTGCGGAGGCGCCCTGGGCTATCCGGCGCTGAAGCGCGCATTGGCGCAACAGGGCGTCCAACCGCGCGCTATCCGCCGGGTCATCGCCACGCACGGACACTGGGACCACCTGTCCGGGATGGCGGCTCTGCGCGCGGAGAGCGACGCGCGGCTCTACATCCACGCGGCGGACCGCCCGCAGGTCGAGACTGGCGACGATGACCTGACCTCCGCCTTTCTCTACGGGGAGCCGTTCCCGCCCCTCGCCGTCGACGGGACGCTGGAGGACGGGGCAGTGCTCGACATCAACGGCTTCCGCGTCGCGATCCATCACACGCCCGGCCATTCCCCCGGCAGCGTGTGCCTCCTGGTGGAGCGCGCTGGGACGGCGCTGCTGGTGGCGGGGGACACGCTCTGGGCCGGCTTCCACCCTCGCGTGCGCTCGAACATCGAGGATTGGCAACGCTCGCTGGATAAGCTCATCGGCCTGCGCTTCGACGTGCTGACCACGGGCCATGGCCCGCCCCACCTCACCGACCACGCGCCGGAGGTAGTGCGCGAAGCCCGCCTCCAGCTCGGCGTGTATTACCATCCCTGGTTCAAACCGTTCTACGAAACATTCCAGTATTCGTGACGAGCCGTTCTATCGGCTATGCGTCCACCGCGTGAATAATATAGGCGCGCGGAAGTACTGGGAGCGCGGGCAGCTTGCCCGCCCGGACCCGAGCAAGCTGCCTGCGCTCCCAGCCGTCCCAGACCTTCTGTGCGCTAACGAATAATCCCAAAAACTAGAAAGGCGACAGCGTGAAAAGGCAAACCCTGCACATGATCGGCAACGCGCACCTGGACCCGGTCTGGCTGTGGCGCTGGCAGGAGGGCTTCCAGGAGACCAAGGCCACGTTCCGCTCCGTGCTGACGCTGATGGACGAGTCGGACGACTTTGTGTTTACGTCGAGCTCGGCCGCCCTCTACGAGTGGGTCGAGCGCAACGACCCCGACCTGTTCGTCGGGATCAAGCGGCGCGTCGCCGAGGGGCGCTGGGAGATCGTGGGCGGCTGGTGGATCCAGGCGGACTGCAACCTCCCGTCGGGCGAGTCGTTCGCGCGCCAGGGCCTCTACGGGCAGCGCTACT
>JAABUX010006869.1_pt1 | contig 13484 bp, 14 predicted proteins | sample 5561851 | NCBI WGS metagenome assembly JAABUX01 (sample SAMN10711883, study PRJNA513361) | rock metagenome | isolation source: Antarctica rocks | place: Antarctica: Victoria Land, Richard Nunatak red sandstone | collected 2016-01-03 | reverse complement strand
CCCAGACGGCGCTCGCGGCGTGCACCCGTGCGCCCGCCGACGGCGCCTACTTCGTAACGGATCGCGAACCCGTCGGCGGTGACCAACTCTTCAGCGGCGAGCGCGGGCTGACGAAAGGTCGCGAAGCAATCGTAACGCGCGGCGTCATCATGGAGCAGGGCGGCGGCTATCGCGAGCAGCGTTGTTCGTCGGAAAAAGCGTTCTTCACCGCGCTCTCGCAGAGTTTTGCGCCCAAGGGCGCACGGCAAGTTCTGCTCTACATTCACGGATACTACACGACCTTTCGCACGGGGATCAAAGAAGGGCTGGCGATTCGGCGCGGTCTTCACTTTACCGGCCCCCTAGTCGTGTACTCATGGCCGGCGAAGGTGACGAGCCGGCTTGCGTATGTCAAAGACGAGGCCAATGCGGGGTGGTCGATCTCGCGCTTTCGCCGGTTCGTGGCCTCACTCGTCGATCGATATCGCGATCTGCCGGTGTACATCACCTCGCACAGCCTCGGATCGCGCTTCGCCGCCGACGGCATCGAGACGATCCGGCGCGGCCCCTGCAAAGCGTGCTTTCGGCGTGCCGTCTTCTTCGCTCCGGACATCGACGCGGATACGTTGCACGCCGCACTCGCCGACACAGGCTTGTGCCGCGGCCGGCCGCCGGAAACGCCGAAGAACTCCGCTCCGGTGACCCTCTACGTCTCCAATAAAGACGTCGCGCTGCGTGAGTCGCAGCGATTGCACGGTTTTCAACGCGCCGGTCAAGCGGGCAATGAGCTGCTGCTCTGCGGTGGGGTAGACACGGTCGACGTCGGTTATCATAAAATGACCGACAGGACGGGTCACGGCTATCACGTCGACGCGCGCGTACTCCATGATGCACGCGCTGCCTTCGACGGTATCGCGCCGACGAACCCCCGGCGCAAGCTCTCCGTCGCTACCCGCAACCGCGGACGCTACTACGAGTTGAGATAGGCTAGGCTTCAGCAACGGTGATCATCACGCTTGGGACGTGCGGCTACTCGTACAAAGATTGGATTGGGCCGGTCTATCCGCGCGGGACGACATCCTCTGAGATGCTCGAGGTTTATGCGCAGCGCTTTGCAGCAGTCGAGATCGACTCGACCTACTATCGCGTCCCATCGAGCAAGACGTTTGAATCGATGGCGCGACGGACGCCCGACGGCTTTCGTTTTACGCTAAACTGCCGGGCACCGGCACCCATCTCCCCGACATCGCCGCGCTGAGCGTCCACGATGACGTACGGCTCTTTCGCGAGAATATACAGCCGCTTGAAGCAAGCGGAAAGCTCGCCTGCGTGCTGATGCAATTTCCGAACTCCTTTCGTCCTTCGGAGGCGACAAACAGGTACGTCACCGCACTTCGAGAGGAACTTTCCGACATAGCGCTCGTGGCAGAATTCCGCAATCGCGAATGGCAGACGAGCGATACCCTCGAGTTGCTGCAAGGTCTCGGGATCGGGCTCGTCAACGTGGATCAGCCGCAGTATCGGTCGCTGCTGCGCCCGAGCACCGACGTGACGAGCCGCATCGCATACGTGCGCTTCCACGGCCGCAATTATCAGAACTGGTGGAAGGGCACGAACGAAACCCGCTACGATTACCTCTACAGCGCCGAGGAACTGGCTCCGTGGGCCGACCGGCTCGTCGACATCGCAGCCGACGAGCAAGCCAAAGAAGTGTTCGCGTTCTTCAACAATCACCGCCGCGGCCAAGCGGTCCGCAACGCCGAGATGTTGGAGGACATGCTCGAAGCTCTTTTGCCGGCAGCCGTGCTCAATAAGGTGGCACAAGCGCACACGAGCGCCGGAGAACCGCTCGCGCTCGACCTCTCACCGTAAGTCGCTCGCGTCGGCCGTTGTATCGTCCGACGGCGCAATGCGCGCTACGCCGTAGCCGGCGGCTCGCCGATCAGTTCCAGGCGGTTTCCGAACGGGTCGTCGACATACGCGTGCGGGGCGCCGTTTTCAAGAGCGCCTGCGGCGGTGACCGCGCGGCCGACTGCTTCGAGGCGTTGCAAGAGCGCGCCGTAGTCACGGCAACGAAGCGCCGGGTGGGCTTTGCGCGCGGGAATGAAGTCGGCGTCGATACCCAGGTGCAGTTGTACCGGGCCGCTTTGGAACCAGGCGCCGCCGCGCGTGCGGAGCGCCTCAGGCTTGGGCACCTCTACCATGCCGAGCAGGCCAGCGTAAAAGGCGCGGGCACGCTCCTCTTCCCCCGTCGGCATAGCGAGCTGGACGTGGTCGATAGCGCGAAACGGCTCGGTGTTTCCAGGTGTCATGTGGGATGATTATCGCATGCCCGAATGCGGCAAACGATGAGGGAAGGTGGTAGCGAGATGAAAACGCGACATGCGGCAATGAAGGGGCGGTTGTGGGCGACCGCGGCGCTCGGCGTGGGGCTCGCGGCAGTGCCGAGCGGCGCCGTTTGGGCAGCCGGCTTGCGCATCGTGCCCGTCGATCCCGTTCCCGGTGCGCATGTCTCCTCACAACGGCCGACGATCGAGTTCGAAATCCATACCGCCGACAACGCGAGCGTTAATCGGCGTCAGGTGAAGGTCACGCTCGACGGAGACGATGCGAGTCGCGACTTACAGATCGCGGGCTCACGGCTTGAAATCATTCCCCATGGCCAGCTCAGCTTGGGTGCCCATCAGATCGACGTGAGCATCGAAGACACGACCGGCGAACGAGCTACCGACCACTGGACGTTCACAGTCGACTCGAGCGACGCGGCGGTTCCGACGGTCCGCGACGATACGTCGGCGAGCGACAACGGCTCGTCCTACGATAACGGCTACAATTCGAATGCCGACTCCGGCTACGGTGGCGGTTACGGACCGGGCGGTGGTTACGGTTACAACGGCGGCTATGGGTACGGCGGTTACGGCTATAACGGCGCGTTCGGGCTACCGTACGGATACTACCCGGGTTCCGGCGCGTTCTTTCCCGTTGGTTATGGACCGTACTATTATGGCGAACCGTTACGTTTCATTTACTCCGGTTTGGGACTCGGCGGCTTCGTGACGATCGGGGGCTTCCCCGGAAGTTATCCGCTCGTGCCTTTTGCGCCGAACTACTATTTCGTCACGGTTCCCGTTCCGTCGAACTACAACGGCGGTACACCCGTTGCGACCTGCCACTTCCCGAATCACCGTCGTTATCTGCTGAGCAGCAAACCCGTTACGGTCGAGCACGCGCACCGTCCCGCCGGAAGCCGCTCACCCGCTTGGGTCGCGCCCCACTGGCGCCCGACCCTGGCAACGCTCGCGACGTTGCCCGGCACGCCGAGCGCCGTCCGGGCGTTCGGCGCGCGAGCCGCCACGGGGGCTTCGCAGCAGAATCGTTCCGCTTCTTCGGGGCCGGTCATCGTGCGGTATGGTTCAACCGCACCTTCACGGGGAGCGGAACCCGGCATGGTTCGCATCGTATCGCCATTGAACAACGGCATGCCGCATGTTGCGCCGGTAACGACGCATGTGCAAGCCCCCGCACCGCGCTTTTATCCTGCGTCGCCACACGTTGCACCGCCTGCTCCGCGCTTCGTTCCGGCCCCGCCGTATGCCGTGCCGGCTCGGATTGCGCAGCCTGTCGGCGCACCCGTTTCGCATGCCGGTCCGGCTGTTCCGGCCCGGGGCGGCTCTACGGCCACGGGGCCGATTCATCACTAAGGCGGTTTAAGCGAATGAAGCAAGCCCTGCTTGGCCGAGCGCGAGGCCACCGTCGTTCGCGGGCACGGTCGCGTTGAACCAAGCCCGCGCGTCGAGGCGCTCGCGCAACAGTTCGACGAGTAACCCATTTTGGAAGACGCCGCCCGAGCACGCGATGGGCACATCGTTATGGCGTTGCGAAACGGCCATGATGCCGTCGGCAACCGTTACATGGAACGCCGCCGCGATCTGCGACGGCTCGCGACCCGCACTGCGGTCCAGAGCGATCGCGCGAAGCAGCGGCCGATAGTCGAGTTCATTGCCGACGAACGGAAAGGGATACGCGTGCGCAGCACTTGGCGACGCCGATGAAGCGAGATGCTCGAGCCACATCGCCGCCTGCCCTTCGAAGGTCATCGGGCGTGTGAAGCCCAGGAGCGCCGCGACGGTATCGAAGAGGCGTCCCATCGACGTCGTTCGGAAGCACCGCACGTTGCGAGCAATCAGTTCGCGAGCCGCCCTATAGCGGGGACCGAAGAAAAACGGCGGCTGCGTGAGATCCGGCACATCGTCGAGTTCGGCGAGATATCCCGCGGCGGCCGCTACGGGAAAACGCGCTGCGGCGTCGCCGCCGGGGAGCTGTGCGCGCCGCAAATGCGCGATGCGTTCGAAGCCGTGCTGCACGCTGCCGGTAAAGAACTCGCCGCCCCAAATCGTTCCGTCGTCACCGTAGCCGGTGCCGTCGAATGCGACACCGAGTACGTTCGTGTCCCACGCGCCGCGTTCGGCGATCACGCTTGCGACGTGCGCACGATGATGTTGCACCGCGACCGTCTGGGCGCCCAGTTCCTGCGCAATCGCCGTCGACACGTACTCGGGGTGCGCATCGTGAACGACGAGCAGTTCCTCCGTTCGCACGGCATAGATCGCACATAGATCGCGGATCGTCGCTTCGCACGCCTCGCGCGCCGACCGGTGATCCAAGTCGCCGATGTGCTGGCTTGCGAACACCGCGCCGTCGACCACGAGCGCGAGCGCGTTTTTCAGATCGCCGCCGAGCGCGAGAATCGGACGGGTCGCGGGCAGCGTTGCGACGGCGACCGGCGCAAAACCGCGACCGCGCCGTAAGATCGCAGGCACCCCCGCACTGATGCGTACGACGGAGTCGTCGAGCCGGCGTGCGATCGGCCGTTCACCGATCAGAAAAGCATCCGCAATACCCGCAAGGCTCGCGAGCGCATCATCGTCATCGTATGCGATGGGTTCGCTCGAGCGGTTGGCGCTCGTCAGGACGAGCACGTTCGGAGCGCCGGCTTCGAACAGCAAATGATGGAGCGGCGCGTAGGGCAGCATAACGCCGAGTTCGCGGTTATCGGGTGCGACGTCGTCGAACGCGGCTCGCGCCGGGGCGAGAACAATAGGCCGCGCGCTCGATAGCAGTTGCGCTTCGAATGCGGCGTCGTCGGATGCAGCATCGTCCGCTGCGGCGTCGTCGGATGCGACGCCGGTTGTGACGAGCGTCCGCGCCGTCCCGACGTCGGAGGTCCTTGTGACAAGTGTCCGCGCCGTCGCAACGTCGGAGGCCATGACCGCAAAGGGCCGTTCCTTACGAAACTTGCGCTCGCGCAACGCCCGGACGGCGCCGACGTTGCGCGCATCGCAGGCGAGATGGTAGCCGCCGATGCCTTTGATTGCGACAATTTTTCCGGCTCGCAAATGCGCCGCGGCAGCGACGACGGCATCGTACGCGCGCGCGTGGGTGCCGTCGCCGTCGCGAAACACGTACGTCGGTCCGCAGGCATGGCACGCGACGGGCTGCGCGTGGAAACGACGATCGGCCGGGTCGTGATACTCCGCCGCGCACAAGTCGCACATCGGCCACGGCGCCATGGTCGTCCCGGCGCGATCGTAGGGCAGCGACCGCACGATGCTGTAACGCGGGCCGCAGTCCGTGCAGTTGTTGTACGGATACCGGTAGCGCCGGTCGGCCGGATCGAACAGTTCGCGCAAACACGCGTCGCACACCGCCAGATCGGGCGCGATCCGGACGGTCGGCCGCGCGGCGCCCGCGCTTTCGCGAATCTCGAAGCTTTGTAACCCGCAGCAACTTACATCGGCGACATCGGTCGACGCGATGCGCGCCGCGGGCGGCGCTTCGCTCACGAGCGCGCGGGCGAATGCGTCTAGCGCATCCGGCGAACCTTCGGCGAAGATTTCCACGCCGTCGCCGCCGTTCTTCACCCATCCGCCGAGTGCAAAACGGCGCGCGAGACGATGCGTGAACGGCCGAAAGCCGACGCCTTGAACGATGCCGCGAATATGAATTACGCGGGCGCGACGTAACACGAGCGGCCGCTCATCCCGACCTGCACGACCGTGCCGTCGTCGACGAGCACCGGGACCGCGAGCGGCGTTCCACACAGCGCGACCAGCCGCTCCCGCGCGGCCGCGTCCCCTTCGACATCGTACTCAACAAATGCCCGGCCCTGCCAATCGAGATCATCCCGCAATTCCGCGGTATACGGGCAACTGCGCGTACCGAAGAGTTCAAGCGCCAACGCGCACCTTTTCGAGCAGCTCGCGCAGCACGTGGTAGATAGCAGCTTGCGTCTCCTGGATGCGCGGGATGTAGTCAGCTTCCACGACGATCGCATGGTCGCACAGACCGCGCCGCACGATCTCACCGCCGTCGTAACCGAGCAGCGCGACGGTCAGCAGACCGCGGGCCCGCGCCGTTTCGAGCGCCGCCACGACGTTTTTCGAGCCGCCGCTGGTTGAAAACGCAAACGCGACGTCGTTCGCGCGTGCCTGCGCGATCAATTGCCGAACGAACGTCAACTCCATGCCGACATCGTTGCCGACTGCCGTGAGGATCGCGGGTTCCGCTGCGAGCGACAGCGCCGGGATCGCGCCGAAGCCGCCGTCCAGTGCAATGCAGTCGAGCGCGAAATCCGTCGCGTCGGTCGCCGAGCCGCCGTTGCCGAACGTGAGAATCCGGCCGCCGCGCGCGAGCCGTTCGCCGACGGCAAGTGCGGCCCGGGCGAGTGCTTCGCTTTGCCGCACGGCGATCTGCTCGCGCAGCCGCTCACCGTCAGCCGCCTTTGCAACGATCGACTGCGCGACCGCGGCGCGATCCGTTTGCGTGCCGGTCCCGAGGAACGGGTAGAGAAACGCGGCTGCCCCGCCGTCGTCGGATGTGCCGGGGCGCGAACCGTGCTCGAGAAAGACGTGCACGCTCTCGTACAGACAGTGTCCGAGCAGTTCGAAAATCTCTTGGTGGACGTGCACGTCCGTCGTCGGGGACGCGGCCGCATAATCGGCGTCGCCGGCACCGAGGGCATTATCGGCGCCGCTACCGGGTAGCGCAAACGTCAACACGCCGCGGCGACGCGCGCGTTTCAAAACGGAAAGCGTGGCTGCGTCGCCCTCCGGCGGCCCGAGCGCGATCGCGATGTCGTCGGGCGTAGCAAGCACGTCAAGCATCGCATCGAACGCCACGCTCGCGTCGATCGCCGGCAGCGCTCGTTTACCGACGATGACCGGGTGTACGAACTCAACCGAAAGGTGGGCGGCATCGGTTGCGTACGGGCCGCGCCCGAACGCGAACAGTCTCCCGCCGCGCTCGAAACGCTCGGCCATCGCCGCGCAAGCATCGGTCAACCGCGGCGCTTCGCGTGCGAAGAAATCGGCGCACACCGCGTTGCGCGCGCGCAAGCGTTCTGCGCCGAGCGCGGCGAGCGACGCGAGCGCCGGTGACTCGCTCAGCATATGCGCGGCAGTGGATCGCCCACCAGCATGTCGATCGTGCGCGTTCCGCCGTAGGGCGTCACGCACAGCACTGCCCGCGCGGGCGCGTCGCGCACGTCGCCGATCAAAGCCGCCTCTTCACCGCCGGGCATGCCGCGCACGGTCGCAAGACCTCGCTCCGCGACCTCCGGCGCGAGCAGCGCCAAAAATTGCCCTTCGTTTGCAATGTGCAGAGGGTCGAGCCCGAGTATCTCGCACGCGCCGCGCACCTGTCCGTGCAGCGGAATGGCCGCCTCGTCGAGCACGACCGCAAGCCCGTTTTCGCGGACCAATTCATTGAGTGCCGTAGCAACGCCGCCGCGCGTCGGGTCACGCATCCAGCGCACACCGTCGCCGCACGCGCGCAGCAACGCATCGACGAACGGCCACACCGGCCGCGTGTCCGAACAGAGCGACGACTCGAGATCCAGTTCCCCGCGCGCCAGCAGAATCGTGATGCCGTGATCGCCGACCGGTCCACTCAGCAGCACGCGATCACCCGGGCGCACCGCGCGCGCGTCGAGCGGCGTTTCCCGTTCCACTTCTCCCAGACCAAACGTCGTGACGTACATGCCGTCGCAGAAGCCGTGCTCGACGACTTTCGTGTCGCCGCCGACGATCGACACCTCCGCGCGCTCGGCGGCCGCGGCCATCGCCGCGACTTCGGCGCGGAGGGTCTCGGACGGCAAGCCCGCCTCCAGCACGAACGTTGCCATCAGCGCGCGGGGACGCGCTCCGGAGACGGCGAGATCATTGAGCGTACCGTTGACCGCGAGTTCTCCGATCGAGCCGCCCGGAAAGCGCAACGGATGCACGACGTAACCGTCGGCCGTCGTCGCGATGCGGCGGTCCCCGAGCGAAAACGTGGCGGCATCAGAAAGCGTCGCGAGTATCGGATTCGCGAACGCCGGCGCGATCAGCCCCTCGACGAGCCGGCGCGAGGCTTTTCCACCCGCGCCATGCGACATTTCGATGCGCGCGTCATCGAAGCGCACGCGACCGCCCGTGCGCACGGCGACGGTTGCGTTACCGGCGGTCACACCTCAACCAGTTCTCGCATGGCATAGCGGTAGTGCGCCGCGCATGCACCTTCACTGGAAACCATCAGCGCACCGACGGGTCGTTCGGGATTGCACTCTTTTCCGAAGAGCTTGCACTGCGGCGGTTTGAGGACGCCTTTGAGGACTTCGCCGCATTGCGCCGCCTTCGGATCGGTCACGCGCACACCGGGGATTTCAAACTGCACTTCGGCATCCCAAGGCATGAACTCCGGGCGCAGCGCGAGCGCCGACTGCGAGATGAACCCGAGGCCGCGCCATTCGAAATACGGGCGCAGCGCAAAGACGCGCGCGAGCACGCCGAGCGCCGCGCGATTGCCGTCCCACGGCACGATGCGCCGGTACTGGTTCTCGACCTTTGCTTCGCCCGCATGGAGCTGCTGCACGATCCACAGGATCGCTTCCAGAATGTCCAGCGGTTCGAAACCCGCGACGACGACCGGCTTGCCGTAATCGGAGGCGATGAACTCGTAGGGACGACAGCCGGTGATCGTCGAGACGTGGCCCGGACCGACGAAGCCGTCGATGCGCATGTCGGGTGAATCGAGAATCGCCCGCATGGCCGGCACGATCGTGACGTGATTGCAGAAGATCGAAAAATTCCGGATCCCGAGCGCCTGCGCGCGCAGCAAGGTCAGCGCGGTCGACGGCGCCGTCGTTTCGAAGCCGATCGCAAAGAAGCAGACGTGCTTCTTTGGATTATTCTGCGCGAGCGCAAGTGCGTCCAGCGGCGAGTAGACCATGCGAATGTCGGCGCCGGTTGCTTTGAGTTCGAGCGGCGTACCCTGGGTGCCGGGCACACGCATCATGTCTCCGAAGCAGCACAGGATCGTATCGGGATGGCGCGCGATCGAAAGTCCGTCGTCGACGCGCCCCGTCGGCAGCACGCAAACGGGGCACCCGGGCCCATGCACGAGTTCGATGTTCTCGGGCAGCACGTCACGCAAACCGTGGCGGTAGATGGCATGCGTGTGACCGCCGCACACCTCCATGATGCGGTAGAGGCGCGCGGGATCCACGACCTGCGCTAGCTCACGTGAGACGTTGCGGATTAGTTCCGGATCGCGAAATTCGTCGACGTATTTCATCGCTCGTCACCTCGCCGCGTCGTGCACGGCGCCTTGTGCATCGAAAGCATACCCGCGCACCTCTTCGATGGCGAGTTCGTCTTCGCCCATCGCGCGCAGCATGCGCAGCTGGTCGCGCGCTTCTTCTTCACCGATTTTGCTCAGCGCAAAGCCGACGTGGATCAGAATCCAGTCGCCGGCCTCGAGCGCGCTATCCTCGAGCAGCCCGACGTTGACGTTGCGGCGTACGCCGGCTACGTCGACCTTCGCAAGCTGCGGCTGCGCGGCGTTCATTTCGATGACTTGACCGGGGATCGCGAGGCACATGAGTGTTACGGACCTTCCTGTAACGTCGCGACCAAGTGCAGTCGAACGTCGACGACCGGTGCGACGGTGAACATCAAAAAACGGGGCGGCTTCAGGCCGAAGTCACGAATGTCGAGCGGCAGGCGCCCGTCGACGACCAATTGATCGCCCGCACGCGTCACGTCGAGGTCGCCCACATAACGGCGCATTTTACCGGCGAGCGTAATGTCACCGCTCGCCGCGTAGCGACCCGGACCCGCAGGCTGCAGTTCGCGCAGGTCGGCAACAACCTGCGGGCTACGCTTGCTGTCGACCAATTCCCACATCTGGCGATCTTGCATCTCGTTGCCCGAGCGTAAGCGCTCGACGGGAAACTCGATGTGCATCACCGGCGGCGGATCGAGCGAGACTTCGCCGTCGTTCCACTGGGCATCGACGTACCCGCGCAATCCATCAGCAGATCCTTTGATGGGATGCAGGGTACTGCTCGCAGTGAACTCGAGCTTCGTCTCCAATGGAACAACGACGTAGCGGCTACATTGACTCGATGCGGACATACCGAAGAGCGTCCACCGGCAAGGACATCAACAACTCGACGGTCTCGCGCCTGGCGTCATTGAGCAGCGGAGGCAGCGCCGCAAGCAACGCCGGCACCTTGCCGACCGCCTCGAAGAGGAACGGCGAGTCGCCCGACATCGCGCGAATCATATCGTAGCGTTTGAGGTCCGTCATCAGCGTACCCACGACGCGCGACGCCCCGAATGCGGCGGCGAAACCGATTCCGCCCCAGATCAGACCTTTGACCATTGCGTCTCCTTCGGCTGTATGCCGGCAGTTGGATAATCCGCGGTCGCCGCGGCGACGGTCGCAACCACGCGCCGCACGAGCGGGAGCGCCGCCTCGACCGCGCGTTCCACGCTTGATGAGAGCCCGATACCATCCTCGATCGTCGCGGGCTCGCAACCGACGATCGTCACGGGCGGAGGCTCTCCACCGAGCATGCGCGCGCACGCGAAGACGCTTTCCAAATCCATCCGGTGCGCGTCGGGTGTCGCGCCGCTCTGCACGGGTTCGGGTTCGATGACGTACAAGGTGCCCGGATCTCCCCCGCGCGGAACGGCATCAATCAGGACGGCCGCCGCATACCCGGAGAGCAACTCATAGGCGAGGTGCATGCCCCGAATGCCGAAATCGGCCACGTGCGCTTCCGCGATCGTTTCGGACGCCAGCCGCTGGGCGACGGCCGGACCAAACCCGTCGTCGCCGAAGAAAATGTTGCCGATGCCGGCGACCAGCACGCGCGCCGTCACGACGCGTCTCCGCGAGCATCGCGTCCCGGTTCGCCGAGCGGTTCGACTTCGTCGGGCTCGTAGAAAAATGCACGGCCGTACCACTCGTGCAGGTCGCTTGCCGGGTCATCGTCGATCGTGACGGCGACGTAAAACTTGCCTTCGAAGTCTTGGTGGACTTTGCGGACGGTCGCGGTTTTGCCGGCAAGGAACATATCCCAGGCGTCGGCGCGACGCTTGGGATGCAGACGGACGCTCGAACCGGTGGCGACGGTGACGCCGCCGATGACGATGTTTTGCGGCGCCGGTGCATCCATCGGCTCGAGCGCCGCGCTATGGATGCGCGCGTGCTCCTCGGCGTCGAAGCCTTCGGCAAGATCGACGAGCGCGCGCGCGCGCGGATCTGTGGCGCGAGCTTCGGCGCGTTCGGCATCCGAGAGCGCCAACACGCCGAGCCGCAGCAACTCGTCGACCTCCGTCCCGTCGTGAGCCTCGGCGGTTTGGGTTGCGACGCGCGGGAAATCGCCGAGCACGATCGGTGAGGACAGCACGAGCGCGGCGCGCTGGGCGTCGAGATGCTCGTCGCCGACGAGCACGGGCCACGTGTGGCGGTTTTTGAACGCGGCCGTGGCAGCACTCGCGTACACCGGTGGATCGATCGGCGACAGAAACGTTCCGTCGCGCGCGCCGAGCAGCGTGTGGGCTGAGACGAAAGCCGTGCGCAACACGCCGGCGCGTTCGCGCGCCGCAACGATCTCCGAATGATTTTCGAGCCGCACGCGCAACCGGCGCACCGCTGCAGGACCGTCGACCGGCGACGCCGTCGCTTCGAGCACGCCTTCGATAGGCCGGCATTCGCGTACGACGCGCCCCGCTACCGTGCCGTCGGGAGCGTACAGCGTCTCGATGCGCCGCTCGCCCTCGAAGCGGAACGGCACATTTTCGCGCGCGCCCGCCGAAGGCACGATCGTCAGCGCGACATCGCGCTCGCATGTCTCGTCGAACGTGATGTGCGTCGTGCCGTCGACCGTGAGTGAGGGCACTTCGCGGAAGCCGCCGTCCGGTTCGGCGGTTTCGACCGTGCGCGCAACGACGTGCAGAAAGCGTACCAGCACGTCGATCGCGGGCGCATCGCCCGTCGCTTCGAACAGTACGTCGGTCTGCTGCTCGCCGCGTTCGCCCGTTCCCGCCGCTTCATACGCGTGCGGTACAACGACGCCGAACTGCCAGCGCATCTGGTTCTTGCGCGTCGAGGCGGTATACGGGAAAAGCAGATAGCCTTCGTAGAGGACGGTGTCGGCAATGGCTCGCGCAGACGAGAAATCGGTCACGGCTTCACCGCCGCACCGTTTCCGCTAACGCCGTTTTCGGGAACGCTATTAACGCCGTCTTCGGCTACCCCGCTCGGAGCAAGGCCGCTCCGGCCACTCGGGACAAGCCCGTTCCTCTCGAGCAGCGACAGCAACGTCCGGTCCCACGTCGGATGGCCGGCGGCACGCCGTGCATCATCGAGCGCGTCGAAAGTATCGCGGTGCACGCGAATCCAGGCGCTGTTGGGGAAGTGCGCCTCCATCGTTTTCCGGTACGCCGCGACCGGCAAACGGTAACGCGCTTCGCAGGACCACGGCACGAATTCGGCCGTCACGCCGTGCTCGCCGTGCACGAAGACCGTCCCGCTGAAGAAGGCGACCAGCGGAATCTCGCCGTCTTCGAGCGCGCACAAATACTTGTAGGCCCCGACCTCGAAATCGTAACTGCACGGCAGCGATAACTCGCCGCTCGTCTCGCCGGAAAACCCGAGCACCGTCGTCGCGACATTGGCCCAGAGCATCGTGCGCAAGGTTTCGCCGAAACGCCGCTGCGGCCCGAAGAGGTCGCTGAGCTTTTCGGCCTCGCCGTCTGCATAACGCCGCCGCTGCGGCTCGATCGAAACTTGCGCGCGCAGCGCGATCGCATCGACGCGTACGCCTGAGGACTCGGCAACGTGCAGCTCGAGCGTCAGTGACGGCGCGATCGCATAGGGTTCCGGACGCGCGCCGACGATCGCGAAGGCAAGATTACTCACGCGCGCTGCTCCACGTCTTCGAAGAAGGCATCGATGCGGCGCTTCGCATCGTCGCCGCCGTCGAAACCGCGCCACGTCGAGCGAATCGCGCCAACGAGTTCGTACGCCTTGTCGATCGGGACGAGATACGACGACGTTGCGCCGCCACGGCGCCGCAAGACGAGCGCCTCCACGTCGGATTGCAGTGAGGCGACGACCGGATGCGCCGCGAGCAACGACCACGCTTCGAGCGGCAGCTGCGATTCCGTTGCGCC
>JAABUX010006868.1_pt1 | contig 13486 bp, 12 predicted proteins | sample 5561851 | NCBI WGS metagenome assembly JAABUX01 (sample SAMN10711883, study PRJNA513361) | rock metagenome | isolation source: Antarctica rocks | place: Antarctica: Victoria Land, Richard Nunatak red sandstone | collected 2016-01-03 | reverse complement strand
CCGACGGCCGCCGTGGATTCCTCTTTTCCGTGACCCTGCAGCGCACTGACGGCGTATGGGACGATGACGGCCTCGGGATCGCACTTCTCGAAAGGGCCCCGCGGCCTCTACGCACATCAGGACGAACCAGGCAGATCGACTTATGGCCGTTTGACGACCCACCGGCGACCCTGTCGCCCACGGGAACGGCGTCGGCATCTGGCGGCCCAGTCGCGACCGAAGGGCAACCTGTTGCGCGGAGGGCAAGGCTGCTCGGGGAGGAGATCGTGGGCCTATACCAAGCCGGGGAAGGTCCAACGTGGGTAGGCCGGCGAGGTGGTCTCGCCGCGGTGGCGCGGGACGCGAGCGACGGCGGGTGGCGCACTCGCCGCTACGAGACGAGCGTCGACCCGATGGCCGGGCAGCGAAACTGGATCTCCGTGTCCACGTTCGTGACGCTAATCTTGGGTGACGGCAGATAAGGGTGGCTGTCGGTCATGATCTCCCGTGCCAGACATGGCGTGGTGGTTACGTGCTCCACTGCCGTCCCAGCCGCCAGCGGAGTCGTCTACGGCAAGCAGCCAACGCGATTCTGGGGTTCTGTCGTCGCTGATCAAGGACCGACCGACCAGCCGGGCGAAAGACCTGCCCCACGGCGCGGTGCCGCTGCGAGTGTGGGTCCGCAAGCGCCGATACCTGTCTGGCGGAAGTGGCCGACGCCCGTCCCATGAAGACAGGGCAAGATTCGACGGTCGGCGCCGGTGTTCACGCCTCGTGAACCGGGGAGCCCCTCTCGCCGGGGACGCGCCATGAGCGCGCACGTCCAGTTTCGGCGCCCGGTGCGGACGCGCATTGAGCGGTGGCGCGCTCTCGGCGCGCCTGGCTGCAAGCGTGCGGCGATGCAACGGCGCCGCCAAATGGAATGGCCCCGGTGGCGCGTTCTGGGAGAACCATCTGGAGGAGGAGCGGTGGAGAGACTTCTGTATACGCCGGTCGAGGCGGCCAGGGTTCTGGGCATCGGCCGGTTCAAAATCTACGAGCTGATGGGCGACGGTGCGTTGCCGTCGGTCCGGATCGGGGCGTGCCGGCGAATTTCCGCTGCCGCCTTGCGCGCGTTCGTCGAGGAACTCACCGACGTGCAGCCCGACGCCGGTCGGCTCGACGTTCTGGCGGGGCGCCACTGATTGCCATCCCGCCGACCTGATGTCCGCCGCAGGACTCCGAGCCCATTCGGCCGCGAATCGTGCTCGAGCCGGTCGTCCGTCGGCCGGGGCGGCTATACATATGCGCGATGGGCGCCGACGACGGGGCAGCGGATGCGCTGAGCAACCCGATTCTCAATCGGCCGTACGACGTCCCGACTCGCTATTTCGAGTTGGGACCGCACGGTCCCACTGGGGTCATCAGGAACGGCCGGCGGCCGAGCGAGTCGCTGGTGCCGATCGCGGCCAGCCGAAAAGGCACCCGGCATGCGGACGGCACCATCGAGCCGACCCTTGACGTCGAGCTGACGGCCGAGCGCCGGGAGCGCAACAGTTTCATCAATGACCTGCGCCGCGAGGTTGAGCGCTGGCGGCTGCGCGACTACGAACGGGTCACCCCGACTTCTCGCAAACTGCTCCAGCACTGGGCTGATCCGGCCCGGGAGAACCGGGTGCTGTATTGCCAGCGGGAGGCGGCGGAGACCGCGATCTTTCTGGCCGAGGTCGCCGGCCGCCACGGTTACGCGGATTGGCGCCGCCGTCTGGGCGAGGCAAACGCCGACCACAACGTAGGGCTGCCGCGGGTCGCGTTGAAGATGGCGACCGGTTCGGGCAAGACGGTTGTGATGGGGATGCTGATCGCCTGGCAGACCGCGAACAAGGTCGCGAGCCCGCGCGATGCCCGGTTCGCCAAGCGGTTCCTGATCATCACCCCGGGCATCACGATCCGCGACCGGCTGCGGGTTCTCGTCCCGAACGACCCGGGCAACTATTACGACGAGCGCGAACTGGTTCCGCCCGACCTACTCGGCGCGCTGCGGCACGCGCAGATCGTGATCACCAACTACCATGCGTTCCTGCCCCGCGACGCCAAGGAACTTGACGGGGTCAGCGCCAATACCCGCAAGATCCTGACCGCCGGTCGGGGCGACGATCCGTTCCGCGAGACACCCGAGGCGATGGTTGCCCGGGTGCTGCGCGATGTCGGCGGCGGCATCGACCCGGTGGTGGTGCTCAGCGATGAGGCGCACCACTGCTACCAGGACAAGCCGCTACCCCAGGACCTTGCGCCCGCAAAACTCACCCGCGAGCAACAAGACGCGAACGCCGCCGCGCGGGTGTGGTTTCGCGGCGTACAGGCCGTCGCCCGCAAAGCCGGCGTGAAGGCGATCTACGACCTGTCCGCGACGCCGTACTACCTCGGCGGGTCGGGCTACAACGAGGGTTACATCTTCCCGTGGACCGTCAGCGACTTCTCCCTGATGGACGCGATCGAGTCCGGCATCGTGAAGATCCCCCGCACGCCCGTCGACGACGACGCCACCGGAGATCTCGTCACCTACCTGCGGTTGTGGGACCACGTCGGTCAGGTGCTCCCGAAGAAAAGGATCAGCGCGACCACCGGCGTCCTGGGCTGGGTGCCGCCCAAGGAACTGGAAGGAGCGCTGCGCAGCCTCTACCGCAGCTACAAACGGTCGTTCGAGCACTGGCAGCGTGAGCTGGCCTTCTACGACGAACCGCCGCCGGTGTTCATTGTCGTCTGCCCGAACACCGTCGTTTCCAAGCTGGTCTACGACTGGATCTCGGGCGGCGCACTCGCCGACAGCGACGCCCTCAAGGTGGGCGAGCTGCCACTGCTCAGCAATGTCGTGGAGGGCCGGCTGTTGCTCCGCCCGGTGTCGGTGCTGATCGACTCGGCCCGGCTCGAATCCGGCGAAGCGCTGTCGAAGGACTTCCGGGCGGCGGCGGCCGGGGAGATCGAGGCGTATAAGCAGCACCTGCGCCGCCGGAGCCCAGGTATCGACACCGACGAGGTGAGCGACGAGGACTTGCTGCGCGAGGTGATGAACACCGTCGGCAAGAAGGGCAAGCTCGGCGAGGCAGTGCGCTGCGTCGTGAGCGTCGCGATGCTCACCGAAGGCTGGGACGCCAACACCGTCACCCACATCCTGGGCATCCGCGCGTTCGGCAGCCAGCTGCTGTGTGAGCAGGTCGTCGGCCGCGGGCTACGCCGTCGTTCCTACGCCTTGAACGCCGCCGGCTATTTCGAACCCGAATACGCGAACGTCTACGGCGTCCCGTTCCAGTTCATCCCCACCGATCATGCGATCAAGGACACGTTGCCGCCACAGCCCGCAATCATGGTCGAGTCGGTTCCCGGCCGCGAGCACCTGCGGATCACGTTTCCGAAACTCGACGGCTACCGCGTCGAGGTGCCCGACGATGAGATCGTCGAGGATCTCGAGCACGCGCCCCGGTTCACGATCGGGCCGAGCACCGTGCCCACCCGCACCACCTCGGCCGGATCATCGGCCCCGACGAGATCGAGGCCGGCGACGCATCAGCCGCCCGACCGCAGGCCGTCGTCTACACCCTCGCGCGGCAACTGTTGCAGGCCCATTTGACCGTGCTCGGCGACGACACCCGCCCCTGGCTGTTCCCCCGGCTCGCCGCGATCAGCCGCGACTGGCTCGGACGCTGCGTCGACGTCGCGCCCGGTTTCACGATCGGGCACTTGATGTGGTCGGCGGAGCTGCGGGCCACCGCGGTCGAAGCGATCTACCAGGCGATCGTCATCCAGGTCGGCAACCGCCGCGAGCGGCTCCGCCCGATGCTGCGCCGCCACGACCCCACCGGCTCGACCGCGAACATCTCCTACGCGACCCGCAAGGAGGCCATCCGCACCGAGAAGTCCGAGGTCAGCCACGTCACCCTCGACGGTCGGGGTGGCAACACCTGGGAGCAGATCCTCGCACTGGAATGCGAACTGCACAACGACGTCGCGGCCTACGCGAAGAACGACCGGCTCGGCTTCACCATCCCCTACGTTCACGAGGGCCGCGCGCACTCCTATATCCCCGACTTTCTGGTGCGGCTGCGGCGCCGGCCGTACGAACCGTTCGACCGGACCCTCATCATCGAGGTCTCCGGCTCGCAGAAGAGCCCCGGGCCGACCGCCGCGAAGGCCGAGACCGCACGGAACCAGTGGTGTGTGGCGGTGAACAACCACGGCGGTTTCGGCCGCTGGGGCTACGGCGAAATCACCGCGATGCCCGAAGCGCACGACCGGCTCGTCACCGCCATCGAAGAGTTGTACGCCGACGCACCGATCATCGGCGACCCCGACCTCCTCGACTTCGCCGAACGTCGGGAAACCGCGTGACAGCGGCCGCATACTGCTACCGAAGCAGACGATGAAGGTCAGCTGGGACTCCGAAGGCGAGGCGCATATTGCGAGTCGGTCAGCTCGCTATGGCGGTGCGTACAATCTCGAGGTTGGGTGGGTCGATGAGGCAGCGGCCGACCCGTTGGCCCTGATGGAAGATCCCGATCCACGGTTGGCACCAGATGTCGTTCGCATCACCGGTGCGTCGGAAAGCGCTGGGTACGCCATTACCCTGATTGCGGAGCGACGCGAAGACGGTCTGTGGGGACTAACGGCCTGGAAGACGTCGGGTCGCCAGCTACGCGAGTACGAGGAGGCGCGCGATGCCGATGAAGAAGGCTGATCCCGAACTGGAGCGGCATCTCGCAGAGCGCCGGGCCGAGTACGCAGACGAGGAGCGCGAGGCCGCCGAATACGAGATGTTCCAGGCACGAGCCGGGATCGTCGATGTCACCCTGCCTAAAGACGTATACGCGGCCGTGCGCGACATCGCAACCAAGCAGAAAACGACGCCGCACGCGTTGCTACGGGATTGGGCCATCGAACGGCTCGCGGCGGTGGACGCCGCCGAAGACGCCGCCGCGGTTGTCGCCGACCTGCGGCGCGATGTGGAGCGGGTGGCCAGGATGATCAGCGGAGGCAAGGACGCGCGTGCCGCCTCGTAACCGCAAGCCCACCGGGCCGACGCCGGTCGAGTCACTCAAGCACGACGACAAGCGGATCAACCTGCCGACCGCCGACGCCGCCGACGCCTACGACTACCAGCCCGACATCCGCCAGGTGACCTACCCCCGCGACCCGACCCTCGACCCGCAACTCGTCTGGCGCGGAAAGGACTCTCAGAACCAGACCGACCTCTTCGCCGACGCCCCGCCGATCTACATCCAGGAAAAGATCGACCCGCGCGTGCTGGTGGAGAACCTGCGGCGCACCGCGAAGGCCGGCGAACCCGAACAAGAAGCGACCTTGTTCGAGGGCTTCGACGGGCTGGATGAGTTGCAACAGGTCGAGTTCTACGAACACGACGCCAACTGGGCCAACCGGATGATCCTCGGCGACTCGCTGCAGGTCATGTCCTCGATGGCGGAACTGGAGAACCTGCGCGGCCAGGTGCAGATGATCTACATCGACCCGCCGTACGGCATCAAGTTCGGCTCCAACTGGCAGGCCTCGGCGCGCAAACGGGACGTCAAGGACGGCAAACTCGAGGACGCCGCGCGGGAAGCGGAACAGATCAAGGCGTTCCGTGACACCTGGGAACTCGGCATCCACTCCTACCTGTCCTACCTCCGCGACCGCCTGATGGCGGCCCGCGACCTGCTCACCGAAAGCGGAAGCTGCTTCGTTCAAATCGGTGACGAGAACGTCCACCTAGTCAGATCCCTGATGGACGAAGTCTTCGGCAGCGAAAGCTTCGCTTCCCTCATTTCGTTCGCAACGACGAGCGGCTTCAGCCAGGCAGACATATTGGGCCGCAACGGTGACTATCTGGTCTGGTACGCGAAGGACATCGACGTCGTCAAGACGCGGAATCTTTGGGCGCACGCTTCAGACAGGGCCGCGTACAAGTGGGTGCAGGAACCCGACGGCAGCCAGCGAGGACTGCGCACCGGTGAAGATCCCGACTCGCTTCCAGCGGGTGCGCGCCTCTACGCGCCCGGAGATCTTCAGTCCCAGGGCGCGGCTATCCAGGCGCAGCCTTTCGATTTCGAGGGAAAGAGTTACAGGCCGGGACCCAACTCCCATTGGAAAGCGAACTATCCCCACGGATTGGACCGTCTCGCGCTGGCAGATCGCATCCACGTCGCTCGTTCAAGCCTTAGGTATCGCCGCTTCCAGGATGACTTCCCGTTTGCCGCCCGTACCAACTTTTGGCTCGATACCGGAACCGGCAACTTTACGGACGACAAGTCTTACGTTGTCCAGACGAACACCAAAGTGATCGAACGTTGCATCCAGATGTGCACCGACCCGGGCGATCTTGTGCTTGATCCGACGTGCGGGTCGGGAACGACGGCGTTTGTGGCGGAGCAGTGGGGGCGGCGGTGGATCACGATCGACACGTCGCGCGTCGCACTTGCGCTCGCTCGGCAGCGGCTGATGGGCGCGCGTTTCCTTTACTACCTGAAGGCTGATTCGCCGGAGGGCCGCGCGAAGGAGCAGGCGCTCGCGGGCAAGCCGCTGCCGCCGGTCGAAACCCACGGGGACATCAAGCAGGGTTTTGTTTACGAACGGGTGCAGCACATCACGTTGAAATCGATCGCTAACAACCCCGACATCGCCGAGGGGATGAATCGCGAGCAGATCGACGCGGCCATCAGGCGGCACGCCGACTTTGAGGTGCTCTACGACCGGCCGTATGAGGACAAGGGTAAGGTGCGGGTCACCGGCCGGTTCACCGTCGAGAGTCTGTCGCCGCACCGGGCGCTCGCCTTCGACCAGGGCGCGGCGGACGCGAGCCGGGACACGATCAGCGAGCAGTCCGCTGCGGAGGACGCGAACGGACCGAACTTCGAGCGGTCGATCCTGGACAACCTCGCGAAGGCCGGTATTCAGAATGGCAAGCGGAACGAGCGCATTACCTTCGCGACTCTCGACGCCTATCCGGGGCAGTACCTGCAGGCGACCGGCGAGCGATTCACGGAGACCGTTGAGTCTTCCGCGGAAGGCTCCTCAAGCCGGATCGGGATCGCGATCGGCCCGCAGTACGGCACGGTCAGCCCGGCGTTCATCAAGGCCGCCGCGCGTGAGGCGATCGCGGCACGCGATGTCGATCTCGTCGCGGTCCTCGGGTTCGCGTTCGACGCCCAGGCGACGGAAGCGACCGAGGCGGACGGTGTGACGGTTGCGCCGTCGGTGGAGGGTTTCGCATCGGTCACGGGCGAACGCAAGCTTGGCCGTATCCCGGTGCTGCTGGTGCGGATGAACGTCGACCTGCTGATGGGTGAGGACCTGAAAAAGTCCGGTGCCGGCAACCTGTTCACGGTGTTCGGGGAGCCGGACATCGATCTCGTCGACGCGGCGGATGGGCAGCTGGTCGTGCGGATCAACGGCGTCGACGTGTTCGACCCGACCACCGGCGAAGTGCGTAGCAACGACACCAGCCAGATCGCGCTGTGGATGATCGACACGAACTACAACACCGAGTCGTTCTTCGTCCGGCACTGCTACTTCACCGGCGGCAATGACCCCTACAAGCGGCTCCGCTCCGCGCTGAAGGTTGACATCGATGCCGAGGCCTGGGAAACGATGTACCGCACCGAGTCCCGGCCTTTCGACCGACCCGAAACCGGCAAGATCTCGATCAAGGTCATCAACGACTACGGGGACGAGGTCATGAAAGTCTTCGAACTGTGAGCCTTGATCCTGCGCGGGCGGTTCTAGGATCCCTCACCCAGCGCGGGACTAGGGCGCCTTCAAGTGGACTGCTTTGGCCGGACCTGGCCGCTATCTGTCGCACCGGTCGTTGGTGTGCGCCGGCCGTAGAAGTGCCGCAAAGTGTGAGGGGGCACCCAGGCCAACCTTTCCCCTAGGCATTCCTCCACGAAAATCAACGGTATGGACCTGCCATGCGACCGGGCACTCAGGAGCCGCGTCGGCGATCTACAATCGCGTTACCGTCGAGCGCAGAGTTGGGGCGAGAATGGCAGAGGATGCGAGTATTGCGTGGGCCACAGCCCGTTTACGTCAGTACCTTCATGATTCCAAACCAGTGCTCGTTCCGAGTCCGCCGAATTCAATCGGGTTTCACTCGTACAAGCCAACTGCGGACGCCACGAGTGTCGCGGCCCAGGAAGCGGTGCTCGAACACATCCTGGACAAGTACACCCCTGCGTGGCGTACTGACGTCGCTGTCGGCAAGAACGAGCGCTACGCGTTTCGAAGAACGCACAACGCCAGCCTTCGTTGCCTTGCCGTCCTCGACGCCCGCGTTGAGATGGAGCAGCACTTGCTCGATCACGGCCCGACGCTGGAGGCTGCCTCGTTGCATGTCTGGGTCTGGGCTGCGGCCAAGTCGGCATGGGAATCCGGTCAGTACGAGGACGCCGTAGACGCAGCGGCAAGGAACGTGAATTCGAAGCTCCGTGCCAAGGTCGACCGCCGAGACATTGGCGAAGGCGACTTGCTCGGCAACGTCTTCAGTCAGAAGGCGGGCGATCAAGCGAACCCTCGCTTGCGCTTTACGTTCTCAGCGTCGACCGGAGAGTCGACCCTACGTGCGATCTACTCGGGAATCGCGCAGTACGGACAGGGGCTTTACGCCGCAGTTCGCAATCCGCTCGCGCACGAAGCGCCCGGGCACACAGCGTTGAACGAGTACGCAGCTCTGGAGTGCCTAGCAGCCTTCAGCCTCCTGGCGCGTTGGATCGATCGGGCCGAGGTGGCGCGCAGCTAGACGCTTTCGGCAGTACGGTGGGCTTATGACCGAGCCCCGACGCGACGACGACCAGCAGATCGAACAGGAGCCGTCAGCCGGAGCGAGCAACCCGGATACAGAACAGTGCGAGAGTGAGACCGAGAACAAGCGCTCTGACCCAGGTGGCGCCGAGACCAAATAAGTTAGACAGCAAGAAGACCACCTACAACGCAAGCAGTTCCGGTTAGTAGAGGGACGAGGCACGTGGTCGCAGCCCATGATTTGGCCGCTATACCGATCGCGTTCTTACTTATGCCGTGCCTGAGGCTGTCGATCACGCGCCAGGTCACTCCTGCCTGATCCACATCCGGCGGCTTGAACCGTTCAACAATTTGGTCGACCTTGGGCCCCTTCTGCCAGGCGACCGGTCGTATCGTCAGCAGGGTCAGCAGTGAGATGGCCGCGGCCAGGACCAAAGCCAAAATCACGAGGACCACCTCGGTGGCAGCTCGGTCTTGCGTATGCAACGAGACGAAAGACGCGAAGAGGCTGGCCAGGGCTAGCGCAGACGCGGCCAACGACGTGGCCTTGCTGTCGAGCGCGTCGATGGTCGACAGCTGTCGAGCGAGCGCGTGCTGAGCCAAATCGAGCGCCAGATCGGCACCAGTCTCGGGGTCTTTGCCAACGGGTTCTGGGGCTGTGTCCCGGCTAAACTTCTGCGTCGAGAGTGCGCGTAGGTGACCGCGGGCGGCCCTGGTCGGATCTCTCCTACCGAAATCCTCGTGCGCAGGCACGCTTATCCTCTCCGTCGGCACCGGCCGCCAATCCGGTGAGCGTGGTGAGGCCGTCGTCGGTCTCCGTGTGGCGCATCGCGTGGCGGGAACGAGCCAAATGTCCTGGCCGGACCCCAAGAACTGATCCACTAGTCGTGAGGGTTGGTCATTGGTGGGTGCAGGCTGCAGCGTAGACAGCCGGGGCCAGGTAGCCGAGCGAATCTCGAGGATCGATGAGGCCATCCCGTCGGTGCAGACGGATTGGCCTTCTGAGTGAGCGAATCGACTGCGGAGTTGCCGCCCGGCGTCGAGACGGACCACCGTCAGGGTGTGCTCACATACCCTGAGGGCATTCCGATTCAGCGGCTGGACCTGTAGGCGTCGTCGTCGACGACCTTGCGGCTGCTACCGCGTTCTTTGTGGAGCTCGGTCTGGAGCTGGAAGGCGAGGCACGAGTCGAGGGGCCGTGGGTGGACCGCGCCGTCGGGCTCGACGCAACGGCCGCGCCGGCCGACCACTCCTGAACCTCATCCTGGTCCGACTTGGGTATGCGTCGGCAATCATCTCCAAGCGGGACCGCACCCGGTACCTGCAGGCTCTCGATCAATGTGACAAAGGCGAACCTGGTCCGCTGGCCGAGCAGCTGGCCCGGTCGGTCATCGATAACTTGCACCGGTTCGTCGTTCCGAACATTGCCGGCCCGGCCCGGCTGGTCCCGCTCCGTTCGCTCGAAGACCGCGAGGTGACCTACGCGGCGATACGTCAGGCGGCACGCAGGCGACGGCTTGTCGCGCACCAAGGTTCGGACGGCGCGTGGCGGGCCAGCCGCCTCGCCGTGCAGCAATACAAGAAGACCCGTCAGCGTCACCCAACTCGGTAAAGTTGACAATGCGATCCCGGCATCTCGGCGCCAAAGTCTCGCGCATTCCCCTTGGCAGAGGATTGTGCGGATAAGGAAGACGATCCGTGCGACGGACCGCAGGTCGCCTGGAAACTCCGGACTTTGGCTACACGCAACTTGATCACGCAGGGGTTCGATGATCTTGTAGCCATCTATGTAGCCAAAATTTCGGAAAGCTATGGACAGCAGTGAATCTCGGTGGACATTATGGTGGCCTCTGGCCTGCGTATACGTCCGCACGGGTCCATAAAGAAAGGCCGAACGGTGGCTGTTAATCGCAGGGTTACTGGTTCAAGTCCAGTCGCGGGAGCTCTGATCAGGGCTGTTATGCAAGCCGCTTCCTGGGGACTGACCTACACCTCCGATCTGTGCCGACGAGCCGCACGACGCAGCTCTCTGTGCCGGCGTACCGCCGACGGGCGGCGACTGCTGCGCCACCAAGGAATCACCACCAACTAACTATTGTTCGGTGGCGGATCACCTGCTCACCGATGCTCGGCGGCGATACCGTGCGTCGTACCCCGGTTGACGCATGACCGTTACTGTTCGCAGATCCTGGTGCAGACCGACTTGCTGAGGTCCTGCATCGGGGGCGCGGATCTGACTGTGTCGGTTCCCTCCTGCCCCGGGTGGAACCTTGCCGAACTGCTGCGGCACCTCGGCGATGTCCAACGCTGGGCCGAGGCGAGCGTACGGACCCGCACGACGCGGCCCTCCCCGTCGAACACACCCGCGACCTCGCCGCCAGCCCCGCCGTGCTCGGCCCCTGGCTCATCGAGGCCGCCGCACGGCTGGCGGACACCCTGCGCGGCACCGGACCTGACAGAAGGTGTGGACCCCGGTCCCCGGGGCGACCGCGGAGTTCTGCGCGCGCCGGTTCGCGCACGAGACCGCCGTCCACCGGGCCGACGCGACCTTGGCTATCGGGGCCGAGTTCCGCCTCGGCCAGGACGTAGCCCTCGACGCCATCGACGAGTGGATGGAGCTCGGCTCGCTGCCGATGCACTTCGAGGTCCATCCCTGGATGCGCGAGCTACTCGACCCCGGCCGCACCCTGCACTTCCATGCGACCGACATGGCGCCGCAGGCGGCAGCGGAGTGGCTGATCGACCTCACCGGCGGCGCCATCGCCTGGCGCCGGGCGCATGAGAAGGCCGCAGTCGCGGTGCGCGGCCCGCTTACCGATCTTCCATTGTGGCCAGCCGGAACGGATGCTTTGGCCCATCCCGAAGACTACGGAACACCAATTATGTCGTTGGCGCGGCGTTGCTGGGGTGTCATGGCGGCTACTTGGCTTGGGGTCAACGTCGGAGGCAAGAAGTCCCTTGGACTCACATAATGATGCGGTCCGCTATATCCCGGCGGTTCCCACATATGAGTTCCTTGGAAGTAGGAGAGATCGAGTGTTCCGTCCGGCCGGACGATGTGCGGAACCGGTGGGGAGACCCTTGGCTGCGGCGGAGAGGTTGTCGCCGAATAGGCGACTGACCCGCTAAGCCCAGCGACGATTGCAGCAACGGCCAAAATCTTGGCAGAGACGGCGAGAGCAGAGGACTTGAAAACCCTAGGACGGTCCATAACGCTCCAGTCGTTGCCGCATTGTGGGCAGCATCAGACTGCTCCGTCAACACTGCCCTGCATCGCCGTGCTCGCGAGCCTGGACTATGTGTATTGGCGGTACCGGGCTGAGGTGATGCACTGGTTCTGCGAGCCCGACCAGTCGGCGAACGCACCACCTGCATCACGCGCCGGGTTCATGGCCGAACAAGACGAGTCGCAGATGCTGTCGGCTCTCGTTGACGACAGTGTGGATGGCGATCAGGAGCCGATTGAGGCGCGGGGATACTCCCCAAAACGTCACAAGGATAATTTGCAAATAGCTCTTTGTAGTCTACGCTGGGGAAATGGGACTCGAGCCGGGCGGAGCGCACCCCGCGGGCGAGCTGCACCTTGATGCCAGAACTCACGTCGAGACCCTGCGCGCGCTCGCTCACCCGCTGCGGATGCGACTGCTCGGCACGCTACGTCGCGAAGGGCCGGCGAACGCCTCACAGCTGGCGGCGGCGCTGGGGGAGTCCAGCGGGCTGACCAGTTATCACCTGCGCCAGCTGGCCGAGCACGGTCTGGTGGTTGACGACCCTGAGCGCGGTAATGGGCGGGAGAGGTACTGGAAGTCGGCCCATCGCACCACCCACTTCGACATGAATCTGGACCCTGCCCTGGACCCGGAGGGCGCGGGTGGGGAGTTCCTGCGTTCGGTCGCCCGCACCGACGCCGACAGGCTGATCCGATTCGCCGACACCGCGGAGTCGCTGTCTGCCGAGCAGGGGCCGGAGTGGGCGGCGGCCTACGACCTGAGCGACTGGTATCTGCACCTGACCCTGGATGAGGTGGTGGCGCTTCGAAAGTCCTTGCACGCGCTGGTTGAGTCCCGCCGCCGGGATCACCCGACAAGCGACTCCCGTACGGTGACGGTGCAGTTCGCGATCTTGCCGCAGAGCCGGACCGAGCCGCAGGATCGGCCGTGAGCACCGCCCCTGCCGACCGGACCCCGCCCGGGGGCCGCGATCGACGCGGGATGACGGGGCTACTCACCGCAGTCGGCATCTCCATTCTCGGCACCCGGATGAGCTTCCTGGCGCTGCCGTGGTTCGTGCTGACCACCACTCACAGCGCCGTGGACACCGGGCTGATCGCGTTCGCGGAGATGGCGCCGTATGTCCTCGCGCAGGCTCTCGGCGGCCCGTGCGTCGATCGCCTTGGTGCATGGCGCACGTCGGTGGTCGGGGACCTGGGCGCGGCGGCCGCGGTCGGTCTGGTCCCCCTGCTACACCTTCTCGGTCTGCTCCCGCTGCCGGTGCTGGCGCTCGTCATGGCGATCGCGGGGGTCCTACGGGGGGCCGGGGATGCGGCAAGGAACGTCATGGTCCCCGGCCTGGGCGAGTTCGCGGGCCAGCCGATGGAGCGCAGCGCCGGGCTCTACGACGGGGTGAACCGGCTGGCCGGGCTGATCGGCGCCCCGCCGGCCGGTGTCCTAATCGCGACCGTGTCGGCGCTGACCGTCCTCGCCATCGACGCCGCCACATTCCTGGCCTCCGCGCTGACGGT
>JAABUX010006867.1_pt1 | contig 13487 bp, 14 predicted proteins | sample 5561851 | NCBI WGS metagenome assembly JAABUX01 (sample SAMN10711883, study PRJNA513361) | rock metagenome | isolation source: Antarctica rocks | place: Antarctica: Victoria Land, Richard Nunatak red sandstone | collected 2016-01-03 | reverse complement strand
CGGAGCGGATGCTCGTGCCGACGGAAAACGCCGTTGCGCTCGGCGCGATCGACGCCACGGATGCCGGCCGCTGGTGTGCGCTCAATCTGCTGCTCGTACCATACGGGGGGCTGCTCGCGATCGGACGGCAGGCCGGCGAGACGATCGTCGTCAGCGGCGCGACCGGCAACTACGGTAGCTGTGCCGTCGGGGTCGCGCTCGCCATGGGCGCCGGCTGCGTCGTCGCGCCGGGACGCGACGCCGCGGTTCTCGCGGAGCTCGTGCGACGTTTCGGCTCGCGCGTGCGCCCCGTCTCGCTCACGGGAGAGGAGACCGAGGATACGGATCGCATGACGCGCGCCGCTCCCGGCCCGATCGACTGCGTGCTCGACCTACTGCCGCCAGCCGCCGGCCCGCGCCCCGTGCAGGCCGCGATCGCGACGGTCCGCGAGTTCGGCCGCGTCGCGCTGATGGGTGGCGTCGGGTTCCTCGGCGGCGACGAGCTCAGCATCTCGTATCGCTGGCTCATGCGGCAGAGCATCACGCTGCGTGGCCGCTGGATGTATCCGCGCGAAGCCGTGCCGCAACTCATCGCGCTCGCGCGCTCGGGATTGCTCGATCTCGGGCAGTTCGCCGTAACGTCGTTCAGCCTCGATCGCACGAACGACGCCGTCGCGCACGCGGCGAGCGAAAAGCGCCGATTCGAGCTGACGGTCATCTCGCCGGACGGCACGAATTTGTAACGTGCTCATCGATACGCCATCGAGAGTTTAATGTGCGTTCCGGTCCGACGACTTCGGGAGCAGGTTCTCAACGAACTCTACGACGTAACGCGCGCGCACGACTGCATCGCGCGCTTCGCGCTCGGTGAACACCTCGGTCGGATCAATGCCGCCGAGCGCATCGGGATACCGCGTCGGGGCGTAAAATTTATCGAGGATCTTGCACGCTTCGAGAGTCTGCGCATCGAGCGGGCGCCCCGTTTCGTCGAGCTCGGCCGCGAGCGCGATCAGAGCATGCGTTCGAGCTACGTCGCCCGCGAGCGCGACCAGTGCCGCCTTGAGGGCCTTCTCGGCCGACTGTTGCGCGTGAAAGCATGCGGCATTCGGCCAGCGCGCGACGCCATCGATCGCGATCTCGAGATCCTGATGCGCGCCGTTCATCCACGAACGAGCGAGCGCGTCTCGATCAGCTTGCATAGACGCGCCGCATCGATCGAACGATGGTCTTCCCAAAGCTCGTCCGTGCGAGCTGCTCGCCGAACTCGGCCGGCGTCACGACGAGGAGATCGACCGGGATCGGGCTGTCGCGTTCGATCAGCAGATCGTCTCCGCGCTGAAGTCGCGGAAGATCGGTCTCGCGCACGACGAGCAGGTCGAGATCGCTATGGGGGCCGACGGCGCCCGTCGCATACGATCCAAAGACGAAAGCTTCACGTATCGACGGCTTCTTCGCGCACAGCGCGATCAGCTCGGCGAGTGCCGCGTCGAGCAGCCGCCGCCGCTTGTCGGCCCGCACGCCAAACGCTTCCACGTGTCTTCGATTCGCGTACGGCGAACCGGCGCCTTGAAACGACGAATCGGGGGCGACGGGCTCGTTCGCATGACCAACCTCGATTCTTGACGACGAGCATGCGGAATGCTACAACCTCCAAGGCTACTTATAGTAGCCTTGGAGGTTTCAATGGATCATACCATCACCGAAGGGCAACGCCGGGTGTTGAGACTCGAGGCTGCGTGTGAGTGCGGGTTCGCGGTCGCGGCGTACGCCCGGTCGCGCGGCTCGTGGCGAGCGTTCGGGCTCATGGCGCTCGCGCCCGATGTTGCGATGATTGGCTACCTCGCTGGACCACGCATCGGCGCGGCCGCGTATAATGCCGCGCACTCCTACGTCGGTCCCGCGGCGCTGCTGCTCGCTGGACGACGCGCGTGGCCGATCGCACTCGTCTGGAGCGCGCACATCGCGCTCGATCGCATGCTCGGCTACGGCCTCAAGTCGGAGCGCGGCTTCACGCACACGCATCTCGGGACGATCGGCCGCTCGGCGTAATGCCGGCCGTCGCGAAGACGTCGCAGGCGTCGCTCCTCGCGATCGCCCGGTCGATGCTCGAGGCCGACGCAGCGCGCTTCTCGCTCGCAGCCGTCGCGACGGCCGCGGGCATTCGACCGCCGTCGCTGCACAAGCGCTTCGCCGACCGCGAGACGCTGATCGCCGCCATGCGATGCGACGGCTACGCCGAGCTCGGCGCACGACTCGCGAGCGCAACGGCGGCCGCCACAAGCCGATCGCCGCGCGCCCGACTCCGGGCGATCGGGTTCGCGACCAGAGCGTTCGCGGGCGAAGCGCCGCAGCTCTTCGCGCTGCTCGTCGGCGCCGACGAACGGCCGGACTCCCCAACCGACCGCGCCCGCGAGATCGCGATCGCGCCATTGCTCGAGACTTGCGCCGGCGTCGTCGGCAAGCGGCGCGCGCTCGATGCCGCGCGCACCCTCGCCGCATTCATCAACGGCTACCTGCTCATCGAGCTCGCGCAAGCCTTTCATCTCGGCGGCGATCTCGAAGCCGGCTTCCGCTACGGTCTCGAGCGCGTCATCGACGGCCTGATCGGCGCTAACGCGGCACCTCCGTCGTAGTTCCGTCGCCCTCCGGATCGCCGAGGCAGATCGCGCATTGCTTGCTCGCACGGCTTCGGTGACCCGGCCGCCGTCGTCGTAGCCGGCGGCTGCCTACGCGTTCGGGGAAGAAGCCCCGAAATGCGAGACGTGACGACGTCGGATAAGCATCTTCACCGAAAACTGAAGCTTGGGGACGGGCTATTGCGGAAGCAAGGCCCTCGGGATACCGAAGATTCGACGGCCCGATGGCCCGATGGCTTGCTCATAAAATGCGATTACATCATCGTAGCTGAGATATTGCATACCGCTTATGATTCGGCGAGCACCCGCAAGAGCGACTCATCTTCTTTCGCGATGACCCGGACCATCTCGAGCATGTTCTCGCGCGAGATCGGATGAGCGGTCGAATACTCGCGAATCGCCTCACCGACGATAACGTTCACCGAACGGCGCTCGATCATCGAGCGCATTTTGAGCTGACGCGCGACGTCTTCACTGACGCGAACAGCAATCTGCTTTCCTGCCATAGTGATATCACGATAGCACAACGGAGTCGGTCGGTGCAACGGCCGGCGATTGCTGTGCTCGCCCACACCAAGCCAATGCGTCCAGCGCTTGTCAGGCGCTCGGGAGTGAAAGCTCCGGGAAGGTTGGGAGGCCCGACTGGAACGTAAGGCTGCCGGCGTTCTCGTCGTACTCGACAAGGACGGTCGCGCCGTCGCGGATCTCGCCGCCGAGGATCCGGCGACCGAGCGGCGTCTCGAGCTCGCGTTGCACGGCGCGCTTGATCGGCCGCGCGCCGTACGTCGGATCGTAGCCGACCTGCACCAGGTGCCGCAGCGCGCCCGCCGAGACGTCGAGGACGATTCGGCGATCGGCGAGCCGGCCGCGCAGGCGATCGATCTGGATCGCGACGATGCGATCGAGCTGCTCCTCGCCGAGCGCCTTGAAGACGACCGTCTCGTCGACGCGGTTGAGGAACTCCGGCCGGAAGCTGCGACGTAATTCGTCGAGCACCGTCGCGCGCATGACGGCGTAGCCCGCCGGTTCGTCGCCGCGATAGTCGAGGATGCGATTGCTTCCGATGTTCGAGGTCATGATCAGGATCGTATTCTTGAAGTCCACGGTGCGGCCCTGACCGTCGGTGAGGCGGCCGTCGTCGAGGATCTGCAGGAAGACGTTGAAGACGTCGGGTGCGGCCTTTTCGATCTCGTCGAAGAGCACGACGCTGAAGGGCTTGCGGCGCACGGCTTCCGTGAGCTGGCCGCCCTCGTCGTAGCCGACATAGCCCGGCGGCGCGCCGATGAGACGCGAGACCGAGTGCTTCTCGCCATACTCCGACATGTCGATCCGCACCATCGCGCGCTCGTCGTCGAAGAGATACTCGGCGAGCGCCCGTGCGAGCTCGGTCTTGCCGACGCCCGTGGGCCCGAGGAAGATGAACGAGCCGATCGGCCGGTTCGGATCCGCGAGGCCGCTGCGCGAGCGGATGACGGCTTCGGCGACCGCGAGGACCGCCTCGTCCTGACCGATGACGCGCTTCTGCAACTCCTCGTCGAGCTTGAGGAGCTTCTTCATCTCGCCTTCGAGTAGCTTCGCGACGGGAATGCCCGTCCAGCGCGCAACGACGCCCGCGATGTCGTCCTCATCGACTTCTTCTTTGAGCAGCCGCGTGCCGTCGTCGCCCGGAAGCGCGGCCTCGGCCGCCGCGAGCTTCCGCTCGAGATCGGCGAGCTTGCTGTATCGTAGTTGCGCTGCGAGGTTGAGGTCGTAGGCACGCTCGGCGCGCTCGATCTCGTTGCGGGTCGCGTCGATCTGCACGCGGACGTCGCGCATGGCGCGGACGGCGGCCTTCTCAGTTTGCCAACGCGCGGCGATGCCGTCGGTCGAGGAGCGCAGCTCCGCGATCTCGTGCTCGATCTTCTCGAGCCGGCGCTTCGAGGCGTCATCGTCTTCCTTGCGCAAGGCCTCGCGTTCGATTTCGAGCTGCATGATGCGGCGCGACGCCTCGTCGAGCGCCTGCGGCATCGAGTCGATCTCGGTGCGTAGCTTCGCCGCGGCCTCGTCCATGAGGTCGATCGCCTTATCCGGTAGGAAGCGGTCCGCGATGTAGCGGTTCGAGAGCACGGCCGCGGCGACGAGCGAGGCGTCCTTGATGCGCACGCCGTGGTGAACCTCGTAGCGCTCGCGCAGGCCGCGCAGGATCGAGATCGTGTCCTCGACGCTCGGCTGATCGACGAAGACCGGCTGGAAGCGACGCTCGAGCGCGGCGTCCTTCTCGATGTACTTGCGGTACTCGTCGAGCGTCGTCGCGCCGATGAGGTGGAGTTCCCCGCGCGCAAGGAGTGGCTTGAGCAGATTGCCCGCGTCCATCGAGCCCTCGGACTTGCCGGCGCCGACGACGTTGTGGATCTCGTCGATGAAGAGCAGCACGCGGCCCTCGGAGGACTGGACGTCCTTGAGGACGGCCTTGAGGCGCTCCTCGAACTCGCCGCGGAACTTGGCGCCCGCGATCAGCGAGCCCATGTCGAGCGAGACGATGCGCTTGTCCTTGAGGGACTCGGGGACGTCGCCGCGGATGATGCGCTGCGCGAGCCCCTCGACGATCGCCGTCTTGCCGACGCCGGGCTCGCCGATGAGGACCGGGTTGTTCTTGGTGCGGCGAGAGAGCACTTGCACGACGCGGCGGATCTCCTCGTCGCGGCCGACGACCGGATCGAGCTTGCCCGCGCCGGCGGCGATCGTGAGATCTTGGCCGTAACGCTCCAGGGACTGGCATGTGCCTTCGGGGTTTTGCGTGGTGACGCGCTGATTGCCGCGGACGTCGCGGAGCGCCCCGAGCACGCCGTCACGGCTCACGCCGGCGTCGCGCAGGAGCGTCTGGACGGTGCCCGAGCCGTCGAGCATCGCGAGCAGCAGATGCTCGACCGAGACGTAGTCGTCGGTGAGCTTCTGCGCCTCGTCCTGGGCACGGACGAGCATGCGGGACGTGGCCCCGCCGAGCTGCGGCGAGACGTCGCCCGAGCCAGAGGGCTTCGGTAGTTTGCTGATCGCCCCGACGACGGCGGTGTCCAGCTTGCGGACGTCGACGTTCGCCTTCGTCAGGAGGGCGGGCACGACGCCGTCCGCTCGGTCGAGCAACGCCCCGAGGACGTGCTCGGGCTCGACGGACGAGTTGCGCTCCCGCAGCGCCCGCGTGAAAGCCTCATTGAGCGCCTCGCGGACGCGCTCGGTCATCTTGTCGACATTCATATCTCGAGATGTAGAACCGCAAGCGTCAATTAATTGGTTTCAAAGCTCCTGGTGAAACGCCACGGACTGTTCTGCTTAAATCACGATGAGCTGGATCTAATGAATTCTTACTCGAGTATCTTGTCGAGGCCAAGCCGGTAACTCTCAGGAATTTCTTCTAGATGCCGCTTAACCGCATTCATGAAGAGCTGAGGCGAGGTAGCAAACCACACGTCATCGCCGTTGATCCGAAGCGCATTAGGAACGAGGACTTCAAGCCCGCGGAATAAATCGCGAATGCCGTGTGGATGCTTAGTAAGTTTCAGAATACCTCGTTGCTTTAACCGATCGGCTATCACTTGCGTCGATATTGACTCTCCGTTACCGAAGTCATCTGGCGTGATGACTGACATAACAATACTAAGCGAGAGTTGGTCGTTGATCGCGTGTTCTGCAATCATTTCATTTACGAACTGGTCAACCAACTCAGGTTCGTACAATGTGAACACTGTTTCAAAGCGCTCAAGATCAACGCTCCCTGCACGGGCGACAAGCATCAGAAGCTTCGCTAACGTCGTAGCTTTCATCGGAGTGCAACTAGAAGAACGACACACGGACTCAATTTGTCCGCTTTGGTATCCAGGGGCTATGATAAGCGTATAATCAGCATTCTCGTTTCGCCTATGCAAAGCAAGCTTCTCGGCCGTTAAGTCAGAAGTCGAAACTCTATCTTTAGATGACGACTTAGCGTCGTACGTAAACTTATATGCACGGTCTCTGTTGACACGAGAGCTTGGTCTTGGGCTTATCGCCAAGCCATCAGTATATCCACTTTTCGCAATCTTACGAGCGTTAAAGCCTATTACAACGAGGGCGTCAGTCACAGCGTCCTCCAAGCCCTTCGAATCACTAACATTTTCAATAAGCGTTTTTGCTACGGTAGCTGCACTTCTCCGAAGCATTTTGACGACGATACGTCGAACAGTGTCCCGGTAACTTTGGTACTCGAGTACGTCATTTCGCTCAAAACCTAACAATAGGAGATGTGCGTCACCAAGAATTTCCGAAATCGCATCGGCTTGGAGAAGTTCTCGAGATTCACGCTCTGCTCCATAATCAGTAACGATCGGATGATCTTCATTTATAACAATTTGCCTTTGCATGAGATCGTATGCGAAAAGCGGAAAATCAGCTCCTAGAGACTTAAATAAGATTGATTCTATTAAACTCGACGGATCGACCTTTGCATCGGCTACCCAACTTACAATACTTTCTTGTACTGCTTCGGGCGGAGTTGTCTCGTCTCCAACGATTATCTCTCTTGGCAAGTTCTTCGGGGTCCGCGAAAGCTGGCTTACCGCACTGCGAAAGCTCTGCAGCGGAATCGCACCCCAAGAGCCAGCTAAACGAGCACCAGCGTCCTTGAGTCGAACGAGCTTCGGAGGAGTTGCAAATATTTGCCGAGCTTGATTGAAAAGAGCTCGTAAGAATGCGCGAAATACTTCTACAGAAAGGACATCTGCTTGCAGTGACTCTCGATTAACAGTTAGGCTCTCATCGAGCCAATCAGCCCGAATCGTCGCTCGAAAATGTGCCCAAGCAGTGTGATTAAGATTCTTCAACTGGAAATAGGCGTCTTCTGAGTTAACTACTCGACCTCTAACATTAATAAAAAATCCATGATTTCTCCCGTACTCACTTGACTTGCGACCGGTTAACTGCTCGTCAAAGACGCTCCATTGGCCGGTTATAAAACCCGGAATCGTTCCAATGCGAATATGATTATAAGGTATGCTTTCGCGAACAACATCGTAATCGTAATAAAGCGAGCCCCTTGCAATTCGTTTCTTGCCGCCACAGCCATCTAAGTCTGGAAATGAGTCGAAATCAGTTTCAATCGTGTTGATTTCTCGTGAGAACGATTCCATCGCCAGTTCTGGTCCGAGCTCGGCTCCTCCAAGTGGTTTCGAAGTCGAGAGGCGAGGTGCTAGCTGACTTCCATTCAACGAAATTCGCATCGAATTCCCAAGTGGCAGAGCTGCCTCTAACATAAAGCCGAGACGGCCACTTTGTAATTCACGGCCCGCTTTTTTCAATGCCAGCATAATGACGAGCGTCCATGTTTCGGAAGTAGGGGGTGGTATAATAGTAGCCCCCCCGAATTCGTCCTTTTCCTGAGCTAAAAGATCGGTTGCAGCAATTCCCTTCTCGTTTATTAGGCTTGCAATTACCGTCCCAGGCTTCTCTAATCTCGACCATAATTCCGCAAGCTGTGCTTCCGAAATCTGGCGCATGTCCAAATTGAGCGACTTACCGTCGGCTGGGCGAAGTAACGTTTTCTTGTCTTCAGCGTTATTTTCGTCTGCTATCATCGAGTAATCTATCTCGACCAAACGAACAATGCCATCGGCGGCTTTGCAGACATAAGTAAGGCGATTAGCAAGCAAGTAAGTCGCAAGCTTGCCAACACCGAATTTTCCAATTGGTTCCCGCCCTGCGACGAGACCTTCATCCCGCTTTGTTGAATCGCCGATGGCCCACAATTGCCTTAGGCCATCTGCATCCATAGATCGACCATTATCAAGGACCCAAAGCAAAGCGTCTTCAGTGTTTAAGTCTTCAGCGATCCCGACATACGTATCCCTTGCGCCCGCGTCCCACGCATTAGATATCAATTCCTCAAACGCTTTGTTAGCGGAAGTGTAGAGATTTGAACTAAAGAGTTCTAGGAAACGCGGGCCAATAGTGACAGGAATTTGCATCGTCGATTGACCCAAATCAGTTAGCGCAATACACTTATTACTTTTTTTAGAAGCTTTCATTGCATCATCAACTTCTGCTGCACGCATGGAAACAGTGGAACATTAAACCGGCTATCTCATGGAAGCGAGTCCGATTTAACTGCAAGCATCTAATCATTTCCGAAACTCCAGGATCGCTTCCGAGTTGATCCGTTTCTGCAGTTCGCGGCCGGAACTAATAGATGCCGGCGGCGGCAGATAGCGGCGGTTTCCCGTGATCTCTCGCACTTCCCTGGAAATAAGTTTCAGTCCTTGCTGTGTAGCGACAGCAACTATGCCGTCTGAATTTTTGACATATGTCCCCGTGATTGCACAGTCTCCGATAACAAAAACGATTTTAGCGTTTTGTTTCGATACGCGAGCAATCTCAGAAACTAGCCCAGTTAGATCTCGAGCATATCTTCGGACCTTGTTGGTAAGCGTAGGGGAAATCGTACTGTCTATATCAATCATCTGAGCTACGATTTGATCGTACGATGAATCGCTAAGGCCACGATCTGCACCGACGTTGGTCGAGCGAAGTTCACGTAGTTCATTGACCGAGTATCCAAGCCAAACAAGAGCAAGCTTGTGGCCACGGAGGTAATCGATTGCATTTAAGTATGGTGGTGAAGTTATTATCAAATCAAAGAAGTTGTGAGGGAAATCCAAGCTCCGACAATCGCCACTTGAAACAATCCCAACCGGCGCCGACATCGGATTTGCACGAAAAACTATCTTACGCGAAATCAGCTTCACATGCTGAGGGAAAGCGTCAAACGGCGCAATCGGTGCCTCGATCCAAGTTCTATGACGATGCGGCCTGCTGTGGGATACGTCGAGGCCGAGACTAACTCCCTTTGACTTCGTAACTATCATTCGTGAAAAGGCAACTCGCAAGTGAACAATTGTACGAAACGTACCTGATTGAAGAGCTTCACTAAGCGCTCGTAGTTCACGACGAGCTCGGAGATCAAACCAGAATCTTGCGAAATCTTTAGTTTCGTCATCAGCCTCGAGGGGTGATGCATCAGAATCACTAAGCATCGACGCAATCGTGATTGCGCGCGTCAGAACACGCTTTGCTTCTTGATTGAATAGATCGATATCAACATCTTTAACCGCGGCGGACGCGATCGCGATCGCGAGAGGATCTCGATCGACACCAAAGACTGCGTGTCCGCGCAATCGTCCTTGCACGAGTGTCGTACCGGAGCCCGACATTGGGTCAAGAACCTTGAGTCCACCACCGATAGGAATAACGCGCTGAACTACGTCCGGACCCATTCGAGCCGGGAAAGGATGAAGTGGGCGGATCGTGCTGCTGATTATAACGAGCCTCCTTTCGACTGGTGACGGCGCAGACACATCCTGCCGCGAATCGAGGAAAGTCTGCTCCTAGCTGAGCCGGATTCGAGCTTCCATTCGCGAATCTCAACCTCATTCGTCGCATCTACTCAGATTCGGAAGTTTGCCGTCGCATTGGTGTCCTGACGAAAGAGAATCGTCTATACAAATTCCTATGTAACAATTGAGCCCCTCTGCGGCATGGGCACCACCGTCAGCTTGCGCATAAAAGCTACGAAATGTCGAAACCTTTTGGCAACATCGTCATTTGACGACGTCACTAGCCGTTGCGATATCAAAAGGATCATTGCCAATTCGATCTTTACTTGTCGAGTTGAGGCCCGTACGTGCCGAACGTCCAGGGATTGCCATCGAGATCGCTAGTGCTGAAATCGTGCGAACCATAATCCGTGTCATTCGGCACTTTCCTGATCGTCGCCCCGGCCTCTAACGCGCGAGCGTGCATCGCATCTACGGCGGCAACATCCGAAAGCACGACGTAGATCCCCACGGTCATCGCGTTCACTTCTTTCGGAGAGCGAACGGGATTGTCCGGATTGTCTTTCCGTGATTGACCGAACATCAGGATATTGCCGGCGATGATCAGCTCAGCGTGCGCGACGGTGCCATCGGGGTTATCGTACACGACGTGGATATCGGCTCCGAACGCTCGCTGCAGCCACGCGACGGCGGCGCGAGCGTCCACATACACGAGTCCCGGGAAGATCGTCTGGCCTGAGAACGGCTTGGCGTCGGTGCTCATACCATGACCCTAAGCGATCGCGGTCGCGGCTTCTTGGAGAAAACGTCCGGCGTCGTCGCCATCGGCGGCGTGCGCGAGGTGCGCCCCATTCGGGAATCGCAGCGCTTCGAGATACGGCCGCGGCGTGATGCCCGCAAGCTCGCGGAAGTCGGCGTTCATGTGGGCCTGATCGTAGTAGCCCGCAGCGAGTGCGAGCGCCGAGAGCGATGCTCCGGCCCGAGCGGCGCCGAGGAGCTCGAGCGCTCGCCCGAAGCGAACGACCGCGCGTAGCGCTTCGGCGAGAGCCCGATCTGTTACCGAAAGCGTAGCGCGAGACGCGACCGCGAGCGCCTGTCGAGCCGATCGATCCGCCCGAGCGTGACGCATCCCCCGTCGCTGCGAATCCGAGCGTACACGTCGCCGACGATCGGGTCCGTGGCACGCGCCCGCGCGAGCCGCGCGCGAAGCCAGGCCGCAGCCGTCCGCACGCGTGCCGCACCGTCGCGGCGCTCGTCGAGCCGGTCCGCGAGTTCTGCCGCCGGCCGGCCGATCGCTGCACGCAGATCGATGCTGCGATCCGCGACGTCGTCGAGCGATGCGTCGAGCAGCGCGAAGGCGCCGGGTGGGGATGCAGCCGGATCCCGAGCGCGCGGAAACGCCCGCACGGCGCTTCGATGGTCGTGGTCGCCGTCTGGAGCCCGTCGAAGCAGATCGCCGGGAACGGATTCGTTGCCGTGTCGGCGACGAGCCGATGCGGTTCGTCGAGCTGCACCACGAGCTCGAAAAGGCCGTTCGGAAAGAGCTGCTCGCGCCGATAGGCGAGCGCCCCGTCGAAGTCCCAGATCCGCTCGACGAGCCCGAGCAAGTAATCGCCTCTCGTCGGCGCCCAGCCGCTCGTCATCCAACTGCCGAGCTCGGAGTCATAGCGCAGCGTGTTGCCAGTCGGCATCTCGTCCATGGAGCACCCAGAAGGTCTCGACCGGCGAATGCCCGTGCTTTGTCGGGTTGCTGGTCGCGGCCCTGCGGGTGCTTGGCTGGGGTGGACGGGCACCGCACCGCGGAGCGTGGAATTGTCGTGCATGCCGCTGCCGCGCGCGTCCCAATCAAACGTCTATCCCGGCGGCTGGCTGCCGATCCGGTATGAGGAGCGTTGCCGTCGGCAAAAAGCGCGTTTGAGCGAGGCGCTCGTCGACGCGATCGACGTGTGCCGATCGCGGGTCGACGTCACCCGGCTCCTCGTCTTCGGTTCGTTCGCGCGGGACGAGATCTCGCCGTGGAGCGATCTCGATCTCGCGGTCGTCGTCGATGGCGACGTCCGAGGCGCGGTCGCGGCGATCTACGAGCGCGGAGTTCTCGGCGACGTGATCGGCATCGAAGCCGACGACTGGCGCGAGCGGCTCCGGCGCAATCCGTTCGGATTGACGATTCTCGCCGAAGCGATCGAGGCGTATGCACGTCCCCAAGCCTGAGCGAGTCGCTCGATGGCGATCTGCGGGGCGCGCCGATCGCGATCTTGCCGCGGAAATCGTCGACCGCTATCCGCATCTCGCGTGCTATCACGCGCAACAGGCGATTGAGAAGTCTCTAAAAGCGGCGATCACCGATCTTCAAGGAGATACGGTCCCGACGCATCTCGGTCGCGTCCTCTTGGGCGCGCTTGCCGATCTCCATGTCGAGATTCCTACGGAGATCCGCTCGGCGGTGCTCGCCGCGGATGCGTACTATCTGCCGACGAGGTATCCCGACGCCCTCGACTTCGCCGATGCGGCCGAGACGTTCGGCGCATCGGAGGCTCGTACCGAGGTTGCGCACACCGATGACGTCATCGCCTGGACGCTCACGATCGGCTAATTCGCTCGGAGACGTACGCTCGTGTTTCGGCATCGAGAATACAGATCGTCGAGCCCAGCATGCCGCGCGTCAGCAGCACGCGATATGCATTCTTCACGACATCGGTGAAGCGCGCCCCGCTGCGCGTTTTCACGACGTGGTCTCGCGACGCCGACGGCTGGCCTACCCACATGCCATTGCGAACGACGAGATCGGGACCCCAAATGACGCCCGCCTGCGCGAACTCGAAACCCTGCGCCGTGTAGATGCAGCCAACCTGATGCTCGCCGCCGGGATCGGTCGCCCAAAATTGCGCCGGCGGAATGCCCGGCGCGAGCTTGCGCGCATCGGTTTCGCATTCCACGGCCGCCGGAAGTCGCCGGAAGTCGCCGATCGTCACATCGTCGATGAGCGTCCCGTCCGCGTTCGGATCGGACCACGGCCAGCAGAAGCCGGCCATCATCCGCGCGCCGACGCCCTCGCCGTTGAGCCGCACGATCTCTCGTTCGAGCTCGGCCGGGTCGTCGACGAGGTGGACCGGACGCACCCGTCGAAGTCACTCGGCGTCGCGGCCGTCCACTGCTTGAGCTCGACGAGCTCGTTGCTCTCGCGCTCGGCGGGCGAATGCCCGAACACGAACGCATCGAACCGCGCCGAGCTCAGCGGCAACTGCATCTCGAGGACGACGCCATCGTCGCGCACGCCCGAATAGCGCAACTGGTTCGCGAGCGCGCTCAGCGAATTGCGCCACGCAGTGAACTCCGATGCCGAAGCCCGGAACCGGTAGTAATCGTAGAACGAGTCACCGAGCCGCGCCGCGATTCGCTGTTGCGTTTCATCTGCGATGAACTCTTCACTTGGACCGGCGAAGAGCTGCATTCAATCTCCCGTTGCTTATATGACGGGTACGTCGAGCGAGCGATAGAGCGCATCGACGGCAGCCTCGCACCGGAAGCGGGCGTT
>JAABUX010006863.1_pt1 | contig 13493 bp, 14 predicted proteins | sample 5561851 | NCBI WGS metagenome assembly JAABUX01 (sample SAMN10711883, study PRJNA513361) | rock metagenome | isolation source: Antarctica rocks | place: Antarctica: Victoria Land, Richard Nunatak red sandstone | collected 2016-01-03 | reverse complement strand
TTCGACGCGGCTCCTTCGTGAGTGTCGCTGCACTCGTCGCCGCTATCCGGGAGTACCTCTCCGTGCACAACGCAGACCCCACGCCCTTCATCTGGACCGCATCTGTGCAGGACATCCTGGAGAAGGTCGCCCGTTGTCGAGTCATTTCCCGGACGGACCACTAGTTACCTGTCACCCCGATACACGGTCAGCGTCGGATCTACCGCGAGAACCATCACTGCTCCTCTGTGGTCGATCGTCGTCGACGACAAAACCCGACGCCGCAATGCGCGCCGGTGCAAGCCTCCGTGACCCCGACCGTCAGCGGTCCCCGGTGAGGGCGTAGGCCAGCAGGCCGCCGACCAGGCTGGCGTTCTTGGTGAAGTGGATGGTGTGGGTGCGCCGCGTGCCGGCCTCGGTCTGCGCCCAGAACTGGTGCCCCACGTATGTCGTGGGCACGAGGGAGGCGGCCAGTCCGAGGGCTGCGAGCCGCGGCTTGATCCCCAGCGCCAGGGCGGCGCCACCGAGCATCATGGTGGCGCCGTTGATGCGCACCATCAACTCCGGCTGCGGAAGCGGCAGGGCGCGGCTCACCGCGGTGGCGCGGCCACCCGGCTGGGTGAACGCACTGTAGCCGCCGGTGAGGAAGGTCGTCGCGAAGAGGCTCCGGGCGAGGAAGCGCAACAGGGCCATGTGAGCACCTCGGGCTGGTCCGATGGGGTGCCAATCCTACCCAGCGGCGGGTCGGCAAGCGTGGACACCGCTGTCAGTGCGCCAGAATGCGCCCTCAACTGCCGCAACCTGAAGGAGAGACGTCATGGCCGATTCCGTCTACCGTGTCACCGAGCTCGTCGGTGTCAGCACCGAGTCGTGGGAGGACGCCGCGCAACGCGCGGTCGAGACCGCCGCGGGCACCCTTCGCGACCTCCGCGTCGCCGAGGTGGTGAAGCTGGATCTCACCGTCGAGGACGGCAAGGTGGCGCGATTCCGCACCCGGCTGGCGCTCTCCTTCAAGTACGAGCCGAACCCCCAGTAGTCGCTCCCAGCCGCTGGGTATCCTTCGCCGATCGTGGTCCCCACAGCCGGCGCTGACACCGTTCCGCCGCGCGGTGCCCGTCCACGCGTGCTCAGCGGCATCCAGCCGACCTTCCAGCTGCACCTGGGCAACTACCTCGGTGCGCTCGTCCACTGGGCCCGGGAGCAGGACAGCTACGACAACTACTTCTGCATCGTCGACCTCCACGCGCTCACCCTGGTGCCCGACGCCGAGCTCCTGCGCAACAGCGTCCTCGAGCTGGCCGCGCTCTACATCGCGTGCGGCCTCGACCCCGACCGGTCCGTGCTCTTCGTGCAGTCGCACGTGGCCGCCCACGCCCAGTTGGGCTGGATCCTCGAGTGCTACACGCCGCTGGGCTGGCTCGAGCGCATGACCCAGTTCAAGTCGAAGGCCGGTTCCGGCCGGGAGCGGGAGCGAGCTGCCGCCGGCCTGCTGACGTATCCCGACCTGATGGCCGCGGACATCCTCCTCTACGACGCCGACTACGTCCCGGTCGGCGACGACCAGCGCCAGCACGTCGAGCTGTGCCGCGACATCGCCCAGCGGGTCAACGCCCTGCGCGGCGAGGTCTTCCGGGTGCCCGAGCCACTGATCCGCAGCACCGGCGCCCGGATCATGGGCCTCGACGACCCGACGGCGAAGATGAGCAAGAGCACTGCCATCACCAAGCCTGGACACGCGATCCTTCTCCTCGATCCGCCCGACACGGTGCGCCGCAAGATCGCCCGGGCCACGACCGACACCAACCCGGCGGTGGTCGAGCCGCTGGGGCCGGGCGTGGCCAACCTCCTCGACATCCACGCTTCGCTGTGTGGGGCCGGGCGCGAGGACACCCTGGAGCGCTTCGCCGGGGTGAGCTACGGCGCGCTCAAGGCGGCGGTCACCGACGCCATCAACGAGACGCTCGAGCCGGTGCAGAGGCGCTACCACGAGCTCCGCGCCGACGAGGGGGCCTTGCGCGACATCCTCGCGACCGCCGCCGAACGGGCCGCGGCCGTCGCCGACGCCACCCTGCTGCGCGTGCAGCGGGCGGTCGGATTGCGCTGAGGCCGCCATGGCAGCTCGGGCGGACGGGCCGCGGTCGCCGCTGGTGGGCGTGTGCGGCGCCTCGCGAGCCCAGCCCGCCGTCGAGGCCACCGCCGAGCGGGTCGGTGAGCTCATCGCTGCCCGCGGCGGCGTCGTCGTCTGCGGAGGCCTCGGCGGGGTGATGGCGGCGGCGGCCCGCGGGGCTGCGCGGGGCCACGGCATCAGCGTCGGGCTGCTCCCCGGCGAGAGCGACCGCGACGCCGCCACGGAGTTGTCGCTCGCCATCCCCACCGCCATGGGGGAGATGCGCAACGTCCTCATCGTGCGGGCCTGCGCGGTCATCATCGCCATCGGCGGTGCCTACGGGACCCTCAGCGAGATCGCTTTCGCCCTGCGCTGCGGCCGCCCCGTCATCGGCATCGAGACATGGGAGATCCGCCCGCCGGGAGGCACGCTCGACGGCACCGGCATCCGCCCCGCTCGCGACGCCGACGAGGCCGTCGCCATGGCGTTTGCCGCCCTCGAGGATGCGGCCCATCGATCCTGATGGTGGCCCCGGGCGTCAGCCGCCGAGGACGGCATCGACGTCGGCCAGCATGGCCGCCACCTCGGGCCGGGCGAAGTGAGCGCGGGCCGGTTCGAGGCGGTCGATGAGCCGCTCGCTGAGCGTCGTCTTGGCGTCGCCGGGGTGGAGCATGCCGCGCCCGTAGGCGTCGACCAGCTCGGCATGGGTGTCGAAGGTGACCGCGCCGCCGTGTGCCTCGCTGCGGTCGATGCGCACGGGTGCGTCGTCGAGGCCGAAGACCAGCTGGTCGAACCAGTTGAGGACGGGGTTGAAGCGGGTCTCGCCGGGAGGACAGAAGGCGCGCGAGACACGGCGCCTGATGGTGTCGGGGTCGTCGTGCACGAACACCGCCGACGCGGGATCCGACTTGCTCATCTTCAGCGACGCCGGGTCGACGTCATCCGGCAACGGCCACACCGGGGGCTTGCGCAGCCCCAGGAGCAGTGGGTGGTGGACCGCGGCCGGCTTGATGGTGCGGCCCTCACCGTCGGTGAGGCGGTGGGTGCGAATCCTGGTGGCGACGTCACGGGCGATCACGTGCGCCTTGCGCTGTTCGGTGCCGGCGTGAGCCATGTTGACGCCCTGGGCGAAGATGTCCGCCGCCTGCATCGCAGGGTAGATGAGCTTGGCGAAGTCGACGGAGTCGCTCTGCTCGCGCCCGAGGATGCTGATGCTGCGCAGCATCCGCGCCAGGCTGGTGTTGCGGCTCACCTCGATGACGGTGGTCCAGTAATCGGGGTCGTTGTCGTAGAGGTCGGTCCCCAGCACGAAGTGCACCCGCGATGGGTCGGCGCCGACCGCGAGCAACGAGGCTTTCATCGCCTCGGTGAAGTACCCCATGGCGACGCGGCGGATGACGTCGCGGTCGCCGCCGAGCTTGTCGTTGATCCAGGTGTGCCAGTCGGCGAGGAGGACGCTGCAGGTGACCCCGGCATTCAGGAAGTCACGAACCTTGCTCATCGACACCAGGCCGCTGCCGAGGTGCACCTTGCCGGAGATCTCGAAGCCGATGTAGTGGCGGATCTCCGTGGGCGTGGCCAGCAGCGCGAGCAGGTCGTCGCGCCCCATCACCTCAGCGGTGTTGCGCTCGATCAGGGCGAGGCGGTCGGCTGCCTCCGGAGTGGTCACCGGCGTCGGAGTCTAGCTGGGCACGCCTCATGGCCCGCGGTCACCAGGCTGTCGGCGCGGGTGGCGCCCTTTGTCGGGAGGCGGCAGGCCGGCAAGATGGGGTCAGGTGGGCGAGGCTGGCCGGCTGCCTACACTGTCGCGCGGCATGATCGACACCGGGAAGTACGCCGCCGCAACGATCGTCTCGCGCCGCGACCTCGCCGCCGACCTCTGGGTGGTGAGGATCCGGCCCGACTGCGAGCTCCCCTTCCGTCCCGGCCAGTACGTCACCCTGGGCCTCGAGGTCGACGGGCACATCGTGGAGCGCCCTTACTCCATCGCCTCCGACCCGGCGGAGCCCGAGATCGAGCTGTTCATCGAGCGGGTCCCGGAGGGGGAGCTCTCCGCCCCGCTGCACGACGTCCCGATCGGTGAGACCACGCTGGTGCGCCGGCGCTGCAAGGGCCTGTTCCTCAGGGACGCGCCCGTCGCCGGTCATCCCCACGTGTTCGTCGCCACGGTGACGGGCATCGCTCCCTTCGTCAGCATGCTGCGCAGCCTGAGGCGCCGCCTGGAGAGCGGTGAGTGGTCCGCCGACCATCCCGTCGTCGCCCTGCAGGGTGCCAGCCGCGCCGACGAGCTCGGCTACGAGGCGGAGCTGCGCTCGCTCGACGAAGTGTGCGACTGGTTCAGCTACGTGCCCACCGTGAGCCGGCCCTGGGAGGACCCGGGGTGGACGGGGGAGACGGGCCGGGTCGAGGACGTGCTGCGCAAATATGCCGACACCGCCGGCCTGCGCCCCGGGCACGGCGCCGTCTTCCTCTGCGGCAACCCGGAGATGATCACCAACAGCCGGGGCATCATGCGCCGGCGCGGCTTCGCCGACAAGGAGATCCGCGAGGAGCAGTACTGGCCGGACTGATGAGCCGTGGTCAACCGTCCCTCCACAGCCGCCGCCACACCCGCCACAGGGCTGACGGGTCGGAGAGGGGATCACCGTGGACCAGCACGATGTCCGCCGGGCCGCTTTCGCGGATGACCCCGGCATCGGGCTCGCCGAGCAGCTCACCTCCGCGCCAGGTGACCGCCGCCAGCGCGGCCTCTGGCGGCAGCGCGGCGTCGACCATGGCCTCCACCTCCCAGGCGAGCTGGTTGGCGCGCGTCGAGCCGCCGCCGAAGTCGGTGCCCGCAGCGATCGAGACGCCCGCTCCGTGGGCGGTGCGCAGGCTGGCGCGTGAGTCCTCCTCGCGGACGGCGGTGCGGGCGCGCCCCTCCGCCGAGGTGAAGCGCTCGATGGTGGTGGTGTCACCAAAGCTGCGCCAGGAGCGGAACACCGCCAGGGTGCTGACCATCCAGGTCCCGCGCGCCGCCATCTCCTCGGCCAGCGGCGTGTCGATCTGCGAGCCGTGCTCGATGCAGTCGACGCCGCCCTCCACCCCGGCGCGGGCGTTGTGCAGCCGGGTGGCGTGGGCGGTGACCCGGGCTCCACGCCGGTGGCATGCCTCCACCACGCGAGTCACCTCGGAGGGCGACCACGGCGCCACCTCCAGGTCCGGCCCGTCCAGGTAGAGCTTGACCAGGTCGGCTCCATCGTCCAGCTGGCGGAGCGCGAGCGCGAGGAGCTGGTCGGCGTCCTCGGCGGCGGCGTACTGCGCACCGGCGGCCATGGTGCCGACTCGGGTCAGCCAGGTTCCCGCGGCACGCAGGTACGGGCGATCGCGGCGTCCAGCCCAGCGGTCGCGCACCCCGAGGCTGAGGGCGCGGTGCCTGCCGTCGACCGGATCCACCCCGAGCGGTGCCCCGACGTCACGCGCCCATCGCACCCCCGAGGAGTCGAGCAGCTCCGCGTTGTGCTCGGCATGTCGCAGGAGCTGCTCAGGCGGAGCAGCGCCGCGGTCGATCCAGTGGGCACCGCCCGGCATGGTGACGTGGCTGTGGGCGTCCACCATTCCCGGCACCGCGGTGCAGCCGGCGGCGTCGACCACCTCGGCCCCGCCCGGGTCGTCCTCGGCGTCAGAGGGGCGGATCCAGGCGACGCGGCCGTCGACGACGAGGATGCTGAGGTTGCGGCGCAGATCGGCCGAATGCCCGTCGGCGATGCAGAGCTCGCGGTACAGCGTCCTGCCGGTCACCTGAAGCCGTAGCGGCCTTCGTGGAAGTCGCCGGTGGCGACCCAGTTGTCGATGACCAGGTCCACCACCGCGTCGTTCACCTCGCTGAGCCCAAGGCTTGCGGCGTTGCCCTCGACGGCCTCGAGCACCTGCCCGCGCACGAAGTCGGGGATGCGCTCGAAGCGCGCGCGAGCGGTGTCGGTCCAGGGCAGCGCGTCGCGCTCGCGCTCCTCGATGGCGTGGGAGACCCGCCCCCAGAGGTCGAACTTCACCTCCATCTCGGCGGGGGTGATGGTGGTGCCCAGCCCGAGCTTGTGCGCGGTCCACTCCACTCGCCAGCGGGTGAGTTCACGGCAGAACTCGGGCACCTCGGCGAGCCGCGCCTCGGCCTCCGGCGTCCAGGTGAACACCACGTCTGTGCCGGTGCGCTCGCTCAGCGGGTGACCGTAGCCGAGCTTCTTGCCGAGGGTGCGAACGAACAGGTCGGTGATCTCCTCGACGCGCTCGCGCTCGGCACGCGCCTCGACGACCCGCTCGGCCATGCCCACCGCGCGCTCGGCGTCGATGCGGCTGACCGGGGCGCGGTCACGGCCGGCCTGGGCAAGGCGGTGCGCCTCGTCGGTCCAGGTCGGTGCGGGATGGGTGGTGTCGCGGGGCACCGGACAGCCGGTCCCCTCCGGCTGATGTGCCACCGGGCACCGGGAGGCCTCAGGTTCGTCGGGCATCGATCACCTCCACTGGCAGGGTTCAGGGCGATTCTAGGCATCGGCCGTCGAGGACCTGTGGGCCGTCGGAACGGCCATCGCTCTCGCTATCATTTGGAGCGCCGTTGCGAGCGGCTCGCCGGCAGCCGCCGGGCTCGTGCGCGGCGGCCGACGACGTTGCATCGGATGGTAGGGAGCGCATGTACTCCACCCTCTACGTCGCGCTCGACAACTCGGAGCACTCCGATGCGGCCGCCACGGTCGCCCTGGACATGGCCGCCGCGTTCCACGCCCGGGTCATCGGCATGCACGTCTACGCGGCGCGCATGCACGACTACCGCTTCAAGCAGATGGAGTACACGCTCCCCGAGGAGTACCAGGACGAGGCGGAGCTGCTGCGCCAGCGACGCATCCACGACAGCCTCATCACCACCGGCCTCGAGCTGATCAGCGACAGCTACACCGACGTGCTCCGCTTCCGCTGCCTGGAGCGCGGCCTGCAGTTCGAGGCGCGTGCCCGTGACGGACGCAACTGGGAGGAGCTGGTCACTGACGTGGCCGCGAGCGACGACGTCGACCTCGTGGTCATGGGCGCACTGGGCACCGGCGCTGTCAAGGAGTCGCAGCTGGGCAGCGTTGCCGACCGCGTCGCCCGGCGACTGCGCCGCGACCTGCTGATCGTCCGCTCCACCGGCGACCGCGCCATGGAGGGCGACATCCTGGTGGCCATCGACGGGTCCCCGCAGTCGTTCGCCGGCCTGCGCAGCGCGCTGGCGCTGGGGCGCGCCCTCGGCAAGCGCGTCGAGGCGGTGGCGGTCTACGACCCCTACCTGCACTACGCGGTGTTCAACGGCATCGTCGACGTCCTCTCGGAGAAGGCGTCCAAGGTGTTCCGCTTCAAGGAGCAGGAGGCCCTCCACGAGGAGATCATCGACACCGGCCTGGCGAAGATCTACGAGTCGCACCTCCGCGTGGCGCGCGCCACCGCCGCCGACGAGGGGGTGGACCTGCCCATCACCCTCCTCGACGGCAAGGCATTCGAGCGCGTCCTGCGCCATGCCCGCGAGACCAGGCCCTGGCTGCTCGTCGTGGGCCGCATCGGGGTGCACTCCGCTTCCAGCATGGACATGGGCAGCAACACCGAGCAGCTGCTCCGTCTCGCACCCTGCAACGTCCTGGTCAGCAGCGGCAGCTTCACGCCTCCCATCGACGTGCGCGCGGACGCGGCGGTGGTCTGGACGCCGGAGGCGGAGGAGCGCATGGCCACCGTCCCCGCAGGCGGGCGCGGCCTGGCCCGCACCGCGGTGCTGCGCTGGGCCATGGAGCGTGGCCACAGCGTGGTGTCGTCGGGCGACGTAACCATGGCGCTCGACGAGCTGATGCCCTTTGCGCGCACCATGCGCCGGATCGCCGAGACGGCCGCTGTCGTCGGTGACGCGGAGCGCGCCATGGTCGAGGAGGCGCCTCTGGAGGACGCCAGGGCCGTCTGTCGCACCTGCGGCTACGCGGCGCGCAGCGACAGCCCGCAGCTCTGCCCGGTGTGCGGTGCCGACGGCAGCGCCTTCGAGCGTCTCGACAGCACCGCGCTGCGCGCCAGCGCCGCCGACGAGGGCGACGCCGCTCAGATCGCGTTCGACGGCGCCAAGCTGGGCTGGACGGTGGAGGCGAGGCGCCTGCTCCAGCAGCTCCCCGCCGGCTACCTGCGCCGCCGCGTCAAGGCCATCGTCGAGAAGCACGCGCGCACCCGGCGGCTGCCGGCGATCACGGCCGAGGTCGCCGAGCCGTTCGTCTCCCCGGAGCTGGAGTCCCTCGACGCCGGCGCCGGCCCCCACCGCGCGCCGCTCTCAGTCGAGGGCCACACCGGCCCAACCGTGGAGCAGCGCCGCCGGCTGCCCTGGACCGAGGAGGCGGACGACCGCATTGAGCGCATCCCCGCGGGGTTCCTCCGAAACCTCGCGGCCGAGCAGGTGGAACGGCTGGCGATCGCGCTGGGCGCTCCGCGTGTGGGGGTGCTCCACGTCGAGGCGGGCATCGCCGAGGCGCGCGCCCGGATGCAGCGCGACGGTGGGGATGCCGCCGCGGCCTGCCCGGGTGGCGACAGCCAGGCGTCCGCCACCGGCTGCCCGGTGCACCACGGCACGGCGCCGGAGGCGGTGCGTGCACCCGCCGACGCGCGCAGCGGCCGTGGCGGTGGGCTCAACGAGATCACCGCACCCGTCGTCGACGACCTGGGCAGGCGCATGACCGCGGCGACGCCGGACGGCTGAGGTGCTCGGCCTTCAGGTCACCACGCCTGACTTCCCCGGGCTCGGCAACAACGTGCCGGTGGGGATCGTGTTCATGGTCCACATCCTCATCGCCGAGTTCAGCCTCGGAGCGATCTCCCTCGCCGTGGCGGCGGAGTGGCACCACGTGCGCAGCGGCGACCCGCGCACGGCCCGCTATGCGCGTGGCCTGGCCAACAGCTACTACCTGGTCTTCAGCCTCGGCGCGACGTTCGCCGTCTTCGCCGTGGTCCTTCTCACCGGGCTGTGGGCGCGGGACTTCGCGGAGCTGATCAACAAGTTCATCTGGCTGGCCGCGATCGCCTTCGGGCTCTTCTTCGTGCTGGCGCCGCTGCTGGTCTGGTATCGGAACACCTTCACGTCCATGGACAAGCGACGCCACGCGGTGCTCGGCACCTCGGTGTTCGCTCTCCAGACCCTGTTCATGGTACTCATCGTCGGGATCGACGCATACCTCATCAACCCTGTTGATGCCGGCCTCACCGAGCCCCTGTTCAACCCGGTGTACTGGCCGCTGCTGGTGCACAGGCTCATCGCCAACGTCAGCTGGACGGCGCTCTTCTGCGCGGCCTACGCGGCGATCCGACTGCGCGGCGCCCGGGGCGACGAACGGGAGCGCTCGTTCCAGTCGTGGGCGGCGCGCGTCAACCTGCGCGTCGGGCTCCTGACCGGGGTGCTCATGCCGGTGATCGGGTTCCTGCTCGTGGAGATGATCCGGCAGAGCGAGCCCGGCTACTTCGACAACCTGGTCGTGGGGGGCACCGCCGCCTTTTTGGTGGCGCAGGAGTGCCTGGTCGGGGCGATGTTCGTCGGCGGCAACATCGCCCTGGCCAGCGAGGACGGCGGCTGGCGGGAGTGGCGCAAGGAGAGCATGGCGGCCATCGTCATCTCGGTCGCCGGCATGACCCTGGCGGCGCTGCCGAGCTCGGTGCTCGGCCCAGGCATCAACTCACTGCGGTACTGGGGCTTGGGCGTGGCCACGGCGGTGACCGCCGCGCACGTGGTGTGGAGGTTGCCGTCCCGGCGCCCCCGCCACGAGCAGGCAGCGCGCCTCACCGGCTCCGCCTCGCCCATCGGCCGCAACGCGGTGGTGGCGGTGGGCACCGTCGCGGTGGTGGCCTCGCTGCTGATGGGCTACATCAAGGAGCACGCCCGCGGCGAGTACGCGATCTACGGCGAGCTTCGCCAGGTCGACGCCCGCCAGCCGTACCAGCCCAGCCAGAGCCTGTACCCGTGAGCCATGCGCTGGTGCTCCGCGCGGCGCAGTTCCAGGCCGCCTGGTACTTCTCGCTCCTGCTCGCAGTCATCCTCCTGGTGGTCGGCGTCGGCAGCGCATACGCGCTCGGCGGTGCCCGCGGCCTCTGGCGCAGTGGCGAGCACGGTCCCGCCGCGGTCATCGTCGCCGCCGTGGTGTTCGGGCTGGCCGCCCTGCTGGGCATGTACGTCGTGGGCATCGGCGGCCTTCTGACGGTGAGAGGAAGCTCGTGAAGACGCTCACCAGACGCGAGGCGATGATCCGGGGAACCGGCCTGGGCATGGGCCTGGTCGGGGTCATGCTCAGCGTGCCGGCCATCGGCTTCCTGCTCAGCCCGCTCTTCACCCGGCAGAGGACGAGCTGGGTCACGGTGGGACCGATTGACGCCATCTCCCTCGACAGACCGACCGCGCTCCTCGTCGACGTGCCCGTCGGCACGGGCTACCCCAGCCCTCCCGTGAAGCGCGTCGTGTACGTCGTCAAGCGCCGCGGGGGTGAGTTGCGCGCGCTGACCAACATCTGCACCCACATGCAGTGCGACGTCCACTGGGAGCCGCGTCTGAAGAACTTCCTCTGCCCCTGTCACGGCGGCCTCTACGACATCGACGGCAACAACGTCGGCGGCCCCCCGCCGCAACCGCTGGCCCAATGGGTGCACCGCACTCACCAGGATGCCAGCGGACGCACCATCCTCGAGATCCAGAACACGCTCGATGAGTCGATCTAGATGATCGTCAGCCGCTGGCTCACCCGCCCGCTGCGAACCCGCCTGCGCGCGGGCAGGGAGTGGTTCGACGACCGCACCGGCGTGACCGAGCTGCTCCACAAGGGCCTCTACGAGGCGGTGCCGAGGAAAGGGGGGTGGGCGTACGCGCTCGGCAGCGCCACCCTGGCGCTCATCCTGCTGCAGCTGTTCAGCGGCATCTTCCTGCTTCTCGACTACGTGCCATCGGTCACCGATGCCTTCAACAGCCTCGACTACCTGCGCAGCAGCGACGGTTTTGGGGCATGGGTGCGCGGCCTCCACCTCTGGGGCTCGTACACGCTCATCTTCGTCATCGGCCTGCACATGGTGCGCACCTTCCTGTCGGCGAGCTACAAGCGCCCCCGCGAGCTCAACTGGGTCAGCGGCGCCCTCCTCTTCTTCCTTGTGCTGGGCCTGGCCATCACGGGGGCGATGCTGCCCTGGGACGACGCGGCGTACTGGACCACGGTGGTGGTGACCAACATCCCCCACTACCTGCCGCTCATCGGCGACGCCATCCGCACCCTGTGGCGCGGTGGGAGCTTCGTGGGGCCGATCACCCTGACGCGCACCTTTGCCATCCACGTCTGGGTGCTGCCCTTCCTCATGTTCAGCCTGATCGGCGCCCATCTCTACCTCCTTCGCCGCCACGGTGAGTTCGGGGCGTGGATCAACTACGACACCGACCCCGGCGAGGACGAGGAGAAGCAGATCGCCGAGCGCATCCGCAGGGCAGAGCCGCCCTACCCCACCAAGAAGATCGGCCGCCGCTATGCGGCGCCGCGCGAGACCGTGCCCTTCTATCCCGACCAGCTGGTCAAGGACGTCGCGCTCAGCACCGTCCTCATCGCTGTGATCTTCGTCATGGGCCTCATCTCGGGCGCTCCTCTGGACGAGGCCGCCAACCCCGCCACGCTGAGCTACGTGCCCACGCCGGAGTGGTTCTTCCTGCCGCTCGACCAGTTCCTGGTGGTGGCCCCGACCAACCCGCTCATCGCCATCGGCGTGTTCGGCGTTCTCGGCGTCGGGGCAGCTCTCATGGTGCTCCTGCCGTTCATCGACCGCTCACCTGAGCGTCGCCCGCTGCGCCGCCCCGAGGTGATCGTGCCCGCCCTGTTCATGGCGTTCACGGTCATCTTCTTCGCCGTGCTGGGCATCAACAGGCTGTACAACCTGTGACGAGGGTGAACATGCTCCTCGACTCGCTGTCACCGGTGAGCGGCAGCGTCTTCACCAACGGCTTGGTGGTCGCGGTGGTGGCGCTGGTGCACATCCAGGTCGCCGCCTACCTGACCGGGTCATCGACGCTGGCGCTCGTCTCCGAGGCCATCTCGATGGCTCGCGGCGACCCCCGCCAGGGACGCCTGGCCCACATGCTGGTGAAGTCCGAGGTGTACATCTTCGGCTTCGGCTCGGCGACGGCCATCTTCTTCCTCATCTTCGTGCTCACCGGGCTGTGGGCCATCTTCTGGACGGCGCTCCAGCAGATCACCTTCTGGGTGATGGTGTTCGAGGCTGCCATGTTCGTCACCGAGATCGTCCTGCTGTACACGCTGTACGCCAACTGGGACCGGATGGCGGTGCACCGCCGTGCCCGGCTGGCGCTGCTGGCCCTGCTCAACGTCTCGCTCTGGTGGCAGATGTTCCTCATCGACATCGTGGCGTCGGTGATGCTCACCCCCAACGGCGGCGACGTCAGCATCCTCAACCAGGTCCTCAACCCCACGGCGCTGCCGCTGACGATCCATCGCACCATCGGGAACGTTGCCTGGGCGGGCGCGGTGACGGCGTTCATCGGCGCCTTCAACTACCTGCGTCTCAGCCGCCGCCTTGAGGTGCGCGCTGACGCACCGCCGGCCACGCAGCGGCTGCGCTCGGTCGGGGCCATGGCCGCCGGCCATCTCGAGGCCCGGGCCCGCGACGAGATCCTCCACTGGGAGTGGGTGACGCAGTGGGGCGTGGTCTGGGCGGTGGTCCTGACCCTGTTGCAGCCCTGGGTGGGGTACTCCTACGCCAAGGAGGTCCAGCTGCACGCGTACAGCGCCTGGTACACGATGATGCTCGGCGACCTCTCCAACGTCTTCCTGCTGCAGATCTTCCTGCTGGGGATGATCTTCATCCTCGGCTCGCTGTACTTCTGGCGGCGCATGCTCCGCTCCGGGGCTCCCCGAGCGCACCGCCAGCTGCAGCTCACCGTCGCGCTCATCCTGGTCACCCTGCTCGCCGTGCAACCCGCGTGGCTGGCGGGCAGCTACGGCGACGCGGTCAACGCCGGCGGCACCCGAGCCTGGTGGGCCGGCGGGCTGCTCAACCCCATCGGCAACTTCATCCCCTTCAAGGTCGGCGCGCTCATCGGGATGGTGATCTTCGGGCTCTGGTCGGTGACCAACTACCTCACCGCCCTCTCCCGCGGGCACATCAGGCCGGGCGGGAGCGGTCGCGGGGCGCAACGGGCCGCGCTGCTCATCGGGGTTGCGGTGAGCATCATGATGCTGGTGATGGGGGTGATCCGAGAGCACTCGCGCCAGCCCTACCTGATCAACGGCGAGATCACCATCCACCAGCACATCACCAACGGCCGGCCCTCGATCACCTCGCTGCAGCAGGGCCAGCCATGAGGATCCCGCTTGGGGGTGTGGCGCTGCGCATCCCGCTCTTC
>JAABUX010006862.1_pt1 | contig 13494 bp, 15 predicted proteins | sample 5561851 | NCBI WGS metagenome assembly JAABUX01 (sample SAMN10711883, study PRJNA513361) | rock metagenome | isolation source: Antarctica rocks | place: Antarctica: Victoria Land, Richard Nunatak red sandstone | collected 2016-01-03 | reverse complement strand
CGACATGGCTGGTCTCCTGTTTTGCACGAGGAACGATAAATGTCCCTTTCTTCTACCAGATCGGGGTTCACCGATTTCGCCACCAATACCACTTTAAGTGTGCTTGCTTGCTTAGATGACGTATTTGCTTTGCTGTAGGGATTATAATCTCATCAAGTTGAGCATGGCGTACAATCTAACTGGTTCTTTTCAGCAGGCAGGCACACTTAACCCACGAGTTGCGCAACGAGTTGTAGCAAACAGAGGGCAATGCGTGGAGAGGGTATTTACGAAGGAGTCATGACACGCGACATGGTGGGCGTTTCGAGGAAACGAGCAAGATCGCTGACTTCGGCTTCCACTCCTGTAGACACTTCTGGCGCAAGGTGGGCAAATGGTTCTACCTGCACCTCCAGATGGTTCTTCTGCTGCTTGCTTTTCCACGTTCCTACGGCACGACCATCCGCCAGCAGCGTCGGACGAAGGAATCCACCTCCAGCATTAATACGCTTTGCGTCCTGAGGCGGCACGATGAGGTCTCGCTTCTGGTAGCCAAGCAAATAGGTATCAAAACTCGGCACAAGGCGAATGATCGGCATGGAGGCTGGCGGTTCCTTGAGCCGTGCAGCGTCCCTCTTGAGCATCCAGGCTGGAGAACCGACGACCTCTACCTCCAGGAGTTGGTCGGCCAGGTGTTGCCATGCGGTTCGCGTCTGACGCATCGACATCCCTGACCAGATGGCCTGGTCGTGCGGTGTTGCAGGGCCATAGGCACCCAGGTAGCGGTGTGTCAGCTGGGCATGGGCTGCAACTTCCGACAACGAGCGCCTGTTGTGCTCCTGATCCACCCAGTCGCTCAGCAGGACATAGGTTGGCTCGCCACCTTGGTCAGGTCCGAAACAAATGACACCTTCCAGGGCAGCGCGACCCAGCAGATGGGGTCGCGCTTGGCCGACGAGCCGGAGGTCGTGCGTCGCCAGGTGCTCAACGAGTTGGTCTCGGGTCAAGGGTCCCTGGCTCGCGAGCACCTTGCGAATGATCTGGATGCCTCGTGTACAGGTGTCCTCATCTAGACCCAGTTCCACACGCCGTCGTCGATCCCCCGCGATAAAAACCGGACCGAGCAGCGGCAGAAGCCAACCGAGATCTTCTGCTGCCAGCAGGTGAAGTGTCCCACGCGGCCCCCACGTGCGAACGACCGAGCGCTCCTGTATCCGTGCGTACTCAGCATCAGCAGCTACAAGCCCGGCACTGCGCACACGGACCGCAAGCGTGGCAGCTCGGGCATCCTGTGCCTGAATCCCACCGAGTTCCTTCACCAGATGAACCACAGAAGTCCTGGGATCCGGGTGCTGCCGTGCCAGCTTCTGCGCGTGCAGGCGGAGCTGGCGAACATGATCGTTAGTCAGGGAAATGGTCATCCTTCCTCCCATGGTCTTCACTCATTGCTTCGTCTTCTCTGGTCCACTGTAGCACAAAAAGCGGTCAAAAGCATTCCACTTCCTTGAGGTTGGCTCTGCCCACGAGATACGCAACGAGTTGACAGCAAGCGAGCAATGAAGGAGTGGAAGAGATAGTTGGAAGCAAACAGGGACTCTTGCCCCTCATGACCAGCTCTGAGGGGAGATGACACCTCATTAAAATCATCTTGTTGTGAGCCAATTCCTCCTGTGTTACTTGATAGCAAGAAAGGCAGGGACGCCCGCAACGGTAACGCGCAGTTGCGGTGGTCCCCACCAGGCATTCCATGCGAGCCGATCGGGCCAACTCCAGCGATAATGCGAACGCTGCGCACGAGGGGGACGTGGTGGAGGGGAAACCCTCTTAGGACACTCGACAAGCGGGATGATCTCGGTGTGCTGACTCCGCCAATGGGTGGTCCAGGTGCGACGCAGTGCTCGACCTGCCACATCCACCCAGCGCATCGGTCCGAGAAGGACAGGCTTTCGCTCACATTCAACCAACGTGGGCGCAGGCAAGAGGCGACGGACTGCACTGACACGACGAGCACGATCTCCCCTCGCTCCAGACGCCAGGCACTGCTCCCGAAGAGAACAACACTGACAGTCGGTCTGCTAGGCCAGATAGACAGCACGTTGGGGAAAGGCGTTCTCTTGACGAACTTCGCTCAACCACAGGCTTGCGCCTGCTGGACAGCGGAGCTTTCCATCCTCTTGTAAAGTGAAGGCATCAGCCCCGAAGCGTCCCGTGGCTCGTCCGAATGCTGCGGCCCACTCCCACGGCCCATACTCCTCAACTGGCTCTTCAATGGTAAGGAGCATAGGGAGGGTCTCTTTCGGGGATACCCACTCGATCTCGCGCAACTCGGCTTTTTGCATGGCATGCCCAAGCGAGAGCCGGAGGTTCCACACCCATTGGCACGCAATCTGCCAGAGTTCTTGTCCGCACTCCGTGTCCGAACACCAGCGATCCGGGTCTTCTTCGACATCTTCATCCGCAAGCACCGCCTCAAAGGCCCCTCGTCCATGAGAGAGATCGAGCACATCTTCGACGAGGAAGCCATCGATGGGCAGTGTCGTGATGAAGATCTCATCCACCCACTCACCGATGCACTTGCCCACCGAAACCCTCTTGCCTGCTGTGGGGGCGCGGTGTCGAGCCACAATGACACGGGGTTGAGGCACTTCTCCAGCCAATTGCAGCCACCCTCCGTCAAACAAATCGACCACCTCATCGCTGTTGACTCTGGTCACTTTTGCGGTTGGTGGGTGAGCCAGCACGTGTTGGATCTGAGGGTGTTCCAGGACTCGATACCCTCTCGCCCGTGTGACAAGATGCACGCCTGCTCCAATCAGTTGAGCAATGGCTCCTGTATCACCATATTGCCCGTCGAGGCGAACGAGAGCGACCTCTGCAGCGAGAGCAAAGATCCCCAGGTAGGTCGTGATGGCTCGAAGCGCCGAGGCGAGTTCACCTTGATAGTCGCCATTGCCTCGGCCCGCATAGGTGCCGATCCATTGGCGGGTATGCATCTGAAGAGCCACGGTGCGTGTGCGGACGACCTCCCCTCGTTTTCGCCCTGTGTAGCCTGGCGCACAGACTGCATTGAGTCGGCGTCGAGGGGGAGGCAAAGTTGGATCACAGGGTAACGCTCGCTGCCGTGCTGCCTGGCGTGTGGCATCCACGTCAAAAACAATGGAGCGGCGACCCTGCCGATCCCAAATGCCACCAATAGTCTCCGAGGTCCATCCCTCAGCAAAGCTGTATTGCTCGAAGAGCTGGCGAAAAGCTTCCAAGCAGGGCCGGTCTACACTCGCGAGAAAACGACCGAGCGCTGGCACGATGGGGAAGGTCAGCACGCCCAAACAGGGCCATAAATGCAGCGTCAAAGGGAGCTAAGCGATGAAAGAAGTCGGCGAGCGTTCGTTCGGAACTTACCGTATAGCCGATCAACAAGGCCAGAAAATCAAGCGGTTCATAGCTGCCGAAACGGCCTCTCACCAATTGGACTTGATGGGCGAAGGCTTCTAGAAGTCCTTTCGTTGTGAGGTGCTGGGACAGGATGACGTGATCGCGCGAACCATGCAGGGACAGAGGGACGATCAACAGGAGAGGTTTGAACCTCTATGCTGGGGTTCGGTATCATACCTAAAGTGACCTCCTCATGAGAGTGTGTTTTGTTGCTCTCTCATGAGAGGTCTCTTTTTCCTCTCCGCTGCTCGCTTGCTGTCAACTCGTTGCGTATCTCGTGGGCAGAACCACGTTTGAGGGCTAAACCTGCTCACTTGGTAGGCCATTTACCAGGTTGCGTGCACATGTTCCTGTAAAGGAGACGTAGCACATCTCTTTTCGTGGGAACCTTTTGACCCTCTACAGGTGTACTATTGTACAGAAGGGAGGGACGCTAGTGGCGACCTGCGAAGCTGATCTTATTGAACGCGCGGCACATGGAGACCAGGAGGCGTTTCGGCACCTCTGGGATGCTCATCACGCCGTTGCAATGTCCTCAGCACTACGTCTGTGTCACCATCGTGCTCTTGCTGAGGAGATCACACAGGGCGCATTTCTGCTGGCATGGCGTGGATTGCCGCGCTTTCAATATGGCAGCCCGTTTCGTCCGTGGTTACTGCGCATCCTCTACCGTCATGCGCTTGATGTGATGGAGAAGCAGCGCATACACCTTCGTCCTATCTCACTGGACGATGCCGTTGCGTCAGAGCTTGAGCATAGCTCTCAAACGGTTCAGATGGATATGCAGGAACTTGTGGTGCAGCGAGAAGAGCTGCGTCAAGCACTAGCTCAACTGGCTCCAGACCAACGTCGTGTTGTTGCTCTGCGCTACGGCGCTGATCTAACCGAAATCGACATCGCACAGGTATTAGGATGGCCTGTTGGCACCGTCAAATCACGGCTCAATCGCGCTCGTGAGCGGCTTCGTATGCTGTTGAATGATAGAAGGGGTGAAGCATCATGAATCAACAGAACTCTCATGAAGAAGACCTGGATAGGCGTCTAGCAGCATATTATGGTCCTCCATTGCGTGAGCAACCGCTACCATCCTCTGAATGGCACAAATTGCGTCAGAATCTCGGTCCGCAAAAGATGCCACGACGCAAGCTATGGCACGGGCTACAGCGTCCTGCAAGAAACAGAAGAGCCATTCCGGCATATATTCAAGATGCCTTTGTTCGCGTAACACACGAAGCACGGAGAAGCGAGAGACTGTCTACACTGCGTTGCACCTTTAAAATGAGGGTAGGTGGACCAACAGTACGTATCGCACCACTATGGAGACCTCTCATCCAACTTACGCTGCCACTCGACGCTGAGATATATATGGGGCAAACAGAGCTAGATGTGCTACTAGGAATCGGCTTAGCACGCCTCCTGCTCACTAGTAGTCGTCTATATCGTCTCACGCTGCTTATTTCTACTTGTCTCATACTATTTAGCTGTGTTGCACTTGTCTACTCCTGGACGCAGCATATAGTCCTCATAGGAATTCTTATAGTCATAGGGATACTCACGTGCATAATCGGTATCCTAAGTAGACAGAAGAGGGCAATGGCTTTTACGGCAGATGCACTTGTGGTGAATTGGCTAGGGCGAGGACGTGTCTGTCAGGGTTTGCACTCTTTGGCGAATCATAGCCGTACTCCGCGCCATAGAAGGTGGAGTGAGCCATCACTTACAGAAAGGATTGAACGTGTATGCGCAACAAGAGTAGAATCGAGAGACAATAGCTTAACGCTTGCTAGATAGATCTCAAGCAAATAACAGGCACCTTGCTGAAATCAGGAGGAAAAGTATGACTTCTCAGTTTACGAAACGAGCGCTCAAAGTGATGAACCTTGCCCACCGAGAAGCGAAGAGTCATGACCAGAGGTACATTGGCACTGAACATCTACTTCTGGGTCTGATACATGAGAAAGGTGGCCTGGGAGCGCAGATGCTACGCAAACAGGGAGTGGACGAAGACCAGGTTCGTCAACACGTAGGGCTACCTGTAGAACCACAGAGTCGAGTAGAAGACAGCAGGATAAGGGTACTGTTTCACCGATTAATTCAGCATCGCCTCTTCAGGAATAAACAGAGTGAGTGGGACGCTATCGGGTTAACTCCTTCTGCTAAAAAGAGTATTGAGTTGGCTATAGAGGAGGCCCAAAGGCTCAATCATCATTATATTGGAACAGAACACATTCTTTTAGGACTTGTACGCGAAGGCGAGAACACTACAAGCGGCTTGCTGGAAAGCCTGGATATAGAGAAGATACGCACTCAAGTTCGAAAGTTGGGTTGAGAGGCTACTGCGTCGAGCCTTCGCGAAAAAGCACGTTAATTCTTCACAAAGGCTTGACATAAACAGGATGATATGCCATAGTTCTGTAAGCTATACATGTAAATTATGATGATGCATGTCTTGCTGATGGCTTCGCAATTAAATATCCTCCTGGTGTGGTCGTGGTTGTTGTTTCTCTAGCATACTCCTCTTCAAATGTTGGATGATTTTGAAAGGTTTTGGTGTACCATGACGATCACATATGCTCCTGAAGTCGAGGAACTGGAAACTCCTTCAACCGAGACACTGCCTCAACGCCGCGCAGGCGGTTGGTCGCTCAAGCCTCAGCCCCGTATCGGCCTGAATCTGGGTAGCGATGATGAAATGCTCTTGTTAGAGAACAAGACGCAAGTATCCTGGATGATCTACCATAATTTTCATCAACTGGGCATTATTGACCCCGGCGAGCTGTTAGTCTTTCACCTTTGCAAGCATGGTTCGCTCAATGTGCGTCCAATCGACACGAACGATACCGTCGAGTATCTCGTGCTATCGCTCAACTACTACGTCAACCAGGTGAACATCTACAAACGACAGATAGGTAAAGAGTTAGAAGTATACGATATGAGAGCGATATAGTTCTTTCTTGCAGAGGAGAAAGCCATCGTTCAAGCCTCGAATGGTACCATTCGAGGCTTGAACGATGGCTTTCTCCTCTGCATACTTTTACCGGATAATAGCACTATTGGGCTGTTTGTTGGATTGCTTAAGCAGCTTTTCGATTGTATGCGTTATAGTAGTGAATAGTTACAAATATAAATTTTTGTATGTGAGGATAGCGTATGTTGTCTATCGTAGTCACGGCATTGTTGCTTATGATAATGCTATTCATTGTTACTAGCCTGATTATAAGCGCTCGACGCGAACACTTACGTCATAAACGAATCGCTCTATCACAGCAAGCATCTCAATCGACCCATCCTCTGAATCGTCATCAGGTCACCGCCATTTTGCATTTGCAGACTGGCGTGATTGTCGGAAGCGAGAAAGCTGCATCTACGGCCTCATTTGCTCTGCCTCCCTCCTGGTATACTCGTCGTCGAACTCTTGTATCTCTTGGTTTCTTTGTTATGGTGCTGCTCACGCTCTTTCTACAAGATGGTCTCACTGAGGGAACTCTAGGCACTCTGAGTAAGGGAATAGGATTGACCCTGCTGAGCACTTCTTCCCAGGCAAGTGATGTACAAACTGCTGTACATTCTGCACCTGCCCTATCCACGACTGCCAGCGCGCGTCTGGTACGCATCGACTCCGCCGTTCGCAGCCAATACTACACAGATTATCAATGGCAGGCGTGGTCATACTCGTCATGCTCAGGGATAGCGATGGCGATGGTCATGAACGCCTACGGACGCAATCTTATTGCCGCCGATGTGCTGCAACAGGAACAGAAATTAGGTGTATGGGACGTAAACCTTGGTCTGTTGCGTGAGGAGGGTATTGCTATGACCGCCTCCTACTACGGCTTTAACACGAGTGCCAATCATGCGCGAACCTTGCAAGACCTCATTAATGTAAGCAACAAAGGTGCGCCCGTCATTGTGGGTGTACGTGATAACTATTACTTTTCCGGTGGTCATATCTTCGTGGTGCGGGGCGGAGATAGCCAGTATGTCTACATCGCCGACTCTTCGCGTGCGAACTTCCAACGCATGTCCTACAGCATGTTTCTTAGCATGTGGCAAGGCTTTAGCGCAGTCCTGACTCCTCGTTGACCCATACAAAAAGAGCGGTTCGGGACTTATCCCGAACCGCTCTTTTTCTTTGAGCTACACTAGTAGATTACGATACTCGTATACACTTTCACGAACCCATAGAGCCAACCAGCGTCACCTTTCGAAAGATTGATGCAGCCGTGTGAGCCTTGAGACGAAAATGGATCACCACTGTCGTCTGCGTGTGGGTAGTTCGTGCCAGGACCGAAGTTTGCTCGCCACCAGGCATCGTGGATAAAGTACCCTTCACTATGATATTGCATAGCGAAGTTGATAGGGGTGTCAGGGTAATAATCCGGTGATGTCTTAGGAACGCCCGCCTTGAAAACTGTTGGAGACTGCTTTCCCTCCACCCACCACGTGCCGGGAATACTCGGTTTGTTAGGCCGACCAGTCGTTGCCAGGAATGCTTTGACCAGTTTTCCGTTATCATAGACGCGTACCGCCTGCTCCTCCAGTGATATGACCACTACCTTTTTATTCATTTTGTCGTAGTGCTGCATGAGCTGCAGATCGGTCTGATGAACCTGGTTGTAGGGCGTCTTGTCACTACTGTTCGTCGTCATCGCCTGGAAGTTAGCGAGCCACATGTTGAGATCATCTACAGCCTGTTGGTAATCCGCCTGCGTCTTCGCGGAAGTTACCTCATCTTGCGCCCAACTGCCGATACCGTTAGGACCATACTCGTAGCCAAGTGGATAATCAGTATGGTCGTATGCATTGTGATACTTATGCTGCTGACCCCAGCTTGCAACCTTCTGTTGCAGTTGGCCTTGAAGACTGTGAGCCTCGGCTTTTATCCCTGGCAGTTGAATTGCTGCGATATGGCCGTTCAGCGTCGTCAATGCCGTATTATACGCTGCGTTAGTAGTAGCCGCCTGAAGTGCCTGTTGATCAGTGTTATATTGCTGTTGATATGATGTGATATTGCCGCCATCTTGCTGTATGTACGTAATCCACTTCTGGAATTCTTTGAGCTGCGCATCACCCTTGTTTCTCAAGGTTGTATCAACGGTTGGAGTTGGTGCGATAGTTGGAGTGGAAGCTGGCTTGCTCGTGCTCGTAGTCGCATTGCCACCAAAGGCGTTACAGCCGCTCAGCAGGAGAAGACAAAGTGTTAATCCACTCAGTAGTAAGACTGTGAAACGAGGGAAAATATTCCTTTTTTCTTGTCTCTGCTTATAACCCATAAATGAGGTTCTCATAATATACATTAGCTCTTTCTAAGACTTCACGAATAAAGGTGATACATTATTATATACGTTGAAATACATGTGTTGTCTCACTATTAATATACCTTACCAAATTCTATTGTGCTATGATCTATTTCACAATGTGTTGCAAGACAAAGGGCCGTGCATGTTCTCTGGCAAGCAAGCGCCCACAGGTTGTTGAGATAGCTAGCTCACTTTTGTCACAAGCAATCCAACGGCGTCCTAAACGTTCAGCTACAACAGGAGTGACCCCACTTCCACAGAAACAGTCAAGAATGAGGTCATTTTCTTCTGACGATGCCGTAATGATACGTTCGAGAAGGGCGGCAGGCTTCTGAGTTGCATAACCTGTCCGTTCGGGGTCCTTCTGATGGAGGTGATGAATATCACTCCATACATCACTAGGGGTTATGAGTGTATCTTCATCGTAGCTATAGAGGTGACCTGCCGAGCGAATGGTCCAGGAGATGCGCCCATCAGCTCCTACCTCCTTGCGCATATTATTGCGTTTCTGGGTCCCGCGCCGTTCGCCTACTCTTTCTCCATGAAAGCAGTAGCGCGAAGACTTTGTGTAGAGCAAAAGCGTATCGTGTTTGCGCGCGTAACCTTTCTGCGAACGTCCACCGGATTGATAATGCCAGATGATTTCATTCTTAAAACCAGCGCCGCTATCCTGAGATCCCTGACGAAACACCTCGTCAAGAATGACTTTTGCATAATGTGTTGCACGCCAATCGAGGTGAACATAGAGACTTCCGTTTTGTGCGAGCAGGGTATGAAGTAGCATAAATGTTTCGTATAACCACTGAAGATAACCATCTATACCGCTGTCCCACGTATCTCTATACGCTACTTGCGTTCCACTGGTAAAAATGCGACCCGTCATAAACGGGGGATCAATATAAATAAGGTTGACCGATGACGCAAACTCATTAAGCAACGAAGAAAGAATATCGCTTTTGTCGCCTAAGATGAGGCGGTTACACCAACCAGCCGTTGCCGAGGAGAAGATGCTTGACTGCTCCTCGCTTTCCTTAGATGGATAACATCCTTGTGTTTGAAGTTGATGTGAGGTACTCTGCTTCATGTTTTGTGACAGGTTATAGGGGATATGCTTCCCTTTCCACGTTAGTTCCGCCATCACTGTTTGCCTTAACCCTATCCACCCTTAGTTTGGGAAGGTGTTTGCGCCTTCTATCATCTGAGTGCTAATAATCTCATACGCTTCTTCCCAGGCTTCCTGCATTTCAGGGGTGAAACGAGGGCCGAGATATTGGCTAAATGTTTCGAGTAGAGATGCTCCGACAAAAGCGTAGTACTCTGATTGAGCTCCGTATCTCTTGTGCTTCTGCCCAAGCCGTTGAAGCGTAGGAACGAGATTGTCCCCGCGTTGTACCCCTGCAACCACTGTTGCAAGCGTTGCCATTAATGACCCTTCTTGACGGGGCATATCTGTTTCTGCAAAGAGTGATTGGGTTTGTGGATAGTCTGTAAACAATCTCTCATAGAAACTATGTGCAAAAGCCTCTTTTTGCGGAACAACCATGTCGAAACTTTCTTTGAGCAGTGCCACATTCATCACAAAAACTTTCCTTTCATTCCGTAGGCTGATGTATCCGGCCCGTCGCAAATCTGCGATAACTTCTTCTATAGAGGAAAGGGATTTATGCAATAACATTGCTATTCTCTGCATATCTCGTCGTCCATCGGATAACCAAAAGACTTGCCGATGTAAACGTGCCCACTTCAATGCTTCCAAAGCGATTTGAGTGCTACGCTGAGGAATATGAACTTGTTTCTGCAGTTCCATATAGCTCCCCTTGCCCTCGAATGATATAAGATTTTCTGCTAGGAGAGTATCATAACACACTAGCGGCGAAAGCAATAGTAAAAATAACACAAGAAAGTTCATCCGTCGATGAAGACTTTTCTTCAAGGAAGGGCTACAGGCCATAGCAGACCGAAGGTTATATACAACTTCTCTATCTTGGGTAAGTGACGAAGAACGGGAGAAATTGGCTACTGTCAATAAAAATTGTGCGCAGTCCCAATGATCTAATGTATGATACTCATCAAAGGAAATATGTTGACACATGCTGATTTAGGTGTAAGCTTCAAATCCAATACTTACCTCAACCTTCTCTTTTGTGATGCTTATGAAGCGAGAGGTTGGAGATGAAAAAAGAAGAGGAGATACTTTTATGACGAAAAAAACTACTCGAAAAGCACTCTTTCCACTCTTTCTATTTCTCCTGCTGCTTTTCTCGGCATGCAGCTCATCTAAAGTTGGGACAGTTCCCAGCGGCACGCCCGATCATGGAAATGGTACGCCAGCCGTCGTTCCAACATCATCGTCTGCCTCTCAGCCTGTTCTGACAGCTCAGCCCAATACCGCTGGTTCCTCATATGCCTTTGTGCGGCAGAATCAGCTTTGGGTTGCGCTTCATAATGCGAAACCTGCACAGGTAACAAACTTCGACTACAGCAAGCTTCCAGAAGCGTTCTGGCATCAGCCGATGTGGTCGCCGGGAGACTCCTTTATCGCTTTTATCATGAACGCTCGACTGGCAGGGCTTGGGGGAGGTGGGTGTCCTGGCCCTGATTATGGTGCGAACGGTGCGCTCTACGTTATGAATACGACCACGAGGCAGTTTACGCAGGTAACGCTGACATCTGTCGCTAAAAATACGCAGATGAATGGAACGCCTCGCATCGACTCCTGGCAATACATATTCTGGGAGAACTCAACACATCTTTTGGCGTGGTACAATAGTGTTCCAGGAAAGACGGGCGCGGGCCTGTATCGCTATGATGTAAATGCACAAACGCTGACACCTGTGCTGCCATTGAGTGCACTGGGTGCAGCGACGCTCTTTGATCCTCAAAAGGATATGCCACTGTTGCTCTCTTTGCGCTACAGCAATGAACAACTTTTTTATCAGATAGTCGTACATCCTTTTGAACAGCAAAGTCAAGTGGTAATCTACCGTCATTCGCTCACGCATCCCGATGCGCAAAGCACGAAGTTGACGCAGATGGGTAGCGAACCGTGGTGCACGACGCAACAGAGTGGATCATTCGTCAGGCCAGGATGGGATATTACACCTAATGGCGAGCAATTGGTGACACAAGGAATCGCTGCGAATGGTCCCGACCAGAGTGTGGGAATGGTTCAATCATTAAACTTGAATGATGGTTCGACGACAGCTCTCTTTGCACAGGCACCTGCTGAATTACTCGGCCATGACGTGATGCTAACGTGGGGACCAGATAGTCAGACAGTGGTAGCGACAACATATCACATGACGAGCCAAAACGGTCCTTATACTGCGTCTCTAGCGAATCCAACTGCAATTCAGCAGTACGCTCCTAATCTGGCAGGACTGGTTTCTTGGCGACCCGATAGTACGGCGTTTGTGTTACAGAATACCGAGACGATGGATACAGCGTCAGCGTCTAATGTATATGTGTTTTTAACAGGAGATACTCATGGGCGAATGCTACTGACAGACGCTCATGAATTTACGTGGGGATAACATGTCGTACGTTCTATGGGTTTTCGCGAGCCTTGTTGCCTACATTGCTGGCTTGATCATTTTGTTGAGGGTAACGCCCATGTTGCTCCGTCGTCAATTCGATGAAGGATTCTTTATGGGGATCGCGGCCATAGACATTATCGGTGGATTACTCTCCTTTGGTGGCATAGTCATGACGTTTGCGCTCTTCAGTGGAGCAGCAGGAGTTCGCATTCTGGATGTTCTTCTGCTGATCGGAGTTCTGCTTATTGGAGCCTACCTTGCACGCATCAGCCTTCAGCCGCGCAGGACCTCTGGCACGTTTCGGGCTTCCCGCATCATCGCGGGAAGCTATTCCGCCTTCCTCGCACTTGCCGCTCTCTACTACATCGTGCAAATGTTTAGATAACACGCTCTTTGAAACCTTCAGGTCCGTCTGTGTTATCATAATGAAGATACCTATCTCCAACACATTATCTAAATAATAAAAGGAGCGCGCAATCCGTGTTGCTTCTTTGAGGGGAGCATGGCTTATGATGATTGTACGCGACATTATGACGACCAAATTAGTGACTGTTGAACCGGATGATACGCTAGCCCACGCAGCAAATCTCTTACGTCAGCACCAGATACATCAACTCCCTGTGACACGAAAAGTCAATATTTCCAGACCACAGCACAAAGAGTACCAGACGCGCGACACTACACTCTTATTTGAAGGTCTACTGACCTCGCAAGATATCGACCTCGCAGTAGCACTCGCTCGGCAGGACTCGTCGAGCGAGGTTCTGAGACGGCCCTGGCAGGAGCGCCACATCATTGAGGTGATGCATCGAGCAATTCTTCGTGTTACCCCGACAACTTCTATAGCGGCAGCGGCACAACTTCTCGTACAAAGAGGATTGAATAGCCTGCCCGTTGTCGAGTATAATCAGGTAGATCAAGAGACAAGAACAATTCTTATTGGTTTACTCACACGCAGTGATCTCCTCCTCGCGCTCGCTCGCTCAATGGGAGCTTTTGAACCGGGGATGCAGCTAGAGATCGCGCTCCCATTGGGAATATTGACGCCACTTGCTGAAACATTGCGACTTGCCGCTGAATTGCATGTACAGATACGTAGTATCATTGCGGCACCTCTTACTGAAGGCGTGCCCCTTGCCGTTACAATACGCTTAGGAACAATTAATCCCACTCCCTTGCTGGTTCGTTTGCAAGAAATGGGCATCCAATATTCTTTGATGGACCCACCCATAGATGGAGAAACTTAT
>JAABUX010006861.1_pt1 | contig 13495 bp, 10 predicted proteins | sample 5561851 | NCBI WGS metagenome assembly JAABUX01 (sample SAMN10711883, study PRJNA513361) | rock metagenome | isolation source: Antarctica rocks | place: Antarctica: Victoria Land, Richard Nunatak red sandstone | collected 2016-01-03 | reverse complement strand
AACCCACCACCGGGCGCATCCTGGATGATGCCCAAGGCAACCGTCTGCGGATGCGCCACGACCTGGTCGATGGTCTGGATCGGGCCGCTCGGCACTCCGCCGGCCGCGAGGCGAGCGACCCACTCGTCTGCCGTCCCGGGGGCAAAGGCGGTTTCCAGAATGGGGATGATCGCGCCGCGGTTGACCACACGGTCGGCATTCGTCCGGAACCGGGGATCGTCGGCCAGCTCCTTCTGCCCGATGATTTCGGCCAGGCGGCGGAACAGGTTGTCGTTCCCGGCCGCGACCATGACGTGGCCGTCAGCCACCGCGAACGCCTGGTACGGCACGATCTGCGGCGTGCCGGAGCCTGCCTTCCGCGGCACGGTGCCCGAGCACTCATAGGCCGCGATCGGCAAGCTCATCCATGCCAGCGCGCTCTCGAACAAGGACGTGTCCACGCGGCCACCCCGGCCGGTGCGGCCCCGGCGCAGCAACGCCGCCAGGATGCCGATCACCGACCACATGCCCGTCGAGAGATCGACGATGGAGACGCCGACGCGGACCGGTGGCCGGCCTTCCTCGCCCAGCACGCTCATCAGGCCTCCGAACGCCTGCATCAGCGGATCGTAACCGGGATGCCCGCGCATTGGGCCGACCGCGCCGAACGCGCCAAGGTTGCAATAGACCAGGGCTGGATTGGCTTCTAGCAACGCCTCGGGCACGAGGCCGAGCTTCTCCATCGCCCCGTATTTCAGGTTGTGGATCAGGACGTCGCAGTCGGTTTCGACCATTCGCCGCAGGGTTGCGGCCTGCTCCGGGGCAGCCAGGTCGAGCGCGATGCCCCGCTTGCCGCGGTTGACCGCCTCGTAGGCCGACGCCGTGCCGTTCGGCGAGAACGGCGGGCCCCATCCCCTTGCATAGTCGCCCGCGCGCGGGTTCTCGACCTTGATGACGTCGGCGCCGAGCTCACCCAGGATCATTCCGGCATAGGGGGCGGCGATGCTGTGCCCGATCTCGATCACGCGGATGCCGGCGAGGATGCTCGCCCGCGCATCCCGGGTTGCTGCCCCTGCGGGCGTGAATGTAGGAGACGCTTGCATAACCGGTTTCCTCCACGAGAGCGCCGCGCCGCGTCCCGTGATAACGTTTCACCATATCTAGGTGGCAATCCGGCGGCGCGTCAATGGTCATGTCGGGGCGGTCCGCAGGACTCCCGCATGATCAGCTCGGTCGGGAAGACGATCCGGCGGCCCGCCTCGGCGTCGATGCCGCCGATGCGGTCCAGCAGCAGCTGGGCGCCGACCCGTCCCAGCTCGGCATAACTCCAGCGGATCACGCTGATCGGCGGGGTCGAGAGCATCGCCAGCTCGGAATCCGCGCTGCCGATCAGCGAGAGGTCGCCCGGGATGCTCAGCCCGCGCGAGCGGACGGCCCGAAGGGCGGCCGGCAGCATGGAGATCCCACCGGCGATGAGCGCCGTCGGCGGGTCGCGCAGGCCCAGCAAGGTCGAGAACTCGACGAACGACTGGTCTTCCGAGAAGCTCCGCGACCGGATCAGCGCGGGATCGAGGACGAGGCCACTGCTTTCGCAGCCCTCCCGGTAGCCGCGCACGCGGTCGCGTGCCGGGTACACCGACGTGTCGCCGGTGACGAGACCGATCCGCCGATGCCCGACGGCCGCCAGGCTGCGGACGGCGCGGCTCATGCCCACGGCATGCGCCATCATAATGGAATCGCTGGGCGCCGGAGCCTCCCGGTCCAGCAGCACGACGGGCAGGTTCATTGCCTTCCGGGCGGCGAGCAGTTCCGGATCGGCCTCGTCGCAGGTGGTCATGATAAGCCCGTCCACCTGGCGCCGGGCTAGCTGCGCCATGAGCGCCAGCTCGCGCGACCTGATGTCCTCGGAGCAGCTGATGAGCAAGGTGTAGTCCGCCGCCTGCAACACGTCCTGGGCGGCCCGCACGAAGCCCGCCAGCACGGGGATGGTGATGTCGCGGACGATGATGCCGATCATGCGGGTGCCGCCGCGGCGCATGCTCTGCGCCATGAAGCTGGGCATGTAGCCCAGGGCGCTGACCGCCTGCTGCACCCGCTCGCGGATGGCGGCCGCCACGTTCGCGTGGCCGTTCATCACGCGGGACGCGGTGCCGACCGAGACCCCGGCCCGCTGCGCGACCTCGCGGATGGTGACCCTCATGGCCCGTCTGCGCAAAACGGGGCCGCGGTGGGTGTGGGCGCACGCGGGGTCCTTGTGGTCATGCTCGTCCGCCCCTTTTGGAGAAACGTTTCATTGACATGGTACAAAGCGCCGGACTAGTGTTCGATCGCAAGCGCAGCACCATCTCGGGCGCAGCGCTGTCGAAAGGCCGAAGCTGTTGGATCAGGGTATCGCCTCCATGCGCGGGATCGACGGGAACGCCGTTGCTATGGAGATCGGCCGCGACCATGCTGAGCTGCGCGACGGGGTGGGCCGGATCTGCGCGAAATACCAGGGCGAGTACTGGCGCCGGCTGGATGCCGAATCCGGATACCCCATCGAATTCGTCCGCGAACTGACCGAAGCGGGGTTCCTCGCGGCCTTGATCCCGACGGAGTACGGCGGCTCCGGACTGCCCTTGCGCGCCGCCGCCGTCATTCTCGAGGAGATCAACGCGGAGGGTTGCACCGCCAGTCAGGGCCATGCCCAGATGTATATCATGGGGACCTTGCTGCGGCACGGCTCCGAGGCCCAGAAGCGGAAGTACCTCCCGAGGATCGCCAGCGGCGAGCTTCGCCTTCAGGCCTTCGCGGTGACCGAGCCGACGACGGGCTCCGACACCACGCAGCTCAAGACCCGGGCGGTGCGGGATGGCGACCATTACGTCGTCAACGGCCAGAAGGTGTGGACGTCCCGCGCCATGCATTCGGACCTCATGCTCCTCCTGGCGCGCACCACGCCGCGCGACCAGGTGGCGAAGAAGACCGATGGCCTTTCGGTGTTCCTGATCGACCTGCGCGAGGCGCGCGGACATGGCATCGACATCCGCCCCATCGACGCAATGATCAATCACAACACCACCGAGGTGTTCTTCGACGACCTGCGCATCCCGGCCGACAGCCTGGTCGGCGAGGAGGGCCGCGGCTTCCGCTACATCCTCGACGGCATGAACGCCGAACGCATCCTGGTCGCGTCCGAGGCGATCGGCGATGGGCGGTGGTTCGTGCGCCGCGCGAGCGCGTATGCGTGTGAACGCCAGGTGTTCGGCAAGCCGATCGGCGCCAACCAGGGTGTGCAATTCCCGATCGCACACGCGCATGCCGAGCTGGAGGCGGCCGACCTGCTTTGCCGCCGGGCCGCGGCGCTGTTCGACGCCGGGGTGGACTGCGCCGCGGATGCCAACATGGCGAAGCTGCTCGCCTCGGAAGCGACCTGGAACGCTGCCGAGGCCGCCATGCAGACGTTCGGCGGCTTCGCCTTCGCGCGCGAGTACGACATCGAGCGCAAGTGGCGAGAGTGCCGGATTTACAAGACCGCACCCGTCTCCACGAACCTCATCCTGGCCTATGTGGGCCAGCACGTCCTTGGCCTGCCGCGGTCGTACTGATGCAGGTGATGACGCCCCGCTCTGCCGACCGTTCCGCCCACCGCTCTCACGGGGCCGCCCAGACATGAAGCAGCATGCCGCAAATAGCCCGCATGCCCGCGACATCGCCTCGGTTCTGCACCCGCAGACGAACGCCCGGCGCCACCTGGAGAGCGGCCCGATCATCATGACCGGCGCCAACGGCGTGTTCATCCACGACGATGCGGGGAACAGCTTCCTCGATGCGGGCGCCGGACTATGGTGCGCCTCGCTCGGCTACCACAACGAGCGCCTGGCCAAGGTCGCGTACGACGCAATGCGGACGCTGGGCTACTACCCGATTTTCCGCCACGCCTCGAACGGCCCGGCGATCGATCTGTCCGAGCGTCTGCTGGCCATCGCGCCGGTCCCGATGTCCAAGGTGCTCCTGCAATCCTCGGGCTCGGAAGCGAACGACACCGCGATCAAGCTCGTCTGGTATCACTGGCACGCCCAGGGCAGGCCCGGGAAGCGCAAGATCATCTCGCGCCACGGCAGCTACCATGGCTCGACCTGCGCCACGATCAGCCTGACAGGCAAGACCGAGTACCACGGCGGGTTCGGCCTGCCATTCGACGGGTTTCTCCACGTGGACTGCCCCGACCACTACCGGACCGCCGAGCCCGGCGAGACCGAACAGCAGTTCTCCCAACGTATGGCCGACAAGCTAGACGCGCTGATCCAGGTAGAAGGCCCCGACACGGTGGCCGCGTTCTGGTGCGACCCCGTGCAGGGCGGCGCCGGGGCGCTGCCGCCGCCGGTCGGGTATTTCGAGGCCGTCCAGGCGGTGCTACGCAAGCACGATGTGCTGCTCGTCGCCGACGAGGTAATATGTGGCTTCGGCAGGACAGGGGCGATGTGGGGTTGCCAGACCTACGGCCTGCAACCGGACATGATCACCTGTGCGAAGGCGCTTTCGGCCGCCATGCAGCCTATTTCCGCAGTGCTGATGAACGAGCGGATCTTCCGGTCCGTGCTGTTGCAGAGCGACACGTACGGGCCGTTCACGCACGGCTTCACCTTCGCCGGGCACCCGGTCTGCGCTGCCGTCGCGCTGGAGACGCTTCGCATCTACGACGAGATGCACCTGATCGAGCACGTCGCATCCGTGGGTTCGCTGTTCCTGGAGCTGATGGCTGGGATGTGCGACCACCCGCTCGTGGGCCACTTCTCCGGGTGCGGCCTGATGGGCGGACTGGAACTCGTCCGCGACAAGGCGACCCGCGTCAACTGGCCACCAGAGGCCGGGCTGGGCCAACTGGTCGATACCCATGCCCGGCGCAATGGGCTCATCCTGCGGATCGTCGGCAACCGCATTGCCTTCTCACCGCCCCTCATCATTACGCGGGACGAGGTCGCCGAACTCGCGGGCCGCCTGCGGAAAACGCTCGATGACGTCCACCGCGAGCTGGTGCGGGCATGAGGGACCGGGCCGTATTGGGACGCCTGGCCAAGGACTGCAGGCCATGATGCAGATCGCCTTCGACATCGGCGGCACGTTCACGGATTTCGTCCTGCGCGACACCCGCACAGGCCAGGTGGATATCTGGAAGGTCTCGACGACCTCGCGCGAGCCCGCGCTCGCGGTGCTGGAAGGGCTGAAGGCGCGGTTCCGCGACACGGCGCTCGAGCCCGGCGACATCGACGCCGTGCTGCATGCCACCACGATCGCCACCAACGCGATCCTGGAGCGCAAGGGTAGCCGCACGGCGCTCATCACTACGGCCGGGTTCCGCGACATCCTGCTGATCGGGCGGCAGAAGCGCTACGACACCAACGACCTGACGTTGGAACGCCCACGCCCGCTGGTGCGACGGGCCGATATCTTCGAGGCGCCGGAGCGGATGGGCGCCGACGGCGCCGTATTATCACCGCTGGACGGCAAGGCGGCGGCCGAGCTGGCCGACCTGGTGGCCGTCGGCGGATACCAGGCCGTCGCGGTGGTGTTCCTCCACGGCTACGCGAACCCGGCGCACGAGCAGCAGATGGCCGCAGCGCTGGCCGCCAGCATGCCGGGCGTCTCCATCTCGCTGTCCTCGGTCGTCGCCCCCAAGTATCGCGAGTACGAGCGGACCAGCACGACTGTCGCGAACGCCTATATCGCGCCGTTGGTCGAGGACTACCTGGCCGCACTCGAGCAGTCGCTGACGTCCTTGGGGATGCACGGCGACATGTCGATCATGCAGTCGAACGGCGGCGTCGTCACGGCCGAGCTGGCGCGGTCCTACCCGATCCGGATCGTGGAATCCGGGCCCGCGGCGGGGGTGCTAATGTGCGCGGAAGTCGGGCGGGAGGAAGGCTGCTCCCACGTCATGACCTTCGACATGGGGGGCACGACGGCCAAGCTGGGCGCGATCGACGACGGCGTACCCTCGGTCACCGCGAGCTTCGAGGTGGATACGGTCAACTACAAGAAGGGCAGCGGGCTGCCGCTGAGCATCATGGCCGTCGATCTGCTGGAGATCGGCGCCGGGGGCGGCAGCATCGCACGTACCGGGATGGGGCTGATCCGGGTAGGGCCCGACAGTGCGGGCGCCGAGCCCGGGCCCGTGTGCTACGGCCGGGGCGGCACGCAGCCCACGATCACCGACGCCAACCTGGTCCTGGGTTACCTCAACCCCGGCTTCTTTAATGGCGGCGCGATCGGGCTGCAGAACATAGATGCGGCCGCGGCGATCGAGCGGGAGATCGCAACGCCGCTCGGGATGTCTGTCGAAGCGGCCGCCTGGGGCATCCACTCCATCGCGAATGCGAACATGGAACGCGCGATGCGCATCGTCTCCATCGAACGGGGCCGCGATCCCAGGCGATACGTGCTGGTCGGCTTCGGCGGCGCCGGGCCGTTGCATGCGTGCCGGCTGGCCCGGGCGCTGGACGTCCCGCAGGTCATCGTGCCACGCGGCGCCGGCGTCGGCTCGGCGATCGGGCTGCTGACGGCGGACCGCAAGGTGGATTTGGGCGTGACGCGCGTGCTGAAGCTGAACGACGCGGCGTCGGCTGCGATGGCGGAGATCCTTGGCGTCCTGGAACGGCGCGTGGCGGCGGAGGCGCGGCGGATGCAGGGCGGGGCAACCCCCACGATCGTCCGCAGCGCGTCCATGCGCTACGCCGGGCAGGGCTACGAACTCCGGATTGGACTGCCCGCGGGCGACATCGACGACACCTATCCGGCCCGGGCGCTGGCGGCGTTCCATGCCGCCTACTACCGGGAATATGGCTACAGCGACCCCGATGCTCCGGTAGAGGTCAGCGATTGGTTCGCCATCGCCACCCTGGCCGGGAGCCATGCGGGCGCGGGGTTCTGGCTGCACGGGACGTCGGCGGGCGGGGATCCCGTCGTGGACGAGCGCCCGGCCTACTTCCCGGAAGCAGGCGGGTCCGTCCCGACCAGGATTGTCGACCGCTACGCCCTCACGACCGCCCATCGCATACAGGGCCCGGCCCTGGTGCAGGAGCGGGAGTCGACCACGGTGGTGCTGCCCGGCGACGTCGTCTCGGTCAGCGCGGTCGGGAACCTGGTCATCGACATCAGGGCCGCAGCATGACGGCGGCGTCGCGGCCTCCCGTCGACCCCATCACGCTGACGGTCGTGTGGAACACGCTGGTGTCAATCGCCGAGGAGATGGGAGGCGCGCTCCAGCGCACCGCCTTCTCGGAAGCGGTGCGCGAGGGCGAGGACTTCTCCACCGGCCTGTTCGATCGGCGCGGCCGCCTGATCGCACAGGGCAACTTCACGCCAGGCCACCTCGGCGCCATGCCATATGCGGTGCGCAACAGCCTACAGTTCATCCCTCCGGAAGAACTGCGGCCCGGCGACATGCTGGCCACCAACGACGCCTTCCTGGGAGGCGGCCACTTCCCCGATTTCTTCCTGGTCGCGCCCGTGTTCGATGGCGAGACCATCATCGCCTACGTCGTTAACACGGCCCATCACGTGGACGTGGGCGGCGCCCACCCGGGGTCCGAGGCCGTGCACGGCGTGCTGGACGCGTTCGCGGAAGGCATCCGAGTGCTGCCGGTAAAGCTCGTCCGCGGCGGCGAGTTCGACCCGGACCTGATGCGCGTCCTGCTCGGCAACGTCCGCATCCCCGAGAAGGTCCGCGGCGATCTGCGGGCCCAGCGCAACGCCAACCACGTGGGCGCGCAGCGCCTGCTTCGCCTTTATGCCGAACATGGAGAAGCACTGATCGAGCACGCGATCGAGGAAATCCTGGATCGCTCGGAGGCGCGCGCACGGGAGCTGATCCGCGGCCTACCGGAAGGCCGCTACAGCTTCGACGACCAGTTGGATGATTATGGCCCGGGAACCCCGCCCGTGGACGTTCGCGTCGACGTTACCCTGGCGGACGGCGAGGTAACGGTCGACTTCTCCCGCAGCAGCGATGCCGTACCGGCGGGGATGAACTCCTACATCAACTACACGCGCGCCTACACCAGCTTCGCGATGCGCTTCTTCGCGCGCATCGACGTGCCGAACAATGCGGGCATCGAGCGGGTCATCAAGCTGGTCGCCCGAGAAGGCAGCTTCTTCAACCCGAGATATCCGGCTGCAGGCGGCGGCCGGGCCGCGCTCCAGGTCCGGATCTTCGATGCGATTAACGGGGCGATGGCCCAGGCCGTCCCAGAGCGGGCGATGGGAGCGTTCACCCATTGGGCCAACCCGAAGTTCAGCGGCGTCGACCCCGACACGGGCAAGCGCTGGATCATGTATGACCTGATACTGGGCGGGTATGGAGGCCGGGCCGGGAAGGACGGGGCGGAGGCGCTCTGCCCCGTGTTCAACTGCGCCAACGTGCCCGTGGAGGTGCACGAGACCTTCAGCCCGGTGCGCGTGCACACCTTGTCGCTGATCCAGGACTCGGCAGGCGCCGGCGAGTTCCGCGGCGGCTGCGGCATGCGCAAGGACGTCGAGATGCTGGTCGAGGGCGCGGTCGTGGTGCTCTCGAGCGATAGGCACACGACCGCGCCCTACGGTCTGCTGGGGGGTGGCGCGGGGACACTAGGACGGACGGTTCTTGTACGTGGCGGGGAAGAGATCGACCTCTGTTCTAAGGAAGTGCGCTCGTTGCAAAGGGGCGATGTGGTCAGCTTCCGCCTGTCTGGAGCCGGCGGCTACGGCGACCCGCGGGCGCGCAGCCGTGAGGCCCTGCAGGACGACCTCCGCGACGGGTTGCTCAGCCGCGATGGCATTGCCGCGGCCTACCAGATGGATCTTACGTGATGCGGCGCCGTCGCCCGGCGCCGTCGTTGATAATGTTGAAGGCGTCGGCCTTTGTGACGCGCATAGGGAGGTTCTGATGGCGATAGGTAAGCTAAGCAGGATGGTGCTCTGCGGGATCGTCGCCTGTGGGTTGGGATCGATGGCAGCACGGGCCCAGGAGGTGCTGACGCTGGGCGCGATTGGGCCGCTGTCCGGCGGCGGAACGGCCTGGGGCCAGGCCTTGAACCGCGGGGTGCAGATGGCCGTGGACGAGGTCAATGCGGCCGGCGGGCTCAAGGTCGGCGACAAAACATATAAGGTTCGCCTGGTCATGCTCGACGATGGCTACACCTCGACCGGGGGCCGCACGGCCGCGGATCGCCTGATCAGCCTGGATAAGGTCAAGTTCATCCTGGGGCCCGTGGGTTCGCCGTCGGCGCTGGGCGCGCTTTCCGCGACCGGGCCCGCGCACGTGCTCATGATGTCGGACGGCTTCGCCGTTTCCATCTTGAAGAATGCACAGAAGGCCGCCTTTAACTTCAGGGTCATCGATAGCAGCCTCGAATTCGCCCCGGCGATGATCGCCTGGATGCACAAGTCGCATCCCGAGGTGAAGAAGGTGGGGATCCTCTCACCGAACGACGCGACGGGCCAGGCGGTCATCCCCATCCTGAAAGCCGCGTACGAGGCGAATGGCATCGAGGTCTGGTCGGAGGTGTTCGACCGCGGCACCCAAGAGTTCACGCCGCTGGTCACCCGGATGGCGAGCCAGGGCGTCGATCTGTTCGATATCAACTCGAACGCGCCCGTCGATGCCGGGTTGATGATCAAGCAAGCACGGCAGGTCGGCTACAAGGGCCTGATCTGGCAGGTCGGCGGACCCGAGGTCGATGAGTTGATCTCGGTCCTCGGGCCGCTGTCGGATGGCTTCATGTCGCTCGACATGTTCGACTTCAATGATGCGGCCGGCAAAAAGTTTGCTGCCGACTACCATGCGAAGTGGCCGGGTATCATCAACGCGCAGGCGCCGCTTTGGTACAATGCCGCGCGGATCGCCATGGAGGCGATCCACCGTGCCGGGACGCTCGACGTGCCCGCCGTGCGCGATGCGTTGCAGAAGATGGACGGCTTCGATGCCGGCATCATCGGCCCCGTCTCATGGGGCGGCAACGCGAACTATAGCGTTCCGCACCAACTGCTGGTGCCGTTCTGGATCGTGCAAGTTAAAGACGGCAAGGAATCCGTTATCATCAAGATGAACCCCGAGCTTCGCTGAGCCTCGTGTTCACGCCCGCGGTCATTGGCCAAGTCCTGGTAAACGGGGCAAGCCTCAGCGCCATCTATGTTCTGGTGGCGCTGGGGTTCACGCTTCTGTTCGGCATCATGCGCGTAGTGAACTTCGCCCATGGCGCGTTCGCCATGCTGGGCGGCTACGCGCTCTATTTCAGCTGGGGCGTGTACCACGTGCCTTACATCCTAGCGGTGCCGGGTTCGGCCCTGCTGGTGGCCACCGTGTCGCTGGTACTTGAAGCGACGGTGTTCCGCCGGTTCTATCAACGCATGCTGCCGAGCATGATCGGCCTGCTCGGCCTCAACCTGGCCATTTCTTATACTGCAGTCCTGTTTTGGGACGTGTCCGACAGGTCCATCCCGCCCGCCTTCCCGGGCCTGGTTTCCTTCGCCGGGCTCCTTCTGTCCGCAGACCGGCTCATGGTGATCTGCATCGCGCTCGTCGTACTGGGGGCATTCTGGTTGTTCATGACCCGCACGCGCCACGGCCTGGCAATGCGCGCGGCCGCGCAGGATCTGGAGATCGCGGAGACGCAGGGCATCGACACCGGCCGGGTGTGCCGCATGGCGTTCTTCATCGCCATCTTCATGGCCGCCTTGGCGGGCGCGATGTATGCGCAGATTTATTCGTTGTCGCCGTTCATGGGTGATCGGCCGCTGCTGGTGGCCTTTATCGTCGTCATCCTGGGCGGCATGGGCAGCATCCCCGGGGCGGCGCTGGGCGGCATCATCCTGGGCTTCACCGAGAGCTTCCTGTCCACCTTCTATGGCGCGTCGATCTCGGCGTTCGCGTCGTTCGGCGTCGTCATTGCGCTGCTCATCGTGAGGCCTTGGGGGCTGCTCGGGCAGCCGGAGAATGCGCGCGCATGACGGCATCAGTGGTTGGCCGCCTCGCCGCGATCATTGCCCTGGGCGCATGGCCCTTTGTGGCGCCAAACGAGTTCCTGGTGACGGTGGTGCTGCTGATCTCGATCAGCGCGATCGGCGCCACCAGCCTGCACCTGATCATCCGCACCGGCCACGTGTCGCTGGCGCATGCGGCCGTCATGGGGGTCGGCTGCTACGCCACCGTCTTCGCCATCATGCAGCTGGGCTGGCCGTTCCCGTTCAACATGCTGGCGGGCGCTGTGGCCCCGGCGTTGCTCGCACTGCTCATCGGTCCGATCCTGCTGCGCCTGCAAGGCAAGTACTTCATCCTGGTCACGTTCCTGCTCGGAGAGATCCTGCGGCTGGCCTTCGTGAAGGCCACCGACATCACCGGCGGTGCGAACGGCATCTTCGGCATCCCGGCGCCCGCGCCTGTGTTTGCTTCACCACTCGGCCAGTATTACCTGGCGGTCGGAACGGCGGTGGCCTGCGTGCTGCTGGTGGGCCATGTCCTGAGGTCCGGGCTGGGGCGCGCGATCAACTCCATCCGCGAGGGCGAACGGCTGGCGGAATGCTCCGGCGTGCCGGTCCTGCGGGTGAAGGTGGGCGTGTTCATGCTGGCCAGCGCGCTGGTGGGGCTGCAGGGCGGCCTGATCGCGTTTCACCTTCACTACGTCGATCCCGGGGCCTTCACCTCCGTGCAGTCGCTCGGCTTCCTGGTAATGAACGTCATCGGCGGAATGGAACGGCTGGCCGGTCCGCTCCTGGGCGCCGCCTTCATGGTGGCGATGCCCGAGCTGCTACGCGGCTACGTCGAGCTGCAGCAGGTGCTGTTCGGCCTGATCCTGATTTTCGTGATCGCGGCGATGCCCGGCGGGATCGCGGAGTTGCTCGCGCGTCCCCGCCTGCCCTGGAAGCGCGGCAAGATACTGCTTCCAGGCGACACCACGATGGCGCCCAGGTGACGCCCCTGCTCGAGGCACGCGCCCTGTCAAGGAGGTTCGGCGGCCTTCGGGCGGTCGATGACCTGTCCTTCGGCGTGGCTGCGGGAGAAATCCTGGGGCTGATCGGCCCGAACGGCGCGGGCAAGACGACGGTGGTGAATCTGGTCAGCGGGATGATCGGGCCGAGTGGCGGCCGCGTCACGTTCGACGGCCGCGACGTCACCGGGCTCGCCCCTTCCGCACTCGCGCGGCGCGGACTGGTCCGTACGTTCCAGAACACGACGGTCTATGCCCGCCAGACCGTGCGGGAGAACGCCCTGCGCGGCAGCTTCATGCAGGCGCATCCAGGCTTCGTGCATGATTTCTTCGGGACTGCGCGCGCACGCAGGCTGCGCGCCGAGACTGCCGACCGGGTGGCGGCGCTGCTCGACGACCTCGGCCTGCTCCCGCTCGCCGGGCAGGTGGCGGGAAGCCTGCCGTATGGGACGCAGAAGGCCCTGGGGATCGGCATTGCCTTGGCGACGCAACCCCGGCTGATCATGCTCGACGAGCCGGTGGCCGGGCTGTCCGGCGAGGAGGCCAACCAGATGCGCGACGTCGTGCTCAAGGTGCGCAAGCGCGGCATCACGGTCGTCGTGATCGACCACAACATGCGGTTCATTTCCGGACTTTGCGACCGCGTGCTCGTGGTGCATCACGGTCAGGAACTGGCCCAAGGCTCCCCGCAGGAGGTGCTGAGCAGCCCGGCGGTGATCGAAGCGTACCTGGGAAGAGGCCATGGCGCTGCTCGCTATTGAGAAGCTGGAAGTCGTTTACGGGAAGGTGCGCGGCACCAGCGACGTCGGCTTCACCGTGGACGAGGGCGAGATCGTCGCCTTGATCGGCGCGAACGGCGCCGGCAAGAGCAGCACGCTCAAGGCGATCCTAGGCCTGGCCGGGTATGCAACGGGCCGGATCGCCTTCCGCGGCCGGGATCTTGCGCGCGAGAAGACCAGCGAGGTCATCCTGCGCGGCATCGCCTACTCGCCGGAAGGCCGGCGCGTCTTCCCGCAACTCACGGTGCAGGAGAACCTGCGGGTAGGCGCCCACGTGCTGCCGGCTGCCGATGTGGACGGCCGCATGTCGCAGATCTTCGACTACTTTCCCCGCCTGCGTCAGCGATCCCGGCAGATGGCTGGCAGCCTGTCGGGCGGCGAGCAGCAGATGCTGGCGATCGGGCGCGCGCTTATGAGCAAGCCGGCCCTCTTCCTGCTCGATGAGCCATCCCTTGGCCTGGCCCCGCTGATCGTGGGGCAGATCGGCGACATCCTTCTTGATATCCGGGCACGCGAAGGCCTCTCAGTCGTGTTGGCGGAGCAGAATGCGAACTGGGCGCTGGAGGTGGCCGACCGGGGTGTGATCATGGAGCTTGGCCGGACCGTAAAAACGGGCGCAGCGAGCCGCCTTATCGCGGACCCAGCGGTCAGGAACGCGTTTCTCGGCATCGAGTAACAGTTGCGCTAGGCGTATGCGGGACTGTCGCAAGATTGGGGGTCAGGCGGCGATTGCCATTGGCGGGCATGGATCGTTGGCTGGCTGGAACTTCTGTCCGAAGCCGGATCCGAGCGTGC
>JAABUX010006860.1_pt1 | contig 13495 bp, 13 predicted proteins | sample 5561851 | NCBI WGS metagenome assembly JAABUX01 (sample SAMN10711883, study PRJNA513361) | rock metagenome | isolation source: Antarctica rocks | place: Antarctica: Victoria Land, Richard Nunatak red sandstone | collected 2016-01-03 | reverse complement strand
CTGCAATCTTGACGAACTGCGAAGTACGGTGTAATCAGATCACACCTGGCCTGTGGCTTGATCCGTCAGACTCGGATGACTAATCTTACCTCAGCAATGTGCGTGTGAATTGACTTCACCCGGTCACCGTCACTAGAGGATCGTACCTCGGCTCGTGCCGACTTGGGCAAACCACGGGCAAATAATTGCGCCGATCTGCCGAATGCCTCACACTTCTTTCTCCTCCTTCCCTCACTCAATATCGACAACTCCCATTCCTTCCCTACACCCCTTCCCTCAAGCAACGACCCTCACTCCTTTCACTACCGTCACTCACCGCCTTTCTACAATTCGAACTCAGCTTCGCGCAAGTTCCGTTACTCCATGGTCTACCTGGACCTAACCCTCTGCATTGGAGCAATCTAACAGCTTATCGCATCCACAGTCATGTCGCATGTCAATGCCGCCGAAGAAGGTCTAAGCATGCAGCACGGCGAAAAGATGCCTACCGATCTCAAGGGTGATGTACAAAAGCCGCTACGAGGCTGGCGGCTCGCGGGTGTTTTGTCAAGGTGAGTGGGACAGTCTGGAGGAAGGAAGCCGTACAATGCGACAGAATGAACACCACTGATACACACCAGTCTTGCTCTGGGGCTTTTGCTGGCCAACATCGAGACTTCCATCACTGCCACTGCCCTGGTCACCATTGGCGACTTCTTCGGGAACTCCACCACCGTCAGTCTCGTCTTCCCTCGGACTTGGCTACTTCTGATCCCACTGTATAGGTAACATGGGTAGTCTTGGGATATCTTTTGTCATACATGGGTACGTGCAGCGTCGGAGACCAAGAGGACATCGGGGATCGCTGAACAATCAATTCAGGCTTTGCAACCATCTTCACGCGGTTGAGTGACGGAATTGGTCGGCAAGCAGCAGTCGTCCTGGCTTATGTCCTCTTTGCTGCATTCTCCCTTGGTGGCGGGCTGGCACAGACCTTGAACCAGCTGATTGCCCTACGAGTGCTTCAAGGGATCGGAGGGGCCGGCTTGTATTCAATGCTCATGGTCGTTGGGGCAGAGGTCACGCCTGTCCAATACTGGGGTGCCCTCAGTGGATTGATCGGAATCACTCTTGCAGTAGGATCTGTCCTAGGTATGACATTGCTGTCCATGTCTCCTTATGTCTCTGGATAGTACTCACTTTACGCCTACAGGACCCATTCTCGGCGGTGTCATCACGGAAAGGGCCTCGTGGCGCTGGATCTATCTGTTCAACGCCCCGGCCGCTGCCGTGGGAATTGCAGTTCTACTCCTCTGTTGGCCCCGAGCGGAAAAGACCTACACACGACCGAGAATCTCCTTGCGATCGCTCCAACAAGTGGACTGGTTGGGTGCCGTCCTACTGTTGGGAGGATCCACACTACTTGTTTTTGCGCTCCAAGAAGGTGGAAGCACAGCATTTTCGTGGAGAAGTCCGACCATCATCTGTACTTTGACGTTCTCCGGGGTTTGCTGGATTGCCTTTTTCACCTGGACATCCTGGCTCTCATTCGGCCCCACCCATCGGCTCCGAGCGATCTTCCCCATGACCATTGCCATATCCAGACCAATCGGCCCCGCCATCCTGTTAGTAGACACTCGGACGACGTCCAAGATGTTCGCAATCGGCTAACGATCTACAGTCTTGTGCTCCTCACTGGCTTTCCCTTCTTCGTTGCCCTGATCAATCTACCCCAACGCTTTCAGATTGTCAATGGAGACACTCCCATTATGGCTGGTGTACATCTGCTACCCCTATTGTGTTCCATGGCTTTTGGTGAGATAGCGAGTGCTTTCAATACTATGCGCTAAGCCTGACATTGCAACAGGTAGTTTCGTAGGCGGCGCGGCCTCTTCCAAAAAGAACTTGACCTCCCATACTTTGATAGCTGCCTCGTGTTTGATCCTCCTAGGATGCGGCCTCATGTCGACTCTGGGTGGAGGTAGAGAGATATACAAGCCGACATATGGCTACGAAATCATTCTGGGGCTTGGGATCGGTTTGACGTTTTCGGGCGGTACACTCATGACGAATCTGGCCATCAAGTCTGAAGATGCGGGTATGTCATTCCGTACTCAAAGACCCCTTGAGGGGTGGTCAATGCTTATGCGCTACAGCTGCTGCGCAAGGCGCTCTGAGTCAGGCTCGTGTACTCGGCGGCAGCATCGGCCTGTCCATGGCGACCATTGTCCTCAACAACAAGCTCAGCCAACAACTTCGAGGCGTGCTTGACCCTGCCAAGCTGAAAGCGTTGGAGCAATCGTTGAACACGATTGGGTCATTGAGTCCGGCCAACCAAGCTCGGGTGGGTCAAGTATACACGGACTCGTTCAACGAGCAGATGCGAATCTGCACCTACCTTTCGATCTTCACGCTGCTGGCTGCTCTCGCGACGTACGAGCGCAATCCGGCCAACGTTGCACTGATGAAGAAGAGGCAACAGGCGATGGCGGACGGGTCAGTGGAGGATGCATCGGCCAAGGGTATGATGATGAATTCCGCGGATGCCATCCTGCCGCCTCCTCGACCAGACCTGCCGACTCCACTTCACAGCGAGGAGTTGGGGCGGCGGTCTCTGGATGGGCATATGGAGAAGTCTGGATGAGGCTACGAGAGATGACGGTCACTCTGGCGTTCAAGCGTAGGATGGACGAGCGAGCATTGCCAAGGCGTCGGCAGCCATTACCTTAGTCATAGATTATCATATTAGATGAGTCATGCTAATCAAGGAGAGCTTCAAGCCTGCATGTGCATCGAGATGGATTACTATGCAGCACCCACTCCAACATACCTTCCTACCGATATCCTTCACCAGGCCGTGACGATGACACACCGCTAGATTACGGCTGATTGCACTGCTGACGCATCGAATTGGGTCCAACGAGACAGGAAGTTACCTAGCGTGCGAGAAGGGATTCCATCTCTGCTAAGGTACTCCGGATGGAGTCGTATGGAGAGGTGTCGATGAAATAAGGTAATGTGGAAGCTCGATCTCGGCATCCTTGGTGCAGATCCTAGCGGGTGCGGGTAGTCTATCTCTCCGTCTCGGAGGGGCCGTTCCCGTACTACAAGGCTAGCAAAGTACTAGGTACGGTCTCCAGCGAAATAGCTGTTAGCGTGACAGGGATTATTTGGGAGAGGGCTCACGAAGATAATCCCTGTCACGCTAACAACTATTTCCCCTAATACGTAGTAAGCTTAGTACAGTACAGTAAGGTAAAGGACGCGAGTGCTAGCATAGACGCTAGAGAAGCGTCAAACCCCGGACATGTTCGCGCATTATAGGTTCGGCCGTTATCTGACACTGCCGTGTAGCCCGCCGGTAAGGCTGTCGATGTTTTCATCCATCATCGATCTGGCGACATATATCATACATGCAGATCGCAAGCCTTTCATACAGTGTAAAGGGGACGGCACCGCAATACCAAACATGTACGGTAATATCCTATCGTCAAAGTCCGTCGGTATGTTCCATAGGCGCTCCAAACTTTGACTGGCGTTGGATGATGTGGGAAATCTACCCGGTTATCCCAAAACGAAACACGAATCCTGTCAGCGCATTCGTATCTACATTGTGACCTCACGGCATCTTCCGCTTGAGAATAAACCTCGATCTCCCCTTACGGTCAATTCCACCAGCTGCATGTTCGGAAAAGCCCAGCGAATGCAACCTGCCATGGCAAGAGTGGGCCACAACGTGGCGAAGCATAAACTTCCATTGTTGGTAAAAGGTATGCTGCAGAGCTAAGGCCAAACTCCTGCAGTAAGTAGGTCGGAAGCATGAGGTATGGTTCTTGGGTCCTTGAGACATTACATCCGAGCGTATCCTCATTGCATTGACCGCTTGTTGGTGAGAATGAAGTACCTAATCTCTTCGCATCAGGCTCCACTCACTCACTCTGATAATTAGAAGATAGCAAGACCCACTACTGTGTATACGCCACATATCAACCTAAGAGGCACAGTCAGTCGTATACCACTCGGTCCCAACACGTGGCCGAACTCGATGCCGAATCGACGGGTGGGCCAGATGGGCATCGCATATGATTGCAACCGAGATCGTGTCTCGACTGCAGGGGGCTGACATCTTCCATCTCCTTTCTTTCATACCACAAAGCCCCCTGCTTTTTCAATCCGAAGTCACAATCATAGTCTATGGGAAGAAGCCTCATCACGATAACATTCCTGATTCCATTCTCTTTTACGTAAGCAGAGCATTCACCGCTTAACAACCGACGTCATGGTCAAAATACTCATGGTCCACGGTTTCGGAGTCAATGCCGCCATATTCGAGGCTCAAACGGGTATATCTGCCTCCAACACTCATCCAAGCACAATGACTCTCAGCCCGAACAACTTCATATGCAATCCCACCTAGCATATTCAATACACTTCCCTTGTACATGCTGACATATAATCTACAGCACCGATACGAGCACAGCTACCTTCCCACTGGGAATACTACTTCCTCCAAGGCCCCTACGAATGCGGACCGGCGCCGAGCATAGGGGAAATCTACCCCGATCAGAAATACAACTGCTGGTTCTTCGTTCCGTCGCTCCATGAGTTCCAATCCGTACATGACTTGATTGAAGAGACCATCGAGGATGAGGGTCCTTTTGATGCCGCTTGGGGGTTCAGTGCTGTGAGTTTGTGCTTTGAGTCACTGGATATCACCCAATGTTTTCTGTTATGCACCTTCTACTGCTCTTCTCTTCCCGATTCTCACTTATCAACCTTCTACAACCCCAAATCCTTCATATCCATTGCCTACATGTTCTACACTTCTCCATCCTCATCGAAAAACCCCACCAACCCCAATCACTCCATAGCTACACCCTCATCCCCACACCAACCCAAACCCACTAACACAACCCCAGGGCGCCATGATAATCGGCTCCCTCATGCTCCGCCACGCCCACGAGCGCCCCCACGAACCCGGCCCCTTCCGCAGCGCCATCTTCCAAAACTGCACCATGCCCTGGTCCGCCACCCCCGACCTCGGCCTCGACGTCACCCCTCTCGTCATCCAGCACGAATACGTCCCCCCCACCCTCGCCCTCGCCAACGCCGCCCTCGCCGCCGAGCTGAAGCGCAACCCCACCCAAGCGGACATGCTCAAGGACGAGCGCAACGCCAACTGGGAAGACGGCGAGCTGATCCCGCCCATGATGCGCTTCGCCTACCAGCGCATCCACCAGCAGGTCGTTGACAACGGCATCGATCGCCCCTACAGCGACTACGAGGCCCATCGCATGTTTGCCGAGGTGGATACCGTACGATTACGGGAGCCGACGGGACATATACTTGCCGAGTTGGATCCGGTCCGGGAGCTGGGCGAGGCGATGGTGCAGATGTGCGATCCGAAGGTGAGGTTATGTCATGAGATCAAGGGGTTTGCGCATGAGATCCCGTATCGGAGCGCGAAGGATATGAGGAAGATTGCCGAGGTGGTGGAGAAGACGGTGAGGCGGTCGGAGTTTGCGTAGGTGGAAAGGACTCGGTGGAGGCGGTTGTGTATTAGAAGCGTTGCCGATTCCATTACCTTGCGTACTTACTTTCATACTCCAACCGCATCTCAACGCCTAAATTCGATTCACACTTCCAAGTCGAAACTAGATTGTTATCTTCAATGCACAGTCCGACACTGCTTCACAACGATAACGCGAACCCCACGCTGCTTCACACCCCCCCAACTCATACTCCAACCGCATCTCACCCCCTAAATTCGATTCACACTTCCAAATTCTAACCCATACTTCTAAATCCATTCCATACTTCCCACTTCCACACTTCCTACTTCCAACCCAAAGCAAGACTTATATCCCACCGCATAATCCGAGTCTCTTTCCATAACAACAACTCGAACCCCCAAAAGTTCCCTCGCCAATCTACTTCATACCCCCCTTCTCATATTTAATCCGCATCTTAATCCCTATCTCTATTCTATATTTCTAAACTTCTATACTTCTATACTTCCTACTTCTAACCTAAAGTAAGACTTATATCCTACCGTATAATCTAAGTCTCTTTCTATAATAGTAACTAAGCAGAAATCCAATAACCCATCATACCAATCTCTACTCCAAACCCCCCTTCTCATAATTAATCCGCAGCTCAATCCTCATCCCCATCCCCAACACGCATGACACCTCTACGTATGAAGTCATCCGTAACAAGTACGAGAGGGTTACTGTAGAGAAAGGGAGAATGCAATGATATACACGTTACGAATATTTTATGTTCATATGCCATCGATACTCCAACTTCAACTCCAACGCCAACCGCATCTCGATCTCCCTTGCAACCCCCACGCAAAACCGCAAACCATACTCATCTCCACCTCCATCCGATACGCTTCCTACCCTCAAATTTCAACCCTATCAAGATGTGGATCTCACCGCCGTTCTTCTTTCATATCTATATTAAGAATCTACTGCAGGGAAATTTATAAGCTTGTATTCTTCATAATCACTTTGTGTTTAGTATGCCGGCCACAAGTATCGTGGCATTGATGGGAGTAATGTAGATGATACTCAATGTATCAAATCATCCAAAACCCCACATCCCAAACGCAAACATATACACCCTCACCAAGGCAAACCCATAACAAGAACACTTCACTCCTCTCCCACAGATCCGTTCCAATTCCCCAAATTCCCACTCTAGCAACTCGCTCGGGATCTAGTGCAAAGAATTTTCCATCTTCGAATTCTGACTTCTCTCTTATATTTGAAACATTGAGGCACTTCGTTATTTGACCCTGGAATTTGCAATGGCTAGGATTAAGATTCATTATGGGTGGATGGTGTTGACGGGGGTGAGTGGGCTACGCAGTCTAGGTAGTTTAGGTAGTCTGAGTCTTGCAAGTAGTTGGAGTAGCATTAGTAATACAAGCATCAAAAGGCTCAAAAACATCAGACGCATCATCAGTAATCAAAGTACTACAATCCCTACACGTCCCACACCTACTTAGCACCAACAACTTAGACACCACAAATCCATCCAATACTCTCCCCCATCCTATTGAAACACTCGTTCATTTCAGAAATGTTGATCTCAGACGTATTAAATACAAGTATCACAAGTATTTCAAACCCTCCACGCATCACAAATCACGTCTTGTTCGCTCAATATCCTTTACCAGAATTGCAAACCTCCCAAAGTCCATAAAAATCGCACGCCTCACACCCGTGTAGCACGAATATCACATCCATCATGCAAATCTGGCGCGATATAGATGACAACTACAACCCAGGATGCACATTAATTATCTATGGATGTGCTGTAAGTGATGTTATGTACTGGTCTGAGAGTAAAATTCGTTAACTTTTGTTCATACAAGATAATATCTTAGTAGTAAGTACTTATAAACAACCTGATATAAGAAGTCATGACTGTATCTTCCATTCGGTATGATCTTATCACTACTATGGCACTCGCTAAGAGTATCATTCGTCGACATAAAGCATGATAGACACCATACTCGTTAATGCCCTCGGTTATCCGCGTACTCTCTAACCGATACCCGCGTATCAAATGACAGGCATTTTATAGGGAATCGTTAACATGATGCCCTTGGTGAAAGGAGATATAAGAAAGGACGTAGTAGTATGATTCCATCTGGGAACGAGCATGACTGCTCATTTGCTGACTTAGTGACACAACTGCCTGATTCATTAGTTACTCTTTATTACATACTTCTTAGGTACTTTCATTCGTATATCTAGGCCCCCAACGGAGAGGTCAAAGATGTCTCCTTATAAGCCGACTCCACACATTCTTACTTTCAGTTTTATGAGACCTGCTATGCGCTAAATTCTGTCCTCTTGATTTTGAGAGACACCTTTCTCTCTCGAGCAGGCCGTTACAAGGACCTAGAATATAGATTTGGCTGCGTGTATCATGATGTCACGATTGCCTGAAATCTTGGTCATCCTTTGTCACCTATATCTACCTTAATGATTCATCCATAAACCTAGCCATCTATTGTCCATGCTCTCAACGTCTTCTCCTGTAATCAGACATCATGCTTTTCTTCTGCTCCTGTGGCGCACCTCGCCAAGACAATAGATTTGTACTTTCGTAAGAATAATGGCGGATAAAACGATGAGGCTTTTATTAGCCCACAACAAAGCTTATCCGATGGCAATGTTTGATTCGATTCTTTTCGTATCTATAAGCTCTTTGCGAAGTTCACGATTGGCTTCGATACAAGTCATCAATGTTACTCACATCACTTTTTCCCAGCATTCATTCCCTTTTCAAATTTCTTCGTCACTCTCACAAATCATTACAACTCCTCCAATAATCGGTCATTTCCCACAACGAAGCTCTCCCAAACATGTGCCCACCTATACCGTTGTCTCCAGCATGTGGGAAGTACGATAGGTACACTGCCTCCCCCATCACAGTTGCAGACCATACACCCTTTCGTATCAACTCAATCGATCCAACAAATGGCGTCAATCTTGAGTGGCGCCTCTTCACAGCCCAGCAGATCGCCGACGCTTTCGTCAATATTATATCGGGACACATTGACTAGCCCATCAAGCAAGATGCGCTTGAACTCTAGTATTAGTATGAGTCAGAACTCGGCGACGGTTCGGAGGAGCTGATCTGCGAGTTTGATCTTGTGCCTGTATGGGACATCTACAACGACTTCCGGTTTCTTGGCTTATTGAAAGATGATTTTAGTGTAAGGTGGGTAGATCCGGGATTCCTCGGAAAAGCCGTTGGTAGACGCGAGATCAATACCGCGACTCGGGGACCTCGCGCCTGGATCTACATTCAGAGGCCGACGCCTATGGTACCAAGCACCGTACAAGTGTGTCTGGAAACCCTCTTGCACGAGATGTGTCACGCGCTGCTATACCCAGCATTTCAGTGCGATGTCTGTGGCTGTCACTTGAACAGGATCAACGGTGAGGGCATGAGATACCATGGCCCTGTTTGGTAAAGTGTGAGGCGGAGCGTCGAAGATACTGCAAACTTGCATCTTACTGGACTTTACCGACCCCCGGCCCCTTCAATCTTTGCCATGATTTGGAGCCTAACCTCGACGTAGAGAAGAAAACGGAGTTCAAGGTTTTACACGGGCTTTCCTACAAGATCGGGCAAAGGGACAACGTGGTCTATAAAGAAAGGGTTCTCGAAAGAGCAGCAAGGAGAGCTGAGAGACAGCCCAACACGCCCGAAGATAGCAGAGCACATGAGGTACTAGACAGGGCCTTGAACACATGGTTGCTTCGTTAGAAAACAGCGAGCTAAGGATTCAAGATTCATAAACGAGAAATCATACATCGACCTGTGCGCATTATGTTTTGATGCGGGTTTGTATCGATCTTCAACCTAGTACGGTAGATGATCTCCCATGTTCAAAGGATCTTGCACGGACCAAAGTGTAGAACCAACGTGTCTTTCTGGATTGGCTGACGTTGTTAATGAAAAGGTCAATCGTTATACGTGCCAACGGCTTTGATTGAGGCAGAGTGCACCGTCAGATAGCAGTTTCTCCATTCCGTGAGCCGTTGCCTTTATAGTTCCCTTTGTCGAATACTGCCATTAACATGTTTTGAATCACAGTCGATAGCATTCCATAGTAATCTGAAGTCCTTTCAAAGTGAGATCATGTCTTGCTGAAGTTTGCATCGTTGGATCACGTCATCGGGTACTTGGGTTAGGCGATCATCGGCAATGCTTTGGAATAGGGCAAGTAAAACTCCCGAAATAGGGACGCCCTTGAAATGTTCGCTGATGTCCGGGTAAAGGAGAATGCACCTTTCTTGGCGATAAGTGTCGGTATCATGGTCTTGACAAGGGCGAAGTACCGCTAGCGTTTGTTATTCCAAGCTGAGGCAGGAGGATGAGTCCCTGACCATTGCGGCATAACCTTCTTCCAAACCAAGTTTCCCTTTGTATCACATGTTGCACCGTTGCCTGAGTCTCTGCTTTGCTACGCTTCGCGGGCGAGCATCTTGATACGTAATCCGTACTGATTTGGATGGCTCATAGATATCGCAGAAAGGTCTCTCCGCATCGACATGGAGTATGTGATGAGGAACTAAGGTTGGAATGACGAATTCGCGATCCATTTGCAAACCCTCACGCAACTAGTGGCATAGCGAGTATGATCTCCGCCCACCTCAAGACTGTGGTATCACGAGAAGAGGTGATAGACGGATATGCTGGCTAGTGACGGACGACATCAGAGCGGCTGACACGTCATGAAATCCACCACAAAGCCCAAGGTGTATCTCATGGAATAGTCATCTCACCCCTGCTGATTTGTCTGGCTTTGTAGCTTTGCGTTGATCGCGGGCTTCCCATACACCACTCATCCGTTCCATCTTTCCGAATTATCGAGACGAAGTCTTAGCTGTACAGCAGTAGCAAAGGTACACATGCCACCACAACACATACCACGACTTAATCGCATATATGGAAGGATCGGTGTCAACGTTGGAAGAAGAAAACGGCAGGCTGATCATGCTGTTTGCGCAGCCTCCTTCGTACGCAGTTGCCTCACTGCATTGTCGCGCAATCGCACGGCATCAAGTCACGAAAACATTCTCGACTGGATATGCATATTGCTCGTAGTATAGAACGTAGGCTCTGGGACGAAAGAGTAGGTTCGTAACCGTAGAAAAGCCAGTCCAAGTAGGAAGCGGCGGCTTATTGTAGAAGTAGTAAGCGTTAGCGTATGGCTAGAATAGCCGATGGAGATTAGCCGCTCTTAGCGATGCCAAGACGCTAAGTTTTCCATCTCTCGTGCAACACCAAATTTGATCCTTAAAGCCTGATTACGGGATTTTCATTGCATACAGCAACGAGTGCAGAGAGAGCCATGCATGTGGTTTGCTGCCATCATGTCTCCTGGAGAACCAACCATCTTTACATCGCTAGGGATGCTTATCCTCGATAGAGTACACTTTCCCTCCGGCAAGACGTTCGACGATGTACTTGGTGGATCGGGCGCGTATGGTACACTATCTGATCCCATCAGTCGATGTACAGGTCTTGCTTACGGCCCAACAGCAAGTCTTGGTGCCCGCCTCTTCAGTCCTGGCGGATCATCTACTCAGATTGGCTACACTGTCCGCCAAGGCTATGATTTCCCCCCGGGGACCTCGCGCCTCTTGGAGATTTGGGGCATCACTCTATCAGTCATTCGAGAAGACGATTGTCTCTCCACCCGAGGCGAACTTCACTACTTAAACCCAAGTCTGTCCAGTACGTCCTAAATCCCGACAAGCTCTTGAGTCGCTCCACCACTAACAGCCTTCCAAAAACTAGCCAAATCCTTCAAATATCTTACCCCATCACTATTCATCAATCCTACGCTTTTGGTCGGCACGAACCTCCTAGGCTCCCGGTGTTTCCATTTCTTCCTTGCTCCCCTTGAGATCATCGAGCAGACTGCTCAGCTGATTGAGCTACGGAAAGCGGCTGGTATAGCGGAGCGGCCATTCATCGTCTGGGAACCAAGAGCCTACTCTTGCACGCCTGGAGATTTACGTGGCATTGTCAAGGCCTTGCGAGTCGTTGACGTCTTCTCGCCCAATCACCACGAACTTGCACGAATCATGGCATTGGACGTGCCTGCAACGCCTGACAAGGAATTCTTCGAACGGCTGTGTACTCCTCTGATGTCAGAGATCCTTGAGCCAAATCATTCTCGGATGCTTGTCCTTCGAGCGGGAGACTTGGGCTGTTTCGTGAAGACCAGAAGGCAAAGCGTGTGGCTACCTGCATACTACAGCCCTTTGAAGAACGACACCGGAATCATCGACTCGAAGGTGGTCGACACTACAGGCGCTGGCAATGCATTTCTCGGAGCTTTTGCAATCGGCTTCATGGAATCTTCAGGCGATATCATCTCTGCGGCTTGTGCTGGCAATATTGGCGCAAGCTTCGTGGTGGAGCAGGTTGGTGTACCTGAGTTGACAATATCCGAGAACGGCAAAGAACTTTGGAACGGCGAAGAAGTCTCAAATCGTCTCGAAGCTTATAAGACAAGGTTAGGTATCGCTTTCTAGCGAGGAAAGGAGGAGTCAAGAGATCAGAGGTATTCCTACACCTCCTTCCGGTGTTGGCCTGTTTTCTCTATGAGCCTAATTCCCTCGAGAAGTCGCCAACATCTCCCGCACTGCGCCAATCCAAGCCTTTTCGAAGCGCAGGTAGCGGTGTGGGGGGCGAGTCCATATGGAGCAGCTGGCCGCATTTCGAGATATAGAATCATGAGGATATCGGCTCTCGGGCGTTAAGCGGCCAACTAGGGGTCCCAGTCTAGTGGACTGTCAATGTTGATGCTATTTTCGACCCTAGCTATCGTAGTAGTACCGTTTGTGTCATGTCCTCGACAAAGAACAACACCCGTAGCTTTTGAATATGCAGATCTCCGGCCCCAACATTTCCACCCAGCGCTTTTGGGTGGATCCAATGGTGTCGAGATCACAAGTTCCATACTGTCTGTAGTATGACGCGGCCGCATAGGTTGCTCGTAATGAGGTGGCGAGTCTAGTGATTGGTCATGAAACATCAAGAGAATACCGATTACGGACGTGACGACGAGAAAGAAGCGGCCCGACGCCTGTGTAACGATGAGGGCGAGTAGGATCCATTGGTCGATATCGTGCTCGGACGTGGTTGGCCTCCGAAATGCCCAGAAAGCCCTGTGACTCCTGGTTGGGAATGGCTCTTCGGAGTAACCTGACCCTTATGGAATGATTGAACATAAATGCGTGGTAGCAGTCTCTTTTCGAATCCGATCAAGAATACCGACCTCACTATTGGATGTCGTCCTTCGTGATGGTTTACCGACATCCTTTCTTGGGCCCGAAGCAGGCTATCTTTATATTCCCAAAATGCACCGCCACCATGTGAAGGTACAAAAGACTCCGATTCCCAGGCCAGAAGCCGATTCTTCATCGATAGCAAACATTCGATTTCTTAACGCCACCGAACATTGCCTTCTCAGCCATAATTTCCAGAAGTCATAGCATCTTCCAAAAGCGCTTCGGCAAGGCCCTAACCTCTCAATCCCACAAGATATCATTTCAGAGCACCACAGAGCCAGACATAGTAAGTCGTCGTCACATTCCAAGTACCGTTGAGCCCGAAGGACACCATGCGCAACATCCGTCCTTAAAATTCAGATAATGTCGAATCCTTAACGGCGATCCGCATGCCCACAGAAGCTGACTCTTCCAGGCCTTACAACACTCAGCCATAGTAGCCTCCTACTGCCCAGAGCTGCCTACGTTCACAAGGAAACAAACCAAGCTAGTCTCGCAACAACACAACAAGATCTTACAAGGACGATACTCGGATCTCAGAGCGCTCCGCCCAAACCTTATCCTGAGTGCTACATCCTGCCGTCGCCAGCAAATCGCCATGTCTCAACAACAACCGAACCTCGGCAAACACGCCCGAAGCTCCCCCCCTCCCCCCTTCCACCCAAACAAAAAGCCCAACC
>JAABUX010006858.1_pt1 | contig 13499 bp, 28 predicted proteins | sample 5561851 | NCBI WGS metagenome assembly JAABUX01 (sample SAMN10711883, study PRJNA513361) | rock metagenome | isolation source: Antarctica rocks | place: Antarctica: Victoria Land, Richard Nunatak red sandstone | collected 2016-01-03 | reverse complement strand
ACTCAAGCAAATAAGCGCCCAATGCGCCAATGGCTGTCAATCACCTGAGTTACAGTCGGCATACAGCAACCTCCGGGCACCTGCACCTTGCGCTCAGCGACTGTGATGATGATGACTTGCTTGTCCAGGCCGCGAGGCGTTCATGGAGGAGGTGTACCGGTGGGTCGACCAGTACGGCGGCAACATTTGCCGGCAGCTGCGCCGCATGGGCTCCTCCGTCGACTGGAGCCGCCAGGTGCACCGCCACACCGCGTCCGCCTGCAGCCCTCGAGATGCATGTGCCGACACAGATGCGCGGACGCTTCTGGTCCGATTTCGTGGCCTCTTCGTAACATAACTGCGTAATAAGGACAGTGCCTACTTCTATCGTCGGCCCTGCAACTGCAGCAGCATTGAGGAAAAGGCAGCTCGAGGGCTGGACTAGACGACAACGATTCACACTCAGCACGCTGCGTCCAGGTGTTCACGATGGACCAGACGCGCAGCGCGGCTGTCAAGGAGGCGTTCCTGCGACTGCACAAGGCAGGCCTCATCTACCGCGACAACCGGCTGGTCAACTGGGACTGCACCCTCAAGACCGCCGTCTCCGACATCGAGGCACGCCGGCTCATGTGTTCGCCATGCAATCCAAGCCTGGGCGTGAGGCGGCTCCCAGCGAACAGTCCTGGCTCAGGCTCGAACACCGCCACGGTCACGCCAGAGGGTTGCGCATTGTCCAGCATATCTGCAATGCTAGAGCTGCGGCGGTCAGTGGGCTTGCTATAAGTGCATGGTGAGTTGCCATCATTGGAAGCTGATTCAGCCCATATCCTGCGACAATTTTCACCCACGCCCTGGCCTAAGTGGCGACGCGCAGGTGGAGTACGTGGAGCTGGAGGGGCGCACGCAGATGCACGTGCCCGGTTACAGGGGCACCGTCGAGTTCGGCGCCATCTCGTCGTTCGCGTACCCGCTGGCGGACGGCGAGGAAGGCGAGATCGTGGTCGCCACGACGCGTATCGAGACCATGCTCGGCGACACCGCCGTTGCCGTCCACCCGGAGGATGCCAGGTATGTACCGCACCCTGCACCGCATGCAGACCCTGGGGCAGTTAAAGGGTAATGCGCGCTTCAGACGGTTGGTGACCGGACCCTTCGCTGCTGGACGTTTCATGCAGCAAGCAGCCTTGTTCTCCCCTTGCTGTGCACACAGCGGTGTAGAAGGGCGGCGTTGCCACACGGTGATGTCAGCCCATAGATGGCATCTCTGCCAAGGGGATGCATGAGCACGTTGCAAAGCATCTGCTGGCACAGTGGGTACGCAGCCGGTCGTCCGGTCCTTGTCACCTACATCAACCTGCACGCTGTCATTCCTGACAGCGGGCCCGGTCTATGCAGGTATAAGCACCTGCACGGCAAGCACGTGCTGCACCCCGTGAATGGCCGGCGGTTACCAATCATCCTCGATGCAGAGCTGGTGGACATGTCGTTCGGGACTGGCGCCGTCAAAATCACGCCGGCCCACGATCCCAACGATTTCGCCACCGGCAAGCGGCACAACCTGGAGTTCATCAACATCCTGGACGACGATGGCAACATCAATGAGCACGGCGGCCAGTTCGCCGGCCGGCCACGCTTCGAGGTGCAGCAAAACCTTGACGCCAGCGCAATCGCCGAAGAATTCGACCTGCTTCGAAAACGTAGTCCCCTCAGATTGAAAAGCTGCAGAATGTCACCCATTCTGACCAGCAAAGCTCTTTGGCATTCATCTTACATGACGAGCGCATGCTGCTTGCTTGCTCGGCAGCCACATGGGTCCAACACCGTGCAATACTAGGCAGTAGTACCGTGTGCACGCACATTCACCTTTTGCTGAGATGACTTTCTGGTGCAGGTCCGGAGGACGATCACAGAGTTCCTGGACAGCAAGGGTCTTTTCCGGGGGACGGCGGACAACAAGATGTCGCTGGGCCTGTGCAGCCGCAGCAAGGACGTCATCGAGCCGCTCATGCGGCCGCAGTGGTGGGTGGACTGCAAGCAGATGGCGGCGGCCAGCTGCGACGCCGTGCGCACCGGCGACCTGCAGATCCTGCCCGCGGAGTGCGAGACGACCTGGTTCAGGCGCGTACAGCCCGCATTTCGTACCGTTCAGTGCACGTTCCATACAGAGCGGGGTTGCAAGGGCGCCGCACCCGACTGTGGACCTGAGCACCCCAGAACAGGTGGCAATCGTTGGAGATCCATCATGGTCGGTGGTATTGCGTATCAGTCCCAGCACAGGATTCTGCCACAATTTTATTCTCAACCAGCGATGAGGGCATGTTCTGGCCTGGGCCACGCGTGACAAGTGCCGTGCAGATCAGACGCAGCACGTGCTGCAACGCCCTTACACCGCAACCATCGTTGTGCAGATGGCTGGAAGACATCCGGGACTGGTGCGTCTCACGGCAGCTCTGGTGGGGCCACCGCATTCCGGCGTTCTACGCCGTGCTCGATGGCGAGGCCAGCACGCCAGGCAGCCTGGACGAGCGGCTAGACCAGTGGCTGGTCGCTGCCGACCGGGAAGCAGCAGAGCAGCTTGCGCAGGAGAAGTTCCCAGGACGGAGCTTCACGCTGCACCAGGCACGTTTTTGCGGTGGCTCCTCACCTACTGCACTCCACTTGAAGGCTGCAGCGCCTGATAAGCGCAAGCCGGACGTGCATTGGGTTGCGCCATGCGACACAGAGTGGCTGTCGCAGGCCTTCACCTCGACCTCATACGATCGCAGCATTCCTCACCAAACATGCCGTAGGATCTGCAATCACGGGATCAACACCAGAAAGTGAGCAGCCTGTGAGTGTGACGCACCCCACCCATGACGTGGTCCCGCCCGCTGACCACAGGACGAGGACGTGTTGGACACGTGGTTTTCCAGCGGCCTGTTCCCGTTCTCCGTGCTGGGTTGGCCGCAGCAGACCGACGACCTGGCGCGGTATTACCCTGGCGCGCTGCTGGAGACGGGGCGCGACATCATCTTCTTCTGGGTCGCCCGCATGGTCATGATGGGCCTCCAGCTCACAGGTGCTGCCTGTGCTCAGATTGTTGTCAAGTCGCCTGCATTGTCAGATTACGCAGGTTGCAGACATTGTTGGCCTCAGGGCAGGCACGCGATGAGGGCCTCAACAATGCAGTGGCCTTTTTTGCACTACATGCAAGTGTTTAAGGGAAACGTAATGGCAAGTGCGAGGGCACGGACGAGTGGCGAAAACGTCTGCCTGCGGCTACGCTCCACAGGGACGGTGCCGTTCAAGACGGTGTACCTGCACTCAATGGTGCGCGACGCTCACGGCCGGAAGATGTCGAAGACGCTCGGCAATGTCGTCGACCCCATTGATGTGATCGAGGGCATCACGCTTGAGGTGAGAACTGACCTTGGTGCCGGTCCCTACTGTGGCAGGGCTGCTGATTGATCTTGGGCATCAAAGAAGCTTGCCTTGCATGCTCACGTATGCAAGACTACTGCCCCAAATTCAACGACCATGGCTTTAGGGGCCAGGCACTGCCCATGATGCTGCAGGTTAGTACCGCGACTGGCATGACAGTCATGTTGGTCGAAGTGACCCTTTCGGACGTCTTCAACAAACACGTGGCTGATCGATGGTGCTGCATCGTGCAGAGGCTCCACGCGCAGCTGGATCGAGGGAACTTGGATCCACGAGAAGCTGACAAAGCGCGGGCCGGGCAGCGGCAGGACTACCCCGACGGCATCGAGGAGTGCGGCACCGACGCGCTGCGCTTCGCCCTCATCTCCTACACCACGCAGGTTGGACTGCGGCCTGCATGCACTTCACAGGCGCTTTCATGCAGAAAATCAGACATGCCAGCCTTGATGTGCTGCGTGTTGCCAGTCAAGTGACCATGCGATGACCGCATGTCACCTGCGATGCTGCGTCAGCCTCTTGATGGGGCATAGTGTGCATCCCGACAGGAATCGGCTGTCACATGCAGATGCAGTCAGCGGAGTTTGCGCAAACAAATTAAAAACCCTGCGCTTGTGCAGGGCCGCGACATCAACCTGGACATAAAGAAGGTCGTCGCGTACCGCCACTGGTGCAACAAACTGTGGAACGCCATCAAATTCGCCATGAAGAACCTGGGGGACGACTTCGCGCCCAGCCCGGCGGTCGACGCGGCTGGCCTGCCCCTGGCGTGCCGCTGGCTCCTCAGCCGCCTGTCGGCCACAGCCGCCGCCGTCAATGCCGCCATGGAGGCGTACGACTTCGGCAGCGCCGCGCAGGTCAGCCTGGCACCGCTCAGCTCGACCCTATCCCAGTGATGTAAAGCGACTGATTCTGTCGACGTTGCAACCTACATCTACCTTGCCCAATGACATCGCAGCATGCGACTGCAACTGTCAGAGCAAGCATGGGCTGCATCAAAATTCTCTTGCTGTCCCACAGTTCATCCTGCTTGCTGCTTGCAGGCTGTGTATGCGTTTTGGCAGTACGACCTGTGCGACGTCTTCATCGAGGTCAGCAAGCCGGCGTTTTCTGCGGCTGATGGTTCAGCACATCCGGCACTGACCGCGCACGCAGCGCGGGAAGCGCTCTGGCTCAGCCTCGACGCGGGCCTCAGGCACGGTCGTTTCGGGCTGCACAGAGAGGTGTTGCCGCCCAAGTCACCAGAGCATGCAAAACTGACGGAGCGCCAAGGCTGCGCTTATGTGTTCTGCTTCCCGACCCGCAGCTCCGTTTGCTCACCACAGCTGTGCCATGTTACGCAGGTTACTGCACCCGTTCATGCCGTTCGTGACGGAGGAGCTCTGGCAGCGGCTGCCGCGGCGGGCCGACCAGGCGGAGCTGCAGTCCATCATGCTGGCGCCGTACCCCCGCGAGGAGCCGTCCTGGCACGATGACAAGGTGCTTTCTCGTGATGTCCTGACCGGCTCTGTTGCTGTCTCTGAGTCGTCAAGTGCATGCGCCAGCTGTGGCTGAAAGATTACCATCAAGCGACAGCTGGTTTTGGCCTGACGGCACGGCTAGATCTGCCGTTGGCAGCCCTGCTTACCATTCTTGGCACAGCGTGAATTGCCTACACGGTCAATTTTCCTGAGGGAATGCATCGCAGGCGGAGGCGAGCATGGCAGCCGCGCAGAAGGTGGTCGCCGCGGTGCGGTCGTCACGCAGCGAGTACGGCCTGACCGTGCGGGACAAGGCGGCGCTCATGCTGGGCTGCAGCGACAGCGCGCTGGCGGCGAGCCTGGCGGAGCTCGCGCAGGAGATCGCCACCCTCAGCCAGTCGTCCTCGGTCAGGCTCCTGCAGGTGCCTGGGCGGATGTCCCTTTCCACAATAAGCTGTGCGGGCGGCCCAGGCTCGTACCTTGCGGTCGCAGTTTGTAGCTCTGCATCGATGACCGATGGCGCAAATTAGGTCGACGAGCCAGTACGGCAAACCTGCTCCAGGCGGCCAGGAAGCCATGCGACCGTTGCGGTTGACCGTGAGTTGCATCTGACCATAGTCAACGCCAGGTTATTCGACATCAGCAGTGAATCTGAGTCAGCTGTCATCATACATGACGATGCGTATGTGGCCTCCAGGACGGCGAGGCGGCGCCGGCAGGGTGCGGCGTGGCGGTGGTGGACGACACCACGACGGCGTTCCTGGACCTGCGCGGCGTGCTGGACGCCGGCAAGGAGGTCCAGAAGCTGCAGAAGAAGCGCGCCGAGGTGCGTGCTCAGGGTTTGCGTCAGGATTAGGGTTAGGGTCAGGGTTGGGCAGTGGGGTTAGGGTTGATTTGGGATCCCAACTTGAGTTTGTATGTGGATGGCCTCGATCCCGGACAGGCTGATCAGGCTTTGCAGCGAAGCAAAGCATGTGCACGTCACGGGGTCTGAGAGTGATGCGTACGCTGCGTCCTTCCCCTCGTCAGTAACACGCCTTTCCTGAACCACTGCGTTGCTTTGTATGGGCAGCACCGCGTATTTGTAACTTGTATCACCCAGTATTAACACATTGGTCAGCTTTGCAGTGAGGGTGTCGTGGCCTGAACAGATGCCCGTCGTGCTTGCCAGGTGGAGTCACGGCGAGACAAGGTGGTCGCACGCATGGCAGCGTCTGGATACGCTGCCAATTCACCAGATGCCGTGAAGGCAGAGGACAAAGACAAACTTGCTAAGCTTGACGCTGAGTTAGCGACAGTCATGCAGAATCTGCAGGACTTTCAGGCTCAGTTGCAGTGATCTCGGCGTGTGTGGTCTACAAGTCACTCACAGGACACCCAGCTGGGCAAACACACACTGGCTGGGAAACCATGGCGGACGGGACGGCAGTGTCTCAAGGACAGCATTCGCACTCATCGCAGGTGCTTGCTGAAGACTCAAGTCACGTGCGATCAATTGCATATAGCTCAGAGTCTCTCATACGCCTGAGAGTTGCTGATACAGTGAGAGCACCGCATGTTCATTGCTTCCAGTACGCAACCACGTCAAACCGCCGCCTGAGAGCAAGCGCATTTATCACCTTCGGATCCTCGCCGCGGGGCCGCCCCGACCCAACAAGCCACGCCACTAGTCGGCCCTTTACGGATGAGGAGCCTTTGTCCTCGTCCACCGCTGCCGAGATTGGCTCCATCTGGGGGATGTCCGTGCGTATGGTCATGATGAGCAGCGCTGACCCGACCGGGATGTCGCGGCCGTTGTACTGGAACACCGATCGCTCCGACAGGGCGATGATCAACGGCATTACGGCTGCCTCCCGCGGAACTATGGCTCCGCCGTCGACGAGGACGATACCCTCAGGACACCTCCTCAGGAACCGCGCTAACTTCTTCTGCAGTAAGCCCGCGACCTCCTCGCTCTCTACCCCGGCCAGCTGCTTGTCCTGCACAGGTGATGTGGGTGCGTGTCAGTATTGTGCTACCGAACCCCGAATAGACACAGCCAATACCGTTTGAGATGTGACTGGAGCTGCACCTCCTACCGATACAGATGCACAGGCACAGAGAAGATTAGGAGAAGCATCTGGCTGGCAATCGTCTGCACGCTTTCAGCAGTCATACGGAAGTGCAAGCAGCGTTCTTATAGCAAGTGCGCGCTCACCGTGACGTGCAGGACGCAGCCGGCACAGGGTCCATTCGCCACCTGCCGCTCAAAGGGCCCGAACAGGCGGTCGCACACGGCCGGCGTCGCGCAGCCCAGCAGCACGCCGGTGCCCTTGCGCGTCGCCGGCGAGCCGTTGGGCGGCGGCCACAGGCTGACGAGCTCGTGCGCCGCGGCGGGCGCGTCAGGCGGAATGAGGTGCTCCAGGACTGCCGCCTGGAGGGTGCGCCTGCACTGCACGCAGGGGAGGGGATCAAACCAGGGACCGCCTGTCGCTGTGCAGAGGTGACTGAAGCAAGTGAATGTATTGAGGACCCATGAATCAGGCATGTGCAACCTGTGCCATAGAGGCAGGCTTGCACAGGTTTCCACCAGTGCTTTGAGAGTCTGCTAGCATGCCTCAAGTGTCAAAATCTGCGCAGACCTGCCACCATGCTCGCGACCCAGAGAGACACAGCATACTGCCTGTTGCAGGGGCAGCGTCACGAAGAGCACAGCATAAGCGCGTGACTCACCGCAGAGCGCCCCCTGGGGAAGGCCTCCTGGAAGGCGTTGCCCAGGTACACCGCGGTGTGGTACACGCCCAGGCAGGCGCGCTCCATGCGCGCGATCATGTACTCCCACCCCCGGGACGTCACCGCCTGGGTGTTCACCACCGCGTAGTGGCTGCGCGCCTTGGTGTCCGCCACCACCGCATCTGCCAGCTTCCACGAGTTTGCCCTGCCACGCCGCATCAGACATTTTGTCAGTAACATCATCAGGAAAATGTCAGCATGCTACGCTTGGCGCTGCGAAGGGTGGGCAGGACTAAGCCCAGCGTTTTGTGCAGAATGCAGCAGTCTGACGTGCGCGCATCAGCTGTCTGCAGGGCCGTGCTGCCCTAGGCTGCACGCCTAGTCCCAGCCAATAGCAAGCTAAGCGATGGCCGGGATGCGAGGCGATGGACATGCCATGCTGGGTGTAGCTCGACTGTGGTGCCGGTCATTGGCGACACGAGGCCTCGCACAGCGTACAGCAGGCTCATACGGGATGTATCGGAATCCCGTCCTCCGCAATCGTCTCGGCGACTCACCTGAGAGCTGGAGCCTGTGGGTGCGCGACGAGCATGAAGGCGAAGCCGAACGCGGTGCCCAGCAGCGCCAGCATTAGGAACGTGGCCCACGGGATGACCGGCACGGCCTCCAGCCGCTCCAGCCGCGGCCGTCGCTGTCGCCTCTCCTGCGTTGGAGAGTTCTTCGACCCTCAGCGGCCCAGGTCTGGCACATCGAAACTGTGCAGGACCGTGACGCGCCACGCTCTGCTGGGCGCCTATGCTTGGTCGAGGAGCAAAACCCGGCACTTCACACGGCCTGTCCGTGCAGTTGTTTGGACACTGAGCAGTAGTCCTACAGGTCGCATGAATATCGTCCCTTGTGCCCCTTTCTGACATATCTATGCTGCCGACCCGCACCGGCGCTGGGGTCGCCTCCTCCCCCTCTGCCGGCAGCGGCAGCAGGTGCGCCTTCGCCACGTCCGCGGCCTCCTTCGCCTTCTCGACCCCCGCCGCCGCAGCGCCCTTCACGCTCTCCACCACTTGCGCCGCGGCGCCCGCGAGCCCGTCACCCTGCGCGCCCACATTCACCCACTGCATCAGGTGCATGGCTCAGCAGAGCATCTGGCTACGGGGCATGCGAGCTGTCTGACCCCGACATGAGGCTGCTGCCCGCCACCACACAGTGCTGACGCCGATGATCGCACACCAGCTTGGCCGGCGCCGCGGACTTGCGTGTTCGCCCTGCTGTGCGCTTTGTCACGGGATCGGCCTGCGGCGGGAACGGTACCTTCGCGGCCTGCGCAGCGCTGGGCTCCGACCGCGCGGCTGCTGGCCCGTTGGGCGCCGACTCCGCGGCATCCGCCATGTTTAGCCGCTCCACGAGCTCCTCCTTCTTCCTGTACCGCGAGGACTAATAATCAGGACAGGGGGGGCAGGGGCGATATCGCAGAGACATATACTGCGAGACCTCGGCGTTCGAGCGGCACCACGGCTTGCATCACGGGTAACATCCGCCAGCACCGGCCTTCACCGGCCGGAGCTCTCAAGCACCGCACCGGCCGAGTTGACGATATATTGAACACAGTCGCGCAGCAAACCGTCCGACGAGGAGCAGGATGACCGGTGCTCACCCTTTGCCAGAGATGCCGCGCGTTGCACAAATACGCTTCAGCTCGTGGTATGGGATGCTCTCCCACGCCGTCCCCATGGCGCTGCCTCCACCGACACCCCCACCGGTAGATGCAACGGTCAGATGGCAATGGCGGGCAGGACTGTGCTGACCGCGGGAACCCCTGTGTTTTTCGTTCAAAACTCGAACCGTTGCAACGCCGGCCCCTCCCTCCTCAGCTAGGTCCCTTGAGCCAGCAAGGCCCTACCTTGCCCCTCAATCGAATCCCACTTGAGCTGAGGGCAATCGCAAACCGTCGGTGTTGTATATGCATCCCGTGTGAAGTAGTTTTGCCAATCCCGCGTCGCCGCCGGTCATGAAGAGTGTTCACAGGCAGCCGAGACGGGCACAGTGCTGTCGATATCCTGCATGCTGCATTTCTCGATGTGAGTTTCCTTCTGATCACCCCCCTTCCCCCACCTTGATGGCTGCAGTTGCGCATATTCTTCACGCTCGTCAGCCAAACGCGACAGTCCCGCCTGTTGCTGCAGGGCGGCAGTCCGCCTTTCTTCCGCACAGCCAGTGGCAAGCTGCCAGCCGTTTAACAGCCCAGCAATGCCGCCAACAGCGTCGCATGCATCTGTGCACAGCGGCAACCCAACAGCTCAGCGCAGAGGGCAGCCCGCCTGTCCGACTGCCGGCCTCACCAGCAGCCACAGCAGCGGACGTCGCATCAGGTTCCGTCAGCGTCGTCCTGCTCGCCGGCGGCGTTGGCAAGCGGATGGGGGTCCGTCCTCCGCTCTGGCGCTCGGCTATTGTTGCATAGAAGTCATGAGTGCTGCTCACTGGCCGAAGCAGACAGCAACCGCCGCTGCCCTGCAGGCCCCCATCCCGAAGCAGTATCTGGAGATCTTGGGCCAGCCCATCGCCTTGTACAGTCTGCGGACGTTTGCCGCCATGCCGGAGGTCGGTGAGATCATAGTCGTGTGCGAGCCAGAGTACAGGCGCGCCCGCTGCCTAATCTTGACCCAAAACTTGGACTTAAGCGCTCGCTTCGTGGATCACGCAAGCAACGCAGCGTGCTTCTGGATCCAGACAATAACGATCACCTCACCTGGCAGGCAGCTGTTCACGGATGCACATGTGGGTACCGCCCCACTGCGATTCGCCACGCCGGGCACAGAGCGACAGGACAGCGTCTTCAGCGGCTTCCAGGTGCGGCACCGGCGGGATGCCGCTGTGAGGTTGGAAGGTACTCGCAGTCGCTGGCATGCGCAGTTGTGCTGCCACTAGCACTTGCTGTCAAGGCCCTCAGTTGGTTTCCAAAAGCGGTGACTGCAGGGCAACACGCTTATGCAGGAGATCCGAGCAGGAGCACAGCTTGTAGCTATCCACGACTCGGCGCGACCACTTGTCACGGCTGAGGAGACGCGCAGGTGTTGTCAAGACGCTCTGCAGGTGGGCTCGTGATTACAGAAGTGTGCAGCCTGCGGAGCATCTCAGCCATGCGCGTGCGGTAGCTGAGGATGCAAATGCTGAGGCGTGAGGCTGCCGCAGGTCGGGGCTGCCGTGCTGGGCGTACCGGTGAAGCCGACCATTAAGGAGGCGGACGCTGGCGGTCGCGTCGTGAAGACCCTCAAGCGTGCCCAGCTGTGGGAAGTGCAGACTCCGCAGGTGACTGGGTCTGACGTCTGCATCACGCTGCATGAGCCGCGCAGCATGAAGTGATGACTATTTGACACATCTGTCGCCATTGCGGCATCGGCTTTCACTGCACGCACTCATTGCCATCGGCGCAGCGTGCAATTTGGGGGCAGTTTCATGAGGATGCAGGGCGCACTGCCTGTAGGTGATCCGACCGAAGCTGCTTGAAGCCGGGTTCAAGCTAGTCGTGGAGCAGCATTTGGAGGTGACCGACGACGTCTCCATCGTCGAGGCCATGCATGAGCCGGTGCAGATCACCAAGGGCTCGTACACCAATATCAAAGTGCGGCACGAAGACAGCGTCCCAATGTCTGTTCGGTCTTGCATCGTTAGGTCATTTGCTGACTGCCAGACACACAGGCGGGCCGACATGCTTTGCCACAGGCTATGCTCCCTGCGGCTTGTCGTCAGATTGCAGGTATGCTTCGGACTGTACTGACTGCAGCTTGTGTCGCTCTGCAGGTCACGACGCCAGATGACATGTCTGTGGCTGAGCGGTTCCTTTCAGAGAGGCGGCAGGTTGCGTTGGCAGCATAGGTGAATCGTGCGCAAGGAAGAGAGAGCTAGGCAGGATGTTCTGTGACTCACAAAGCTGTGTGCCTTCAGTCGCTTTTGAGTTACAAGGGGATACGGTCAGCCTAACTATAGGCCAAGACCACCTGCCAGCATGAAATAAATGCTAGGTCCAGAAACCAAAAAGCTTGCCCGAGTAAAGTTACACGTGAGCCTGTAAGCCTCTGTTTGCCACTGCAGCAAGTCCGTCGATTTCGACTGTTGAGGTCGGGGCCTCGTGCGTGGCTGCACTGGTGTCGGGCGCATAGCCATTCGGCGCCGTGGGATCATCGCCCACCGTTGCCCGTGGCGCAGTGCGGTCCGTCAGCTCCTCCTGCGCGACGAGGAAGTGCTCCGCCTGCAGCGCTGCCATGCACCCTGCGCACATAGCTCCCCGAGGCGTCACGACGGCAAGGAAGGTACATATTGTGAATCAGCCGTGGTCTTGAACATGCATTTGCAACCTCCTGACCAGCCACATTTGCAGAACCGTGCATTGAACTGCTACCTGGTATGCCAACATGCCGTGTTTGGCAACATACGCCATGTTTGACAGGTGCTGATGCTCAACCAAGCGTGCAGACAGCAGGCGGCCAACAGTGGCAAGTGCCCCAGCAACCCCAGCAGATGCGCGCCTGAGCCGGCGGCGGTGATCGCTTGCCGCCACTTCTTGTCCTGCACGTCGCCGGCGGCAAACACGCCCGGCACGCTGGTCGTGGTCGTCCCCGGCTCCGTAGCCTGCGCCCGAGCATGGATTCTGCGATAAGACATTGCAACTCTCTGGTTCCCTCGCAATGCCCGCAGACACTCCACGAGGTTTCTCTTGCATTTCTTGAAATGCGCAGGTTGCATCCCAGATTCTTGGTGTCGCCACGATAGGTTGCAGGTCATGGCACCGTCGCAAGAACAGCCGTACCACATAGCCGTCTTCGTCCAGTGCCAGCTGGCCCGCCAGGAACTTGGTCGCCGGCTCGTGCCCGATGCCGAAGAACAAGCCCGACACTGGCAGGTCGCGGATCTGCAAATTGCATCACATCAGAATGTAAGCGATCGGTGAACAATTCAGACGGCCTCTTGCTCAACAGTGCTGAGCGCCCCTCAATACTGCCTGGTGTATGCGCTCCGGTCAAGATATAAGTCCAGACGTGGGCTTGCAGGAGCGCACCGACCCGTCCTTCGTGGACTGCAGCTTCAGGCCGCCGAGGCGGTGCTTCTCGTTGCCGTACGCCTCGACGACGACGTGGCTCCAGACGACCTCGATCTTCGGGTGCGCCAGCGTCCGCTTCTGCATGATCTTGCTGGCCCGGAACTCGTCCCGTCGATGAATGATGTACACCTGGGAACAGAGCGCCGCAAGAATTGGGAAATGACACCGCTGCACCACCGGCAAGCCCTGGTGTCTGCATTTGTACTCTGCCACATTGACTGACCCGCGCAGCGGTCACCAGTCTGCACACAAAAGATGTGGAATATCACGGCTGAGGGTCGGTTGGAGGTCACAAGGGGTGGGTGACGGATGCTCATGAAGCCTACAAAGGAGTCTTCAGCCATGGCGCTCCGTCAGCGCACCTTGCTGCCGTAGCGGGTCAGGAACTGTGACTCCTCCATGGCTGTGTCGCCGCCGCCGATGACCGCGAGCGGCGCGTTTCGGAACATGGGCGCCGCGCCGTCGCACACCGCGCACGCCGAGATGCCCTTGTTCCAGAAGCCGCCGTGCTCGCCGGACCCCGGGAAGTCCAGCTTCTTCGCGACCGCGCCGGTCGCGATGACCAGGGTGTCGGCCGTGACCTGCTCGGCGCAGAGAGGACCGTCGTGTGGTGCCGCGGCACAGAATCTTGGCATCCCCACGCCGGCTTGCCGCAAACTCCCGTGAGCTGCCTGGATGCTCAGGCCCGGCAGCGATGAAATCGCCAAGATGCCTGCACACGAGAACGAACCACGCGAAACATCGCCATCCAAGGAGGGCGCAAAGGGTTCATTCTAGCAACGTTGTGACCATACGGTGGCTGATGATGCAAATTGCAGCAACGTCACCGCTGCAGGGAA
>JAABUX010006857.1_pt1 | contig 13499 bp, 17 predicted proteins | sample 5561851 | NCBI WGS metagenome assembly JAABUX01 (sample SAMN10711883, study PRJNA513361) | rock metagenome | isolation source: Antarctica rocks | place: Antarctica: Victoria Land, Richard Nunatak red sandstone | collected 2016-01-03 | reverse complement strand
GTATCTCTCGCTCGAAGGACTTGGTGCCGTCAGCGAAAATCAGATTCAACGGCTCTCAGCGGTCATCACCGGCTGAAGCCAACCCGCGTCGAGAGTCACTCATACACCACTCCGCGGGACACGATCGACGTCATCGTGGTTACCATGAAGAGACCGGCAAGAGTCGTTAGCTACGGGGAACTTAACGACTTCGATATTTCGAGGTTCGTTTTCCTGAGCTTATGCTATCGAGCCGAACCGCGAAGGGAACGAGTTTAGAAGCTCCGATCGTAGCGTATTGAAGAGTTTACAGTCGAGAGGAGACTCGTCTCCTCGCTATCCGCCGATGACGAAAGAGCTCGAGTGGGGGTGCCACTTCGACAAGCGGAACCTAATGACGCTTTGACGACCTGGTCGAGTCCGCATTGAGAATTATCTCGACACGCGGGCTTACTCGGGCAAGGAATGCGGGGCAATCTGAATTATCAGGATCGGGTGTGCTCGTGCAAACGAATTTGTTGATCGGTATCGCGCTCATGTCTCGTTGAGTCAGCTGTTTAAACAAGAGCCTCGCTGAGTCTTCCGTACCCGGAACCCTGTGGCGTGCTAAGTACCTGTAAATCGAACCCATCAAGAGCTGCTTGCTCGAATAATCGGTTCGAAGCTCAGAACTCATCGTACGGTTCGAAGCGATAAATCGCGTAAAATCGAAAATGCAGCCGACGCGAAACAGATCACGTTGCTGTGACGTTGCTTCCGTGCCCTGACCGGCAAAATACAACGAGTCGACGAAATAGCCGCACGACTCGGCCATATCGTCGTCGGAGAAGCCGATCGAGCGTTGAGATTCCGCTGCTTCCGCGTAACGGTCCCGCAGGAACTGCTCTAGCCCGGCAGGAGGTGTGTTCCGAGACCGAGATAAGGCGCGAACGAAGTTGGCGCTCGGGTCTCGTGGGATATAAGCAAGGTCGAGTCTGAGAGATCCAGCGGCCACCGCGTCGACGGCTTTGCTTTCGGTATCTATTCGAGCTGTAATTGCCATGCGCTGGTAGTTTCGTTGCAAGCCTTGGTTACTGATCGACCGATCGAGGAGGTGTTGCGAGAGATCTGCAGCGCCGCCGGGGCCCGCTTCGTAATCTCGCGCTCCCGATCCGCTCGAGTCGCTCGGACCGATATTATTCAGGATGTACTCGGAGCTCCCCAACTGCCCATCTGTCTGCGCTAGCGCCACACTCGTAAGCGGTACACCAAGCACGGCCACGAAGAGGAGACGCTTGAGCATGGACACCTCGTTGATGATGTGTCGAGATGATTCACTTCACCTGATGGGATGGTCGAATCTGAGTTGCTATCTTAAGTATTTGGGAGAACCTGATCGAGCAACACGAGTAATCTTTTCGTAGATGCGGCAACACTTGCTTCGATGAGTCGAACGACCGCGTCCTTATTCCTTGCACAGCAAAGTAAAACCTGCCGACGGCCCCGGGCTGATAATGCCGACGGCCGAAACGACCGTTACTGCATCAAGTAAGGCATTTGCTGTACGTCGCTGATTGAAGTACCGCTTTCCTCGACACCAGACATGAGGCCGATTACTCCCTCGAGTAGCTCGATAGCTTTACTCATGTCGCCGTTAGCGGCGTCACCATCTTGCTGAGATTGTACCATGGCGTGACCGATCTGCGTGACGACACCGCCGAAGTACGTGAGAGGCGAGTTCGCAATTGTGTCGTCGCCGAACGGAGAATCAGAGCGGGTGGCGTCCGGCCTCGTCGTCGCTTCCGACTCGATTTGCGTCCCTGACGCGAAGCCGGTTGAGGGAAAATCAGAGCCCCCACTAATTACGTCGATCGACATGGTGCCTCCTTAGATCTTCGTTATGCCTATGCAGAGCTTACGGTCGGGCATTCTAACGTGCTCGTATCGATTTATCTCGTCGAGCAATAATCCGTTGCCAGGCATGCGCAAGATCGTGCAACGAATCGCTATCGTAGCCAGGGCGATGCCTTTCACGCGTTACGCAGAAGCGATGTCGTAAATCATTGATGAGTCGTCTGGTCCGCTGCTAGAATGCTGTCGAGATGCGCCGTAACATTCTCGATGAGACGCGGGCAATTGAGCCCGCTTTGAAGAGGCGAACTCGTGCAAATAAAGTTACCTACCGGAACGCTCGCCATGTCTTGACCGGTCAAGCGCTTGAAAAATGCTTGAGCGGATGCAGCAGTCCCGCGCTGGTGATTGATGGCAGCATAGCGAAATACGGAGCCGAGAAGCGCTTGCGAGCTTCCGTAGCTATCACGAGTATTCATAGCAATTGGCCGATTCATCGAAAGATATCTAGCAAAGTCGAAGATACAAGCGCTTTGGAAGAGCTTTCGCTGACTAACCGACGCAACTATGCCTTCGCCGGCGAGATACAGAGAATCGACGAGGAAACCACAAGCGTCGGCTAGACTATTGGTTTTGAAGCCCCGATTCAACTCGAATTGTGCCGTCTCGAGATAGCGGGCGTGGAAGAATTGAGTCGCCTCAGCAACCGGATAATTACCAGAATGGCTTATGGCCGCCCCAAACTGCGTACTAAGGTCGATCGAATGAAAACTGAGATCCATCTTTGCGGATCCGCTCGCTACAGCGTTCATCGCGTGGACTTCGGTGTTGTCGCGGAGCATGAGCTGGCTTTGGGCGAGGCTATGCACGATATTGCCGGTACTATAATTTCGATCTATGAGATGTTGCGAAAGCGCTTCGGCGCCAATTCCATCCGGAGAGAAATTTCCTAGGCCTGCACCATAATCGTCGCGTGGAGCAGCGTTCACGGTCGTCCGGCCGCCGAGGCCGAAGCTCGCAAGCACTGCTATGATACCGACGAGCAGGATGCGCAAAGAATTTGCACGACGCAGCATGGTTCGCTCCTTCATAGAGGTTCCGAAAGTTTTCCCTTTTTTGCACGTAAAGTCCTCTGTTTAAGAGTGGTTTCATATGCATTGTCTTTCTAATGCTCGTTGCTTTGACAGCCGACGCTACTTAGCGCTGAGGCTTCCTCGACGAAAGCCAAGGAACTTACACGCTGTAAGCCAGTCGCAACGGCCCTATTCGAGCACTTGAGCGCTCAAATAACCAGCATGAACGCGCCGTCGTTCGCTCGCCTGAGACGAGCGGTGCGTCGTGGAATCGCTTCAAGATCTTCGTCTCGGTCGCCGGCGCTCGACATTAAATCAATTCCATGTTGTCTTCTTGCGACTATGCCTGAGCTGACTGATCGAGCAACTGCATTTGCTTTTGAATAAGGTGTTGTTCGGCACCCTGATTAGCCACTACGAACTCGTTATACATCGTACCCTCGCGAACGTGTTCGTTTGCGACGGCCATGACGTTCGCCATCTTTGTCGCTTGATGAGACAGTTGCGCTCGAGTCGCCATGGCAGATACTTGATCGGCTTGCTCCGTCGAAGCGAGCGATGCCGAAGCGGCATCAACCGAGGCGGAACCCGCGTTCCGAGTGAAAGCCTGCACGATTGGACCGAGTAGTGCAGAGAGTAAGAATGCCATTAGTCGTACCTCGAAGACAGGCTAGTGGGAACCGAGGCGGAGCCCCGGGTCGCAACCCGGAGCTCTTACCGTGGCCATCCCATTGCCGGGGATGGTGAGTGTTGAAGGTTCACTTTGAGTTGTACGGTCGCTTCGCGGCGTCCCGGCCTAGCTGCTATCGTACCATCGTCCAGCCGATTTGCATGGCGACGCGACCGGAATAAGTGAGCGGCGAATTCGCAGTCTTGTCGTCGGCGAGTGGCAGGCTCGAAGGCTACCATCCGAGCCCGCCACCGTTGGCAAATCGATCTATGCTCTTGGTACGAAGTAGCTTGGGAAGAGGTCGACAATTGCCGTAACCGATGTCGGTGAGCGCAGAAACCTCTGAAGTTTAGCTTAGGCCTGAGCCGTCGACTGAGTATCCGTCTTGAGGATCGCTTCTTCGGCCTGATCCTTCGACGAGGAAACCTGCTGCCAAGCTGCTGCGATCTTGTTCTCGGTATCCGTCAAGGACGCGGCCATTTGGCTCTTGGTGTTTACTTGGTCGAGCTGAGCCTTCTGATCCATCTGATCGATGTTGTCCTGAATCGTCGTCTTTTCGAGATTCAGTTGGCTGTTGGTCAAAGCTCCCTGAAGGCCGGTCGGATCGCTGCTATTGCCGCCGCCGCCACCGAAGATACTGCCGAGGCCGCTTACGAGGCCTGGGATCGCTGCGAGAAAGCCCATGATTCGCTCCTATCGATTCGAAGTGCACATTGAGTCGCCGTATTCCTTATCAGCACATTTGGTGACGAATGAAAGGGGGGTCACCGAAAATATTTTGATCGGCGATCCCAAACGAACTGGCGAGCTCCGCGATCAGCTCGTTGCCATCGGGCCGAGCGATTGCTTCGAGAGCCGAGAGCGACGTCTCGAAAATCGGGCGCAACGACGGCTGGTACCACGTCTCATCATGCTCCGCTCGAGCGATAAGCACGGCGTGTCGGACGGCGATGCGCCAGGCCTCCGCATTCCGAGACTCCTCGAGCAGCACGCTGAGATCGATTATGCGATTGCGTTCCGACTTCGCATCGGCGCATTTTCGAGCAACGGCGGGCGCATTCGTCGTCAGCGACGGGAGCATCAAGTCGATCGCGTTGCGCACGATCCAATCGGCGGCACTCCAGCGCCGCGAATCGGCTCCGAGCAAGAGCCATGCCATCGTTACGTGCCCTTCGGGTCGATTTGTGCGGCCTCATCGGTGAGGAAGGCCGCTCCTGCGTACTCGGGCAACGCTGCGAGCGCCTCGGCATCGAGCCGACCCGAAACGACGACCCATGGCCTGCCTTCCGAATCGACGTAATCGTATCGCGCGTCGAACGAACGGCGCAGGGACGTCCCTGCACTCATGCGAGCGCGTACGGCCGTGGTGCCTTCCAAGGCGCATCCTCGTCGAGGGTCTCGTTCGAGATCGTCGACGGCTTCGTTATCGGACGCTCTCGTACGTCTCGGATCGACTTGAGAGCGTTCGTCCTCGCGCGCAGTCGTCGGCCCGTTCCGATCAAAGCCGGCGACGAGGATCGACGACGGTACTTCGTTTGCGTCCGTTCTCTGAGTGGTGAGACCCGGGTCGCCATTCGAATCCGGCATCGATCCTGCGGTCGCCGCTCGCTCCGTGACTGCACGGGCGAGTAAGCTCATCCGCTCAGCGATCTGCGCCTTTGGGAGCGGCAACGACTCGAGCGGTTCGGCGACGATCGGCTCTCGGCCGAGCATCGTCACGCTCGGAGCCGCGATACTGGCTCGCGCTTCCGCGAGCGGCGAAGCGGCGGGAGCACTCGCACCCGAGCGTTCTTCGAGCGCCACCGCCGCGTTGAGCAATGATCCGATCTCGCTCGGCTTCGCCGCGGTCGCGATGGCGTCGTCGCTGACGATCACCACGGACCCGGATGCTTCACCGGCGAGGTCCATGGTCAAGTCGGCGAGCGCCGACAGCGCCGCTTCGCGAAAGTCTCCGAACGAAGCGCCGTTGATCAAGAGCGCGCCCCGAATAGCATCGTCGGGTCACAATAGCATGCTCGACGGGGGTCTCGTCTAGTGGGACCGCTACTCACTTGCTCGTATCCACGCGCCGCGCACCGCCGTCGCACAACTCTCGCATCTTCGTTCGGTACGCTCGCCGCATGGATCCGTTCGATGGGCTCTTGCGAGAAGCGCTCGTGCTTTGCGCGTCGCTCGCCCTCCCGATCCTTGCGGCGGCGACGCTCGTCGGCGTCGTCGTCGCGATTGCCCAGGCGACGCAGGTTCAGGAGCAGACGCTCACGCTGCTCCCGAAGATCCTTACCGTCGGGCTAATGATCGCCGTCTTCGGCCGGCTCGCACTCGATCTGCTAGCACGGCTCTTCATGCACGCGGTCGAGCACGTTCCCGAGCTCGTCCGTGCGGCGTCCACGTGACCGAGGGTTACGCGTTCGTCTTCGCGCGCTGTCTCGGGCTGATGGTTCGCGCTCCGGGCTTCTCGCACGCGAGCGTTCCGCCGGTCGTCCGCGCTGCGCTGGCGTTCGTGCTCGCCGCCGCGCTCGGACCCGTCGCCGCGACGGCCGGCGAGCCGGTCGTCCAATCGTTCGTCATCGGCTTGCTCGGTGAGTTCGCGGTCGGTTTCGCGATCGGTTTCGCGGCGTCACTGCTCTTCGAGGGCGCCTCGGCCGGCGGCCGGATGCTCGACGACTACGTCGGCATCCAAGTATCGAATCCAATCGCGACCGCGGGCGCCGGTCAGGCATTTCAGCAGCTTTGGGGGCTCGGTTTCGTCGCCAGCTTCTTCGTGCTCGACGGCTACCAGCCCGTGCTCGTCGCGCTGAGCAAAAGCTTCGGCGCGGTGCCGCCGGGGCGCTTGCTCGAGGCGGCGAGCGTCGGCGCCTACATCCGCGCCGTGCCGGGAGCCCTGTTCACGGCCGCGGTCCTCGTTGCCGGGCCCGCGCTCACGCTCGGCTTCGTCGCGAACGTCGCGCTCGGTGCGATCTCGCGCGTCATTCCACGCTTCACGAGCTTCTCGCTGACGTTTCCGGTCGTCTTCACGGCGATTCTGCTCGCATCGCTCGTGACGATTCCCTACGCTCTGACGTTCGCGGCGAAGCCGTTCACCTTCATGGGCGCGCGGCCATAGGATGGCGGAAGAAGAGAAGCCGTTCGACCCGACGCCGTCTCGCATCCAGCGAGCGCGGCGCGAGGGGAACATCGCGAAGTCGAATGAGATCTCGACCGCGATCGTCTTCTCTGCGAGCGTCCTCGCGCTGTTCGCCGTCGCGCCACAGCTCGCCGCGATCGAATCGGCCTGGCTCTCCCGGACCGCGCGCGATCCGGTCGTGGACTTCTCGGCGCTCGGCCCGTCGCTCCTGACGCTCGCGGCGGTTCCCGTCGCCGCGGCCGTCGCAGCCATCGTCGGGAGCATCGGCCAGGCGCGCGGCTTGCTCTTCGTCGCGCCGAAGTTCAAGCTCGATCGGCTCAAGCCCAACGAGGGCTTGAAGCGGATGTTCTCGATGCAGGCCGTCGTCGGCGCGCTGCGCGCGGCCCTTGCGTTCGCAGCGGCGATTGCGGTCGCGGTGCCGACCGTCGAGCTCGTCTTCGTCCGGGGCATCGGCAGTCGTCGGCTCGCGGAGTTCGTCGCGCTCGCGACCATAGGATCGACGCGCGTTCTCGAGGGCGCGCTCGCCGTCTCGATCTGCTTCGCCGGGGTCGATTACTTCATCGTCCGTAAGCAGTGGCTCAAGAAGCTCAAGATGAGCCTGTACGAGCTCAAGAAAGAGCTGCGCGAGAACGAGGGCAGTCCGCAGATGAAGGGCCGCCGCCGGCAGGTGCACCGTGCACTGCTCGGCTCCCCCGTGAAGGCCGTGCGCGACGCGTCGTTCGTCATCACCAATCCGACGCACATCGCCGTCGCGATCCGCTACGCGCCCACCGAGGCCGGTGTGCCGCGCGTGCTCGCGATGGGCGCGGAGAACAACGCGGCGCTGATGCGCGCCGAGGCGGCGGCGCACGGCGTGCCGCTCGTCGAGGACGTTGCCTTGGCGCGCCTTCTTTGGGCGAATGCGACGATCGGTCGCGCGATTCCACGAGACACCTTTCTCGCCGTCGCGGAGATCGTGACGGCGCTGCTCGATAGAGGATCGCCATGCGTGCGAACGGCCTGACCTACGGTTTCGCGGCGCTGCTGCTCGCGCTCGCCGTCGGCGTCATCATCCCGCTGCCGCCCTTCGTGCTCGACGCGCTGCTCGCGCTCTACATCATCGGCTGCGGCATCGTGATGCTCGTGAGCGTCTCGATCGTCGATCCGCTCGAGTTCGCCGCCTTCGCGCCGGCGCTGCTGGTGGCGCTGTTCTTCCGGATCATGCTCGAGATCTCGGCGACGCGGCTCATCCTGCTGCAGGGCGACGTGCCGGGCGGCGCGGGCGATCTGATTCCCGCCTTCGGGCACTTCGTCGTGGGCGGTAACCTGATCGTCGGCATCGTTGTCTTCGCGATCTTCATCACCGTGCAGTTCATCGTCATCGCGTCGGGCTCGCAGCGCGTGGCCGAGGTCGCGGCGCGCTTCACGCTCGACGCGATGCCGGGCAAGCAGATGGCGATCGACGCGGAGTTGCACGCGGGCGTGCTCGATCAGGCGGGCGCGCAAGCCAAGCGCAAGCACGTAGAGCAGGAGGCGGATTTCTACGGCGCGATGGACGGCGCCGGAAAATTCGTGAAGAACGACGCCGTCGCCGGGCTGATCATCGTCGCGTGCAATCTCGTCGGCGGTATTGCCGTCGGGCTGTTCTATCACGGCATGGCGCCCGGCGAAGCCGTGTCGACCTACGCGATCCTCACGATCGGGAACGCGCTCGCGACGACGCTGCCGTCGTTTATGCTCTCGATCGCCATGGGCATGATGGTCACGCGCGTGAGCGCGACGGGTTCGCTCGGCTCGGATCTCGCCTCGCAGCTCCTCGCACGGCCCGACGTGCTGCGCACGGCCGCCGGGCTGTCGCTCGCACTCGCGATCTTTCCGGGGATGCCGCACGTGGCGTTCGGGACGCTCGGTGTCGGACTGCTGTTGCTCGCATCGCGCGCCTCGAGGAAGACGGCGACCGACTTGAAGGCCTCCGAAAGCGGCGCAGCGAGCAAGAAGCGCAGCGAGGCGCGGCGGCCCGAGTCCGCCCTCGGCCTCGTCGGCGTGGACGTTATGTCGATCGAGTTCGGCGCGGACTGCTGCGGCATCTTGGCGGGCGAGAATGGAGAAATGCTGCTCGATCGGATCAGCGAGGTCCGGCGGGCGATCGCGACCGAGACCGGTGTCGTCATTCCGGGCGTACGCTTGCGGGACGATCAAATGCGGCCGCCGGCGAGCTATGCGATTCGCGTCCGCGACGAAGCGGTCGCGAGCGGGACGATCCGGCCGGACGGAACTCATGGCCGTCGGTCGGCTCGACGTACTCGCGACGATCGAGGGTGAGGTCGCGCGCGAACCCGTCTACGGCTTGCCGGGGAAATGGATTCCGGTCGAGACGCGCGAGGCGGTTCAGGCCCGCGGAGCGCTCGTCTTCGACCCGATCTCCATCGTCGGGTCGCATCTCTCCGAGATCGCGCGTCAGCGGGCCTGGCAGATCTTCGGTCGACAGGAGCTCCACACGCTCGTCGAACACCTCAAGCGCAGCGTTCCCGTCGTGATGAAGGACGTCGGTACCGACGTCCTCCCGATCGGCGCTCTCCACAAAGCGATGACGACGCTCTTACGAGAGCGGGTTTGGCCGCGCGACCCGATCGCGACGATCGAGGCGATGCTCGAGGCCGCCGCCTCGAGTCGCGATCCGCGCGATCTCGCCGACGCCGCTCGCAAAGTGCTCGTGGGCCCGATGCTGCGCAGGCGCAACGTGAAAGAGCTCTCCGTGCTCATGTTCGAGCCCGGGTTCGAACGCCGGCTCACGGCGGAGTGGTCGTCGCTCGACGGCTTCGATCTCAAGCTCGCCGTGCTCGTGCGCGACGAGATCGACGCCTACGTCAAGTCGATGCCGCCGGGCCGGGCCGCGCTCGTCTGCGCGAACGGCTTCAGACGGCTCCTCAGCGACCTGCTCGCGCGCTTCGAGATCAGCGTCGACGTCTTCGCGTTCGCCGAGCTACCCGGCGAGATCGCTATCAAGCCTTTGCGCGTCGTCGACGATCCGGCCGAGAGCGCGATCGTTGCGATCGAGTCACGGACGCTCGCGACGAGCGTCTAAAAAACTTTTGCCCGACCCCCTTTCATTCCGCTTCAAATGTGCTGATAAGGAATACGAGCGGCACACTTAACGACGACGGAGGGGACGATGAGCAACAACTTCACGATGGGGTCGGCGCTTCAGGCGGCGATGCAAACCTACGATCAGGTCCAACAGACGGGCCAGAATCTCGCCCAGCAGGGTAACGATATTTATAGCAGCGTAGCGAACGGCGCGTTCGGGAATCCGAACGGCTCGAGCTCGGGGTCGGGCTTCGGCTCTGGGCTCGATAGCATCGGTCAGGGCGGCTCGCAGCAGGGCATGATGCAGATCCTCGAGATGGAGCTGCAGCTGATGATGGCGACGCTCCAGCAGATGATGCAGGCTCAACAAGCGCAACAGGGTCAGCCCTCACAGCACGTCGACCAGGCGTCGGGCAGCTCATGGGGCGATCCGCACCAGAGCTTCAACGGCAGTAACGGCTCGAACCAGATGAGCGGCAAGTCCGACAACATGGGCTCGCTCGCCGACCTTGTCGATGCGAACAAATCGATCAACGGCGGCTATCAGGTCTCGACGCAGACGTCGGCTCCGGATTCAAAAGGCATCACCTACAACGACAGCGCCTCCGTCAAGTTCGGCAACGGCAACGACTCCGTGACGATGGGTCAGGACGGCGCGGTCACGGTAAGCTCTGGCGACCGGTCGATGCAACTCCAGAAGGGTCAGTCGGGCACGCTCGACGGCGCCACGATCTCAGAAGACAAAAACGGCGTCGTCACGATCGCCGATAAGAACGACCAGGGCGGCTCGATCTCGACGTCGCTCAATTGGAACGGCAAGGGCGTCGATGCGAACTTCACCGCTTCGAACATCGATCTCGGCGGCTACGATGTCGGCCTCGCTTCGCCATCGACGAAAGACACAAAGGCTCCGATGGACGTGATCGGCTGATGGGCGGAATTCTCGGCGGCCTGCTCGGTGGGCTCACGGGCGCCGGCGGCGGCGATCCCATCAAGGCGATCGGCGGCTTAGTCAAGGAAGTCGAAGGCCTCTTGGGCGGTCAGGGTGGCGCGGAGGCCGGCGGCCACAAGCAAGATGGAATCGACTCGTCGGGCGGAGGGCTCTCGAGCCTGATGAACATCGCGCAGCTCGCTGCAATGTTCGTTTAACCGCACGTTAATTCGTTAAGAAAGCCACGGGGCATCGCGGCGATTCGCGCGATGCCCTTCTTTCTTTAAGCAACCGACGTCTCTCGATACGTAAAAATAACTTCGCAATTCGAATCTAAGTATTTGCCAAGATTGGCCGAGCGTTTTCGAGTAAGTGACTCAATAGGGCACGTTGAAAACGCTTTGCACGACGACTTCATTCGGGTGTTTTATGGCGATCGTTCGCAATTGGGATTACACCGAGCGGCCCTCACAGCAATTCTTTTCGATCGAAGCCGCCGAACGGCGCATCTCGGGAGTCGGGCACGGCGCCCTCGTCATCGCGCATGCCTCCGAGACGTTCGGACGGATCGCTCGACGGCGCGGTCGTGACGAAGCTCGGGTCGTCGAGGATCGCGCGTGGGCGGCGCTGCTCGTGGCCTCGGCGACGCTGCTCCGCGAGAACGACTTCGTCATCCACGAGCCGGAAACGGACGTGTTCGTCGTCGTCCTTTCGAGCGTGGACGATCCGAGCGATCCCGTCGAATTCGCGTACGTCGCCGAGTCGATCGAGCGACGTTTACGTGCCGCGCTCGACGTCGATGCATACGGTGGCTGGACGGTCGCTCGACCCGGCCATCTCGCCGAGGCGGTCGAGGAAGCGCTGCTGCGTGGGCGGCTCGAGGGCGATCGCCGTCGCCTCGCGACCGGTCTACACGATCTCCTCACGCCGGTTGCCGCGATCTCATCGGTACTCAGCTCGGTAGCCGATGGCGCGCTTGACGCCGATACGCAGCGCTATTTCGTCTCGGTCGCGCTGCACGAGTCGTTTCGCGTCTCGCGCATGATTCGCGGCCTCGTGTCGGTCGAGCGCGTTAGCGCTTTATCGGACGTCACCGACGTCCGTGCCTCAATCGCCTATGCGGTCGACGCGGTGGCGGCGCTCGCGGCCGCGCGACACGTGCGCATCGCGATTTGCACCGAGGAATCGTGCCGGGTCAATCTCGATTGCGACGGCCTGAGCGCGGTGCTCGTCAATCTCCTCGATAATGCGATCAAGTACGGCCACGAGCGCGGCAAGATCGAAATTCACGTTGGGGCTCGGGGGCGGTGTGTCGCATAGACATCGACGACGACGGCCCGGGAATTCCGCGCGATTGCTACCAGCAGGTCTTTGATCCGGGAATACGACTCGCGAATCAGGGGTTCGGACTCGGGCTCGCGAGCGTTCGTGCTCTCGTAGAATCGGTAGCCGGCACGGTCGCGGTCGAAAGCTCGCATCTCGGCGGCGCTCGCCTTCGCCTCGAGTTGCCGCTCGCATGCTAACGGCGCTCGCCATGGTCGTGTTCTCGACGCTCGCGGCCGTTCGTGCCCCCGATTCGGCAGCCGCCGGTTTCTTCGAAACGCTCATCCACGCGATCACGGATCCACCGGCAACGCCCGCCGCGCGAGGCGGCGACCGAGAGAACCGCCGGTCGCCGCTCGTGCGTCGTCCCAACGCACCACCCAAGAAGATAGCTGCGAAGGCATCGCCGGAGCCGCTAGCCGCGAAGTCGTCGGCGACGCTGCTCGTCGCGAGGGCGTCACCGAAGCCGCAGATTGAGAAGGCATCGCCGCAGCCGCTTATGGCAAAAGCATGGTCGGCACCGTCGATCGCAAAGGAGTCGCTGAAGCCGCCGATCGCGAAGGCATTAATGAGCCGAGACGGTAACGATGTCGCGCGAGTGGCGCGACCGAGCGAACGGCAGCGCATGGCGCGTGCGGTGACGCTCGCTCGATCGACGTGGGGTCTCCGAACGGACGGTCAGCGGCTCACCGGGGTTCAGGTGCGACGCAAAGATGCGACCGACTTCGTAGTGACTGCCGTCGGGCACGACTATCGCGGTGATATGACAATGTTCAGGATGGTCGTCCGCGAATGGTACGGCATGCAGCTCGTCCGTAGCGACGATGCGGTCGCCGCCACGCCGCCGTCGGCGTCGACTCCATCGCCGCTAGCGGCCCAGTAACCGGCGAAAGCGTTCGAGCGATCCCCTCGACGCAGTCGCAATCATTGCGTCCGATTCGTCGACGGCTTCGAGCTCGCACAGGAGTTCGACGTGCTGTGCCGTTCGCGCGATCGCGAAGCGTCGCGTACCGATGCGCACGAGCTGGAGCGTCGCCCCCTGCCCGAGCATCGTCGTCTCGAGAACCTCGAGGCTTCGCGAAGCGCCGGCGGGGGAGATCTTCGCGCGATAGATCGCAATCCAGATGACGAGCGCCACAGCGGCGACGGCGCTCAAGATCAAGAAAGGCCGAAGCGAATCGAGCTCCACGCCGTTCGCAATGAAGCGCCGGGCCGAGCGCTCCCTGCATGGCGTTCCGACGGCAGCGCTCGCAAGGGCGGCGAGTTTCGAGCGAGAAGTCGCCGGTGGTGATCGCTGAGGATATGCCGAGCGGAGCGATCACCTCGGCATTGCTCGCGTGGTTCGCACGCGGCGGACGCGACTCGTTACCGTGGCGGCGCGACCGCGCGCCGTATCGGATCGTCGTGAGCGAATTCATGCTGCAGCAGACGCAGGTCGCACGCGTCGTGCCGCTCTTCGAGGCGTTCGTCGGTCGCTGGCCGACGTTCGCGGCGCTCGCGGCG
>JAABUX010006856.1_pt1 | contig 13500 bp, 16 predicted proteins | sample 5561851 | NCBI WGS metagenome assembly JAABUX01 (sample SAMN10711883, study PRJNA513361) | rock metagenome | isolation source: Antarctica rocks | place: Antarctica: Victoria Land, Richard Nunatak red sandstone | collected 2016-01-03 | reverse complement strand
CTTTCTTGACTATGCTGTATCGCTCCACGGATTGCCGCTGTCGTTGTGGCGCCGCCGTGGAGAACCTAACCCATAGCGCATCCTTCCACTCACGCGAGAAAACCGCACCATCAAACCCTGGGATCAAGCATCCTAGGAAGCTGTCGTCGCCTTCAGGCGCTTGCTGGTCTGCGCCTCTGCAACCAGCGTCGGTCCGTCCAGCGGCGCTGTGCTGTTGCGCAAAGCCTGCAGGCGCTCGATCAGGAATCGGCTGCCGCCTTTGATGTGCGCGTCCAGCAGCCGGACCGCACGGCCTGCCTGCCGGTCCCGGCATAGCGCCAAAAGCTTCAGGTGCTCGGCATGGGACCTCGCCTCCGATCCCCGCAACGACACCATCATACGGGTGTAGCGCTCGATTTTCTGATGCAGGCGACCGACGATGTCGATGGTGGTCCGTCGCCCGGATGCCTCGTACATGGCGCTATGGACGTCCCAGTTTGCCTGGAACACCTGGTCCGCATGACAGGCAAGGGCCTCGTAACGGTCATTGGCCGTCTGGAACTTGGCAAAGTGCGCGTCCGTCATCTCGGGAATGGCGAGGGCGAGCAGCCAGGTCTCGATGCGTGCCCGCAATTCGTAGAGTTCCAGGATCTCTTCCAGCGACACCTCGGACACGACGGCACCCTTGTGGGACACCAATGTCACGAAGCCCTCGGAGTGGAGCTGGTGCAGCGCCTCGCGGACCGGGATGCGGCTCACGCCCAAGTCGGTGGCGATGCGCTCCTGCCGAAGCTGCTCGCCTGCCTTGTAGACGCCGGATAATATCCCTTGCCGCATCTCGTCGGCGACCTGGATTGCCATGGTCTTCTTCTGGATCATGCGTCGGTCATGCTCGTTGCGGCCCGGTTTGTCAGCTTCGCCGGGGCGGGTACCACGCTTACCTGCGTCCTGGGAATGTGTGGGCAGCCGTCAATAGATGTGTTCCTGGATCGGCTCGTTGGCCGCGATCCGCTCGAACGCGAAAGGCTTGAGATCCACGGACCGAGACTCCCGGTATAGGATAAGCTCGCTCGCTCCAGCGCCCGCCGCCGGGGAGTGCATCATGCCGTGCCCGCTGAAGCCGCAGGCGAGCACCAGGTTGCCGACCTGCGGGTGCCAGCCGATGATGCCGCTGTGGTCGAACACGTTGTGCTCATACAGCCCGGCCCAGGCCCGCAGCAGCTTCAGTTGCTCGAACCCCGGAATCCGGTGGGCCAAAGCCGGCCAGATGATGTCGTCGAACAGCGCGTAGTCCACATCCAGGCTGAAATCGTCCCCGGCGCTCTCCGTCGGCGGGGTGGTGCCGCAGATGTACAGGTGCCCCTCGGGCCGCAGGAAGATACCGCTCGTGTCGAAGATAAACGGGCTGTCCGGTATCTTCTCCGGGCTGTCTATCACGAACACACAACGCCGGCGTGGCTCCACCGGGACATCCAGCCCGGCCATCCGGCCGATCTCGCCGCTCCACGGTCCGGCTGCGTTGACCACCGTGCCGCTGGCCAGCCGACTGCCGTCCGCCAGCAGGACCGCGCCGATCTGGCCGGCACCCGCCATCTCCAGCCCCACCACGGTCCCGGCGACATACTCGACGCCCTGTGCGCGTGCCTTGCGCTTGAACGCCTGTAGCAGCGCCGGACCGTCAAACCAACCCTCCTTTTCGGGTCCATATGAACCGATCCCGAGGTCGTCCACGTTCAGCCAGGGATGACGCCGCCGCATTTCACCGGGGGTGAGCAGCTCGGTATTGATGCCGCAGGCTTGCTGCGTCGCGTTCTTGGCTTTGAACGATGGAATCCGCTCGGGGGTGCCGAGGATGAGGTAGCCGGGCTCCCGCAGGCCGATGTCGGCCTCGTAGCCCTCGACGCTCAGCAGCTCCCTCACCCGGCGCAGGAAGCCGATGCTGTAGTCGGACATGCGGATGTTGGGCGGCGTGCCGAACTGCTGCCGGATGGCGCTGGTCGAGAGCGACGACGACGCCGCCGTGTAGGTGGGGTCGCGTTCAACGACCGCGATGCGCCCCGTGAAGTCGGGGTTGGCGGATAAGTGGTAGGCAACCGAACTGCCGATGACGCCGCCGCCGATAATCACCACGTCATAGGAGCGCTGCATCTTGGGGTTTTCGGTCAAGGCCTGTCCTGGAACCGGCTGCGGTGGGTCGGAGCGAGGCGGCTGCTATGAAAACGGTAGAACTTTCTGGATAAAGTGTCCAATTTCGAGGCTGCGGCCGCCGCCTCAAGCGACAGGGTCGGCCATTCTTGCCCGGCATGCGCGCCACACCCGTTCCGGCGTGGCCGGCATGTCCAAGTGTACGATGCCCAGAGCATCAGCGACGGCGCTCATGATGGTCTGCGGTGCGCCGATCGCCCCGGCCTGACCCGATCCCTTCGCGCCTAGCGGGTTGCGGGAGGTGGGATGCTCGTTGAAGCAGACCTCCAGCCAGGGCAGGTCGCTCGCCCGCGGCATGGTGTAGTCCTGGAACGAGGCTGTCAGGAGCTGGCCGCCGCCGTCGTAGTGCACCGCCTCCATCAACGCCTGCCCGATCCCCTGTGCCAAGCCGCCCTGGACCTGGCTTTCCGTCAGCAACGGGTTGACCAGGATGCCGTAGTCGTCCGCCGCGACGTAGCGCAGCAGCGACACCGTCCCGGTCTCGGGATCGACCTCCACCTCGGCCACCTGGCATCCGTTCGGAAACACGAACTCCTCGTTCGGGTTGTGGGCGTCGGCGTCGAGCGTGCCGGGAACCAGGGTCCGAATCATCTCCAGCAATCCGATGCTGCCGCCTTCGGGCGTATGGAACATGCCATCGGCGAAGCTGACCTTCGCCGGTTCGGCCTGCAGCAGGCGCGCTGCTTCCAGGTGGGCCTTCGCAAGTGCTGCGTCCACCGCCATGACCAGGGCGGTGCCGCCCATCGGCAGCGAGCGGGCGCCGCCGTGGCCGCCGCCCGATGCGATGCGGTCGCTGTCCGCCTGCACCAGCCTGCACTGTTCCACCGGCAGGCCGAGCCGGGTGGCAGCCAGTTGCGCGAAGCTGGTTTCGTGACCCTGCCCGTTGGACTGCACACCCGACAGCAACTCGACCGTGCCGTCCCGCAGGAAGCGGACCGCGCCGTCCTCCCCCGGCTTGCCGCGGGACGTTTCGAGAAAGCAAGCCACGCCCACGCCCAGCAGCCGCCCGCGCCGGGCGGCATCGGCACGGCGCGTAGCAAACCTCGCGTGGTCCGCCGCCCGCAGCGCCGCGGCCAGGTTGTCCCCGAACCGCCCGGTGTCCATTGTGATGCCCAGCGCGCTCGTGTAGGGGAACTCCCGGATCAGGTTGGCCTCGCGCAGCGCCACGCGGTCCCGCCCCAACTGGTGCGCGGCGGCGTCCACCAGGCGCTCAACGATGTAGTTGGCCTCCGGCTTTCCAGCCCCCCGGTAAGCGTCCACCGGCACCGTGTTGGTGAAGGCACCTCGCACGTCCATGAACACCACCGGGATGTCGTACACCCCGCCCATCGCGGTCGCGGGCGCCACGGTTTGCGCGCTGGGTCCAAGAGCAGAAACATAGGCGCCCATGTTGGCAGTGGTTTCGACATGCAGCGCCAGGAAGCGCCCCTCTGCGTCCAGCGCCAGTCGCGCCCGCGTCAGGTTGTCGCGGCCGTGCACCCCGGACAGGAAATCCTCCGTCCGCGCGGTGATCCAGCGCACGGGCCGGCTCAGGCGTCGGGCCGCCCACAGCAGCGCGACATGCTCGGGATACAGCACGTTCTTCATGCCGAACCCGCCGCCGACATCATGACAGACGACATGGATCATCCCGGGCGGCACCCCGAAGCAATGGGCCAGGTCACGGCGGATGCTGTGCACATCCTGGCCGCTCAGCAGCAGGCGCATCCGGCCGGTCGCCGGGTCATGCTCGGCCAACGCCGTGCGCGTTTCCAGCGACGCAGCGACGACGCGGTTGTTCACCAGGTCCAGGTCGACCGTGTGGGCCGCCGTGGCGAGCGCCGCCGTCACCGCCGCCCGGTCGCCCCGCTCGTAGTGGTAGGCCAGGTTGCCCGGCGCTTCCGGCCAGACCTGCGGCGCGCCTTCCATCAGGGCCTTCCCCAGCGCCGACACCGCCGGCAAGTCGTCGTAGTCCACGATCACCTGCTCCAAGGCGTCCCGGGCCGCGGCGGCGCTGTCCGCCACCACCAGGGCCACAGGCTCACCCACGTGGCGTACCCAGCCGGAGGCCAGGGCATGGCGCGGCGGCACGACCAGCGACGCGTTCGGCGGCAGCGTCATGGCGCAGGGGATCGGGCGGATGCCGTCGGCGAGCAGGTCGGCCCCGGTGAAAACGCCCTGGACCCCCGGCATGGCAGCGGCCTCCTGGGTCTGGGTGCCAACGATGGCCGCATGGGCGTGGGGCGACCGCAGCACGAGCGCATGGAAGTGCCCGGCTGCCGGAACGTCGTCCACATACCGTCCGGTGCCGCACAGGAACCGCTTGTCCTCCATCCGCCGCAGCGAGCGTGGGTCATCGGTGTTGCGGGTCATCGGCCACGTCTCCCAGGGCGGCTCACCTCGTTACCCCGCCGCAAAGGCTTGCAGCCGGACGCCATCGGCCTCCAATGCGGCCCGCACAGCAGTGGCCACTCCGACCGCGGTCGGAGTGTCGCTGTGCACGCAGATCGAGTCGACCTGGACTGGAAGGCTGTTGCCGCTCATCGTCTCGATGGCACCGGTGCGCACCATGCGCACGCAACGCTCGGCGGCCTGCTTGGGGTCGTGCAGGACGGCGCCGGGCAACTTGCGGGAGGCCAGGATACCTGCGTCCGTGTAGGCGCGGTCAGCAAAGATTTCGGACTTCATCACCAATCCCGCGTCACGTCCCCGGCGCTCCTGCTCGCCCAGGGCGATGGCCAGGCAGACCAGGCTGGGATCGACCGCCTTCATGGCGCGGTTGATCGCGTCGGCCACCTCGGCGTCGGTTTGCGCCAGGTTGCCCAGCGCGCCATGCGTCTTCACATAGGTGATGGGGTGCCCGGCATAGGCGGACAGGGCCTTTGCGGCGCCGATCTGGTAGGCGACCAGGCGCTCAATCTCCCCAAGAGAAAACGGGATGTTGCGCCGGCCGAAGCCCCACAGGTCGGGAAAGCCAGGGTGGGCACCGACCGCGACGCCCAGCTCCGTAGCCTGGGCGAAGGTCGCCGCCATCACCTCCGAGTCTCCGTCGTGAAAGCCGCAGGCGACGTTGGCGGACGTGACAATACGCAGCAAAGCCGCATCGTCGCCCATCCGGTAGGCGCCGAAGGCCTCCCCCATGTCGGAGTTCAGGTCCACTTGGCGCGTCGGGGGAGAGGGCATGGCACATGGACTCCTTCATGACGTCGAGACCAACCGGCCAGCCGACGTGGCAGGCTGCAAGCCTTGCGCGAAGCAGGGTGGGGCCCAGTGCTTCGCAATCTCATCAGTACTGGATATTATATCCACCGTCAGTGTTTGTGAAGCCGAGGCGGCATTCGGCAAAGGGCTGGCCAGGCTTGCCAGGGCGCATGAGGATGAGCGATTGACGCCGACAATAGACCTTCCGCGGTTGCAGGCGCTCATTGACCTGGTGGCGAGCACGCCGATCACTCAGCTGGACCTTACGGAAGGCGAGCTCCGGATCAGGATCATCAAGGCCGCCGGGTCGGCATCTGCTGCGACAAGCGGCGCCATGCTGTCTCAGTCCGCCGCCGGCCAGCCGCCCGCGGCTGCACCGACCGTTGCAAAGCTGATGCGGGCGCCGATGGCCGGTACTTTCTTCACCACACCCTCGCCGTCCGATCCGCCCTTTGTCCAACTTGGCGGCCTCGTCGCAAAGGGAGCTACGGTCTGCATCATCGAGGCCATGAAGACGCTCACGCGCATTCCCGCCGACCAGGACGGCATCCTGCTCAAGGTGCTGGCGGCGCCCGGCGCATTTGTCGAGTACGACCAGCCACTGTTTGAGATCGGCTGAAGATGCGGCCGCTCGCCTGCGTCGCCATCGCGAACCGGGGCGAGATTGCGCTGCGCGTCCAGCGGGCATGCCGGCTGATGGGCATCGAGGCGGTGCAGCTTCACTCGGAGGCGGACCGCGAATCGTTGTTCGTGCGCCTCGCCAGCCGCTCGCTCTGCATCGGCCCAGCGGCGGCGGCGGCCAGCTACCTCGACCAGGCGGCCGTGCTGACGGCGACCCGGTTTGCGGGCGCGGACGCGATCCACCCGGGCTACGGCTTCTTGTCCGAAAATGCGGAGTTCGCCGCGGCGGTCGAGGCGGCCGGGCTGACCTTCATCGGGCCGACATCGCCCGCCGCATCGGCCTGCCCGTCATCGTCAAGGCTGCCGGCGGCGGTGGCGGCCGCGGGATGCGCGTCGTGCGGCAGGAGGCGGAGCTTGCCGCCGCGGTCGCTGCGACCAAGGAGGAGGCCGGCCGCAGTTTCGGCAACCCGGCCATGTACATGGAGAAGTTTCTGGAAACGCCGCGCCATGTCGAAATTCAAATCTTGGCCGACGCGCACGGCAACGCCGTCTGGGGCGGGGAGCGGGACTGCTCCATGCAGCGGCGGCACCAGAAGGTGATCGAGGAGGCGCCTGCCCCGCTCGTCGGCAGGGACCTTATCGCTGCCGTCGGCGAACGCTGCGTCGAGGCCTGCCGCCGCATCGGCTACCGCGGCGCCGGCACCTTTGAGTTCCTGTACGAGGCCGGGCAGTGCCACTTCATCGAGATGAACACGCGCATTCAGGTCGAGCATCCGGTGACGGAGATGGTCACCGGCCTGGACCTGGTCGCGGCGCAACTGCGCATCGCAGGCGGGGAGGCCCTGTGGTTCGGCCAAGCCGACCTGGAGGTGCGCGGGCACGCCATCGAGTGCCGGATCAACGCGGAGGGTCCCGTCAGTTTCCGGCCGTCGCCGGGCCGGATCACCGCCTGGCCGCGCCGGGCGGCCCCGGCATCCGCGTGGACAGCCATGCCTACGCCGGCTACGTCGTGCCGCCGCATTATGACTCGCTGATCGGGAAGGTCATCGCCCACGGCGCATCGCGTGGGGAGGCGATGGCCCGGATGCGCGCAGCATTGGGTGAGATGGTGGTCGAGGGGATCAAGACGAACCTGCCGCTGCACCGCATGTTGCTGGACGACGCGGGCTTCATCGCCGGCGGCGGCGGCATCCACTACCTGGAGCTTCGCCTGGCAGGCGGCCATGGCTGATCCGGCCGCTCCGCCACCCTATGACATCAGCGCGATGGGAGGGGGCGCGGTCCTGCTGCATTGCTCCCCGCCGCTCGATCTCCGGGTGCAGGAGACGGTCTGGCAGGTCGCCCGTGCCGCCGCCGCCTGGCCCGGCGTGCGGGAGGCCGTGCCCGGCGTCAACAACCTCCTCGTGATCTTCGATCCCATGGCCGCGGACCCGGACGCCATCGAGGGCCGGCTCGCTCAGGCCTGGGCCAGCGCCGGGCGCTGGACGGAGCCGTCGAAGCTGGTCGAGGTGCCGGTCCTCTACGGCGGCCAATACGGTCCCGACCTGCCGGAGCTGTCGGCGCTGACGGGCCTCTCGGCTGCGGAGATCATCGGGATACATGCGGCGGGGACCTACGTCGTGATGGCCGTCGGCGCCCTGCCCGGTTTCGGCTACCTTGCAGGGCTGGACCCGCGCCTCGCGATGCCGCGGCGGGCGACGCCGCGCCTGCAGTTGGAGGCCGGGTCGGTGGCCATCGGCGGCGCGCAGACGGCGGTGCTGACGACGACCTCGCCCTCCGGCTGGAACGTAATCGGCCATACCGACACCATTCTGTTCGACGTGCGGTGGGACCGGCCGTCGCTGCTGGCGCCCGGCGACCGGGTCCGCTTCGTGGTGCAGGAGGCGCTGGCGTGATCGAGGTCCTCTCTGCGGGGGCAGCGGCCTCGGTCCAGGACCTGGGCCGAACAGGCCATCTGGCAATAGGCGTGGGCGGGGCGGGGGCCATGGACCGGCTCGCGTTGCAGGCGGCCAACCTCCTGGTCGGCAACGCGCCTGGGGCAGCTGCCATCGAGAACGCGGCCGGCACGCTCCGCGTCCGGTTCATCGAGCCATGCGTGTTCGCGGTTGCCGGCGCCCCAGCCCGGGTGGCGCTGGACGGGGTGGCCCTCCCCTCGTTCTGGTCCATGGCCGCCGCTGCCGGGCAGGTTCTGGAGGTCGCGCCCTCGCCAAGCGGTGTATGGACCTACCTGGCCCTTGCCGGCGGCATTGCCGCCGTCCCGGTGCTTGGGTCCCGCAGCACGGACCTGAAGGCAGGCTTCGGCGGGCATGAGGGACGACCACTCGCCCCGGGCGACCGGCTGGCAACCTGCGCATCGACGGCCTTGGCGCGCCGTGCAGGCGGGTTTGGCGTCACCCTCCCTGCAACGGGTGGGGCGGACGGGGCAGCCACGGCGGTCCGCGCCATGCCGGCGCGCGAGCATGCCGCATTCTCTGCCGATACCCAGGCCAGGTTTTGGGACGCCGAGTGGGTCGTGCAGGCGGACAGCAACCGGATCGGCTACCGCTTGGCTGGTTCCATCCTGGAACCGGTCGAGCCGCTCAGCCTGCTGTCCTATGGGTTGGTGCCGGGCGTTGTGCAGGTGCCGCCGTCGGGGCAGCCCGTCGTCCAGCTCAGCGAGGCGAATACCTGCGGGGGCTATCCGAAGATGGCAGTCGTCGTAGGCGCAGATTTGCGGATGCTGGCGCAGACGCGGCCGGGCAGAGCTGTGCGTTTCGTGCGCTGCACGCAGGACAAGGCGGTCCATGCCCTCCGGGAAGAGCAGGCTTACCTGGCCAGCGTCGCAAGCTGCGCGCGCGCTGTGCTGCCGGGAGCTTCATGCTGAGCGACGGCGATCTCCGCGGCCTCGCGGCGGCCATGTCCCGGTCCGGCATCGCCCGGATCGAGATCGAGGGGCCGGAAGGGCGGCTCTCCCTGCAGGTGTCGCCGGATGCCGCGCCGGTAACGGCGGTGGCTGTACCTTCTCCAGCAGCGCGCGGCACAGTGACCGCACCATCCATGGGCGTTTTCCGCCGCGCCCATCCGGACGGCCTGTTCACGCCATGCGGCGAGGGCGCCAGCGTCGAGGCCGGGCAGATCCTTGCCTTTCTCCAGGTGGACCGGCTTCTGCTGCCGGTCCAAGCCGCCGGCTCCGGCCGGATTGTTGCGGTCCTGGCGGCCGAGGGCAGCCTTGTCGGCTATGGCGATCCCCTGTTTGCAACCGCCCCTTGCGGCTGAGCCTGGGGGCCGAGGGCGCAGTTGGACTTCCGTCAGCTCGGAACCTTCCATGCGGTGGCGGAACTCGGCAGCCTGAGCAAGGCGTCCGACCTGCTGCGCATCGCGCAGCCCGCCCTCAGCCGGCAGATCAAGCTGCTTGAGCATGACCTGAAGACCGAGCTGTTCGTGCGCAACGGCCGCGGCATGGTGCTGACAGGCGCGGGCCGGCTGCCGCTGGAGCGCAGCGCCGGCCTGGTGCGGCAGATCGAGCAGGTGCGGGACGATGTGCAGTCCCTAGGCGGCATGCCGTCCGGACGTGTCGTGCTCGGCGTTGTCCCGACTGTCAGCGCCGTCCTGTCCGCCCGCATCGCCCGGCGTGCCGTCGCGGAACTGCCCGATGTCGCGCTGCGCATCGTCGAAAACTATGGCGGCCACCTGGTGGACTGGCTGCATCGCGGCGCGACCGACCTGGCGATCATCTATGGTCCAGCCGTGGATTGGCATCTGGCCGTAGAGAGCCTGGGTCGGGATGACCTCGTGGCCGTAGGACCGCGTGGGTCGGGGCTGGGCGCCCGCGCGCCCGTGGACCTCGCCTGGCTGGTCGGCCAAAGGCTGGCGCTGCCCAGCCACTCGCATGGGCTGCGCATCATCGTGGAACGGGCTGCCGCACGCCGGGGTGTCCCGGTGAACGTGGTGATCGAGGCCGATTCCTACCGCGTCCTGACAAGCATGGTGGAGGAAGGAGTCGGTCACACCATCCTGCCCCGTCCGCGATCTACACCGAAGTGCAGGGCGGCCGGTTGGAGGTTGCCGCCTTTGCCGCGCCGGGCATCACCCGAGAGCTTGTTCTGGCCTCGCCGATGGACAAGGCGCCTTCCATTGCCGCCACAGCCATCGCCGGCCTGATCCGGGCGGAGGTACGCGCCCTGGTGCAGGAGCGCCGCTGGTTGTTCCGGGTGTAGGGGGCTGGGCGGTCTGACTAGGTCACCGGGAAGCCGACGTGCCGGCGGAACCTGCTCTTCAGGAACACGCCGTCGCGCGGCGGCAGCGCCCGCTCCACATGCCCCGCCCCGATCCGCACCACCGCCAGGCGGGGGCCGCCCGACACCTTGCCGAGCTGCGGCTGGTAGTCCTGCAACCCGGCCTCATCCACGATTTCCTGCACGTCGGGAATGCCGCACCCGGTGGCGACCTGGTTCAGCCGCACGCCCAGGCCGGAGTGGCTGACCTGCATCCCGGTTTCGCCATAGTACCGTTGTCCAGCACGACGATCGAAAGGTTGCCCGGCTTGGCCACCGCAATTGTCATCAGCGCGCCGACGCCCATCAACTGCTCGCCATCTCCGGTGATCACGACGACCGGCCGCGACGGCTGCGCCAGCGCAAACCCCAGCCCGGCGATTGCCACCCCGCCCATGGCCCCCAAAGGTAGAAATTGCCGTCATGGTCGCCCGCGTCGAACACGTCATAGGTTGGCGACCCTAATTCTGCGAGGACCAGCAGGTCCGTGCGGCCTGCCAGCAGCGTCTTGACGGCAGCCCGGCGGTCCAAGGTTCCAAACGAGGACGGCATCACTTGCTCCCCAGCCACTGCTTGCGGCCCAGCATCCTCTGCGACAGCAGCACGGCCACCTGCTGATCGCCGTCATAGGCGAGCGCCGCCGCGGCGGACACGACCTCGCCCGCTTCTTCCGGCCTGTCGAGGCGTAGGACGGTCACGCCCATCGCGCGCAGCACCGTCGGCGTCGCCTGGCCCATCGGGACCTGCCATGGGTTGAACTCCGCCCATTCGCCGCGCATGGTCACCAGGGCGAGCCACGGAAAACGGCAAGTGTTCATCAGCGACAGCATGTTGATGCAGTTGCCGACACCGCTCGACTGCATGAGCAGCACCGCACGCGCGCCGCCGAGCCACGCCCCGGCGGCAAGGGCGATCCCCTCCTCCTCGGTCGTGAGGACGACGGCGCGCAGGCTGTCGTCAGCGTGCATAAGTTGGATCAGGCGGGAGTGCCCGGCATCCGGCACATAGGCCGCTTGCGTCACGCCGGCCTGCTGAAGGGTATTGAAGATGTCGAGCGGCCAGTCAGGCGCAACGGCACCCCCGGCAACTTGTGGGGCAGTATTCATCTGGTCTCTCCGGCACGGCTTCCAAACCTGGGATGCCTGCATGGTTCCAGATTGCCAGCATTGCCCGTGCCGAACACTTCGAGATCGGGCATATCGGATTTTGCCATTTGGGATAACCCCATGCCGTCGAACCTTTGCCGCAAGGGCTTCCGGCATCCGTCGGGCTGTCCTGTTCGTCGCCCGCCCGCGCGAATTCATGCAGGCCTACAACAATAATTTGGCGGAATGGCGGGACCGGGTCGGCCTGTTCACCCCGGAAACGCCGTTGGCGAACGGCGCCGGGCTGGACCGCTTCGGCGCCAAGCCGGACTTGGCGGCTGCGCGCCGCGCGATCCAAGCCGCGGGCTACAAGGGCGAGCGCCTGGTCATGATGCAGCCGACCGACCATCCCGTGAACAAGGCAATGTCCCAAGTCGGGGCCGGGCTGTTCAAGCAGCTCGGCCTGAGCGTGGATACTCAGGCCATGGACGCCGGCACGATGTTCCAGCGTCGGGCCAAAAGGGAGGGCGTGGACAAGGGAGGATGGAGCTGCTTCTCGTCCATAGTATGCGGCGCGGACACGCTCAACCCCGCGGTGTCCTACCCGACCCGCGGAACCGGTGGTGGCGCCGGGTATGGCTGGCCCACCATCCCCGAGCTTGAGGCGGCGCGGGCAGTCTAGTTCGGCGCCCCCGACCTGGCTGCGGAGCGGGCGTTGTGCGGGCAGATGTAGATGGCAGTGCTGGACCATGCGCCGCATATGCACCTGGGCCAGATCCTGCAGGCGACCTGCTTCCGGGCCCGGCATCCTGGATGGGTTTGCCAAGTTCTGGAATGTCACCAAGGCGTAGAAACGCTGCTCTTGCCTGAACGACGCGCCCGGGCCGTCACTGGGTCAGCGTTCCCGTGACCCCCCAGGTGTCGGGCACCAGGTAGCCTTCCGGGTACGGGTCTTCCGGGTCGAGGAAATAGGTGTGGTGCCCCGTGATCCAGGCGCGACCTTCGATAGCCGGCACGATGGCCGGGCGGCCCGCCATCTCGGCTGCGGCGATGATCCGGCCCCGAAAGCGGCTGCCGATGAGCGACTCGTGCAGCATCGCGTCCCCGACCCGCATCTGCCCGCGGGCGTGGAGGACCGCCATGCGCGCGCTCGTGCCGGTCCCGGTCGGGCTGCGGTCGGACCGGCCAGGGGCCACGATGCAGGTGTTGCGCGTGACCTTGCCCACGCCGGCGAAGGGCCGGTTGAGCTGCACGATCGAGACGCCGCTGATGCCGGGGTTTCCGGGATGCGTGACGCTGAGCTGCTCCCGCGCCGCTAGGCGGACCCGCTCGCCCAGCACGGCCAGTTCGCGCGCTTCGTCCAGCGTGACCCGGAACCCGAGCCGGGTGGCGTCGACGATGGCGTAGAACATGCCGCCATAGGCGATATCGGCGCTGACGGTGCCGAACCCCGGCACCTCGAGCGGCGCGTCGAGCCTGTCGACGAAGGCGGGCACATTCTCGATCTCGACACCCAGGCAGCGCCCGCCGTCGCACCGGGCGCGGGCGCGCACGGCGCCGGCCGGAGTATCCACCACGACCACCGTCTCGGGCTCCCGCATCTCCACCATACCGGTTTCCAGCAGGACCGTGACGGTGCAGATCAGGTTGGAGCCCGACATCGCGACGTACTCAGTCGGCTCCATGATGATGACGCCGGCGTCGCAGCCGGGCTCGACCGGCGGAACCAGCAGGTTGACGTGCCGGCACACGCTGCCGCGCGGCTCGCACAGCAGCAGGCGGCGAACGTGGTCGTGCTCACGCTCCATCGTCCGCATCTTCTCGAACATGGTGGCGCCTGCCGGCGGCAGCACGCCGCCGATGATGACGTCGCCAACCTCGCCCTCGGCATGGCAGCCGATGACCGAAATGACCCGCTTGGAACGCACTGTCCGGTTTCCTTTCTGCTCGCGCATCGTACGCCTTACAGCGCTATGAGCCGGCTTGAACAGCCAGCAGCCTGGCCAGGCTCGGGCAACACTCCATACTACGCTTCACCACAGCTTCGTTTGGCACCGTCAACTTGGCTGCTGACCGGTTTGCGGGGTGCGGCTGAGCCGGGGTAAGCGGGCGAGATGACGACAACTGCCTGCCCGAGCTACGCGGGCTACCGCTTCCCGGCTGAGATCATCAGCCAC
>JAABUX010006853.1_pt1 | contig 13501 bp, 13 predicted proteins | sample 5561851 | NCBI WGS metagenome assembly JAABUX01 (sample SAMN10711883, study PRJNA513361) | rock metagenome | isolation source: Antarctica rocks | place: Antarctica: Victoria Land, Richard Nunatak red sandstone | collected 2016-01-03 | reverse complement strand
GGGGACTGGGCATGGACTAAAGTTTTCTTACTTGCTCTGTTAATATGATGCCGGTTACTCCAAGTTTACCCCAGTTATCACCCCTTTCGTGGCTGCTGGCTTACTTCTGCCGGGCTGCACTAGTAGCCCCGATCATGCAACTAATCTATTGCCTCAGGCCAACGTCCGAGCTGCCATCACTAATAAACCGATCCAATCCGCCTATGGTAAATTGCCCTTGAGTTTTGAGGCCAATCTTGGTCAGACTGATGCCAGAGTCAAGTTTGTGTCCAAGGGCAGTGGCTACAGCCTCTTCCTAACACCCACCGAAGCTGTGATCGCATTGAGTCAACATCAGGAGAAGTCGTCAAGTGTTGGCCATCAGCCCTACCTGAAACCACAACCAAGTGCAAATACCAGTCCTGCCGTGCTACGCATGCAACTGTTAGGCAGCAATATTAACCCAGAAGTGACCGGGTTAGAGCCACTACAAGGCAAGGTTAACTACTTTTTGGGCAACGACCCCAAGCAGTGGCACACCAACATTCCTACTTATGCTAAGGTGCAATACGGGTATCAACTTAAGGCGGGAAAAGCCCACCAGATCAGGGTTAGGAGGAATGTGATTTAGAAGACTTACGAGGTAGGGGGAGATCACCTAAATCGTCAACAACCCACTCAAATAAATCAGGAAATGTTTGACCAAATAGACGTTGAGCGGGGGTGGTACCATCGGCGCGTCTGGTGTCAAAATTATGGATAATGGTGAGAACCTGTAAAGTTTGAGGAGAAAAACCACGACCAGTATGATGAAGGCGAGATCAACAACCATTTCGACCTTCAATCGCTGAGGATGTACGTTGGTATTTGGAACAGATCCATTGCGCCCAAACCAACCAGTGTTGAAGCTTAGCTTCATGCATCTGTTGAGTGATAGGATGTTCATTGAACAACTCCTGAGATTGAGACTCAGCCTGGAGGTAGCGTTGCTTCAGTTCTGGATGACGGGTTTTATCCGCCTGCTGTTGCCAATAGAACCAAGGCAAGAGGTAGCACAGAACCCAGTCTTGAATCTCTATGACATCTGTTTGGCTTGCCAAAGCTTGAGTCACCCATTGCCACCAGGCATGAATACCTTGAGCCAAAAAAGGGATTTGGGTGCGAAAAGTATCAATTGCTTTTGTAGCCTTATCTGTACCGTAGGTAAGCGCGAGAGTGGATAATTCTGTCTCATGAGTGTTGAGACAACTAGACAAGGTGCTTTTCAACTGCCATTGGTGAGTATCAATATCAAAGGGATGTACGGCTAAAGTAATAGTATGTAGTGCTTTATTGTACTTTTGTTGTGCTTGCTCTTTAACTTGCAGTTCAAGGTTGATGAGAGCGATGGATTCTTGGAGAATTTGTTGTTTATCTTTGTCTTCAAAGGTAGTTTTGAGCATTTGCTCCTGCAAAGTTGCCAATTTCTTGTGGAGTCGGACTGTTTGCTGACCTATAGCGCTACCAATAGGTCTTGCTATGCCACGCAGAGCATGAAACAAATCTGGCACACTCACACAATTCAATCCTGACAATGCTAGTTTAATTAATCCAGGAGCACTATCACTGACCATAAAATGGCATTGCCATCTGTTTGGCGTCCACCAGTGCTGAATCTGTTGATACCATGTTTGATAGCTGCGGTTTTCACATTTTACTTCCGTAAAAATGAATCCTGTCGCTAACTCCATCATCACCAATACTGGTAAATCAAAGAATGTCTCATCTCCACCTACGCAGATCCCTGTTTGCGCCTGCGGTTGACATTTTTCTGAAAGTGCTTCACTGTAGTTAATAATGCCTTGCTTGAGCTGATTTTTTAAGCTTCTGATTGCACTGGGTGAAATACCTACATGTTCCCCTAGCCGGAGCCCTGACAAAAATTCTGATAGCTTTTCACAACCTATCCCTTCTTTCACCCCAAAATAATACACCACTCCGATCACCATTAATTTTAACCAGTCACTTCCGGTTTTGGTTTCCCAAAACTCTGACTCTGAGTACTGATTTCTGGCAGCAATTGCCTGTAAATGCCTGTGAACACTACTTTTGGACAATCCTGTTGCCCTAGCTATTGACTCTATTGTTGCCGCACTTTTATTTTTCAGGCGTGAAGCAACTTTTTGGCATCTTTCTCGTATAGTAAGATTCATCGTTCCCTAATTGTTTAAGCAAGGGTTACGATAACTTATCCCTGTAGTTTTTTACAGGGTTTTCTTGTTAACCAATAGTGCTTATTTATACTTCGTTTTTTTCTGTGTTTTTTCCCGCCTTAAGTTGATACCCGTGCAATACCATCAAGTTTATCCTGGAGTGGACTTGGTTTACTACGGTAACCCACAGCAGTTAGAATATGATTTCGTGGTTACTCCTGGAACAGACCCCAGCACAATTAAGCTGGCTTTACTCGGTGCTGACCAACTGGAAATTAACTCCCTTGGCGATCTAGTCTTGCACACTGCTGGTGAGCAGCTCCAACTACACAAGCCGTTGGTTTATCAAGAAATAGACGGTGTCAAGCAGGCAATCAGTGGAGATTACATTCTCAAAGACCAGCACCTTGTCAGCTTTCGAGTGGGGGAGTACGATACCAAAAAGCCGCTTATTATTGATCCAGTACTAGCTTACTCCACTTACCTTGGCGGTAGCGGACGTGATAATGGTAACAGCATCGCTGTAGATGCTGAAGGCAACGCCTATATAATCGGGTATACAAACAGCTTTATCATCCCAAACGACTTCCCGACTAAGAATCCCTTGCAACCACCATCCTTCGTCGGTGCAAATAATGTTTTTGTCACCAAGTTAAATCCTGAAGGCACCGCCCTCGTCTACTCCACCTACCTCGGCGGCGGCTCTGATGAAGGCTATGGCATCGCTGTAGACGACAAAGGCAGCGCTTATGTTACGGGACGAACCTTGTCAGCCAACTTCCCAACTAAGAATCCCTTGCAACCAAATCTCAGTAACAGCTTTGACGCTTTTGTCGCCAAGTTAAATCCTGAAGGCTCTGCCCTCGTCTACTCCACTTATCTTGGTGGTAGTGGAATGGAATATTCCTCTGGTATTGCTGTGGACTACAAAGGCAACGCTTATGTTACAGGCTTTACCTCATCAACTGATTTCCCAACTGAGAATCCCTTACAGCCAACATTCGCCGGCCAACTTAATAATTCTGAAAACAATGCTTTTATAGCCAAGTTAAATCCTGAAGGTTCTGCCCTTGTCTACTCCACTTATCTCAGCGGAGCCAACAATACTTTCGGCGGTGGTTCATTTGGCTTTGGCATCGCTGTGGACTACAAAGGCCAGGCTTATGTTACGGGAACTACCTCATCAACTGATTTCCCAACTAAGAATCCCTTACAGCCAAATTTCGGCGGCCGCAGCTCTGACGCTTTTGTAGCCAAGTTAAATTCTGAAGGCACGGCCTTAGTTTACTCTACTTATCTTGGCGGTAGCAAACTTGATGAAGGTAGAAGCATTGCCATAGATGCTAAAGGCAATGCCTATGTGACAGGAACTACCGTGTCAACTGACTTCCCGACCGAGAAGCCCTTGCAGGTAGCCTCAAGTGGCATAGGCTACAATCAACAAGATGCTTTTGTAGCCAAGTTAAATCCTAAAGGTACCGCCCTTGTCTACTCCACTTATCTTGGTGGTAGCAAAACCGATTATGGTCAGGGCATAGCCGTAAAAGCCAAAGGCAGCGCCTATGTGATGGGAACTACCTTTTCAACCGACTTCCCGACTAAGAATCCGTTACAGGATAGTTTAGGCAGTAACGGTGGCACTTTTGTAGTAGAGTTAAATACTCAAGGCACTGAATTCGTCTACTCTACCTATATTCGCGGCAGTGGCAATGGTGGTGGCATAGCTGTAGACACCGTAGGCAGCGCCTATGTGACGGGAACTACCTTTTCAACCGACTTACAGCTCAAGAATCCCTTCCAGGATACTTTAGACACCGTCTACCATCAGGACGCTTTTGTAACCAAGCTGGCGGAGTATAACAAGCGATCGAGAAAGAGTGGGTCATAAGTCAATACCGTTCAGTTAAGAATTAAGGCTCTTCTGGGTATAGGCTGATAAGCCAATCTTATTAACGGCGTGATTAGGGTTCACAGCCCTTATACTTCAACAAGAAAGGCTCTTATGCTGAAGGCAGAAGGCTTTTATGATTTATCCTTCTGTCAAGGCACGATCATTATGGCGACCGGGAGGGATCTGGGGTCCCTTGTACCCCGGTGCAATCTTTGAAGAACCGGAACTTATTTGATGGGGGTCCCAATCCCCCATCAAATTCTTCCCTTCAGTATAAGAGTCTTCTGCCCTCTGCCTTTATTGTTCAAGCGATCGCCCCTTCACCCCTTCAACGGCATGTGGGCTGTGATTGAGCATGTAGGCAGTTTCTCGTACACAGTGCGGATTAGCATTGCCAGGGATACGCAACAGTGTAAGCAGGAAGAGTTAACTTTGATTGACGACGAATATACGGCGGATATCAAGGCGGTGGCCCAACGCATAGCGGCGTTGATTCAGTTCGAGCTAGAACCCTTTGATTACTCGATTCTTGAGTTGTTGCAGCTAGAGACATGCTTTACTCCACGGCAGTTGCTCTACTTGGAAAGAATGGAGGCGGATTATGGAAAAACCAACTGATGACAATTGAGCAAATTGTCTCCTCTGGATCACTTCGGCGTCTTTAGGGAAGTCAACGGATTTCCACGCCAGTTGGGCATTGTCCAGCGATTGAACCAGAAGATCCCATAGAAGTGTAATAGATTGTTGTGAATCATGATGTCAAACAGCTTTTACCCTGCACAGGGTAAACGAAGGCAGAAGGCAGAAGGCAGAAGGCAGAAGGCAGAAGGCTCTTATGCTGAGGGCTTTTATGAAAATGCTTTTTAGGGCTGTAATTCGCCTAACCTCGGTAATCCATCTGCTCTAGATCAGCAATCAAGCCCGGTCCGGTAGGATTCCAGCCCAGGGTTTTTCTCGTGATAGCGCTTGAGCCTACAAGGTCATGGCCAGCGAACATACCGAACCATCCAAAATGAGCCTCCGCTTCTTCTGGCGGTATTGATTTCACAGGCACCTTCAGACCGCGACCGAGAACTTCGGCAATATCACGCATGCGCACACCTTCTTCGGCTACCGCATGGTACTTGGCACCGTTTTCGTTCTTTTCTAACACGAGCCTGTAAAGGCGGGCGACATCCAAAACATGTGCCGCCGCCCAGCGATTCTGACCTGACCCAACATAGGCGGAAACACCTTTAAAGCGCGCTATGGCGATGGCAGAACTAACAAGTCCTTGCTTCACAGTGTTGTGAACTTGAGGCAGGCGTATAACTGAAACACGAACACCCTTGGGTATCAGCGCCAGCGCCGTCTGTTCTGAAACACGCGGGAATGGAAAATTCGGCGGGATGACACTATCTTCGGTCGCAAGCTGGCCCGGTGCAGCTAATCCCGCCAGCCCTGACGTGGCAATAAATGGGCGCTCAAAACCGGCGAGTTCAGAACCGATCACTTCGATGGCCTGCCTGTCGAGCTCGCAATACTCCACGTATTTCGAGAAATCGTGAATGAAGGCCAAATGAATGACGGCATCAGCAGCCGCCGCACCACGGCGCAGGCTTTCAAGATCTTCCAGCGAGCTGCGATGAACATCGGCGCCGATGGCCGCTAAGGATTTTGCCCCTTCGTCCGAACGGGCCATGCCGAGGACTTTGTGCCCGGCTGTAATCAGTTCCTTGACGACGGGAGTACCAATAAATCCGGTAGCACCAGTGACAAAAACACGCATGGGTAAGTCTCCTTATGTGTGGTTGATAAAGTTCACTCTGGCTTCATCTGAATCCTGGATAGCTGAACGGGTAGTGTTGCAGATCTGTGGTTTGGCATCTGAAACTGCTGAGTTCAGGCCAGCATCAATCTCATCAACAACAGATTTAGAACACCACCGACGGCAGAACCTACAAAGCCCGTGGCATCCGTGACAAAGATGAGCATATTCTGTCTCCTTTTTGGCCCATTCCGGCTGCGAATACGCAACCGACATCAACGAGCCACGTGAATTTGCTAAAACGGAGTTGAGCTCCACATTTAAGATATTAACGGAGACAATCTCCGTTTGCAAGGTTTGCATGGCTATGAAACGTTCAGAATCTTCAGACCGAAGGCCACGGCGTGACGCGCAGCGGAATCGCGAGCGCATTCTCGAAGTGGCAAAGCAGGCGTTTTCTCAGTCCGGTGCCAACGCCAGCTTAGATGAAATTGCCAAGGAGTCCGGTGTCGGCCCAGGAACCTTGTACCGTCACTTCCCGAACCGCGAGGATCTCCTTGTGGCGGTTTATCGGAGTGAGGTTGAAAAGCTGGCAGCGGCAGAACGGCAGTTTGCTGAGACACTGCCTCCACTCGAAGCGCTGCGCGCCTGGATGCTGTTGTTTGTTGACTACATTGCCGCCAAACAGATCATCGCCCCTGCATTGAATGCCCTGGTGGGAGATCCGAAGAAGGTTTTCGAAGGTTCATACGCCCAGGTCTGGGAGGCGATCCAGGTACTGGTGAAACGGGCGATCAAAAGTGGCGACATCCGTGAAGACCTAGATCCGATCGATCTACTCCGGGCTCTGATCGGCGTTGCCAATGTGGCATCCACTCCTGACTGGCAGCAAAGCGCCCGGCGACTGGTGGATATTCTCATCCTCGGTTCGCGGCCAGTAAAGTGAGCGGCTGAATGAGATGCTCGCACTGCTGTCGCGTTTCCCGTTTTGGCCATGTTCTAGATCGGTTGTTTTACTCTTAAACAGGTAAGCCAAACTCATAACAGTAGACCTCTTGCAAAAGTCTCTTCGCGATCTAATTAAAGGCTAACCAAATTTCCTTGGGGGAGAGCTGTGTCTCCTGATAACTACAAGTTTTCAGAGCCAGATGCTGATTTTGGCTAGCCTTTAGTTATAGCCCTAAAATACTTTTGCAAGAGGAAAGAGTGTACATTGGGGCAATGCGTAACCACCCAGAGGAGGTAGCAGCGTTACTTGGACTACCACCTTGTGTCTTTGCTGTGTTCGGCATGTGTGTTGGCTATCCCGATCTGGCTAATGCTGCTGCTGTCAAGCCACATTTGCTGCAACCAGCTGTGCTGCATCGCGAAACCTATAACCTGTCAGCTCAGGATGAGGCGATCACCAACTACAACGAGGTGATGAAAACCTTCTATGCCTAACAACAGATAAATGTCTCTGGAGATTGGTCAGCGAAGAGGCAGAGGGGCAGAGGGGCAGAGGGGCAGAGGGGCAGAGGGGAAACCCCATAGATAAATCCTCTCTTCTTGAAAGACGGACCAAAATTGTTTCTTCGCACTACGTGTCTCGAAACAAATATTTTATCTTCTCCATAAATAAATAAAGGTGCTTGTAAGAAAGTGGCAGAGGGTATTTCTTTTTTCCCCTCTGCCCCCCTGCCCCTCTGCCTCTTCGGTCAGAGCATTCTGCCAAAAGGGTTACGAGTTCTGAGTCTTTGTCTGGGAGCGAGCACCTGCCAGAGGCACTGCTTCACCTCGGCTTCGAGTTGAGGTAAATCTGAGCGGCGATCAGCTTGGTAGCTTACTGGGCGGTGAAGCCGCCGTCCAATGCCAGTATCTGTCCAGTGACAAACGCAGCCTCATCCGAGCAGAACCAAACTACAGCGTTAGCAATTTCTTCTGACTTGCCTATCCGTCCAAGGGGATGCATTGCTATCATCTGCTCCCTTGCTTGCAGGTTGTCTTTAAGATAACGATCAAGCATATCAGTTTCAACTCCACCAGGACTGACGGCGTTGACGCGAATGCCTTCCTTAGCGTACTCAAGTGCGACAGATTTGGTTAATCCTACCACCGCGTGTTTGCTGGCAACGTAGATTGGGATACCAGCCACGCCAACTAAACCACCAACTGAAGACGTATTGACGATTGCACCCCCACCATTTTTGAGCATCTGCGGAATCTCATACTTCATCGATAGCCACACGCCTTTGATATTGATGTCGATGATTTGGTCAAATGTTTCCTCAGTCTGCTCAAGAAGTGGACTTGATGCTTGTTCAATTCCCGCATTGTTAAAAGCGTAATCTAGGCGACCATAGCGATGAATGGTTTGTTCAACCATCGCCTCAACATCTGCTGCTTGAGTAACATCAGTCTTGACGAAGAAACCGTCACTCCCAACCTCTTTGACTAATCTGACTGTTTCCTCCCCTTCTTCAGCGCGGCGGCTAGCAACCACAACTGAGGCTCCCTTACGGGCAAATGCGATCGCGCTCGCTTTACCAATGCCTGAACTGCCACCCGTCACAAGTGCCACTTTTCCAGTAAACAAGGCCATGATGAATTTCCCTAAGTTTGCTACTCAAACTAACTTCTTCAACCTCTTGACGAAGCTTGACTTCAATTCACGTTAGCTGAAGTTCTTTGAGGGTTGGGTAATCAATATATCCCTTCTCGTCCCCACCATAGAATGTCGTCGAATCCGGCTGATTCAAGGGGGCATTTAACTTGAAGCGTTCGGGTAAGTCGGGATTTGCTAGAAACAGCGTACCAAATGAAACTAGGTTGGCGTCGCCACTAGCAATGACTGCATCTCCCTTGTCGCGATCGTAGCCCCAATTCGTGATCAGATTGCCTTGAAAAATTGGGCGAAAATAGCTGGTGGGAATTGACGTGCCGCCATGACGGATGTCGGCTTCACTTGGTTCTAATAAGTGGAGGTACGCTAGACCAAAGCGATTGAGTGCCTCTACCAGGTAGCCAAAGGTGGCTTTGGGTTTTGAGTCGTGCATACTGTTGAACGTGCCACTAGGCGAGAGGCGAATCCCAACCCGATCTGCTCCCCACACGCCAACCACAGCTTCCGTCACCTCTAGATGTAAGCGGGCACGATTCTCAATAGAGCCGCCATAGTTATCTGTCCGCTGGTTCGTCCCATCCCGCAGAAATTGGTCGAGTAGATAACCGTTGGCACCATGGATTTCAACCCCATCGAACCCAGCTGAGAGCGCATTCTCAGCACCTTGGCGGAACTGTTCAACAATTCCTGGAATTTCTGCCGTTTCTAGTGCCCGAGGAGTCACAAACGGTTTTGGTCCCTCGTAAGTTTGGGCTTCACCCTCTGCTCTGATCGCGCTCGGTGCTACTGGTAGCGCTCCGCCTGGTTGCAAAGAAGGATGCGAAATGCGCCCGACGTGCCAAAGTTGTAAGAAGATTCGCCCACCACGAGCGTGGACTGCGTTACTTACGAGCCGCCATCCTGTCACTTGTTCTGGTGAGTGGATGCCTGGAGTAGCCGGATATCCCATGCCTTGAGGTGAAACCTGGCTGGCCTCGGTGATGAGTAGTCCGGCTGTTGCCCGCTGAGCATAGTAGGTAGCATTCATTTCAGTTGGGACATTGCCAGCCCCCGCGCGATTACGGGTTAGTGGTGCCAGTACAATTCTGTTGGGGAGCGTGTAAGGACCAAGCTGAATCGGTGTGAAGAGGTCCATATGCTTTATATGCTTTTATTTCTTTAACTATTTCTCTAGTTCGAGAATGTTGAATAATTAAACTATAGTTTACTTTATGTCATAATTGCAAGTTATGAGACTTCTGCATCATCCTGATAGAAAAAATATTTCCTTGCCATGTGTGCTATACGCGCTGGGCGATCCGGTACGCTTGGAGATCGTGAAGCGATTGGCGGAAAAAGGAGAGCAGTCCTGCGCAGCTTTGGATTGTTTGATTGCCAAGTCAACTATGTCTCACCACTTCAGAATTTTGCGAGAGTCTGGTGTCCTCTACTGCCGGAAAGAAGGAACACAGCATATCAATTCACTGCGTCGTGAAGATCTAGATGCCCTCTTTCCTGGCTTGCTAGATGCCGTGTTGCAGTCAGTTAGAATTTCTGGTCGCTGCCACTCAGAAGCAGAACCTTCAAGATGAGTTGGGAGCGTAATAGATTTATAGGATTTGTACTACCTTGTAGCATGGGTTTCAAGATTGACCGTATTATTGAGAATTCAGCTACTCAAAGTCCTATTTTCTAGTTGTTCATTCTGATTAAACTTCAAGCTTTCAGGTGTATACTACAAATACTATGAATCTATTACGCTCCCAGTGCCATCAGGACGGCTGGTCAAAGATGTGGCTCTGCGTCATCTGGGGGTAGTCGAGCCCCTCAAACAGAAGCATCCATCGCCACCAGAATTCGCACTTGGCGATGTAGTTGAAATCAAGGCGCTCAAGCGATCGCCCCTACACCCATTCAACGGCATGTGGGCTGTGATTGAGCTTGTAGCCAGTTTCTCATACACAGTGCGGATTAGCATTGCCAGGGATACCCAACAGTGTAAGCCCGAAGAGCTGATGAGGATTGACGACGAGTACGCGGCGGATATCAAGGCGGTGGGCCAACGCATAGCGACCTTGATTCAGTTTGAGCTGGAGCCGGTCGAGTACGCGATTCTTGAGTTGTTGCAGCGCTCGACATGCTTCACTCCACGGCAGTTGCTCTACTTGGAGAGAATGGAGGCGGATTATGGAATTGCAACTGATGACAATTGAGCCGCTTGTCTCCTCTGGTCAACTTCGACAACTTTTAGGGAAGTCAAAGGATCTCCACGCCCGAAAGGGCATTGTCCAGCGATTGAAGCAGAAAAAACCATCAATGTCCGAGTGTACGCCAGGTGCCGTGGGAAAAGCTTAAGACCACCAAATTATTCACAATTGCGCCCTTTGGATGGAATCTGGGAAGTGCGCATAGCGGCTTTGGTTTAGTTTGAGCTGGAGCCAGTAGAGTCTGCGGGGCTTGAGGTGTTGCAGCGTTCAAAGCAGTGATCTATTATCGCGATGAATGGCTTCTGGAACGAGGATTTCATCGCTTTAAGCGTGGTCACTTGCCTGAAGAGCCTATTTATTTCCAGAATCAAGATCGGATTTCAGGCTTGATGTTCTTGTTGACTTTGGCATTACGGGTGTTTACCCTCGTAGAATTTGTAGTGCGACAGGCACTACAAAGCGCTCAACAATCTTTGGCTGGTCTCTATGATGGCAATCCTAAGCGAGCCACTGCTCACCCCTCCACAGAGCAACTGCTCAAGGCTTTTCGTCACATCACTCTTTATTCATTGCCCAATTATACCATCTTCATTACACCCCTTTGCGCTCTCCAGCGACAGATCCTTTCACGCTCTGAAAATGCCAGAGTCTCTCTATCAGCTACATCTCAAGCAGCGCCAGACATAATTCCCAGACACCCCTCAAAAATCTGACTTTTCCCGTCATCTTGCAAGAATGATAATCAACCTCAAAGAGGTCTACTCAAATGGCTCTAAGCGAACCGAGGCTTGCTCTCGTCTTGAGCGTGCGCACATTTTTTTCTGGACTGATGAAATCTCTTGATTTTTATGCTGCTTAATTCTTACACTTTCAGGGGAAATCAAAATCGATTTCTCCGGTTAAAAACTCTCATTACAGTCAAAGAAAGCTAACCGTACCATTTGACTCGAAGTCTTCTAGCGACTGACTACAATTAGCTTTTAGCCAGTTCCCAACCCTCACAAAGGGATGCCAATTTCAACCAGCCTCTCCAGAGAACCTGAATACCAATCGGTGTTTTTCGTCGATGTTCCAGATAGCCTCCTAACCGTGCTACTGCCGAAACTGCCCAACCCACAGTTAACACTTTTGGTAAGTTCAGGGACTTGGCTTTCAGTACATCTAGCTGCACTGGGGACAAAATTGTTGTAGCTTCCGCAACTGGATTGTGTGCGATGTAAATAAGTGACCCGCAAGAGTTCAGCAGCAATTACTGTCAAGAAACCCAGCAATGCTGACATACTGGTAGCAGCAAGTCGGTAACTTTCAACCTGACAACCAGATTTGAGAATTTTGTGATATTCTTCGACATGCCAGCGGTAAGTGTACCAGCGCAGAATGGTAACAGCCTTGGCAACAGTTGGCACAGATTCACTTGTCAGCAGCATCCAGGAAACTGCTTCTTCTCCTTCTGGACAGTCGATTTCTTGGGCGTAGACTGTATAAACTTCAAAGGGGTCTTGGTTCTTCAAACGACGGGGAGAACGCAATTGAACTGGATAAAATCGCACTGCTAATTTAGCAGTGCGAGCCTGCCTTTTAGCAGTGGCTGGCAGTTCAACTTCTTGGTAGAACTGAATTGGTTTCGCGCTCAGATGCTCCCATAAATGAGCGGTGTCTGAGTCTAGGCTGCGGTCATGAGCCGCTCGAACTATGACTCCAGTTCGTTCCATCTGACGCACTTGCTCAAAGACTTCAGCAATATCTCCTTCTCGGTCAAATATATGAATGATGCGAGTCTGTTGACCAATGAATAATGATGTTTCTTGCAGTGGCTGTTGGGTTGGTTGAGAGCACTTTTCCACTTCTTGGAACTGCTTTTCTACTGCTTTGAGGGCTTCGACCCACCGATAGGACTCTTTTTCCTCAAAAGGTTTTGAGCGGGCGGCTTTGCGCTCTCGAGACTGACGCACTTTCTTCTGCTTAGGGGTTTCATTGGCAGGCGGTTTGGCCTTGGGTTGCCTAGACATGAGTTTCTGCCACAATAATCCTAATGACTGACCTTGCTCTGGCTCAACTGCTAGAGTGGTGTGCAGAATTAGACCGTTGCCGCCATTCCCAATTGGACCGTAGCCATCCCGTTTAACTTTGATGTTCTTGTAATCGAGATACGTCGTATCTCCCACAGCCAACACTACTGGTAGAGTGGCAGCAACAAGAGCAGTCTTCTTTAGGTGAGGTTGAGTGAGTTCCTGAAACTGGGCTTTGGGATTGGCCAAAAATTCATAGGCCCGTTTCAGGAGGTTCTCTTCTTTAAAGATTATAGATAAGGCTTGACCAAATCCGGCAACTAGGGCTAAGCCAATCTCTAATGCTCTTTTATTCAACCGCTTGTCACCCAACTGACAATCGGCAAAATTCTGGCTCCCCCAACTCTCCATCCTCCTATCCTCCCCAACACCCGATTCACTTACTCTACCGGACTCTTGCATCCTGAGCTGAATCTCTCTGTTCATAAGGGTTTCAAGACTTGACGGGAAAAGTCAGAGCCGAGAAGTGAGTGATGGAAAGCTCGCTCAACTGTGGCAGGCACTACAAAGTCCACCCCTTGATGGTGGACTGTGGAATGGGCGTAAAGTTGCGGACTGGATGAGCGAATTACTATCTTCGTCGGGTGTCGCCTTTCTCGGGGATGGGACTATCTGCGAGGCATGAGGTACAGACTGCGAGTACCGCGTCAGCCGCATGAATTAGCTGACTTCATAGAACAACAAGAGTGGAAAAAAAAACTGGCGAGTGTGGTGGAGCAAGTGCAAAAAGAGCATCCAGACGCCAACGTGGAAGTGTGGGCAATGGATGAACAGCGCCTGGGACTTAAGCCAGTGTTGCGGGATGTTTGGGTTCCTGAAGGGGAGCAACCGATTG
>JAABUX010006852.1_pt1 | contig 13503 bp, 14 predicted proteins | sample 5561851 | NCBI WGS metagenome assembly JAABUX01 (sample SAMN10711883, study PRJNA513361) | rock metagenome | isolation source: Antarctica rocks | place: Antarctica: Victoria Land, Richard Nunatak red sandstone | collected 2016-01-03 | reverse complement strand
CTCCTCCACCTGCTGCTCTAACTGCGTCACCTGCAACTCCCTCTCAGTAGCAATTTCAATGCCGCTAATTCTTCTTCTGCTTGTGCAGGCTCCGGATCGCAGATAGCAGCAACCTGCCCACCTCGAAGGAACACTGCTCCGCCTCAAGCATCAAGTCGGAGGGGCCAAAAGCAAGCCTGCTCGAGATCACAAGCTGGGTCTGCACCTCGTAATTCGACCCACGCGCGATTGTAAGGAACTGCTTGTACTCCCCCGTTGAACCTCGCCCATATCCCTCGGCAATGTTACTGGCCACCGACACACTCGCCCTGCGGAGTTGGCTGGTCAATCCAAACGTCTCTGCCTTCGGAAACTGCTCGGTCGCACGATAAACCAAGACCGTCATCTGCACAGCACGTTGCCAAACCGGCACGTTTCGAAACGTCTCAGCCATCCCCCCACCTCTCTGTTCTGCCTTTCTGTTTCGCCCTTCCTGTTCTGCCTTCCTGTTTCGCCCTTCCTGTTCTGCCTTTCTGTTTCGCCCTTCCTGTTCTGCCTTTCTGTTTTGCCTTTTTCTCCTCTCTGTTTGCCCCTTCTCTTTCGTCTTTATCTCACTCAGTGTCTCCCTGCACCTTCTCCAACATCCCCCGCAACCGCCCGCGCAGCCCTTCGCTCACCGGAACCATCGGCAGGCGCAGCACCTCCTCTCCCCGGCCAAGCATCGCCAGCACGGCCTTGATCGGCCCCGGACTCGTCTCCGCAAAGTGCGCCTGCATCAACCGAAACAAGCGCAGGTTGATCTCCTGCGCCTCCGCCCACCTGCCCGCGAGCGCCGCCCGCACCATCCCGGACACCTGCTCCGGCAAAGCATTCGAAGCCACCGAAACCAGGCCCGACCCGCCCAGCGCAATCACCGGCAGCGCCATCCCATCATCGCCCGCAAAGACCTTGAAGCCCTTGGGCGCCGACTCGAGAACCTCCGTAATCTGCATCACACTCCCGCTCGACTCCTTCACCCCAACAATGTTTGGCACCTCGGCCAGCCGCGCCACCGTCGCCGGCTCCAGATTCGCCCCTGTCCGCCCCGGAATGTTGTACAGCAGCACCGGCAGCTCCACCGCCTCCGCGATCGCCTTGAAATGCTGGAACTGCCCCTCCTGCCCCGGCCGGTTATAGTACGGATTCGCCGTCAGCACCCCCGACAATCCCCGCACCTCCGCCAGCACCTTCGCCCGCCGCACCGCCTCTTTCGTCCCATTGTGCGTACACCCGCCAAACACCGGAACCCGCCCCGCCGCCGTCTCGACCACCACCTCCACCACCCGCAGCCACTCCGCCTCGCTCAGCGTCGACGCCTCCCCCGTCGTCCCGCAAGGCACCAGGAAGTCGATCCCGCTCGCAATCTGCCACTCCACCAGCCGCCGCAGCGCCATCTCATCGACCGCCTCATCCCGGCCAAACGGTGTCACCAGCGCCGTCCCACATCCACTCAGTTCCATATCGTCCCCAAGTCTACGCCGGGTTCTTCACGGCTTTCGTCGCTCTGTTCTACGCTTTCCGAGATAAAGAAGTGCGTAGCTCATTGCCATCCAGAAAGCAAAGGAACTAGCCAATATCAACGGTCGCAAGTCGTCATGGATGTTGCCACCCAACGCAAGAGAAATGAGAACACCTGGAGCCAGCGTGAGACTGAAGAACGGCAGGATCTTCTCTGACCAGTCGGGAACCGTAGTCGCCATCATCGCCGAAGCTGGCACAATGATCAGAGCCAAAGCAACAACTGCTGAAAGAAAAGCATGCTTCTCGGGTGATCTCAGACCCACTCCCCACTCCGCATCAGCGGCTCACTCGTCCCATCCTCAAATAGACCCTCCACATCCATCGCCCCCGACCCAATCATCCAGTCCACATGGATCAGACTCGAGTTCGCCCCCAGCCCGGCCAGCTCCGCCTCATTCATCGCGGCGCCGCCCTTCAGGCACGTCGAGTAAGCCTGCCCCAGCGCAATATGGCTCGCGGCATTCTCATCAAACAGCGTGTTCCAGAACAGCACCCCGCTCTGCGCAATCGGCGACGAGTGCGGCACCAGCGCCACCTCGCCCAGCCTCCGCGCTCCCTCATCGGTCGAGATCAGCCGGTTCAGCACGTCCTCGCCCGCCGTCGCATGCGCCTCCACGATCTTGCCGTCCTCAAAACGCACCGAAATATTCTCGATCAGCGTCCCCTGGTGCGACAACGGCTTCGACGCCCGGCAAACCCCGTGCACACGATCCTTGTGCGGCGTCGTAAAGCACTCCTCGGTCGGAATATTCGGCTGGCAGTACACCCCGTTGCCCGCCGTCGTCCCTCCGCCCGCCCACAGGTGCTCGTCCGCCAGCCCCACCGTCAGGTCCGTCCCGCCATCCGCCGACCGGAACCGCAGCGAGTGATATCGCTTCGCATTCAGCACATCCACCCGCGCCTTCAGCCGAGCCCCATGCTCTCTCCACTGCGCCACCGGATCATCGCCATCGATCCGCGACGCCTTGAAGATCGCCTCCCACAGCTTCGCCACCGCCGTCTCCACCGGCTCCCCCGGAAACACCAGCTTCGCCCACTCCGGCGTCGCACACGCCACAATCGTCCAGTTGATCTCGTGCCGCGTAATCAGCTCCATCGCCGGCTTCGACGCCTTCGACATCGCCACATTCGCCCGCGACACCTTTGCCGGATCCTGCCCCGCCAGCAGCGCCGGGTTCGCCCCCGCGATCGCCAGCCGCGCCGCCCCACCCTTGAATGCCGTCGCAATCGCATCTTGCAGCCACACCGGCGCATAGTCGAAGCTCGCATCGGGCGCGTGCTCGTACCGCGCCACGATGCTCGGATCATCCCCGTAGATCGTCGTCACCAGCAGCGCCTCCGCCCGGTACGCCTGCTCCGTGATCCTCCGCACCAGCGGCAGCGCCTCGATCGGCGCCGACATCAGCATCTCCTGCCCTGGCCGCAGACCCAGCCCCACCTTCACCGCCACCTCCGCCAGCCGGTCCAGCTTCTCCTCGAACCGCAGCCGGCTAAAGCTCGTCCCGCCCGCATCCTCCGCCCGGTCCGACTCTTCCTGCCTGATCTCCGCCTGCTGCACCAGCAAATCCGTCAGTCCCGTTCCGCTTGCCATATCCCAACTCCTCTCGGCCGCAGCCGGCATTCCTTAACGCCCGATCTCGCATCCCCGCCCAGCAGCTACAAGCCAGCCGCGCAGCTACAAGCCAGCCGCGCAGCTACAAGCCAGCCGCGCAGCTACAAGCCAGCCGCGCAGCTACAAGCCAGCATAGATGTCCTTGAAGTCATAGCAGCCCCGCCGCGTCGAAATCCACTCCGCCGCCCGCACCGCCCCCTCCGCAAACCCCCGCCGAGACACCGACTCGTGCGTCAGCAGCAGCCGTTCCGCATCGCTCTCCGCCACCAGCACATGCTCCCCCGCCGCGTCGCCCTCGCGCTTCGACGAGATCAGCACCTCCTTCGCTCCCGTGGCCGCCTTCACCACCTCGCGCAGCGTCACCGCCGTCCCGCTCGGCGCATCCAGCTTCGTCGCATGGTGCGTCTCCTCGATCCGAAACTCATACCCCGCGCCCTTCAGCGCAGCGCCCATCTGCTTCGCCAGCTGAAACATCAGCTGCACCCCCACCGAGTAGTTCGTCCCATACAGCAGACCCGCGTTCTTCCGCTCCGCCAGGCTCCGCATATCCGCCAGCTTCTCATACCAGCCCGTCGTCCCGATCACCATCCGCGCCCCCGTCGCCAGGCACGCCCGCATATTCTGCAGCACCGCCTCCGGCGTCGTAAAGTCGATCACCACATCGAACCCCGCCACAAACGGCGGCGTCAGCGCGCTCGCCTCCCGGTTCTCCTTTGCGTCCAGCACATGCACGCCGTGTCCGCGCTCATGCGCCACCTCCGCCACCAGCTTGCCCGTCTTCCCGTGTCCCAGCACCAGCAATCGCATCGTCTCGTACCTTCCTAACTCTTGGTCTCCACCACCGCCACCCGCGCCAGCACATCGAACACCGTCTCATCCGGCTCCGCGAAAAAGTGCCTGTGCAAACTCCGCACCGCCTCCTCCACATCCTCCTCATCGATCATAAAACTCATGTTGATCTCGCTCGCACCCTGCGAGATCATCCGCAGATTCACGTGGCTCACCGCCGTAAACACCTCGCCCGCAATCCCGTTCCGCCCGCGTATATTCTCGCCCACCAGGCAGATCAGCGCCTTTCGCCCCTCATACTTCACATCCGCGATCCGCCCCAGCTCCTCACAAATCTCCGGCAGCTTCTCATTCGAGTCCACCGTCACCGAAATCGACACCTCGCTTGTCGACACCATGTCGATCGCACACTTGTACTTGTCGAAGACATCAAATACCGCCTTCAGGTACCCGTGGCTCATCAGCATCCGGCTCGCCACGACATCGATAATCGTCAGCCGTTTCTTCGCCGCAATGCTCTTGAACGGCGTCGTGCAGTGCGGAGCCGTCGCCGTAATCTTCGTCCCCTCGTTCGCCGCGTCGCGCGAGTTCAGCACGTACACCGGTATGCTCTTCTGCACCGCCGGCAGAATCGTCGCCGGATGCAGCACCTTCGCCCCGAAGTACGCCAGCTCCGCTGCCTCCTCAAAGCTGATCGTCTTCACCCGCAGCGCATCCGGGCATATGCGCGGATCCGTCGTCATAATCCCGTTCACGTCCGTCCATATCTCGATCGCTGCCGCATGGAGACCGCCACCCACCAGCGCCGCCGTGTAGTCGCTCCCACCCCGCCCCAGCGTCGTCGTAATCCCCTCCGCATTCGATCCGATAAACCCACCCATCACCGGCGTCTTCCCCCCCTCCATCAGCGGCAGCACCAGCTCCAGCAGCTTCCGCTCGATCGCCCCCTCCTGCGGCGCCGCCTTCCCATACCCCGCGTCCGTAATAATGCAGCTCCGCGCGTCCACATACGCCCCCTCAAGCCCACGCTCCAGAAACATCGCCGCCACCATCCGGCTCGACATCCGCTCCCCAAAGCTCACCACCAGGTCGTTCGTCCGCGGCGTCAGCTCGCCCACCGCCGCGATCCCCCGCAGCAGGTCATCGAGCGCGTCGAACTCCGTCCCCAGCACCCCATGCAGCCCCGCAAACGCCGCCCCGCTCACCATCTGCGCCGCCGTATCCACATGCCGCGTCCGCAGCTGCGCCGCAATCGCCATCGCGCTCAGCCGGTCCCCACGCCCCGCCGAAGCCGCCGCCGCCAGCAGCTGATCCGTCACCCGCGCCATCGCCGAAACCACCACCACCGCCCGCAAACCTCCCCGCCGCCGCCCCTCAACAATCGAGCAGGTCCGCTCCATCGCCCGAGCGTCCTCGACCGACGTTCCCCCAAACTTCATCACCACCAGATCCGCGCGCGATCCGCTCACACCGCCACCGCCGACCGCCTCACCTCAGCCCCACCGCCCGCGCCCATCTTGTCCAGCTTGCCCATCCTCGCCAACACCTCCGCGTTCAGCACCGCCGCCCCCGCCGCCCCGCGAATCGTATTGTGCGACAGCACCACAAACTTCCAGTCCAGCAGCGAGCACGGTCGCAGCCGCCCCACCGTCGCCGCCATCCCGTTCCCCCGCATCTTGTCCAGCCGCGGCTGCGGCCGGTCGATCCCGTCGTCATACTCCACCGGCGTCTCCGGCGCGCTCGGCAGGTGCTGCCCCGCCAGCGGTACGAACTCGCTCCACGCCCGCAGCACCTCTTCCCGCGTCGCCGGCCGCTTCAGCTTGATCGACACACACTCCGTATGCCCATCCTCCACCGCCACCCGGTTGCAGTGCGCGCTCACCTTCGCCGGCAAGGTCTCGATGTGCGTCCCCGCAAACCGCCCCAGCAGCTTGCCGCACTCCTCCTGCAGCTTCTCCTCTTCATTCTTGATAAACGGCACCACGTTCCCCAGAATGTCCAGCGACGCCACTCCCGGGTACCCCGCTCCACTCACCGCCTGCATCGTCGACACAAACAGCGCCTCCATCCCGAACCGCTCCTCGAGCGGCTTCAGCGCCATCACCAACCCAATCGCACAACAGTTCGGATTCGTCACCAGAAACCCGCCCCGGCCGTCGTTCTCCTGCCGCCAGCTCTGCCCATCGATCAACCGGAGATGATCCGCATTCACCTCCGGCACCACCAGAGGAACATCCTCGACCATGCGGAACGCGCTCGAGTTTGAGATCACCGCGCACCCTGCCGCCGCAAACTTAGGCTCCAGCTCCCGTGCTACCTCCGCATCGAGCGCCGCAAAGATGATCCGCGGCAGCTCCCCTACCGCCAGCTCCGGCACATTCGGCTGCATCACCATCGCCGCGATCTGCTTCGGCAGGGGCGTGTCCAGCTTCCACCGGCAAGCCTCCCCATACGTCTTACTCACACTCCGCTCGCTCGCCGCCAGCCAGGCAATCTCAAACCACGGATGCGCCTGCAACATCTGGATGAACCGCTGCCCGACCATGCCCGTCGCGCCAAGAATGCCGATCTTCCGTCGTTCCATATTCCTCAAGAATAGCAACAGGGAGACTCACTCGCGACGACGACGTGTTCCGGGAACAGCTGCGCCGTGCCCGCGTAAACTCGCGCCGGCAGGGAAGTGCGGAGGCGCCACGCACATACCGTTCCTCCGCACAGGCTGTTCTGGCTTCTGACCACCTCCGATTACCCTCGCCATCAGGAACGATGAAAGGCCACTCGCGGCACGGGGCGTACGATCGTCGTCATGTCTCTCTCCAGCGATATACCGATCTCCTTCATCCCCACACAGAAGCCCGAGGCTGCCCGCACCTTCTATGAGGACACGCTTGGCCTCACCTTTGAAACCGACAACGACTTCGCCATGGTCTTTCGCGTCGGCCCGGCGCCAGGCGTTATGCTGCGCATCGTGCGCGCACGTGACTTCGTCGCTGCATCCCACACCGTCTTCGGCTGGATCGTCAATAACATCGAGGAGTCACTCGATGAGCTCGATCAGAAGGGCATTACCTTCCTGCGCTACGGCCACTTCGACCAGGATAAGCGCGGCATCTGGGAAGCGCCGGACGGAGCTCGCATCGCCTGGTTCCAGGATCCTGACGGTAATACCCTCTCCATCTCGCAACACCTCTAAAGCAGTTCTCTCACGAGTGTAAATAGGTCCGCACTTCCGCCCGGACATGGGGCACTTGTCTCTGAGATAGGTCCGGGCTTCAGCCCGGACATCCAATGGCCGGTAAGATACGGGCTTCAGCCCCCGGGACATGATCTTTGGTGACCACTACCGCGGCATACCAAGCAGGCGCGCCGGCCTACATCCCGTCAGCCCAAACCTTCGGTCCTAATCATCGCCCCGCCGCCGTCGCCGTCGATTCCCATACCCACCCGACCCACCCCAAACCAGCAGCGCCGCCACCAGGTGAATCAGAAACCAGAGACTCAGCCCCTGGTCCACATAAATCATGTACAGGATCAGCACCCGTGGCAACAAAACCGCGATCACCAGCGGCACAATCCCCCCCAGATGAAACGGCGTCAACGCCCCCTGCAGCCACGCCACCGCCAGCGCCACCCGCGGCAGAAACAGCGAAAACACCAGAAACCATAGCGGCAGCGAATGAATCACCAGCGTCAACGAATGCAGGGTCATAGCTCCTCAAAATCTGTCGTCAGCTCTCAACACTCGCCGGCACACAACCCACCACAGGCGAGTTCGCAAATTCTACTTCATCGCAAACTTGAACTCCGCCTTCGCCGCCTCATGCGCCGCCACCGTAACCTGCACCGTCTGCTCGCCCAGCTTCTCGTGCACCGCCCCCAGCGTATACGTCCCGGCCGGCAGCCCCGAAAGATCAAACCTCCCATCCTCCCCCGTCACCTGGAAGAACGGCGTCGCCGAAACATCGATAAACGCATTCATCCACGGATGGTTGTTGCACCGCACCGGAAGCATCACCTCCGGCGCCCCAAACACCCGCCGCTGCGGCTCCCCGTTCGGCCCCTGCGACACATCGATCACTTCGTTGCCCGCCACCACCGGCATGGTGTGGATGTTATGCATCGTCGGGTCCGAGTTCCGAAACTCCACCTCTCCGCCCTGCATCACCGCCACCACGTGCGGCGTGTACCGGCACCCCCGTTGATCCAGAACCACCGGCCCCCCACCCGCCCGGTTCCCGGAACCCGGTGCAGCCTGCATCGCCGCCGCCGGCCCGCTCTTCACATACACAAACACATTCCCCAGACCGCCATCCTTCGTCACAAACTGCTCGGCAAAGTTGTCCCCCGCCTTCATCTCGCACACCGGATCCATCGTCATATCGATCTTCACCCGCGCCGGCGCCTTGCCCGAAAATCGCACCGCCCCGCTCACCGACCCAGACGTCGCCGGATCCACCGCCTGCCGCTTCGCCGCCACCGCCGCCGGCCCCGTCCCACGGTCGACATCCTCCGCCCTCCGCGCCGCTGCATCCGGCTTGCACCCGGCCAGGCCACCCAGCATCACCGTCGTCAGCACCGCCGCTCCCAGCCTCCATCCGCCCACCCGAGCCCTAGCCACGCGCCACCGCCTCAGCCGCCATCGCCCCGTGCGCTTCCATCGCCCCCAGCACCGCCTCCTTGAACTCCATCGTCCCCGCCTTCCCACCCACATCCCGCGTCAGCGTCTTGCCCGCCCGGTACACGTCCTCGATCCCCGCCTGCACCAGGTCCGCCGCCCGCATCTCGTCGATATGCCGCAGCATCAGCACCGCACTCTGCAGCAGCGCCGTCGGGTTCGCCAGCCCCTTGCCCGCAATGTCCGGAGCCGACCCGTGCACCGCCTCGAAGATCGCGCACTCCGTCCCCAGGTTCGCTCCCGGAACCAGACCCAACCCGCCCACCAGACCGCTGCACAGATCGCTCAAGATATCCCCATACAAGTTCTCCGTCAGCAGAACGTCGTACTGCCACGGATTCATCACCAGCTGCATGCACGTGTTGTCCACGATGTGCTCCGCATATGCAATCTCCGGAAACTCCTCCGCCACCCTCTTCGCGCACGCGAGAAACAGACCATCGGTCTTCTTCATGATGTTCGCCTTATGGATCGCATGGATCTTCTTCCGCCCGATCTTGCGCGCATACTCAAACGCAAACCTGGCAATCCGCGTCGACCCCTTCTCCGTCACCACCTTCAGCGCCGTCGCCACCCCCGGCACAATCTCCTGCTCCAGCCCCACATACAACCCCTCCGTATTCTCCCGCACAATCACCAGGTCGATCCCCGGATACTTCGTCTGCAAGCCCGGCAAATTCTTCACCGGCCGAAAGTTCGCATACAGGTCGAACTTCTTCCTGAGCGTCACGTTGATCGACGAGAACCCGCCCCCCACCGGCGTCGTTACCGGCCCCTTCAACGCCACCCGGTTCGCCTCGATCGACTCGTACAGCGCCTTTGGGATGTACTCCCGCGTCTTCTCATACGAGTCCGCCCCCGCGTCAAACCGGTGCCAGTCGAAGCTCACCCCCGTCGCCCTTCCCGCCGCCTCCAGGATCTCGACCACCGCCCCCGAAACCTCCGGCCCAATCCCATCCCCCGGAATCAACGTAATCCTGTGCGCTGCCCTTGTCCCGGCAGCCTCCGCCGCTCCCGCGGCCGTGCCCGCAGCCGTGCCCGCAACCATCTCCGAATCCGCCATCATCTCCGCCATATCCCGCCCTATTTCCTCTTCAGATCTTTCCCATTCAGCAGCTCTTCGAGCTCCGCCTTGAACTCCCGCACATCCTTGAAGTCCCGATACACACTCGCAAACCGGATGTACGCCACCGTATCGATCTCCTTCAGCCGGTCCATGATCATCTCGCCCACCTCGCTCGTCGACCGCTCCCGCTCGGCCGAATCCACCACAAACGCCTCGGTCTCATCCACAATCTCGCCCAGCCGCGCCGCCGGCACCGGCCTCCGCGAGCACGCATGCAGCAGCCCGTTCAGCACCTTCTGCCGGTCGAACTTCTCCCGCCGCCCGTCCTTCTTCACCACCATGTACGGAATCTCGTCGATCCGCTCATACGTCGTAAAGCGCTTGCCACACCCCTCGCACTCCCGCCGCCGCCGAATCGAGTCCGCATCCTTGCTCTCACGCGAATCCACCACTCGATCCTGGGCAAAACCACAATACGGACACTTCATCGGATACACCCGATTCTACCAGCGGCAACGCACCAGCCCGGATCCGACCGGATGCACCTCCGACACCGTCTACAGCATCGTCCTTAGGACTCGCGCCACCGTCGCCGGGCCTGGCTTTGCCTCCGCTGCTCTCATCCTGAGCGCAGCGAACGGACCCGCTTCCCTACCGCAAGTGCAGATCCCTACAACATCTTCGCGTCACCGGAGTGCAGCGATAGCAGCCATTCCCAGCTACTGTGTACAAATCACCACTACCGTCCAGGGTGGTCCTTCAGCAGATCCGCCAGCGTCGCCGCCATCCGCGTTCGGACCACCTCCTCGCGCTCCCGCCTTATCACCCGCTGCAAAGATTCAATCGCGGTTACATCCTTCAACCAGCGCAGTGCCTCACACGCCTCCAATCGGACGCTGATGTCAGGGTCCTCCAGAGCCAACACCGCAAGCGACAAAACCGTCGTCGACTCCTGATCCGTCTTAGGCCGGATATACGCCGCCGCGCTTAGCGCCTCCATCCGCGCTCCCGCGTCCCCGCTCCGAATGATCCCAACAATCGCGGGAAAACAGCTGTGATCTCCCCGGCCGAACACGCCACGCGCCGCGGCAAGCCGGATCCATGCAGAGTAGCTGCCATCCTCGCAAACGACCTTTAGTATCCGTACTCCGTCTTGGGAACCCATCCACGTCGCCGCACTCGCGAGATTCACTCTCGTCTGCGGATCCTTCTCCTCCTCAGCCGCCCGAACGATTGCCGGCAAGGCCGCCGTCACCTTCTGCTCAGCGAGCTCCGCCGCCGCCAGCCCCCGCACTTCCTTGTCTGCATCGTGCAACGCCTCGAGAAGGGCGGCAGGAGTCGTACTCACATGGTGTTGCTCCAGAGCCTCGATAAATGTCGGCGGCGCCTGACACCGGCCATTGCACACCATCGCGCAGGAAAACAGGACCGCCGCGACCACGCCCTTAACCCATTCACTCGCCCGCTTCCTTCTCATCGCCTGAGCCTCGCGCACATCTAAATAGACACCCCGCGACCCCAGCAAGTTCCCGCTCGCGCTCACCTCGTCTACACCAGCACGCATCCTGGCCGGCAACGGCTTACCCCGAGCGCACTAGCATACCTCGTCTCACCAACCACGCATCCACCACCGCCCCCACCCCGATCGCCACCCAGTACGCCACAATATCCCACACGGAAAAGTACTTCCCCAGCAACAAAATGCCCGGCAGCGTCCCCCGAAACGCATCGAGCGGAGGCGTCCGGTACAGCTTCAAAAACTCCACCGCCGTCGCTACCATCCCAGCCAACACCAGCACCCGACCGGGCCCCGAGCCCCGCAGAACCAGCGCCATCACCCAGTAAATCATCAAGGCCCACATCGTCGATCCGCCGTACTTCACCACAGACCCCGGCAGACCCAGCGACCCGAACCGCATCCCCAACCCCGCCACCAGCGTCACCGCCATCACCGCCCCGTACACCGCCAGCCGCCGCCCCCACCCCGCCTGCACCGTCATGCCGCCCTAAGCTCCCGCCGTCCCGCTCTCCCCCGCCACCGTCTTCAAACTCACCCCCTCCATCCGCGCAAACACCAAGCCCGGCGGCACAATGCTCAGCGTCGTCACCAGCAGCATCATCGCCCCGCACGCCGTCGCCGCCTCGATCGGCGCCCCGTAGAACCCGTGCATCGCCGTCGCCATCACCGCGATCTGCGTAAACCACCCCAGCACCGGCAGCTGCACCAGAGACCCGCCCAGGCTCACCGCCACCATCAGCATCACGCGCGAAAAACTCAAGCCCGCCAGCTCCGGCGTATCCACAAACGCCAGCGCGGTCTGCAGGTACGCCCCCCCGATCATCACCCACATCACCAGCGACAGGCCCAGCGCCACCCCAAACTCCCGCACCGTCGACACCGCCCGCAGCCCCTCCCGAAACCCCAGAATCTTTTCCTCCACCCCGCTCGCCACCTTCGGTGAGAACCCCTGGAGCCGCCGCCCCAGCCACGCCGCCACCGCATCCCCCTTCATCCGCACCGCCACCGCAAACACCGCGATCACCAGCGTCGCCGCCAGGCTTCCCACACCCACCCGCACAAATCGGTCCCGATGCTCCAGGTTCGCCGGGCTCAGCGCCAGCGCCGTCGAAAACACCACCGCCGCCGCCCCCAGGTCAAACATCCGCTCCACCGTGTACACCGCCACCTGCGAGCTCACCGTCAGACCCGTCCGCCGCGCCAGCAGATACGGCCGCACCAGGTCCGCCAGCCGCCCAAACAGCGCCACCGCCGTAAACCCCACAAACTGCGGCCCCAGCAGATCCCGCGCCCGCACCCGCTCGCCCGTCGGCGTCGTCCGCAGCGCCGCCCGGCAGAACTCCGCCCATCGCACCGACCGCAGCCAGTACGTCCCCCAGATCAGCGCCACCCCTGCCGCAATGTGCCACCAGCTCACATGCCGCAGCTGCGCCCAGAACATCCCCCAGTCAAACCGCACCCGGCGAAACAGCAGCACCACCGCCAGGAGCCCCACCGCCCCCAGCACGGACAACACACCCTTACGCTTCATCACCCAGCCAGTCTATCGACAATGAACCTCCCTGTCGGGCACCGTGAACCGTGAAGGAACCACTATTTGGCAGCCAGCTTCCGCCGATTGAACTCCCGAATCACCCGCGCCACATACGCCCGCGTCTCTTTGTACGGAGGCACCCCATGGTACCGATCCACCGCCGCCGGACCCGCGTTGTACGCCGCCAGCGCCCGCGCCATGTCGTCGTGATACCGCGTCAGCAACCAGTCCAGGTACGCCGACCCCCCATCGATATTCTGCTCCGCCGCAAACGCGTCCCGCACGCCCATCGCCGCCGCCGTCGTCGGCATCAGCTGCATCAGCCCCAGCGCCCCGGCGCGCGACACCGCCGCTACCCGCCCCCCACTCTCCGCCCGCACCACGCTCGCCAGCAGATCCGCATCCACCCGGTGCGCCACCCCCGCATGCGCCAGCATCTCGCGCATCTCCGCCACCGTAGGTCCAACTTGGCTAGTCGGCCCCACCCTCGCGGCCCGCACACCCGTTGTTTTGTCATCCTTCGCGGAGCGGAGGTCCTGCTTCTCAACTACGCCAGCCACCGGCGCCATCGTCTCCACCCGCACCACCGCGTCGGTCGCGACCTCCACATAATTCCCCGCGGATCCATCCGCCGCGACCCCCGCCGCCGGCACCAGGAACAGGCGCACCCGCTCCCCCACCACCTCTCGCCGCGCACAGTCCAGCTCAAACCCATTCCGCAGCGTCACGTGCTCAGCCGCACCGGCGCTCACCCCAGCCCCCGCCAGCA
>JAABUX010006848.1_pt1 | contig 13504 bp, 10 predicted proteins | sample 5561851 | NCBI WGS metagenome assembly JAABUX01 (sample SAMN10711883, study PRJNA513361) | rock metagenome | isolation source: Antarctica rocks | place: Antarctica: Victoria Land, Richard Nunatak red sandstone | collected 2016-01-03 | reverse complement strand
TGTGCGGCGCCGAGGCCGAGTTCTTCGTGTTCGACAGCGTGCGCTTCGGCACCGGCCCGAACTACAGCACCTACCACATCGACAGCGTCGAAGGCCCCGACGCCAAGATGAAGGACTACCCCGAGGGCAACATGGGCCACCGCCCGGCGGTCAAGGGCGGCTACTTCCCGGTCCCCCCCGTGGACACCGAGAGCGACCTGCGCGCCGAGATGCTGTCCAGCATGGGCGAGATGGGCCTCCCCATTGAGAAGCACCACCACGAGGTCGCGCAGAGCCAGCACGAGCTGGGCACCAAGTTCGGCCCGCTGCTGACGATGGCCGACCAGATGCAGATCTATAAGTACTGCGTGCAGAACGTCGCCCACAGCTACGGCAAGACCGCGACCTTCATGCCGAAGCCGATCTACGGCGACAACGGCTCTGGCATGCACACCCACCTCAGCATCTGGAAGGACGGCAAGCCCGCCTTCGCCGGCAACGGCTACGCCGACCTGTCGGAGATGTGCCTGTACTTCATCGGCGGCATCATCCGCCACGCCAAGGCCTGCAACGCCTTCACCAACCCGAGCACCAACAGCTACAAGCGGCTGATCCCCGGGTTCGAGGCGCCGGTGCTGCTGGCCTACTCCGCCCGCAACCGCTCGGCGTCCTGCCGCATCCCCTACACCACCAACCCGAAGGCCAAGCGGGTCGAGGTGCGGTTCCCCGACGCGACGGCGAACCCCTACCTCGCCTACTCCGCGCTGCTGATGGCCGGCCTCGACGGGATCAAGAACAAGATCCACCCCGGCGACCCCATGGACAAGGACCTGTACGACCTGCCGCCCGAGGAGCTGAAGGGCATTCCGACGGTATGCGGCAGCCTGCGCGAGGCCCTGGGCGCGCTGGAGGCCGACCACGAGTTCCTGCTGGCCGGCGACGTGTTCAGCAAGGAGCAGATCGAGAGCTACATCGAGCTGAAGTGGACCGAGGTGTACCGCTTCGAGCACACCCCGCACCCGGTCGAGTTCGAGATGTATTACTCCGCTTGATGCAGGCAGGAGCCTTCGGCAGATTCGCCGAGGGCTCCACGCCTGAAGTCGCCAGGCTTGAAATCGAATGGACTGTTTATGCCAATCGGCCCCATGGGCGCGGCCGTTCGCAGTTTTTGAAAGCTTACCGCCATGAACAAGTTGCCGCTGCTTGCCACCTGCGCCGCCCTGCTGGGATCGGCCGCCGCCCGGGCGCAGCCGGTCACGACGCCGCCGGAGCAGACCGGCCTGCCCGCCAACCCGGCCACGGCTCCCGCGGACAAGCCCTATGTGGCGCCCGCCAACCTGCATGAATGGGCCAGCAGCATTAAGCTGGACCTGCAGCTCGACGGCGGCATCACCGGCAACGTGGACGACCCGAAGAACCGCCGCAACTTCGGCCGCCTGTTCGATGACCTCAGCAACCGCCCGGTGTTCAACCAGGGCCTGCTGACTCTCCACCGCGACGTGGACCCGAAGGCAACCAGCATTGACGTCGGCTTCAAGCTGCAACTGATGTATGGCTCAGACGCGCGCATCGTCCACAGCCTGGGGGTGTTCGACCAGCTCATCCACGACCGCAACCAGATCGACGTGACGGAGGCCACCGTTTCCGTCCGCTTCCCCGACCTGTTCGCCGGCGGCCTGGACGTGAAGGCCGGCATTTACCCGACGCCGCTGGGCTTCGAGCTGATCGACCCCAAGACCAACCCGTTCTACTCGCACTCCTACATCTTCAACTACGGCCTGCCCTACAAGCACACCGGGACGCTGGCGACGGCGCACGTGTCGGACACCATCGACCTCTATCTCGGCATCGACAGCGGCACCAACGTCGGCATCGGCTACGGCAGCGGCGACAACAACAACCGGCCCGGCGGCATCGCGGGCATCGGCTACAACGCGCCCGGCGGCAAGTTCACCATCCTGGCGCTGACCCACATGGGTCCGGAAGACAGCAAGCGGGTCGTGCCGTTCGCCAACAGCGCCATGCGCTACTACAACGACTTCGTCGCGACCTGGAAGACCACGGACAAGCTGACGCTGACGACCGAACTCAACTACGTCCAGGAGGACGGCTTCAACGCCAACGCCTACGGCGCGGCCTTCTACGCCTCCTATGCGCTGAACGACTCAATCACCCTGAACGGCCGCGGCGAGGTGTTCCGCGACAACAACAACTTCTTCGTCAACAACCCCATCGGCAACCTCGACTACGTGGCGGCCGAGCGCGGCACGGCGTCCAACTTCATCGTCGCGCCCCAGGCCGGCACCTACTCGGAGATAACGGCCGGGTTCACCTATAAGCCATCCGGCCTGCCGTCGGCCATCAGCACCCTGCTGGTCCGGCCGGAGGTCCGCTATGACCGCGCGCTGAACCATGACCGGCCGTTCATCGACGGGCGGCAGCGCGACCAGGTGACGCTGGCGGCGGACGTGATCCTCGGCTTCTGAGGCACGCCTGCTGAGGCCCGCCTGCTGAGGGAGGTTTCGCTCTACCCGGCCGTCAAGCGGTTCCTGGCGGCCCGGGGCTACGAGGCGAAGGGTGAGGTCGGCGGCTGCGACGTGGTCGCGGTCCGTGCCGACGCCGCAGCAGGCGACAAGCCGCTCCTCGTCATCTTGGAAATGAAGCTCGGCTTCACGCTTGAGCTGATCCTTCAAGGGATCGACCGCCTTGCCATGGCCGACGAGGTTTGGCTGGCTGTCCCGGCCACGCGGCGTGGGCGCGACCGGGACCGGCGCGTTCCGAGGCTCTGCCGCCAGTTAGGCTTTGGCCTGCTGGTGATCCATCCCGGGCGCGGCGAGACCCCCGGGCGTGGCGAAACTGAGATATTGGCCGAACCTGGCCCATACCGGCCCCGGGTGAGCCCGCGGCGGCGTCGGGTCTTGTTGCGGGAACACGCCGACCGGCATGGCGACCCCTCCCCCGGCGGCACGCGCGGCGAGCCGATCATGACTGCCTACCGGCAGGAAGCCCTGGCATGTGCGGCGGCGCTGGCGGCAGGACCCCGGCGGCCACGCGACCTGGCTGCCGCTATGCCAAGAGCCGGTTCCATCCTGCTGCGGGATGTTTACGGCTGGTTCAAGAGGGTCGAGCGCGGGGTGTATGCACTTTCCCCCGCAGGTCAGGCTGCACTTGAGCGCTGGGAACACTGCCTGCCTGCTCTCTCCAAACGAGAAAGCAGCAGTCAGCACGGCGTTTAGACGGGTGCAGCGCCCTAGCTGCGGCGGCGGCGGGACGGAGAGGCCGGACCGAAGCTGAACGACGCCGCCACTCCGGCGCAGATTACGCCCAACGCTGCCGGCAACAGCCAAAGCGGCCGGACCAGCAGGGGCTGTGCCAGCTTCTCCCACGCCCAATCCGGGATATGCGCGCGGAGCCAGTCGGCTGTGGCCACGCTCATGCTCACCAACCCCTGGCCCAGCGTCATGCCGAGCGGCGTCAGGGTGGCGATGGCGACGGCGGACACCAGGAGCAGCGCCGCCAGGACGATGAAGATGCGGGCGACGATCACATGAACAGCCTTTCTGACGCGAGCCCTGAATATAGCCCGGCAACCTGCTCGCCATAGCCATTATAGATCAACGTCGGCACCCGCTGATCATTGCCGATTAGCCGCTCGGTGGCCTGGCTCCAGCGGGGATGCGGGACGGCCGGGTTGACGTTGGCCCAGAAGCCGTACTCCGAAGGCTGGATGCCCTCCCAGAAGGTAGTCGGGCGCTTGTCGGTGAAGGTGACCTTCACGATCGACTTGGCCGACTTGAAGCCGTACTTCCACGGCAGCACCAGGCGGATCGGCGCGCCGTTCTGCTTGGGGATGGTCTTGCCGTACAGCCCCGTCGCCAGGAACGGCAGCTCGTTCGTCGCCTCCGCCATCGTGATGCCCTCGACATAGGGCCACTCGAACTGGCTGATGCGCAAGCCCGGCATGGTCTTCGTGTCGGCGAGGGTGGTGAATGCGACATACTTCGCCGCGGAGGTCGGATCGGCAAGCCGCACGAGGTCCCGCAACGGGAAGCCTGTCCAGGGCACGGTCATTGCCCAGCCCTCGACGCAGCGGTGACGGTATACCCGCTCCTCCAACTGCACCTGCTTCATCAGGTCGTCGAAGCCAATGGTCTTGGGCGTGGCGACCAGGCCGTCGATCTCTATGGTCCATGGTGCGACCGGCAGGCGCTGTGCGGCGCGCGAGATCGACTTGTCGGTGCCGAACTCATAAAAGTTGTTGTAGGTCGTTGCGTCGCGCTCAGCGGTGACCTCCCGGCCGGGGTCATACTTGGCGCTTCGTGGAGCGCCCTGGGCGTATGCAGCGCCAGGCAGGCCGATGCCGGCCAGGCCCGCGGCGGCCAGCAAGGTGCGGCGGCCCAGCACGAGATGCTCGGGCGTCGCGACGCGGTCTGGCAGCTCCCAGCCAAGGCGGTTTTTGATGTGCATAGGCTTGGCCCTTCACAGACGTGCAAGATGTAGCGTGCCGGACCCGAAAGTCACGCCCAACGTTTCCGAGGGCTGGCGGGGCATGTTGATTTCACTGCCCCACACTGCAACCGTGCGGCGTGCCAATGTCACATGGAGGACCCGCTTGGATCTCGCCCGCTTCCCCCGCGTCAAGCTCTGCCAGGCGCCCACCCCCTTGGAACGCCTGCCCCGCCTGACGGCTACGCTCGGCGGCCCCGACATCTGGATGAAGCGGGACGACCTGACCGGCATGGGCCTAGGCGGCAACAAGGTCCGCAAGCTGGAGTTCCTGGCCGGCGCCGCACTGGCTGCCGGCGCGGACCATCTGGTGACACAGGGCGCGGTGCAGTCCAACCATGTCCGCCAAACCGCGGCTGTCGCCGCCAAGCTGGGCCTGGCCTGCACCGCCGTGCTGGAGCACCGGATCGAGACCAATGACGGCACCTACCTGAACAACGGCAATGTGCTGCTCGACCGTATGCTCGGCACGCATCTCGAGTATCGCCCCGGCGGCACCGACATGCAGGCCGCCATCGAGGAGGTCGGCGCCCGGCTGCAGGCGGATGGCGCCAAGCCCTATCTGATCCCCGGCGGCGGATCGAACGCCACCGGCGCGCTGGGTTACGCCGCGGTCGCGCTGGAACTGCTGGCGCAGGCGAACGAGATGGGCCTGCGTATCGACCGCCTGGTGCACGCCACCGGCAGCGCGGGCACCCAGGCCGGGCTGGTCGCCGGGCTGCATGCCATGAGCAGCCCGATGCAGGTGCTGGGCATCGGCGTGCGCCTGCCACGGGACAAGCAAGAGGCCAACGTGCTGCGACTGGCGCAGGCTACCACAGCGCACCTGGGCCTGGACCGCCCGGTGCCGCCGGAGGCCGTCGAGGCCAACTGCGACTACGTCGGCGCAGGCTACGGCATTCCGACGCCGGGCATGGTGGAGGCGGTCACCATGGTGGCCCGGCTGGAGGGCATCTTCCTGGACCCGGTATACTCCGGCAAGGGCATGGCCGGGCTGATCGACCTGATCCGGCGCGGGGTGTTCACCGCCGGGCAGACGGTGGTGTTCCTGCACACCGGCGGCTCGGCGGGGCTGTTCGGCTATGCCGACACGTTCAATGAGGCGGCGTAGCGGCGGACGGCAGGGCGGCAGCGACGAAGTTGCGCGCCAGGGCGTGATAGACCCCTTCCGCACAGACTAGCCTCGAGGTGGCGTAGCCGATCAGCGCTGTCAGCATCAACGGCACCACCATGGCGTGGTCGCCCGTCATCTCGCTCACGATTACGAAGGCGGTGATTGGCGCCTGAACCACCCCGGCGAAGTAACGGGCCATGCCGAGCACCACCAACGCCTGCACCGGCGCCCCCGGCAGCAGCGTCGCCAGGTTCGCGCCCAGTCCGGCGCCCACGGCCAGCGACGGCGCAAAGATGCCGCCGGGGATGCCGCTGACCGCTGACGCCAGCGTCGCCACCAGCTTCAGCAGGCCGAAGCTCATGCCGGAACTGCCGCCATCCAGCAGCCCCCGGGCCTGGTCGTAGCCCGTGCCGAACGTCGCGCCATTCGACAACAGGCCGCACCCGGCGACCAGCAGGCCGCACGCCATGGCAAAGAGGACGGGCCACCGCTTCACCTGCCGTCCGAAAGCCCCCGGCAGGCCACCCGCCACCAAGATCAGCGCCCGGCTGAACCCGCCGCCCAACAATCCGCCAACCACGCCCAGCACCGGCACGGCCAGCCAGCCCTGCAGCCCATGCAGCACCACCTGCGTGGTGCCGAAGTAGGTGTAGTCGCCTTGCAGGGCCATCGAGGTCAGCCCGGCGGCGATGACGGTGCCAAGCACAACACCGCTGGTCCGCGCCTCGAACGAGCGGCTCATCTCCTCGATGCCGAACACGATGCCGGCCAGGGGCGTATTAAAGGCCGCAGCCACGCCAGCCGCCGCGCCCGCCAGGATGAGGCCGGGCTGCCGGCGCGGCGACACCCGGCCGAGCGCGAACATGATGGACGCGCCAACCTGCACCGTTGGCCCCTCCCGGCCGATCGACGCGCCGCACAGCAACCCGAGAAGCAAGAGGCCGATCTTGCCGAATGCCGTCTGCAGCGAGACCAGGCGATGCCGAGCCACAAGCCCGTACAGGCGCCGCGCTGCAATCGCCTGCGGGATGCCACTGCCGCCGGCATTCGGGACGTAGCGCCGGGTCAGCCAGCGGCAGGCTGCAAAGCCCGCCGGGGTCAGCACCAAGGCTATGCGCGCATCGACAGCCTCGATGCGTCGGAACGCTGCCCCAGCCTGGTCTGCGGCGAACGCCAGGGCCACGGCAATCGCGCCGACTGCGATCCCACCCAAGACGAACAGGGCTTGGCGGCGCCATTGGCCCCAGGCCAGGTTGAACCGCCGACGAGACAGCCATGACCGGCGCAACACAATCATCCCTAGGCACCATGCAAACGGGATGCCCCTACCGGTCAGCTCTTGCCAGTCATTGCGCGCCGGCTTCGGCATGGCAATCCGGGGGGGCTATGACTGCACGTGCGGCCCTAGGTTGCCGCACCGTAAGTGCGGCTCGCAACGACGGTGCTTCTTGGAAGGCGGCTGGCAGTGTGTGGACATCAGAACTGCGGGCGGCTGGTGGGCCCCGTGGGGCTCGAACCCACGACCACAGGATTAAAAGTCCCGTGCTCTACCAACTGAGCTAGAGGCCCATGCCGCCGCGGAGGCGACGCCGCGGCAGACCGCGGCGTCGGATACTACGACTTGGCGTCCGCCGCCACCTGCACGCGGACGATTTTATCGGGGTTGGACACGCTGCCGCTGCCGCCGCTGCCGCGCTTGATCTTGTCCACGTACTCCATGCCCTGCACCACCTGGCCCCAGATGGTGTACTGGCCATCCAGGTTGGCCGCCGGGGCAAAGCAGATGTAGAACTGGCTGTTGGCGCTGTTCGGGTCCGATGTGCGTGCGGCGCCGACGGTGCCGCGCAGGAAATGCACCTTGTTGGTGAACTCGGCCGACAAGTTGCCCATGTCGCTGCCGCCGGTGCCGGTGCCGGTCGGGTCGCCGCCCTGCGCCATGAAGCCGTCGATCACGCGGTGGAACACGGTGCCGTCATAGAAGTGCTTGCGGGCCAGCGCCTTCACGCGCTCGACGTGCTTGGGCGCCAGGTCCGGACGCAGCTTGATGACGACGCGGCCGTCCTTCAGGTCCATGTACAGCGTGTTCTCAGGGTCCAGATCGGTTGGCTGGGTTTGGGCGTTTGCGGGGGCGGCTTCGGACATCAGGGCTCCAATCGCGAGTGTTGCAAGCAGGTGTCGGCGTTGCATGGGGCGCTCCTCTCATTCGGCCGGGTCGTGGCCATGCCTGGCCCTAACGAACCCGGGCCAGCGTGCGTTCCAAGGTCAGGGCCGGCACGAAGCTGGACACATCTCCCCCAAGACGGGCGATTTCCTTGACGAACCGGGAGCCGATGAACTGGTGCCGCTCGGTGGCCATCAGGAACACCGTCTCCACGTCGTGGTCCAGGCGGTAGTTCATGCCAGCCATCTGGAACTCGTAGTCGAAATCCGACACCGCGCGCAGCCCCCGGATGATCACGCCCGCGTTTTCCTGGCGCGCGAAGCCGATCAGCAGGCCGGTGAAGGAGCGGACCATGATCTCGGTACCGGTGCGGGCGGCGATGGCGTCGGCTTCGGCGCGGACCAGCTCCACGCGTTCCTCCAAGGGGAACAGCGGTCCCTTGCCGGCGTTCTCCGCCACGCCGACCACCAGGCGGTGCAACACCCGGGCGGCCCGGCCGATGATATCGACGTGGCCGTTGTGGATGGGGTCGAACGTGCCGGGATAGATGCCGACGTGCCGCCGGTTGTCAGGCATCGGGCGGCACCAGCGCTACCACCTCGGCGCCTGGCCCATCGCCGCCGTTGGCGTGGCCGTTCGTGTCGCCATTCCCATCGGGCGTGTCGATGACGGGGAACACGCTGGTGACCCGCTCGGTGTCGCCCAGGCGGAACAGGGTGACGCCCATGCTGCTGCGCCCGGTGACGCGCACCTGGTCGGAGGGCACGCGGATCAGCCGGCCCTCGTCGGTCACCAGCATCACGCCATCGCCGGGCCGCACGGGGAAGCTGGCGATCACCGCCGTGCCGTTGCGCGCCGACAGGGTGATGTTGGCGATGCCCAGCCCGCCACGGCCTGACACCCGGTAATAGTAGGCGGACGACCGCTTGCCGAAGCCGACGTCCGTCACGGTCAGCAGCGTTTCTTCCGCGTCCTCCAGTTCGGTGATGCGCTCGCCGGACAGGTTGGCGTCGGAGGTGTCCTCAGAGGCCTCGTCATCCAGGTCAACCGCCACGTCCTCCTCGTCCGTGGCCCGGCGGCGGGCGGCGGCGCCCTTGAGGTAGGTGGCGCGCTCCGCCGGATCAGCGACCACATGGCGCAGCACCGACAGGCTGATCACCTCGTCGCCCTCCCCTAGCCGGATGCCGCGCACGCCGCTGCTGTCGCGGCCGGAGAACACGCGCAGGGTGTCGTCGCCGATCTGGAACCGGATGCAGCGGCCCAGCCGGGTGGCCAGGAACACGTCATCCCCGTCCCGGCAGGTCGCCACGCCGATCAGCCGGTCGGCCTCGTCGAGCTTCATCGCGATCAGCCCATGCGAGCGGACATTTCGAAAGTCGCTCAGCTTGTTGCGCCGCACGCCGCCGCTGGCGGTGGCGAACACCAGGTGCAGGTTCTCCCACATCGCCTCATCCTGCGGCAACGGCAGCACGGTGGTGATGCCGTCGCCGCCGAGTTCCGGCAGCAGGTTGACCAGCGCGCGGCCCTTGGCGGTCGGGCTGGCTTCGGGCAGGCGCCAGACCTTCTCGCGGAATACCTTACCGCCGCTGCTGAAGAACAGCACCCACTGGTGGGTGTGCGCGTTGAAGCTGCGGGTCACGACATCGTCGCCGCGCGTGCCGGCGCCGGTGCGGCCCCGGCCGCCGCGGTTCTGCTGACGGAAGATGTCCAGCGCCGTCCGCTTGATGAAGCCATCCCGCGTGATGGTCACCACCATCTGGCCCGGCTCGATCAGGCTCTCGTCGTCCTGGTCCGCGGCGGCGTCCACGATAGAGGTCATGCGGGGGCTGCCGATCTCCTCGCGGGCGATCAGCAACTCGTCGCGCATCACCTCCAGCCGGCGCGGGCGGCTGTCCAGGATCAGCAGCAGCTCGCTGATGCGCAGCGCGACCTCGGTCAGCTCGGCCTGGATCTTGTCGCGCTCCAGCCCGGTCAGCCGGGCCAGGCGCAGCTCCATGATGCCGCGGGCCTGCGCCTCGGTCAGGCGCACGGAGTCGCCCACGATCTGGTTGCCGCTGTCATCAATGAGTGCCAGCAGCGCCGACACGTCCCCCGACGGCCAGGCGCGGTCCATCAGTGCAGCCCGGGCGGTGGCGCTGTCGGGGCTGCTGCGGATCACCTGGATCACGTCGTCGATATTGACGACGGCGATGGCAAGCCCGACCAGCAGGTGCGCCCGATCCCGCGCCTTCGCCAGCTCGAACCGGCTGCGGCGCAGGATCACGTCCTCGCGGAACGCCAGGAACACCTCCAGCGCGTCCTTCAGCCCCATCAGCCGCGGGCGCCCGCTGTCCAGCGCCAGCATGTTGACGCCGAAGCTCGTCTGCAACTGAGTGAAGCGATAGAGCTGGTTCAGCACCACCTCGGCCGTCGCCTCGCGGCGCAGCTCGATGACGATGCGCATGCCGTCGCGGTCGCTCTCGTCGCGCAGGTCGGTGATGCCCTCGACCTGCTTGCTGCGGACCAGCTCGGCGATGCGCTCCAGCAGGGTGGTCTTGTTAACCTGGTAGGGGATTTCGGTGACGACGATGCACTGCCGGTTGGCGCGCATGTCCTCGATGGCGGCCTTGGCGCGGACGACGACGCTGCCGCGACCGCCCTCGAAGGCGCTGCGGATGCCGGCCCGGCCGAGGATGATGCCGCCGGTCGGGAAGTCGGGGCCGGGGACGATCCGCATCAGGTCGTCGAGCGAGGCAGCCGGGTCGGCGATCAGGGCCAGGGCGGCGTCGATGATCTCGGTCGGGTTGTGCGGCGGGATGTTGGTGGCCATGCCGACCGCGATGCCGTTGGCGCCGTTGATCAACAGGACGGGGTAGCTAGCGGGCAGCACCCGCGGCTCCTGATTGCTCTCGTCGTAGCTGGGGCTGAAATCGACGGTGTCGCGGTCGATGTCGGTCAGCAACAGGGCCGCGGCGCGGGCCATGCGGGACTCGGTGTAGCGCATGGCGGCCGGGGGGTCGCCGTCGATACTCCCAAAATTGCCCTGGCCGTCGATCAACGGCACGCGCATGGAGAAGCCCTGCGCCATGCGGACCAGGGCGTCGTAGATGCTGGCGTCGCCGTGCGGGTGGTACTTGCCCATCACGTCGCCGACGATGCGGGCCGACTTGCGGTAGGGCTTGTCGGCGGTGTAGCCGCTCTCGTTCATCGCGAACAGGATGCGGCGGTGCACCGGCTTCAGCCCGTCGCGCGCATCGGGCAGCGCGCGGCTGACGATGACGGACATGGCGTAATCGAGATAGGAGCGCCGCATCTCGTCCTCCAGCATCACCGGGGGTGAGCTGGGGGGTGCGGGCGTGCTGGCGGGTGGCAGGGTAGGCGGGTCTAGGTCGGACAATTCAGGCTTTCGCTTGTTTTAGAACGGGATTTCGTCATCCAGGTCGCCGCCGGACTTCTCGGTGTCCCAGGACGGCTTGCCGCCGCCGCCGCCGCCGCCGGACTTGGCCGGGGCCGGGCTGCGCTCGCGCGGCTGATAGCCGCCGCGGTCCTCGCCGCCCCCGCCAGCGGACGCGTTGTCGTCGCGACCGCCCAACAACGTCAGCTCGCCGCGGAACGGGCCAACGACGACCTCCGTCGTATACTTGTCCTGGCCAGACTGATCGGCCCACTTCCGGGTCTCGATCTTGCCCTCGATATAGACCGAGCTGCCCTTCTTCAGGTACTTCTCGGCGATCTCGCCGATCTTGTCGTTCTTGATGACGATGTTGTGCCAGTCGGTCTTTTCCTTGCGCTCGCCGCTGGCCCGGTCGTTCCAGGTCTCGCTGGTGGCAAGGGTGAAGTTGACCACCTTGCCGCCATTCTGGAAGCTGCGCACCTCCGGGTCCTTGCCCAGCCTGCCGACTAGAATCACCTTGTTGACGCTGCCCGCCATGTTTACACCTCGTAGAAGACCTGGACTCGCCGGGGCACCATAGCCCCTCCCCGCCGACCCGGCCATCCGGGGTTTCCATCAACCCCAACCCCTGTGATATGGGGTGAACGATACCAGAACACCAGGGACATCAACCGCATGGCCGGCTCCATCCGTGTGCGCGGTGCGCGCGAGCACAACCTCAAGAACATCGACGCCGACATCCCCCGCGACAGCCTGACCGTCATCACGGGCCTGTCCGGATCGGGCAAGTCCTCCCTGGCGTTCGACACCATCTACGCCGAGGGCCAGCGCCGCTACGTCGAGTCGCTCTCCGCCTACGCCCGGCAGTTCCTGGAGCTGATGGGCAAGCCCGACGTGGACAGCATCGAGGGCCTGTCCCCCGCCATCTCCATCGAGCAGAAGACCACCAGCCGCAACCCGCGCAGCACCGTCGGCACCGTCACCGAGATCCACGACTACATGCGCCTGCTCTGGGCGCGCGCCGGCGTCCCGTACTCCCCCGTCACGGGCGAACCCATCGAGGCGCAGACCGTCAGCGGCATGGTGGACCGCGTCGCCGCCATGCCGGAGGGCACGCGCCTGCTGCTGCTCGCCCCCGTCGTGCGGGACCGCAAGGGCGAGTACCGCAAGGAGCTGGCCGACCTGCAGCGCAAGGGTTTTACTCGTGTCAAGGTGGACGGCGCCCTGTACGAGATCGCCGAGGTCCCGGCGCTGAACCGCAAGATCAAGCACGAGATCGAGGCCGTGGTGGACCGAATTGTGGTCCGCGACGGCATCCAGACCCGCCTGGCCGACAGCTTCGAGACCGCGCTGGCCCTGTCCGACGGCATCGCCTACGCCGAGGACGCCGAGACCGGCGCGCGCACCGTGTTCAGCTCCCGCTTCGCCTGCCCGGTCAGCGGCTTCACCATCGAGGAAATCGAGCCGCGGCTGTTCAGCTTCAACTCCCCCCACGGCGCCTGCCCGGCCTGCAACGGCCTCGGCGTCGAGAGCTTCTTCGACCCCGTCCTGGTCGTCCCCGACGAGCGCGTCAGCCTGGCCGAGGGCGCCATCGCCCCCTGGAGCGGCGCGCAAAGCCCGTACTACGACCAGACGCTGAAAAGCATCGCCAAGCACATGGGCGTCAGCACCCGCACCCCCTGGCACGAGCTGCCTGCCGCCGTCCACGACACCATCCTGACCGGCTCCGGCAAGGAGGAGATCGAGTTCCAGTACAAGGACGGCGTCCGCTCCTACAGCGTGTCCAAGCCGTTCGAGGGCGTGCTGCGCAACCTGCAGCGCCGCTGGCAGGAGACCGACAGCGCCTGGGTGCGCGAGGAGATGAGCCGCTACCAGGCAGAGAAGCCCTGCGCCGTCTGCCACGGGGCGCGGCTGAAGCCGGAGGCGCTGGCGGTGCGGATCGCCGGGCAGAACCTGGCGCAGGCGGCGGAGTTGCCGATCCGCCGGGCGCTGGAGTGGTTCAAGGCCGCCGAGGCTACGCTGACCCCGCAACGGGCCGAGATCGCCCGGCGCATCCTGCGGGAGATCATCGACCGCCTGCAATTCCTGGTCGATGTCGGCCTGGACTACCTGACCCTGGCCCGCGGCAGCACCACCCTGTCCGGGGGGGAGAGCCAGCGCATTCGGCTCGCCAGCCAGATCGGCTCCGGCCTGACCGGCGTGCTGTATGTGCTCGACGAACCCAGCATCGGCCTGCACCAGCGCGACAACGAGCGGCTGCTGGGCACGCTGCGGCGCCTGAAGGCCCTGGGCAACACCGTCCTGGTGGTGGAGCACGACGAGGACGCCATCCGCGCCGCCGACTTCCTGATCGACATGGGTCCGGCGGCCG
>JAABUX010006846.1_pt1 | contig 13509 bp, 16 predicted proteins | sample 5561851 | NCBI WGS metagenome assembly JAABUX01 (sample SAMN10711883, study PRJNA513361) | rock metagenome | isolation source: Antarctica rocks | place: Antarctica: Victoria Land, Richard Nunatak red sandstone | collected 2016-01-03 | reverse complement strand
GACCTTCAGCGACGCACAAGTCGCTGCTCACATGCATTGCAGCGACGCGTTGCAAGGCGAGATGCCCCGGGGGGTGAGCAGGGCCAGGGTCCCGCCGCAAAGCGGCTGCGGCGCCGTTGTAACGACCCTAGAGCTTGGCTCGGTACATGAGGCACCCACACAGCTCAAACACATGGGTCGGACGGTCAGCTAAGGGGCTGCTGTGCTCAAAAGACACGGGCTGGTCAGGCGGTGCGCTGCTGCGCAAAGGCGCGCTGCGCGCCCCGCGCGACCGCAGCAGCTCAGGTGGCTTCCCGGGGCAGGCGCACCGCGCAAAGCCGCAGCCCAGGTAGCTGAAGCGCGGCTGCGCGGTCGGCGAGCCGACGCCGCCGTGCGTCGGCGACCCCGGCGCCGCGGCCGCGCCGTTGGGCGCCTTGCCATTGGTCGCCTTCGCGTTCGCCTCCTCTACGTCTTCATCCGAATTGTACACGCCCTTGTAGCTGCGCCGGCTGCGCATGCGCGGGGGTGCCGCGGTCAGGCCGCTGCCGGGCGCGCCGCGCCGGCTGCCGCAGGCGCGCCGCGCGGCGCGGGCCCCGCTGGGAGCAGGGCAGGCACACGCACGGCGAGGGGTGCGGGATAGCAACAGAGCGCCTGCCGGCCCAGCGCAGGCTGCGCAGCGCCGTATTGGCCGGCAGTCGGGCGAGGACCGCCGCGGGCAAGGCAGGAGGTGCGTGCGGGCGCGCCTGCGCTGGTACTGCAGCCACTCGGCATAGCCGTACAGGCCCCAGAAGAGCCCATAGGCCAGCAGTGCGCCGACCTGCGGCGCATGCGCAGACGCGGGCGTTTGGAAGCGCGCTGAGCGCAGACCTCAACTTGGCCCCTTTGAACTCCTGCCACAAAGCAGGAGCAGCTGTGCAGGAGATCTGCGGCCAAAGTCGGCAACCGCGCTCCCGGCGAAGGCAAGCAGGCTATGGAGTTGGGGTGCGATGTCTGGGAGAAAGGTCTGGGAGCAAGCTCTGTGCAGGAGACTCCAGCCACAGCACGGGGCTCTGATCAGCCCGCAATGCCCCACCTGGCCTGGGGAGACGGGCACGGGCGCCACGGCTTTGGCGGCGCCCTCCACCATCCGGCCAGGGGCAGCAACCCCGCTGCCGCTGGCGCCTCACGCGCTCCCGTCGGCTCCTTCGTGCCTGGGTGCCAGCGTGCCAAGCGTGTGCACGGCGCCCCTCCGATCAATCTGGACCCTCGCAAGCTGGCACTCTCTTGCACCGCCAAAGTGCAATCCAAGTCGCCAATCAGCGCCGTTTGTTGGTAGACAGCAGCTGTGCGCAAGCAGAGTCCAAAGAAGTCGAGTTCTCTTGTGGAAGTCCGGAGGTTTAAAGTGCCTGAAGTATATTAGGGAATAGGATTTGTCAGTGGGCAAGCAAGAGTCTCAAGCACTTCAAGCACTTCAAAGGCTTTGTGTTGCGCCTACTTGCCATCAGGGACAGAGCACACACGCCTGTTTCTGCCAAACGCGTGCGGAGCGCGACCAGCTGCCTGGCGTCTGAGCCTTGCAGCAGCCTCCCTTGGTGAATTGATGCCCCGCCGCCGCTGATCCGCCCGGCCGCGCCCGGGCCCGGGGCATCCGCCTGGCAGGCGCAGATGCAGGCCGCGAAGGAGCGCCGCGAGCGCAAGGCCGGGAAGCCCAGCCCGGATGTGCACGCGCTGCGCAAGGAGCTCCTCCTGCAGAAGAATGTGGCGCACAACGCGGGCGTCGCCAACTTCATGTGCGCGGCGGCCCGCGCTGGCAGCCTCTTGGCAGTCTATCGGCAGCATCCGTGCATAGACGGCGCAATCGCACTCAGCGATATGGAGCGCTGCAGCGCCGGTGCTGGGTGCCTCCTGCCGGGCAGGCCCATGCCCGCGACCACGCACAGCGTGCGGCGAGCTGACGCGCGCGCGGGGCCGGCAGCGGCGTGGTCGGCGCGCTGGTGGCGGGCATGGTCGCCGGCCTCTGGGGCGTCACCGGCTGGACCGGCTTCCTGTACTACCTGGCCATGCACGCCGTGGTGCGCCCTGCGCGGCTGCGCAGCGGCCTGCTGCCTTCGCGCGGCGTCTTTTCCATGCTGCTAAGGCCCTGCCGACATGCTGGGGAACTGGGCCGCGCTGCTTGCTGCCCCGCCGGACCGCGCTGCCCACCCTTGGACACCCGGCCCTGCCGCGCGTCACCGCTGCACGCCGCTCTCCTGCCACACGCCAGCCGCTTGGCGAGGCGCCCAAGCCGACCTCACTGCCTTGCGGGCCCCGGCTGGCGGCTGGCGCCCGCCCCAGCCGCGCCGCCGCCTGCCGCCCAGGCAGGCGGCCGCGCCCGGCCGCCCGGCCTGAGCGGGGCGCGCGCGCGCGCAGGTGTGCGCGCTGCTGCTGGTGAAGTGCGGCTTCAGGACGGAGGCGTTCTTCCAGTCCAGGTCCGCCCGCTCCCCCCACCCCGGCGCCGCGCCCGCCTGCCCGCGTGCGAATGCGCTGCGTGTGGCTGCAAGGGTTAGGGTATAGGGTGGTGCAGCTTTAGTGTGGTGCGGTTTCAGGCCGGAGTCGTTAACTCGGTCCAGGTCCGGCGCTCCCGCACCCTGGCACCCGGCCCGCCTGCCCGTGCGCGTGTCCTGCGTGTGGCTGCAAGGGTATAGGGTATAGGGTAATGCAGCTCCAGGACAGAGTCATCCTTCAAGTCCAGGTTTGGTGCCCCCTCACCGCTGCGCCGCGCCGGCCTGCCCGTGCGCGCGCGCTACGTGTGGCCGCAAGGGTTAGGTTTAGGGTAGGTGCGTGAGCGCAGCCTGCTGGGGCGCGCAGGCGCGCGCTGTTCCTGGGCGAGGTGTTCAACTCGACGCTGCTGCTGACGTTCATCCTGTTCTGGACGCTAGCGCACAACTACACGCACCTGTTCTGATGTGGCGCGGGCGGACCCGGCCGGGGCAGTCCGTCTTGTCCGGACCCCGGCGCACGCCAGCGCGCGCGCCTCCTCCTGGTGCAGCGCTCGAGGCCTAGCCGGGCATTGTCCTGTGCTGGGTCACCTGTTGTCAGGAAGTGGCCAAATGCACGCAGGCCTACTGACAAGCGTGTAAGCCCGGCGGGGGCGCTGTTGGCCTCCGCTCCCGGGTGTCGCAGTGTGCTGCTAAGCCGACACATTTGTGGTCCTCCTCGAGCTGAGCGGACGCGTGTGGGCTCGTCACAGCCGCCTGACGGCGCAATCAAGCCAGGCTAGGTGGCGGCTCTGTTACAAATGCAGTGCTCACATGCAACTCTGCATCGAATGCAGCAAGATGGGTGTGCAAGGCGTGGTGCACGCCCCGTCAGTATGCCCGCCTGCTACACAGGTCACTCACCATGCAAAGACCAACACTCATCATCAGTTCGGCAGCAAGGAGTCCTTATCGTGCGCCGGCGCCCAACGCTGATTCACCCTGCACCTCTATTAAAGTTCGTACGCCAAGCGCCAGCACCCATGCCTGTGCAAAACCGAGGGAGGCCGCCATTGGGGCAGCCTCAAAAGCGATACGGCTGGCACCCGGCAGCATCATCAAACTAAATAGAACATTTGGGCACCAAGACTGCCGGTCTGACAGACACCGAAGGGATGCGCTCAGGCAGCTGCACGCATGCGGCAGACGCCCCCCGCTCCCGAGCAACGCGGCGCTCGCACGCGGTGGCGCAGCGCGCTCCGCGCACTGCGGCAAGCAGCGGACTGCACTCCGCGTCCGGCCTGGGCAACGCAGGCCCCCTGCCCAGCAGCGCGGCGCTCACGCGCGGTCGCGCACCGCGCCGAGCAGCGCGTTGTACCCCGCGTCCAGCCCGGGCAGCGCGGGCGCGCGGCCCAGGTCGGTGAGCACGCGGTGCGCGCAGCCGAAGCCCGAGAAGACCACCGCGTTCACGCCCTGGCCCGGGAATGTGCTGTCGCCGACGCAGTACAGGCCCTGCGCGCCGCCAGAAGCGCGTCAGGCCACGGACACGCGGCTGTGCTCACAAGGAGCAAGGCGTGCCGTGTGGCTGGACATGATCCAAGGAGCGACGAGCCCGCGTACCAAGCAAACGCCGACACGCGCCGCCAGTGCTGCAGATGCCTTCGCGCACGCATGGCAGCCAAGCGGGGCCCAGGGCGCGTCAGGCCACGGACAAGCTCCTGTCAGGCAGGCGGATAGAGCTGTGCGGCTTCTCTGCAGACGCGGACCCGGGGCTGTCCATCGCGGTGTCTGTGCTCATCCTGCGGGCGTGCGGCTGGACACGGTCCAAGGAGCGACCGGTCCGCGTGCCACACATGGTGACACGCGCCGCCAGTGCTGCAGATGCGTTTCGTGCAGACACGCGCGCAGCAGGCAGGCGGGGCCTGCAGCGCGCCTTGACGGCGGTGCGGTTGAAGGGCATGCCGAGCATGCCGAGCGGCCGCCGCGCGGGGATGGGCCCGTACGAGCCGTCGCGCCTGTTCAGGAAGCGGCGGTGCGTGCGCGGCGTGCCCACCTGCCGCCAGGGTGCGCAGGTGTTGGCAGGCGCGCTGCTCCCTGCCCCTGCCCTGCTGCTGGACAGCCGACGCTGCTCATCGCACTGCGCATGTCTCCGGCACGGCGACGGGACACGTGACACATGACACGCGGCGCCTGGCATGTGCAGACACCGCACTGCAGGAGGCGCAGCAGCACGAGCCCCGGAGGAGCATGGCTGCCTCAAGCCCCGACAGGTGGCACCCTGCCACCGCAGTGTAGGGGGGACCGGGGCCGCTGCGGCGCGCCTCCCGGAACAGCGTGGCCGCCCGGAGCCCCGGCAGGTGGCGCTCGAGGCGCTCGAGGATGCCGTCTGCGGCCTCCTCCTTCCGCCGCTCGTAGTCCGCCGCCGACAAGCCCTGCGGCCGCCGGCGCGCACGCGTCGATAGCCGCGCGCCGCCGTGCAAGCTGGGCCATGCATGGCCGGCTGTGCCCGGCGCGCTTCGTGCCAGCGAGCGCCTGCGCGCCAGGCCAGGGACAGCGGGAGGCGCAGATGCGGGCCCAGCGCCAGCGCCAGCGCTGGCCATCGCAGAGCCTGCACGCTAGCGGAGGCGTCGCGTGCGGCTGCGCAACGCACATGCGGCGCTGCGCACCCATGCCCGCTTGCGCGCGCGCTCCGAATTAGGGTTTCAAGAGAAGCACGGGCCGGGGCCCCGCCTTTCAGTTGTCGATCCAGTCGGGCGCGAGGATGTGGACGACGTGCGCGCCGGGCGCGCCCGGGTCCAGCTTGCAAGCCTATCCCTAATCCTACCCTGATGTAACGCTCGGGATCACGAGCAGGGGCCGCGCCTTCCAGTTGTCGATCCAGTCCGGCGCGAAGATGTGGACGATGTGCGCGCCGGGCGGCGCGAGGCCCGGGTCCAGCAGCGTGGGGATGCTGACAAACACGGTGCCCAGCGGCGCCTCCATGTCGGCCCAGGCGTCCACGCAGATGTGGTGGCACTCGGTGCCGGGCGCGAGCGCGCCGGCGTCCACGCCCATGTGGATGGACAGGAAGGACGGCGCCTTGGTGTATCGCTCCCTGCGCAGCGCACAGCACAGGGTTTATGATTAGGGTTAGGGTTCACCAACACGCCGCGCCGCGCCGCCACGCCCAGGTGATGGACAGGAAGGAGGGCGCCTTTGTGTATCGCTCCCTGCGCGGCGTGGGCGCCAGCATGTGCGCGCAGCGTAGCACAGCTGTCCCAGGATCCCAGACTCGGCATATGACCATGCTGAGGGCGACACCGATTGGAGGCCCTGCTGCAGCGCTGCCCGGACTCGCAGCATCCGAGGGCTGCAGATGCGCGAGCGGCGTCGCGCCGCGCACCCACGCGGCAGGCCCAATCTCATGCGCTTGCTGCACAACAGGCTGCCGGGCGCCCGAGCATCCGAACCCAGCCGGAGCCGGACGCGCGCCCCTGGGCCGCGCCGGGGGCGCGGGGCCGCATGCCGCCGGCCGCGCCTGAACAGGCGCTCGGGCTCGGGCAGGCGCTCGGGCGGCAGCAGGCCGTCGAATGTGTCCCAGCGCGTGGCATTGGAGACGACGGTGCGGCCGCGGAACACGCGCCCGTCGGCCAGGCGCACGCCCACCGCGCGCGCCGCGGCGCCCTCGCCCTCCGTGATGATCTCGCGCACCTGCGAGTTGCCACACGCAGGCGGCTCGGCGGCTGGACAGCGCTCAGCTGCAGCGCTCGCGCCGCGCGGACCGCCACCTTTGCATGCCGGCACGCGCCTCGCCGGCCAAGCAGGCGTGCTGAGTGGCTCAAGCGCCCGCAGCGGGGCGCAGCCTCGGCGCCTGCCTGTAAAGCTTTCGCTCAGCATGTGAATATTGCATGGCCCTGGCCAGCATGAACAGACGAACGGGTCTTATATGCGCACATTCGCGCGGTACTCGATGTGGCCTCCCCGCTCGCACAAGCCCTCCGCGAGCTCCTCCGCGATGCGCCCCACGCCGCCCACCGGGTAATTGATGCCGCCAAAGTGCCGGTCGCAGAACACCATGCCTGCTCACGCGCACGCGCGGCAAGGGTCTGCGGCCGGTCGCAGACGCTCCGTGGCGCCACTGCCAAATGTAGCCCATAGTCGACTTTAAAGCGGTATGCTGTTTGCTGCGGTTGCGCACAGAGCAGATAAACCCCTTACCCATGCTGCTGTGTCAACTTCCATCATGAGTGTCAACGGCTAGCCTGACAACAGCCGTTTTGCGGCAGCTGTCTGCTTCAGCGCCAGACCATGCACTGCGCGATGCGCATCCCCACCTGGCGCAAGTACAGACCTGCTTGCTTTTCTGCTTGCTCTGCAGGCACACACCGAGTGATGCCATTGTGAAAGGCCAACAACAGCCTGCATGCTCTTCACATGCTCACCGTGCACGCTTGTGGCTCGCAGCCCGCACCCGCATCGATCACGTACATGGTGTCGGCGAACGCTGTGCTCCAGCGAGCAACCTCCTTCCCACCCACCTCGCTGCCGGGGTGGGTTTCAGGGATGCGCGCCCGCGTTGATCATGGGCGTGCTGTCGGCGAGCACTGTGCTCCAGAAGTAGCACTCCACGTCGATGAAGCGCAGCAGCTCGGGGTCGCGGATGTGCTTGCGCGCGACCGCGCCCGCGTTGGACGGCAGGTACGACGCCAGCGTCAGGCACGCCAGCGGGTGCTTGGCGAACTCTGCGCAAGCGGCGCGGGCTTCGTGGACAGAGACCTGCGGAGCGCGGGGGGTGGCAGCGGGCCTGGAAGGCCTGCCCGCGCCGGGCGCAGGCTAGCGCTCAAACAGAGTGACTTCGTGACTCATGTGCCGCACAGTGATGTGCATGCAGCGCAGCAATGCAGCAGCGTCTGCTTTTACAGGGGAAGCAGCCCAGCCTGGTGCAAGACGGGTAGGGTTAGGGTAGCCTAACCCTGACGCCGGAATGCGGCCAGAAGCGCGCACCGCCGAGCAGGTAGCGCGGCTCCTCCAGGCTCTTCAGCTCCAGGCTGTTGAGCGCGTTGAACACGCGCCAGGCCTCGCCGTAGAACGCATGGATGCCGGCGCGCTCGGCCGGGAAGCGCGCCGCCAGCTCGTCCACAAAGTCCTCGTACCCGCGCCACACCCTGACCTCCAGGCCCTGCGCCGACCCCCGCGCCGCCCCTGTCCCAGTCGAGCGCGGCCGCGCAGGCTGCGGGCGGCACACAGGGGCACCTGCGAGCATGCCAAACCTACCTCCTGCGGTCCTCTCAAATCCCAAGCATCGCTGCGCCCACAGGACCGGGCTATGCTTCAAGCAGTGCTTGCGGCCTGCGGATTGCAAATGCTACCACCAGGCCATGCGCGGAGCGGGCAGCACGCCAGTCCGGTAAGCTGCCAGCGCTGGAAGGCTGGACGTTTAGATAGAACCGCCCCAAGCATGCACGGCTGGCTGAGCGTCAACGCGCGGGCGCAGGCCACCGCCGCCACACCTGCGGGCGCGCCCCGGAGGCCGGCAGGTGGTAGAAGACGGAGGTTATGTGACCGTATTTAACCCTAAACCCATGCCGCACCTGCGGGTGCGCCTCGGAGGCCGGCAGGTGGTAGAAGACGGAGGTCGGGTCGGGCACCGTCTCCAGCCGCTTGCCCACCGCCGCGAGCGCGCGCGTGATGAGGTTGGTCGTGCCGTGCTGCCGGCGCGGCGCCGCCGCTGCTCAGGGGGCATGCGTGGGGCCAAGGCATGGGGCAAGGAGCATGCACAGTGGGTACAAGGCCACCTGGCTGTTACATCACAGGCCCTGCCCGGGCAGGCCTCATAATGACTTCACACTGTGGCGCGTCTAAACAATGGCTGTGCGCTAGCCCACGCTCACCATGCCTGAAGAACAGCAACAGTATGCACAGGCCTCATGAAGATTTTACACTATGGCACGCCTAGAGACCGGCGGTGCGCTCGCCCCTGCTTACCGTGCCTGAAGGACAACAGCAGCATGCACACCACCCAGTGCTCAGCAGCCAGCAGGGAGCTCGGGGGTGCAGGAGCGCACGTCGCCCATGCCAAACATCATCGACGCGCCGACGTCGAGCACGTAGCCGTCGCGCTGGAAGTGGCCAGCGCTGCCGCCGGGTATGATGTACCTGCGCCCCGTGCGCCCGCTTGAGCACAGTGCTGGTCGGGACCAACGCATATGGACCGCACATCCGGAAGAGCTGAAGGCATGCTGCCTCACACCCACGCCTGTGCTGATGGCCACCAATACGCAGGCGCGGCACTGCCCACAGGCGCATCGTCATGGGAGTGCGTGGCCCAGCGGGGCGGGTCACTTCTCGAGCACGAGCACGCTCGCGCCCTTGGCGGCCAGCTGCGTCGCGGCGGTGAGGCCGCCGACGCCGCCGCCGATGACCACCGCGTCGTACACCACGTCCGTGCGCGCGCTGCCGGTGCTCGCCACCGCTTCGGCCACCTCGCGCTCCCGCGTGCGCAGCCCCGCCGCCGACGCCGCCGCCGCTGCGGCCGCCCGCCGCCGCCCGCGCCGGCCGGCGTGCCGGCTCGCGGAAGGCCGCTGCGTGGAGCACGCGCGTCTCTGCCAGGCGTGCAAGTGCTGGAACCATAGCTTGTTTCTATCACGCAACCTGCTGTCCGTAGCCAACGCAACACAGTGTACACAAAGAACGACCGGGAGGAAGGTGAGCATGTCTGTGCCTGTAGACTGTCAGCCTGCGCCAGCCGGCACGGCGCAGAGGACGACGAGGCGGCCTGGTGCGACAAGCGCCGCTGTTGCTCCTGTAATCTGCGCATATACACACATAAACGGACGTTTGCCAAGCACGAGAGCGACTGTATGCAGGAGTCGCAGGCATGCAGCGCACCTGATAAGTATGCCTCCGCAACCATGCTGTGAGGTTAGCGCTGCCATGCTTTCGTGTTTCTTTCAAGAACAATCGCTGTTAGGGGTTGTGAGTGCTGCAGCTCTCCTACACAGCTGGAAACGGGAAGGAAAATGTCTCCCTCATCCCGAGTCGAGGAAATCGAGGTAATCTGGGGCATTTACGGCTCTGCTACTTTACGGAACATATGCGGCGGGAGCGGGCTCGCGAGCACCAAGTCCGGACCTTTGCAGTCTCAAGCCTTACGCCAGGTGATGGTCTTGCACAGCCTTGGGCACTATTAATCCAAGAGCACAAAGTATGCTCTAGCGCACGCGCGTGCTTGAAACGCCAGCCCGGAACCTATCGCTCAGGCGAGGGCCTGCTTGAACGCTGCGCAGGTCGAGCAGCAGCTTGACGCGCTGCTGTCAGCCAGGGCCTGACAGCGGGCGGCTGAAGGCCCTGGATAGTACGCCACAGGAGGGCACGCTGTGCACGCTGTGTACATGAGCGGGAACAGGCGCGCATTTGGCTTCCTGTCCGCTGTTGAAGACTCGCGTATGGAGCTGCCTTGTTGCTTATCAGCTTGCTGTCAATTTACAGAGCTACGCGCTGTGAGCAGAGCCGCTGCGAGCAGTGTAGTTCACGTCATTGCGTGCACAATGCCGTGCACGCGGAGGAGGGTTGCCAGAGTGCGGCAGTGTGACACCCGGCCAAGGGCATAGGGGCCCTTTTGTGACGGCCTGCACACCTGAGCTTGGTTCTGCGGCAGGCAGTCCTTGGCATGGCGCGCCCTGGAGCCGGCAATCAAGGCGCCACAGAGGTGCGGCATTTTTGTGGCATCCAGTTGCGCATGGCACCTGTCAGGTGTAGGCCTTATGATCCGGCGAGACAGGTACGTTGGCAAGCGCGCATATGCACGCAGTGCGCAGCCTGCACGCAGTGCAGAGCCAAAGGCAAGAAGCCGGGTCTTTCCGTACACATGGCTGCACGAGCTTAGCTGCCTTGCCTCAACAGACACCTCGCTACGCGAGCGCGTGTGTCTCAAAACTCTATGCCGCCGGCCGCGCAGGCGACCTTGCTTGCGCTGCCCGACGAGCTGCTGGGCAGGATCCTGCAGTGCGCCTGGGCAGAGACGCCGTGGAGTGATGACGCAGCGGAGGAGGTGCGCTGCGCGGCCGACCTGGCATCGGTGTGCCGCCGCATGCGCGAGCTGCTGCGTGCGCACCCGCTGCCGCTGGCGCTTGACTTCCGCGCGGAGCCTTTGAGCGCGGCCCAGCGCAGTTGGCTGCTTGAGCCCGCGCAGGCCGGCCGCGTGGAGGCCGCTGACATCTATTTTGGTTTTGAGACACACACGGATGCCCTGTGGTTGCCGCCCCTGCTTCCCGATTTTGTGGCCCAGCACAGCGGCACGCTGCTGCGCCTGTCGGGCGTGCCGCTGCAGCTTGTGGCCCCTGTGAGCCCAGGGGCGCGGTCTGCCTTGGCGGACCTGAGCGGCCTGCGCCTGACCAAGCTGGGCCTCAACTGCTGTGATCTTCTGCACCATCTGCTGCGCATGGACGCTCCGCCGCCAGTTTGTGTGCGGCCCGAGTGCCTGCCAGGCGCCCTGGAGGAGCTGGAGCTGCTTGGGCTGCACGGTAGGTTGCTGGGGTGGGGCCTGGCATGGGCGCCGCCGCAGTCAGGTGTCGGCTTGGCAGGGCGCCTGCTGCGACTCCACACCCTCCGCTTGGCGTGCGTGAGGGTGATGGAACCATTGCAGGTTGCACATGTCGCCCTCCTGGAGGGCCTTGCTGTCTTGCCAGCCTTTGACCTGGACGGCTCGGGCGCGATGGTCAGTGTCCACAGCGACCTGTTTGAACAGGTCAGGTCTGTGCGCATCGTTGCTGGTGCCTGTGTGCTCCTGGGGGGTGGCCAGGATTTTTACGATGATGGTAGTGATTATGATTCAGATCATGATCATGATGGTGAGATGACCGTGCTCGTGGACCGCCTCTGCCACGCTGGCCTGCAGGCTGCAGAGCTGCGCGGTGCTGACTACGTTGCTATCTCAGGTTCCCGTAAGCGCTCAGTGACACACGAGGTCGTGCGTAACATGATAAGCAGGTACGGAGACCAATTTGCCGTTGACGTGGGGGGCCTTGATGAGCCCCTTGGTGTGGACTGCGGGGAGAAGGGCAACACCATACACCGCCTGGCCTGGCGCCGCTGGCCCGCCCCCGACGCGCCCGACGTGCCGGCGGCCAGGGCGGCGCACGAATGCGCCCGTGCATGGGCGGCAGCAAGGAGCTAAGCCACATGCAGACATGCATCCGGGTGTGGACAGTAATAGTGATGATGAGGAATGAGGTGAGGATGAAGTACGTATGGGATCGGTCATGTTGTGAGGTGGGGTGGCATGCGCAGGCCCAAGCACCGGCAGTGCAGCATGAGCTATGCGAGGTGTTGCAGACTGGTGCAGCGTGTAGGCAGGCAGATAGCGATGCCCTGCGGCATGCGCATCCAAAAACACTGTTTGTGCTGTGCTGTAGTCTGCAGGAGAGGCCAGTGCGCGAGAAAGACTGACTTTGTGTCAAAGTTGGTGGTGCTTTTTGAGCCCCTGCCGGATTACATGCTTCGTAGGTCAGCCTGAACACCGGTGCAACATTGTGCCCAGGCTCGCACGCTGGCAAATGTTATGCTGGCTTGACACACGCAGAGCGCCAGGCCGTTTAACAGTCCCAAGCTACTGTGTGCATCCTCGCTGCTCGTAGCGCGCGTGCCTCTGCGGCAAACTTTGTGCCTGGGTGTTCGCGTACTGTCACCATCTACCCGATGCGCACGCCGCGCAGGCTGCTGCGCTTGCGTGCAGCCGCAGGGCAATGTAGGCGCTCAGGCGTAACCGTGAGCACGTCGCACATACAGCAACTGTGTTCAAGTGGCAAGCAATCGGCGGAACAGGACAAAAGGCAGGCAGACATGCAGGTTACCCGCATACAAGCCGACGCTTGCTGCGCGGCCAGTCAGTAGGCAATGCTCTTGCAGGCTCCGAGCGCGCACTGGAGTGCTGGAGTATGTGCATGCTGCGCTGTCAGGGCAATGCAGGCGCGCGCGCGCGGCTGCCGCGCATGCCCAGAAAGTTGGGCCAGCGCCACCCGTTGTGCCGCCTGGGCCCGGCGGCAGCGACGGCATTAGACAGGCCGCCATGAACAGTGCAGGCGCCACCAGCAGCGCTGGTCGGCCTGCTGTCCGGCAGCTAGGCACTCTGTTCCTGGCCGGGGAGGCGCTGCGCTGGGACAGGGGTCCGCGTGTTCGCGTGCTGGCGGGCGTCTGTCAAGAGCTGCGCACAGAGCGCGGGGAAGGCCAGAGGTGTGCGCAGGGCGTTGGGTCTCGGGCTCATGCTATCTCCTCACTGGGCCGCGCGCCGCGCACATCAGCCTGTGGTGGCGCGCGCACGCGCGCGCGCGCGCACGCCCGCGTGCAACATGCCAGCCAGTATCCATGTCTGCTCATCGTTCCGTTGCCGCATGCAGCGCTCTGGCGGCGCCAGCGCTCATATAGTGCATGCGGCGCCCCTGTGCCTCGGTCGCGCAGCCTGGTTGGAAGCCCTCTTTCATATATCCGGCCTCCCGGAGGTCGCTGCGCACCAGGCCATGTGAGATGTGAGCGCGCACAAAGTACACCTGAGGCACCTGACACGCATTCAGCCCGTCCACTTGCTTGTCAGCTCATAGACACGTACAGGGCAGGGCGGACTATGGCAATGAGTGAATGAATGGTTCACAGCTGTGGACTTGCCGCAGTGGAGCACAATAACACGCTTGTACCATATACATGCACACACATGCTTTTTTATACATTTTATACACAAGCAACACTCCGAGTACCTGTAACTCCTCGATACTCAGAGACTGCAGTCAATCTCAGACATTTTGCTGTCTTCAGTGAGGACTCCCCACGCATGCCAACAAGGCAGGAGGCTGAACACAAGTATAAGTAAAAAACAACCTGAGAAAGCATGGAGACAGCGTGCCTCGCACGGAGCCTCCTGCGCCTCAGATCTCCTTGCCAAACACAAAGGAAGCAAGATACAGCCCGAGAAAGCAATGAGACAGCGTGCAGCACGAGCAGCCTCCTGCGCCTCAGATCTCCTTGCTGATGCGCTTGAAGTCGGCGTCCGTGAGCTCGTACGCCCAGTGCAGCAGGCTCTGGCGGATCACCGGCGACACGCTCTTGTCGTCCCACCGCCTGCGAA
>JAABUX010006844.1_pt1 | contig 13513 bp, 23 predicted proteins | sample 5561851 | NCBI WGS metagenome assembly JAABUX01 (sample SAMN10711883, study PRJNA513361) | rock metagenome | isolation source: Antarctica rocks | place: Antarctica: Victoria Land, Richard Nunatak red sandstone | collected 2016-01-03 | reverse complement strand
GCACCAGAAACCGATGGACGAGTGCCAAACGGACGTCTGGAGGCTGCTGCAGCCCAGGTTCACGCGAACATCAAGTCTTGCATGGGAGTTGCCCGACGATGGCAGCGGAGGCTCTGGAGCAGTGACAAAGGACGTGCTTCCAGTGATGTGGGTCACGCCGTCGCAAACTGTGACACATCATGTGTAAAGACTGTGACAGGTCCAGCGGCCTTGCTGTGATCTGCTTGGAAACCAGATCGTTGCTAAATTAGCAATGCAGATGTAGCCTGGCAGCAGCTTACATGGCGCAGAGCAGGCTGCAGCGCGCCATGTCTTGCTGAGAGGCTGTCGGTGCTCTGCTCCAATCAAGATTGTCGGCCTTTGCTATGCAACGACGTTGCTGTCTGCCAATGGCTTCATCCGGCATCCCAAGTCCCGTCTCGTATGCCGCTGCGTCCGCAAGCGGCACATATGCATCACGGATCCGCCAAACTTGATGGGGCTGTGCAGTGCCCAGGATGCCCATAACGGCAACCGTCCCGACATTGCTTGCTCTGCTTATGCAGGCATACGAGACCCCGCCCAGGCCTCTTCTGCCGCCCTGGCAGTGCTGATCACCGCGCCGCGGCCCTGTTTGCGCAACTGGGTGGTAGAGGCTGCCGCATGGACTGCCACCGTGCTGTTGCCAGCGCAGTCGACGCCGTCAGCCCTGGGACCTTTTTCACTGTGCCGCAGCTGCTCGCAAACTGCGCAACCGTGCTGTGTGCACGTGACAGACGCAGCACGCACAGCGGTGCAGACGGAAAAGGTGATGCGACAACTTGCACATCGACGAGTCACAGTGCGGTTCAGCAGACTGTTCTCCCGGGCAACCCACATCGCTAGCAGGCTTGTTGGGAGGGGCCGAGGTCATTCGCCTCGCACCTCAGCTGCAGCTCGCAAGCACTACATCGGCGAGGCTGCAGGGTTGTGGGCGCCGATGGTGCCGAGTGGGCAGCGCCCTCGCAAGCGCCGACGGTGCGCTCTGAAAGCAGAAACCAGCTTTGCGCTAACTTTACACTCCGCTCTGATCCCCGCGCTTGTGACCCCGCGCGAGTATGGCCAACTCATGGGCGCAGGGCTGATCCGTCGGAGCCCAGGTCCGCAGCACGGGCTTTGCATGACCTGCCCGAGGAGATCCTGATCGCCATCATGAGCCAGCTGATCGGCAACGACGCCGTCAAGCTGGCATCCCTGCACCCCGCCCTGCGCCGCGCCCTCAGAGCGGTCCCCAGCCTGCAGCCCTCGGTGGCATTGGACTTTGACTCGAGTCCCATCGGAGGAGCGCGCACCCGCAGCGAGACAGCGGCGGAGCGGAAGCGGCGGCGGCGCAGCAACAGCTTCGCGGCGTTCAGAGTAGCCCACCCGGGGGTCGCTGTTGAGGCGGTGTCGGTGCAATTGGCGCCGACCGAGGGGCTACCTGAAGACGGCTACTACGGCGCGAACTTCGTACTCGACGTAATGCTGCCGTTGCGGTCGCTGAAACGGCTTCGCATGGAGACCAACCCGCATGGCGTATCACACGAGGTGCGCGCCGCTCGCACGGGGACACGTCGCACGGCTTCAAGCGCATGCCTTGCCGCTGGCATCAGCCCGTACCGAGCACCATCTCACTCCGGCACAAGTTCTGACTTGCTGAGTATCCGCTCCGCAGCTGCCGTGTAGGAGGTGCCTCCGCCAGCTGCTCCAGGCTTGTGACTCGCTGGTCGAGCTCACCCTGGAGGTCACCGACTGCGATGTGCAAGAATGGGCGTGTCTTGTCAACCACTTCGTCATGTGGCCCCTCGGCGATCGTGCACAGCCGCTGCGCCGCTTGGAGCTGGTCACCAGGGACCAGGTCGACCTCCGCACCCTGTGGTGCGCCCCCTGGCTGCAGCCAGCACCCCAATGTGCCCCTCCCATGCCCACCTCACTGTCATCGAGGGAGCGGCAGTACTGGTGACACAGCTGGGGCAGCCGACCCACTTGTGTGACGCGCAAGCCGCTGGCGGGAGCACAACCGGTCACTCAAAAAGCCTGTGGAACGGTTGCAAAAGGGTGTTGCACACATAAGCCCGCACCGTCCTGATCAGAGGCTTTTGCTACCAGCAGATTCGGGTCGGCGACCTGCTTCAGAGACACCGAGTCACCGCTGCAAGTCACCGTGCGAGCGCCGGTCATCACGTTCCCGGCGGTCTGCCCCGCAGACATGGTCGGCCGGGACTCGTGGACGGTGCGGCGTCTCACGCTCCACGCTTCCAGGTTTCGGCTCGTCGAGTGGGAAGGGTGCGTCACCGCGATCCCGTCCCCGTGCCTGAGCATGCGTGCCCGCCCGGTGTGCTAGCTGCTCTGGCTCAAACCTCTCGGCGTTTGCCTGCCGATCGCAGACATGGGGTATTATGGAAGTAGTAGACTTCTACATGTATGGAGATACACCCGTGTGTTATGCTGGGCTTGGCAGCGTCTTTAGTCACATTCCCAGAACTCAATCGACCTGCTGGAATGTGTTTTCTCCTGTGCGCAGGATAGAACAACCGCTCTATGCGCGGCTGGCGGAGTACTACGAGACATTCCTGGCGCGCACTGACCTGCGGATGTTCGGAGGCAGTGTGGAGTACATCATAGGGCAGATGGATCCAATGGACAAGTGCCAGACGGATGTGTGGAGGCTATTGCAGCCCAGGTTCACGCGCACCTCGAATCGTGCTTGGGAGTTGCCCGGCAATGCCAGTGGAGGCTCTGGACCAGTGACACAGGGCCCGCTTCCGGTGTTGTGTGTTACTCCGTTGCAAACAGGGCAGGGTGTTTTGTAGCCGCTACAGGTCCCGTCAACACTATAGTGCTGCGCACTGATCCGAGGGTTTGGAATTGTGGGGATACCGTTGCTCAGATCTTGTGACGTGCGACAGGCGTCGATGCCAGGATGCATTTGCTTCGGGTGGAGGCGCTGTGCAGCGCCTTTCAGCAGACGCATGACGCCAGCGTCCGGTATTTGCACGACCTATCTCGGCCGCATACACCACACCCAGGCCTGTCCTGCTGGCCTGTCATCTTTGATCATCCAAATGAGCGCTAGTGTCGAGGCGTCACTGCACGTGGCCGCCATGACAGCCACCGTGTCGCAAGCAGCACTAATGGCGTTGCCGGGGTTCGGACCTTCCAGCCGCCCATACCGCAGCTGCCGCGCGACCTAACCGAGCATGCTGTGGCTGACGTGACTGACACAGCACGGCGGTTTTGCATGCGATGGAAGACCGTGAAGCAGCCGCTTGTACATCGATGACTCGTCGTCTGGTTCAGTAAACAACCTCGCTAAGGATACAGCATCGCCCAGAGGTCCCATTGTCCATTGGAGGGGGTGGGCCGAGGTCAATACGCCTCACACGTCGTCTGCAGCTCGCCAGCGCTACACAGCTGGAGCTGCAGGCCTGTGGTGCCATGGTGCCAGATGGGCAGCGCCCGCGCAAGCGCCGACGGTGCGACTTCGATGCTGCCGGTTAGCTTTTAGCCTGGCTCTGGGCTTCGATCTGATGCCCGCGCTCGCGACCCCCGCGCCTCCATGTGCCACAGGGGTGGTCTGACGGAGCCCAGCATCGGCACGCGCCTGCACGACCTGCCCGCAGACGTCCTGCACGCCATCATCTCCGGCAACGACGTCGCCAAGCTGGCGTCCGCGCACCCGGCGCTGCGGCGCGCCCTCGGGACGCTGCCCAGCCTGCAGCCGTCGCTGGTGCTGGAGGTGACGCTGGACCGCGGCGGGGCCCGCACGCGGCGGGAGACGGCGGCGGGACGGTCGCACCGGCGGCGCCGCGACGACTTCGGCGCCTTCAGAGCGGCCTACCCCCACCTCGTCATAGATGCTCTGACGGTCCGCGTCGCGCTGCCCGCGGGGTTGCTGCGGCGGCGGAGGAGGTTGGCCGCTCCGGTCGACTGGCTGCCGTTGCGGTCGCTCAAGCAGCTGTGCGTCGAGACCAGCAACATCGGAAACGGCTGCACCGAGGTGAGCGCATCTGCGTTAGGGCAGCATGCGATGGCTACGATTTTGATTGACATGCACTCCGGCCAAATTTTGGTCCGCTGCCCACACAGCGAGCAGCAGTCGAACTGCTGCGGTGTGTGCTCGCAGGAGCTGCTGTGCACCTGTGTGGGGCAGCTTCTGCAGGGCTGCCCAATGTTGACGCAGCTCACTGCGGATATTGGTTGCTACAATGGCTTCAGCCTGGAAGACTGCGCTGCGCGGTTCGTGGCATGTGTCCGGAACGCTCAGCAGGGTCACGGCATGGCACAAGCGCTGCGCCGCTTGGAGGTGGTCAGCAGATGCCCAGTCACCCTGTGGCGTATCTGGTGCGCGGATGTGTCGCCTTGCTGTGGTGCAAGAACAAACGCTGCATGACCAGATATGCTTGCAGGCATCTGACGGGTAGCAATAGCAATTCGCAGGTTCGGTGCACCGCCTAGCGCTGCAGAGGCTGCCTCGCTTCCGCTGCACGTAGTCTTACGAGCGCCGAGCATTTCCTTCAGAGCTGACAGTCCCGCCAGCCTCGCCACCAGCAACATGTGGACAGTGGAGCGCCTGACGCTGCGTGCCAATAGCTTCGTGCTGACGCGCTCCGATGCGGTGAGCCGCTGCATATGCTTGCGATAGCTGGGCATGCTCGTGCTTGCGGCGGTGTACCACTCTTACAACTGCTGAGCGTGCTTGTGTGCTTGACAGACCACAAAGAGGACATGCTCGTGGCTGGAGCGACTGACCACAGTGTTTCTGGCACACACTGACCTGCGAATGATCGGGACGAGCCTGCACGCTGATGGGCGGTTCCCGCGCCTGCACGCCGATGGGCCGGCGCTGGTTGAGGACTGGACAGCGCAGATCTTGAAGACGTTTGCGCCGAGGTTCACCATGACGCCGCTGCCCGTGACGTCAATGCCGGCGCCGGCTTGCCACGGGTGGCGATGCCCTCATCGGAAGGTGTGCCCGCACGGCAGCAAGTTGTTCCCCTGTGTCTCGGCTCTTTCTCGATGGTACCTACCGCGATCGTGACTCGCGCAGGCGGGTTAGAGGACTTGCTCGAGGTCGGAGCAGAATGGCAGGGCGTCACGTCTGTGTAAGCCGCGAACAGACAGCCTCTGTCGCTGATCAGCTGCAAATGTCCGGCAGTGTGTTGATGCATACGTGGGCCGCGGCGTGACATGCGCTTTTGTGCTTTGAACGCAAGCATGCGCAGCACTGCAATGCATGTAGATATGAGTGCGCAGTGTCAGAGCCATATGCCGATCTATCGCCACCACTGCAACACTGTCGTGCAACCCGCAGTAGGCTGACCAATCACCCGTGATCCTGGACCTGATAGCCCCACAAGCCGTATCGACTGAGGCTGCAGACGTACGGCTGTTGATTGCCCGATGGTGCGATTGCCTGATGGGCGGCAGCGCCGGAGGTGGGGGTCAAATTACACTCCCCGTGTCTTGCCTGCACCCGCCATGGTGATCAACCTCCCCTCCCGCCCCTGCATCCCCATTTTTCCAGAGGTGGCGCGACGCCTGTCCAGGTCCGCAGCTCTGCACAAGCTGCCCCACGAGATGCTGCACCTCATCATGGGACTGCTGAGCAGCAATGAAGCCGTCAAGCTCGGATCCCTGCACCCCGCTCTGCGTAGCGCCCTTGGGACGCTTCCCAGTATAAATGCGTCTCTGGATTTCGATGCGACACCGCTTCGCGGCGAGGCCCGCACGCGGCACAGCATCGCTGCGGATCACAGGCGGCAGCTACGCGGGGTCAGCTTCGGCGCGTTCACAGCGGCCCACCCAGGCATCGCCATTGCGTTGACACTGCAGCTGAGCCTGCGACTGCATCAGCTCCAGCGCAACTACTACTGGAGCGTGCAGTTTGCTACCGACTGGCTGCCTCTGCACAGTGTTAGGCAGCTGTACATAAAAGCCAGCACGTACGAGCTGGGCCAAGCACAGGTGATTGCCCCGCCCCTTGTATGAGAGCTGCAGGCTGCTGCCAATGCTGCTGGTGCGTGTCCAGTTCCCCAAGCGATATCATCATCGCGATGCGTTGCTGAGCACATGTCCTAAGGCGCGCAGCCGCCCACATGCAGGACGTGCAGATCAGATGCGTCGGCCAGCTTCTGCGCAGCTGTGCCCTGCTCGAGAAGCTCAGCGTGGAGATCACCGATTTTGCCATGGATGAGTGGGCGAAATGCCTCGTAACCGCGATCCGGCACACGCAGCTCGGCATCAAAAGCGTGGCACAGGCGCTGCGGTGCTTGGAGCTGGTCCGCAGACGCCCGGTCGACCTGTGGAGCTTTCAGTGCGCGGTTGGGCTCACCGCCAAGCAGTCTCTCCCTCCTGCCAAGTCAGCGTCGCTACCTTGGCGATGCGCCAGCCCAGCAGCAACAGGCCTGTCCACATGTATGAGGCGTGGCGTTTCACATGATTTGGCGCACAGTGAGCATGGACTCCGTCGTATGCTTGCTTACAACTGATTGGCCAACATTCCCAACGTTCCGTGTCTGCACGGTGGCCACTGGCAAGGTCTGCTGCGGACAGGTTGGGGTCTGTGTCTCTCTGCGTCGGAGACGCCGTGCCACCACTCCACGTCGTACTGCGGGCGCCAGCCATCTCGTTTCCGGCCGAGCAGCTGCACGTCGTGATCTTTCATGGCAGACAGACGGTAGAGCGTCTCACGCTGCGCGCCGACAGCCTGCTTCTCCACCCACCTGCGTCACATCTGTGAGTCTCGGCAGGCCCGCGGTCATGCTTGCGTGTTGGTGCAGACTCGTACAGTCAGTCACAGGGGCTTGTGTGCGCGGCAGGACTGCAAGGGAGTACCCCGGGAAGGCGCGGCTCTGCAGGCCATTTCTGACGGACGTCAATCTGCAGCTGATCGGTGGGAGCCTACGCGTCAAAGGGCTGCCGCAATTCAACGAGCAGCAATTCGACGACTGCGCAACGCACTTTCTCCCACTATTAGTACCCAGATTCACGCGGACGTCAGAGCCTGCCATTTGAGCGCTGCTGCTCCGGGATACAGGTGACGCCCAAATGCATCGGCTGCACACCTCACCGTACTACTTGCTTTCAGCTGCTGTCGCTGTCTTGAAGCCTCCGACAAACCTCGTTTGTTCTGCAGATGGCGTGAAGGAGGCAGTGGGACGTGCAGATCACACCACCTCGTCGTGTGTTTTGCCCTGTCCGCAGTATCATCTACAGGCGCCCTATAGGCGGATGTAGGACCTGTCTCTGCAGTGTTGGTAAGTCCCTGCAGTGTTGGTAAGCCACGATCGCTGACGTCTCAGCAACCCCTTTACAGCGCAGCGTGCTGTGAATGGCGCAGCACGGTCCGGCACGCGGTCAGACCAACAGCGGAGAGCTCGCGAAAAGAATCTCCTGCTCCTCTCGCGTTCTGCTCGTTGATCTTGCAGCCGGAAGCCCGGTCGAACCACTGCACATGATCCCGATCCTTCAGCCAAGCGAGACGGGGCCGATACGCAGCTGAGACTGCGCCCCGTGGTGCCGATGTCGCCATGCCCGCATGCTCCCCAACCACGCAAGTCCCGACGGTGGGGAGCTCTCAGCCTGTGCGGCGACTCAGCCCCAGCTATTGTGCTGCATCGCGCCCTCCCTCCCGCGTCGAAACTCTTCAATCCATGCTGCGTCCAGGCGTACCTCCATACAGCCCACGGCAGCGGTCCAGGCTCTGCATGAGATGCCGGACGAGGTCCTGTCCGCCGTCATGGGCCTGCTGAGCACCAACGACGCCGTCAAGCTCGGGTCCCTGCACCCCGCTCTGCGCCGCGCCCTCGGGACGTGCCCCGGCCTGGAGCCGTCGCTGGTCCTCGAAGTGTCGACGCTCCGTGACGGGGCTCGCACGCGCTGTGACACCGCTGCAGATCACGAGCGGCGGCTGCGCGGCGGCAGCTTCCGCGCCTTCAGCGCAGCCCACCCGCGCATCGTCATCTCTGCGATGACGCTGCAGCTGGAATTGGACGCGGACGAGCTTCTGCGGTTTTGGCAGCACAGCAACATCAAGTTCGCCAGCGACTGGCTGCCTTTGCGTTGCCTGAAGAAGCTTCACGTCAAGACAAGCACGCTCGTGAGAGCGCAGGTGATTGCTGCGCAGCTACAAGGAGAGTTGCACAGCAACTGGGCTGCTGCCCCTGTGATTGATGCCGAGCACAAGACTTTCCAGCATGAGCGTGGCTGAGCATACTCGTGACGTGCAGTCTGCCCCCACGCAGGACGAGCAGATCAGATGTATCAGCCAGCTCCTGTCGGGCTGCCCTCTTTTGGAACAGATCAGCGTGGTCGTCTCCGATTATCGCATGGACGACTGGGCTAAGCAGCTTGTGGCGGAAGTTCGGCTCGGCCAGCTCAAACAACGCCTCACACACTCGCTGCGCTGCTTGGAAGTCGTCTGCAGGCAGCCAGTCAGCCTGTGGAGCCTTAGGTGCGTAGCTGGGCTCGCCGCCTAGCATCCCCTCCCTCTGCCAAGTCAATGTCGTCGGCATGGCACATGCCCCGGCAACAACACATCTGTCCGATTTCATGTGCCACTCATACATACCTAGCACTGCAAGCACCGGCAGAGATCTGCTGTATGCTGCCAGGATGTAAGCAGCTAAAACCCCACCGGCCTGCTATGTTACAAGCGGTGTTGTACCTGCTCTGCGCAGGGTGGTAATGTGCCGCTCAATGGCATCAGCGTCGCCTTGTCGCCACTCCACGTCATGCTGCGGGCGCCTGCCATTACCTTTGCAGCCGACAACCTCACCATCGATTCCGATCATGAGCGACGGACTGTGGAGCGCATCACGCTGCGCGCCAACAGCTTGCGCCTCCGTCCACATCCATCAAATGGTGAGTCGCTGCAGTCCCACGGTCACGTTTGCGTGTGGTGCTGCGGACGTCTTCCGCAACTGAAGCTTGTCTCTACGGCAGGTATGCAGATATCCAGCTGGCACGCGCGGTGGTCAGAGAAGTTCATGACGCACACCAACTTGCAACTGGTCGGAAGGAGCCTACGGCTCAAACAGCCAGACTACGAGTCGCAGTGCAATATGTACAGTGCCTGTGAAAGGCACATTCTGCCGCTACTGGAGCCCAGGTTCACCAGGGTTTCGGACCCTGCCGTCTGAGCGCCGGTTTTCCGCACTCAGGTGATACTGCATACACTGGATGCCGCAGCGTGCCAACTCCGCTCAGTCTCTATCAGCGCATGGGCCCTGACCGCGAGAGTGTTGGCCTGCAGATGGCTTACAGGAGGGAAGATGCAAATTGCTGTTTCACCGCGCTCAGCAAGCTAGCACGTGACCGTCATGATGATCATGTGTTCGCCGGAGCTGGGAAGCATCAGCAGTAGGACTTGTCTTCCGCCGGTCTCAGAATATAGCGCAGTTCATCCCTGGCATGTGCGGGTGCCCTGCACCCGCAGCACATACAAGATCTGAAGTGAGCAACTGGCGCAGCGGTGTGTGGCCATGACCGTATGAACGTGTACGCTGGCCCTTCGCCACTGTTCCCGCCATCAGGTGCTGAATGCGGCACGATAATAGTAGTGAGCTGCTGAGCTCGCCCTGCTTGGCAGCCTCAGCGCTGGCTGCTTTGCGTGCTGCGCACATGAGTAACTGATCGGGCATGCAGTTGCGGGCGAAGCTACAATCCCCCTGTTCCGTTCTGTAGCGTTCGCGCCAGCTGATCTGTCCGCCGGAAGCCTGGGCCGGACCCAATGCATACGATCCCGATCCATCAGCCAAGCAGGACTGGGCCGCCACGTCGTTGAGCCTCCGCTCGGGACTACGCTCTGCGGTGCCGATGTCGCCACGCCCGCATGCAACGCAACCACGCAAGTCCCGATGGTGGGGGAGCTCTCAGCCTGTGCGAAAACTCAGCCTGCCCTGTTGTGCAGCATCCCTCCCTTCCGCCCGCGTATTGACCTTTCAACCCATGCTGCATCCAGGCGTACCTCCGTACAGCCCGCGGCCGCGGCGCAGACTCTACATGAGCTGCCTGAGGAGATCCTGCGTGCCATCATGAGCCACCTTGTCGGCAACGAGGCCGTCAAGCTGGCGTCCTTGCACCCCGCCCTGCGCCGCGCCCTCCGGACGCTCCCCAGCCTGGAGGCGTCGGTGGTGCTGGACGTGTCCATGACTCGTGACAGGGCCCGCACGCGCCAGTCGAAGGCGGCAGAGCAGGCGCGGCGGCGGCGCAGTGCCAGCTTCGGCGCATTTCGATCCGCCCACCCGAGCATCGCCATCGAAGCGATGACCGTGCGGCTGCCGCTGTCCGCGGTGCTGCCACGGAGAGTCGTCGGTAGGGTCGCGGCTTTCGACACAGACTGCCTGCCGCTGCGGTCGCTGAGGCGGCTGCGCGTCGAGACCTGCACGTGCACGGGCGGACCCGCACCGCAGGGTCGACCACCGTCCAGAAGACGGTGGCACAGTGTCACGGTGTGCACATGCCTTGCGCCTGCTGCTTAATCATGTTTAGGCCGCAGACACACGTGTGCGCTGCACATGTGGTGATGATCCCGCTCAGTGTGCTGCCTGCAGATGCTGCAGTGCATCTGCGTGCGGCAGTTTCTGCTCGCCAGCGCCCCGTTTGAGCATGTCATAGTGGAGGTGGAGGAGGGGAACGACATCGGCAGCGGTGTGCAAGCCTGGGTGCGGATCATGGTGGCCACAATCAAGAACGTCCAGCGGAGCCATGGTCGGACGCATGCCCTGCGCAGCTTGGAAGTGATCAACCGACACTCCGTGAAGCTGCAGAACCTCTGGTGCGCACGCTGGCATATCCTAACTCCTGGCGATCCCTCGGTTTTGCCGATGTCGCAGGCCTTGTGGACGCTATCACCGCAACAACAACGTTTATGCCCACATACATACGCAGCAGCCCGCCTTACTATCTGCCAGCTGTATGAAAGCCGCATGGCAGCGCCGTGCTGTGCTTTGCTCTCCTCTGCACCCCATGTTTCTGAAGGTGTTTACACCGCGGCGTCGAGCTTGCATACCGTCGTTGCACTTTGTCGACGGATAATAACGGCAATGGCCAGGTTTGGGCAGCCGCCCGACAGCCCAGGCGCCGCATTGCCGGTCCACGTAATCCTGCGAGCGCCGGAGGTCCTTTTCCCGGCTGACAGCCCCATCAGCATGGTGGACGACGAGAACTGGACGGTGGAGCGCCTCTCGCTGCATGCTGACACATTCCAACTCGACCCACGAACTCGGTCAGTTCCTGCAATTCGCTCAGAATGAGGTCATGCATGTTCAGGCGCATCTGATGACTCGCCAGCTTTTGCGACTGCGCTGTCTTTGCACGACAGGATACGACAGGCGTCGTACCCGCAGCTGACGCACCTCTTCCAGGAGTTCCTTGCGCGCACAGACCTTCAGCTGATTGGTGGGAGGTTGCGCGTGGTGCAGCAGCACATGATCGCGGATGGAAGCTGCGCAGAGGACATGCTGAAGGTGTTGGAGACCAGATTCACGCAAACATTGTCATGCGATATGCCAGACTAGGACCAAGATGCGACTTGTAGACTCACGCACTGGTGGCAAACCGCAACTGACCTGTGCCTGTGTGTGATCGCCGTACTGTATAGTGCAGTACAGCGACACTGCAGACAGACACATTTTACTGCTCTGCGTGCGTCCAGCATTTGTGTGGCATGCGTACAGCAGACCGCCGGCATCGGCTCTATGGGGCAATGTCCAGCAACTCCTCCTCAGGCAGGCAGGACGAGCAACGCAAGATGCCAGACTTTGCAGCCACGCAGAACCACACTCTCGCTTCTTTCAGGTCCGACCTGAGCTTGGTAGCACATTAGAGCCATGCTTGTGTAGTCTGCAGCCGGCATGTGAGGTCCAGCCGCGCATGCAAAAGCGCTGCTCGGCGTGCTGCGTCCGTACGCAGCACGCAGCACGGTGTAGTCGGCAGTCGGCAAACGACATTATCTGACAGCTTGCAAGGGACGCTCTGAGGCTGTGCCAATCTGCAGTGCAATCGATGTCTGCCGGGGCTTCTGCAGCTAAGTCCGAAACAGCCAAACAGCGCGCGGCATAGCCGTGGCTGCGAGACTGCGTTGTCCTGTAGCCCTGCGCAAGGCATCCCCATGGAGCAGCAGCATCGACGCAGGTGAAACTTCAAAGTCAAGCCTGTGACTTCGAAATACCATGCAACTTTGAGCTTCCAGTATCATGCATAGGACCCCCGACCCCCTCCATCAAGCACAGCATCGAGGATCCGCGTCCGTTCGGCGCAGAGGTGGTGCAAAGCGTCCCGCGGCCGTAGCGCGCACTCTCCATGAGCTGCCCGAGGATGTCCTGCACGCCATCATGCGGCGCCTCGTCAACAACGATGCCGTCAAGCTGGCGTCCGTACACCCCACACTGCGCCGCGCTATCGGGACGCTGCCCAGCCTGCAGCCGTCAGTGATCCTGGACGTGTCGCCGCTGCGCGCCGAGACTCGCACGCGCAGCGACACGACGGCAGAGCGGCCGCGACAGCTGCGCAGCAACAGCTTTGGCGCCTTCAGAGCCGCGCATCCAGAGCTTGCTATTGATGCAATGACAGTCCGATTGGAATTGCCAGCTGCCTTGCCTCGCCGCATCGACATGCACGCGCAATTTGTCACCACATGGCTGCCGCTGCGGGATCTGAAGCACTTGTGCGTGGAGACCAGCAATGCCGGCTTCCAAACACTGCCTCAGGTGCGGGCACGTCTGCTGTCATAGCTTGCACAGCGCGGTAGTCATGTCCTGCTGTGGGGGCTGCTCCATACCCCTGCTGAGTTCCTACATATTCACGAGTACCGCATGTGAACCTCAGAAGGCATGCTGTTTGCAGGATCTGCAGTGCGCGTGCCTCGGGCAGGTCCTTTCTGCTTGTCCGCATCTGGAGCAGCTCACGGTGGAGGTCGTCGATCTCAGCTGGCATCCGCTGGGCGTACAAGGGTGGGCCGAGAAACTTGTCGGCGTGATTCGCGACGTTCAGCGGAGCACAGATATGGCCCGGTCGCTGCGCCGCTTGCAGCTTGTACCCACATCTACGTCAGTGGACCTGAAAAGCCTCTGGTACGTTCGTGAGCCTGCTCACAAGAACGCATAATCTGCTTTGTCGTGCTATGGGTGCCATACAGTCGTAACACGTGCAGCTTGCCCATACAGAGCGTTGCCAATGCCGGTTCCTTCACGACTCAAAGCGCACTGTTAGTGGTGCTTCCTACCAGAGCAGGCAACTGTACCATGTTGCTGCCCATGAAAGTGTCCTAGGATGGCTTTACAAGTAATCTGCCAGTACGCATGTCACGAAAACCCGGTCACAAGTGACGGAATATTCATGGCGTCCGTGGTCTTGTGGTGATCGCAGGTTCGGATCTGCGCCTCGCATTGAGGACGCCTTGCCGCCACTCAACGTCGTCGTGCTAGCGCCACTCATCTCATTCACACCGGCGAACCCCGTCTTCATGGCTCAGGACGGCCGTTGGACACTCGAGCGCCTGACACTGCGGGCA
>JAABUX010006843.1_pt1 | contig 13514 bp, 13 predicted proteins | sample 5561851 | NCBI WGS metagenome assembly JAABUX01 (sample SAMN10711883, study PRJNA513361) | rock metagenome | isolation source: Antarctica rocks | place: Antarctica: Victoria Land, Richard Nunatak red sandstone | collected 2016-01-03 | reverse complement strand
TCTTTTTCCTCGCACTCGGCGGGCTCGCGCTCGCCCTCGCTTACAGCGCGCCGCCGCTGCGGCTCAAGGCGCGCAACGGCTGGCTTGCCAACGCCGCGTGCGCGTTCGCGTACGAGGGCTTCGCCTGGATCGCCGGCGCCGCAATCTTTCATCACGTAACGGCCGGGACGGTCGTTCTGGCGACGCTGTACTCCCTCGGCTCGCACGGTCTCATGACGCTCAACGACTTCAAGAGCTACGAGGGCGACAAGCGCCTGGGCCTGCGATCGTTGCCCGTGATGCTCGGTCTCGGTGGCGCGCTGCGCGCCGCATTCGCGTTCATCGACATCTTTCAAGTTGCCGCCATCGCTTACGTCTTCGCGCACCGCATGTATCTTGCAGGCGCGATCGTGACGCTGCTCTTCATCATCCAACTCCCCATGCAACGCAAACTCGCGACCGATCCCAAGGGCCTCGCGCCCTGGTATTGCGCGAGCGCGATTCCGCCGTTCGTGTGGGGCATGCTCGTTTGCGCACTCGCCGTTTCCGCCGGAGGTTTCTAAAGCAATGGACGTTATCGTAGTCGGTGCCAATATTGGCGGAAGTGTAACGGCGGGCGATCTCGCCGCGATCGGCGCGAACGTGACGCTGCTCGAGCGAGACTTCAAGCGTAAGAAGCCGTGCGGCGGCGCGATTCCGCCCAAGGCGATCAGTGAATTCGGCGTTCCCGAGCGCGTTATCGAACGCAAGACGACACGTGCGGTCATGATCGGCCCCAGCGGCTCGGAGACCGGCATGGACGTGCGCGGCACGCGGACGCGCGAGGACGACTACATCTGCATGGTGACGCGCGAGAACCTCGATCGCGCGATGCGCGAGAAGGCGCAGGATGCGGGCGCCGATCTGCGCGAGGCGACCTTCCTCTCACACACGGAAGATGCGTCGGGCAAGGTGCACGTCAAGGTTCGTTATCGCGACGGCCGTGAGGAAACGCTCGTCGCAGACGCGCTCGTCGGAGCCGACGGTGCGGGCTCCGCGGTCGCGAAATCGTGCGGCCGTCCCTTGATCAAGCACGCATCGGCGATTCAGGAGCGGCTCTACCTGCCCGACGACGCGATGAAGTACTACGAGACGACGGCCGAACTCTATCTCGGCAACGACGTCTCGCCGGACTTCTACGGCTGGGTCTTCCCGAAATCCGATCACGTCGCCGTCGGCACGGGTTGCCGTCCCGAACACGCCAACCGTTCGTACGCGTTCCTCGAGGGTGTGAAAGCACGTGCGGGCGACAAGTTGCGCGGTGCGAAACGCATTCTGCTCGAAGGGCATCCGCTGCCGATGCAGCGCTACAAGAAGCTCGTATACGGTCGCACGTTGCTCGTCGGCGACGCGGGCGGCATGGTCGCGCACACGTCGGGTGAGGGCATCTACTTTTCGATGGCCGCCGGCCGTCTCGCGGCGCAGACGCTGCACGCGTACTTCGGCGATGCGAAATTCAAACTCGAACGCTACGAGAAGAGCTGGCAGAAACGCTACGGCACGATGTTCGACTTCCTCGAAGTGCTCGAAAAGCTTTCGTATCGCGGCGACAAGAATCGAGAGTTCTTCGTGGACATGTGCGGCACAAAAGAAGTTCAGGAGTTAACCTTCGACAGCTACCTCTTCAAAGAGATGGCGAAGGTGACGCCGGCCCATCACGCGCGCATGGCGATCAGCGGTGTGAAGGCGGCGCTCAACAATTGGACGCAGCCGCGTGCGCCGCTCTCCTCGGGCCCGCCGGACATTACCGCAAAGCAAGCCCTCGCGCTGACGCGCATGGCGGTCTCCGATGGAGTCGCCGTCGACGAAGCCGCCTTCGCCAATGCGTCGTAACGGTCTCGTGCTCGTCGCGGCGGGACTCGCCGCAATGCTCGTGTCGCTTGCGGTCGTGGTGCTCGATGGTTTCCGTCGCCGCATCGAATTCGCGGCGATCTCCGCGCGCATCGCCCCGTAGTCGCAAGAGCACACCGCGTGCGCGCGGAATCTGTCCACGATGCAGCCCACTTCGATCTGTCGCGCGCTCGTCGTATCCGCGCTCGTTTCCGCGCTAGCGCTCGGCGCCGCGCCCGTCCTCGCCGCCGATGCAGTCGCGGCTCCACTCGTTGCGGTCGAGAATAGCGGTCCTCCGGTGATCGCACTCGACCCCGCGATCGTCGCGACGCTCGGGCGCATCTCGGCGGGCGACCTACGCGCGATCGATACCAAGCTCGTATCGTTCGGCACGCGCAACCTCTTCTCCGAAGGGCTGCACGATCCCAAACGTGGCGTCTACGCCGCTCGCGATTGGCTCGTCGCGCAGATGAAGGATGTCGCGAAAGCATCGGGGGGACGGCTGGGCGTAAATCTCGATACGTTCGTGCAAGAGAAGACGCCACGCACGCCGCGGGCTGTCGAAACCTCGAGCGTGTACGCGACGCTGCCCGGCGACGATCCGAGTCGCGGTGCGATCGTCATCTCGAGCCACTATGACTCGCGCAACTCCGACGGCGACAACGCGACGAAAGACGCCCCGGGAGCCGACGACAACGGCTCGGGTACCTCGACCGTGCTCGAAGCCGCGCGCGCGCTCGCGCCGATGCACTTCAAAGCGACGATCATCTTCGTATGCTTCGATGGCGAAGAGCAGGGACTCTTCGGCTCCGCGCACTTTGCGAAGATGCTCAAGGACAAGGGCGTGCGCGTCGAGGCCGATTTCAACGACGACATCATGGGCGCGTCGGTTGGCCACGACGGGGAATCGCAACCCTACGACGTGCGGCTCTTCAGCGAGGCACTCCCGGTCGGTGCGAAACCGGCCCGTGTGAACGCCGCGGGAACCGAGAACGATTCGCCCGCGCGCGAACTCGCCCGTGCCGCGAAACGCACGGGCGAAGCATACGTGCCGCAGATGCACGTCAACCTGATCTACCGCGCGGACCGCTTTCTCCGCGGCGGCGATCAAGAGTCGTTTGCAGAGCAAGACTTTCCGGCGATTCGCTACGTGGAACCGCACGAAAATTTCGATCACCAGCACCAAGACGTCCGCGTCGAGAACGGCGTACAGTACGGCGATCTGCTGCAATACGTCGACTTCGATTACGTCGCGCGCGTCACGCAACTCAACGTCGCCGCGCTCGCGACGCTCGCACTCGCACCGCCCGTGCCCGTCGCGCAGCTCGATAGCCGGAACCTGGGCTACACCTCGACGTTGCTCTGGGATGCCGTGCCCGGCGCCGTGTCGTACGACGTGGTCTGGCGCGCGACGACCGACAGCGGCTGGCTACACGCGCGCAACGTCGGCAACGTCACGACCGCGACGCTCCCGCTTTCGAAAGACGATTGGCTCTTCGGCGTTCGTGCGCTCGACGCAAGCGGCCACGGCAGCTTCGTCGCCTTCCCAACACCGAAAGTGAAGTAGGCGGCCCGCTTCTTCAGGATGGTTGCGCGGCCAATTCATCGATGGCGGCGGCGAGGCTAAAGTCACGCTCGGTGATCCCGCCCGCGTCGTGCGAACAGAGCGTCACCGTGACGAAGTTCCATGAAATAGCGAGATCGGGATGATGGTCGTGCGCGTTCGCGAGGGTCGCGACGCGATTGACGAACTGGATCGAGCCGTCGAAGGTACCGCGATCGTAGCGCTTCTCGAGGGCGTTTCCGCGGTGATGCCAGTTGGGCATCGCCGCCACGCGCGTCCCGATCTCGTCGTGGTGGACCAAACTCATACGATTCCTCGCTCGGCGAGTTCCCCAAAGGATGCGTCAATCGCGGCGAGCGTCGCTTCGATCTCCGCGTCGCCATGTTCGGTTGAGAGAAACATCAGTTCGTTCGGCGACGGTGCGAGCAACACGCCGCGATCGCGCATCGCGTGATAGAACGCCGCAAACGCGCGGCGATTGGCTTGCGAACGTTCGTCGTAGTTCCGAGCCGGCGCACCGGGGCGGAACGCGAAATCGACCATGCTCGCGAACTGCGTGACGGCGAAGGGAATTCCGCGCCGCGCAAAGATCGTGCGAATGCCATCGGCGAGCGAACGCGCGCGCGCGTCGAGTCGTGCGTAGAGCCACGGGTCGGATTCGATGAGGTCGAGCGTCCGATGCCCGAGCGCGATTGCGAACGGATTTCCGCTGAACGTGCCGCCCGTGAAGGTCGCGCCGTCGGGTGCGAGCACGGCCATGACGTCCGCACGACCGCCGAAGGCGGCGAGCGGAAATCCACCGCCCATGATCTTGCCGAGCGCCGTGAGATCGGGGCGATGGCCGGTCGCGCCCTGGCCGCCGCCGAGCCCGACGCGTAGCCACGTGATGACCTCGTCGAACACGACGAGTGCGCCACACGCGCGCGCGCGCGCGAAGATGCCGTCGAGAAATCCCGGTTCCGGCAGCACGAGACCCATGTTGCCGACAATCGGCTCCACGACGATCGCCGCGAGGTCAGCCGTGCGTCCCGCGAGCTGCGCATCGAGATCCGCGAGATCGTTGTAACGCGCGACGACCGAACCCGCGCGCAAGCCTGCAGGTATGCCGCTCGCGGCGACATCGTGCGTGTGTGCCGACGCGCCCGCATCGTGCAGCGCGCCGTCGAAGTGACCGTGATAGTTGCCCGCAAATCGCGCGACGAGCGAGCGTTTCGTGAACGCGCGCGCGACGCGCAACGCGCTCATCATCGCCTCGGTTCCCGTGTTCACGAAGCGCAACCGTTCCATCGAGGGCAGGTGCGCCGCGATGCGGTTCGCGAGCCGAATTTCTTCGTGCGTCGTCGCACCGTAGACGGTGCCGCTGGCCGCGATCGCGTCGAGATCACGCACGAGCGCGGGATGCGCGTGCCCGAAGAGCAACGGCCCATACGCCATCACGTAATCGACGTACGCGCGCCCATCGAGGTCGATCGCGTACGCGCCGCGACCCGACGCCTGCACGAAGGGCGCACCGCCGACGGCCGCCCCGACGCGCACGGGCGAACTCGCGCCCCCGGCGAGCGCACCCGCCGGGATGCCGAAATCTCGCTCGTCGCGCTCGCGTTGCCGGATCATCACGCGGTCGGCTTCATCGTCGTACCCAGCGCGCCTGCATCGGTGCGGGCGCAGGCGACGTCGGCCGCCGTCATGCGATTACGCGTCGTCGAGCGGAGTCGTTCCGTTTTCGCATGGCCTCACGCCTTGGCGCCGGGCGACGCAGATCGTCGCGCGATCCGATGCAAAATTGAGCCGCGCGAAGAGGATCGTCACGCGCTGCGGGCCTCGCGCGAAGGGAAACACGAACTCGAAGGGCTCGATGCTCGTCTCCCGGGACATCAGAAACGCTTCGAAGCGGCCTTCGAAGTCATGGATCGCCGTGCACGGCGCGACGTCGTGAAAAAAATTGCGACCGACGACGCGTTCGCGCGTAAAACCAGCCATCTCGCTCTCGTACATGTTGTACTCGAGGATCGTTCCCGCTCGATCGACCACGATCACGCCGAACGGCAGAGCGTCGATATCTTCGACGGCCGTCGCTTTCGCGATATCGAACGGTTGAAACAGGCTCACGATGTTGCGTCTCCTCCGATGGTGGTGACGTTGCAATTTGCGAGCGTTGCGATCGCGGCACGAGCATTCGCGATATCCCACGACAGCGCCGCGGCGCCTTCAGCGATCGCACGCCCGTTGCCGACGTATGCGGAATCGTCGCGCGGCTCGAGCGCGTAACGCGGACGATCGAGTTTTCGAGCAGCCGCGAGCGCGTGCATGGCACCGCCGTCGGTCGCGCTCGCGACGAGCACGATCGCGGCGGCGTGCGCCGCCTGCAACCGGTCGCGACGCACGAGCGCGTACGGCCGCACCGCCTCGCCGGGCAGCGACTCGGTGAGGATCGCGCCGCCGCCGTCGACGATGCGATCTTCGAGGTCGCGATGCTCGGGCGGGTACGTCGCGCCAAATCCGTGCGCGACATAGGCGAGCGTTGGCGTCCCGACATCGAGGGCACCCTCGTGCGCCACGGCATCGATGCCGAGCGCGAGGCCGCTAACGATCGGTCCCGGCGCGACGCGCGCGAACGCGCGTGCGAACGCGCAGGCGTCGGCATCGGCATCGCGCGCGCCGACGATCGCGGTGCCTTCACGCCAGCGCGCGCGTTCGGGCAGCGAGCCGCGCACGAAGAGCATCGGCGGTGGATCGCGCAGGTCGCGCAACCCCGCCGGATACGACGGCGTGCCGAGCGCGACGACGCGTGCGCCCATCCGCTCGAGCCGCTCGGCAACGATGCGCGCGTCGCGCCGCGCTTCCGCGAGCCGCGTGGCCGATTCGTTCGCGATCCAATCGCGAAGCGCGCCTTCGTCGCCGAGCGCGAGGGCGCGCACGCGTCGTGCGGGGATGCGGAGCAGGGCGGCCGCGATGAGAACGAGTGCGGAAGGCGCGAACCCACCGCCGGGCGTCATCGTCGCTTGGCGCATCGCATCAGCGGCGCGGAGCGTATTTCGCGGTGATCTCTTCGATCACCGATTCGTCCACATCGGTGCCGCGCGCGCGCGCGAGCGCTTCCGCCTCGCTGCGAAGCTTCTTCGTCACCGACACGCGCACGAAGAATGGCACGCGTTTGGTCGTCTTCTCCGCGAGCGCTTTCGCGCCGTCGGTCCACGTGAGCACACTGTTCTGGCCCTTACCGGATTCGGTCGTGACGCCGGGTGCGGCGCTGAGGATCTCGCTCGTGCGTTTGGTGGCTTGCACGGGCGGTGCGTACGACGTCGGGAGGTTCGCGAAGAGCGTATCGAAGAGCGTCTCGCAGATCGTCTGCAACAGCCACACCGCGCCCGCGTAGCCCATGAACGGCGTGCCCGTGGCGCGACGCACGACGGCGCCGGGGAACGACGCCTGATAGAAGCGCGACGGAAGCTTCTCTTGCGCGAGGATCATCCGTTCGTTGATCGAGCCGAACACGAGCATCGGACTCGGGCTCGCGTCGGCGAGCGCGGCGCGCACGACTTCGCTCGGCGAACTCTCGGGACCCGTGCGATACGCGCTGTACGTGATCGGCAGACCGAGTTCGCCGCCGAGATAGTGCTCGAGGCCGTCCTTGTACGACGGCGGCGCGACGATCGCGATCGGGCTGTTCGCAAAGAAATCGCTGTGCGTCGAACGCCAGATATCTTGCCACGCGGCGAGCGTCGTCTTTTTTTCGAGGACGATGAACGCCTCGGCACGCGCTTCGAGGCCGAGCGTCTTTGCGACGTCGCGCAGAAACGTCGTCGTATCTTCGAGACCGAACGGTGCCGCAAACGTCGGCAAGCCGACCTCGCGCGCGAGCGACGACCCGAACTCTTTGTACATGACGATCGTCGCCGTCGCATCGGTAAGGCGCGACGTATCGTACGAATTCGCATCCCAGGGAAAGAGCAGATTGATCTCCGCGCCGATGCCCGCGAGCAGGCGTTTGACCTCCGCGACGTCACTATACGAATTGAAACAGCCGTACGTCGGCCCGATGATGTTGACCGACGGGCCCGCGGGCTTCGGCGCGGCCCCCGCGCTCGTCGGACGAACGAAATGATCGCGATGCTGCCACAAAAAGAGCAGCGCCCGATCGCGCGCGTGCCATTCGTCGTCGTCGAGCGACTGCGCGTTGAAGAAAAGCGGCGTACCCGCAACGCCCTCATCGATCGTCGTCCACGCCGCGCCGATCAGTTCGGACATCGGCGTGCTGACGATGAAGACTTGCTTCCCCTCGACGTTCGCGCGCGCGACCTTTTCTTTGAGAACGCCGAGGGTGCCCGCGATCGTCACTTCGTTTTCCGAAAGCTCCGAGCACGTGACGTTCTGGAGATACGGAATCGAATCAGTATAATTGATGACCGCGACGGCCGGCATCACGTGACAGCCGACGGGGCCGTCGAGCACGACGTTTCCGTCGCGCAGGTTTGCGAACACCTGCATCGCGCCCGTGTCGCCGCCCGCATGATCGAGATCGGTGACCCGCTTGCGGATCGGCGTATTGATGTTGTCGCTGGGAAGTTCTTGCGTGAGACCCATCGCCGCTACGCTCCGACCGCGCCGTGCGCGGCCTGCGCCTCGGAACCGTCGACCGCCGCGGGCGCGACCGCTACGGCGACGTTCGTCGGCGCGAACGCATCGTTGACGATCAGGTGTTCCGTAAGGTCGATCTTCGGTTGCCACGAGGTCGCCGTCTGACGCGGAATACCCGTCTCGCTGAAGAAGGACGCGATCTTGTGGTACCGTTCTTTGCTGCGGTAGGTCGACGTCGCGAGTGAGAGAATGTCGGCCGCGCCTTCGGCGAACATCTGCGAACGCGTCGCCATCGCATTGGTGTAGTAAATCGAGGGAATGCCGAGTTCTTTCGCGTGCGCGCACAGCGGCGTCGTGCCGATCACGCAATCGTAGGGGTGATCCTGCAGCGCGCCGATTTCGTCATCGAAGTTCGCACCGTAGAGCACGGTGCAGCCGCGTTCGCGCAGCCACGCTTCTTCCTGGCGCGCGAGCGGATTGGTATTGACCGCCGTCGAGAGGTACGGTACCGAAGCACCGGCTTCGATGAGCAGCCTCACGAGCATAAACTCGTGCCCCTCGTAGCCCGCGACCATGAAGGTCAGGCCCTTGAGCGGATAATCGGCCATGGCGGCGCGGACTTTTTCGCGCTCGTCCGCGGCGACCGACTCGACCGTCGCCGGATCGAGCTGCAGGATCTCACCGACGCTCTTGATCCACGCGTAGGTGCCGTCGATGCCGACGGGGGCGCCTTCGACGAAGGGCAAGCCCTGCTTCATCTTCATCCGTTTCACGCTCTCGCTGTAAAACGGATGCAACGGTGCGTTGACGGCGCCGTCGACCATCGCGACGTAATCTTCCCAGCGCGGCCCTGGGACCGTCGTGTTCACGTGCGTGCCGATGCGCCGCAGCACGTCGTCGATCTTGATCGGATCGGAGGGAAAGAGTTCGCCGATCAGGTTGACGCCCGAGCGCGCCTTGCGCTGCGAGGGCAGCCGCCACACGAGTGAATCGACGACGATATCTTTCGCACGCGCGTGCGTGTGCACCGAATACGCGGGCAACGGCACGTAGACGATTTCCGTGTTACCGATTTGCTTGGGCAAGAGTTCGAAGGGCAGGCCGACGGTATCGCTCACACAGAGCGAGCAGATCGGGATCAGCGACGGCTGATATTTTTCCGCCATCTCGACGACCATCGCCTTGAGTTCGTCGAAGACGGAGCCCTTGGCCCACATCTGCGACGAGACGCCGGGTGAAAAAATCGGCCGATTCGCGACGTAAAAATGTGCGACGAAGGTGTGGCCGTACATACACCCGTCACCCGAGGAGATGACGATCGGCATCGCATCTTCCATTCGCAGGAGGTTGCGAATCGCGCCGAAGGCGGGGCACATCGAGGAGGCTTGTTTCGACAATTCGATTTTACCGTTCGGAGAGCGACGAGAGCGGAGATGACAACGGTAGCGAAGCGGCGTCGCGCGAGCGCCGGTGAGCGACGGACGTCGCGTCGCAAGTCTCGATCACCGATTCCAACGCGTACGGAATGGCTACCAATCCGCGGAGGGAACCGCGAATCCGCCCGCGCTGACGACCGTCGGCACGAGCAGTTTCTCGGCGTCGTGCTCCGCTTCGAGGTAGCGATGATCGAGCGCCCCGCCGTTGGGAATGCCGCGCATATCGTCGATCTCCGGAAGCGACCATAGCTCGTCGGACGAAACGGCTGTGCCGTCCATCGTCGCGGCGTTGCCCGAGAGCACGCACATGAACTCATGAAAGTCGACGGGCTGGGGCGTATAGGCGGGCTTGTTGTCGATTGCGTCGATGACCTTATCGATCGCGGCCGCGATGAGCGGATGCGTTTCGCCCGATGCCGCGATCTCGCTCTGCGGGATCACGGGCAACGATGCGAGCACGGGCACGCCGAGAAATTCAGCCATGCGTGCGGCCTTCCCCGACCCGTCGTCCTTGTTGACGAAGAGTCCGAGGAGTCGCGTCTTGCCGCCTTGCTCCGCAAAATAGCGCACGGCTGAGGCGATGTTGTTGGCCGCATACATCGACTGGCCTTCGTTACTGCAGACGATGATGAGTTTGTCGGCCATCGAGCGCGCGATCGGCGTTCCGAATCCGCCGCAGACGACGTCGCCCAAGAAGTCGAGCAACATGTAGTTGAAGTTCCATTCCGAGAGGCCCCATTTTTCGAGGAGTCCGAAGCCGAACGTGATCCCACGACCGCCGCAACCGCGCGCCGATTCCGGCCCGCCGAGCTCGATGCAGTACACACCCTTGCCCTTGAAGATGATGTGCTCGGGCGCGAGCTCTTCCTCTTTGCCATCCTTCTGAAATTGCGCCCACGTGCCCAGCACCGTGGGAATGAACGCGCCGCCGAAGTGCTGCACGACGCTATCGTGCTTGGGATCGCACCCCATCTGCAACACGCGATTGTCGCGATCGGTCAGCGTTTTTGCGACCATGCTCGTGAGGAACGACTTACCCGCGCCACCCTTGCCGTAGAACGCGGTCGTGTTGTTCTTGCTTACGCCCATTGCAGTATCACTTTCGGAACCGAGGGATCTTCGAAGGCCGTTCGATACGCCGCTTGGTAGTCGGCGATCGGAACGATGTAATCGGCCATGCGGCCGACCGAGATGCGCCCGTCCGCGAGCATATCGCGAGCGGCGAGGAGATCGGGATGCGCCCACTCCCGCGCGACGAGCAACGAGACTTCTTTGACGAAGAGGTCGACGAACGGCGTACGCAGTTCGTCGTAATACGAGAGCAGCACGATCGACCCACCGGGCCGTACCGCGCGCGCGCACGCCGCAATCAGTTCGGATTTGCCCGTCGCTTCGAAGACGGCGTCGAGATCGCGTAGCGCTTCGTCGATCGACCTCGCCGAGACGTCGAGCCGCTCGCAACCGTCGGGTGAATCCGCGAGACGCGCCGCGCTCACGTCGGCGCACGTCACGTGCGCACCGGCCTCGATGAGGAAACGCGCGGCGAACTGGCCGATCGCGCCCATGCCGAGCACGCACACGCGCTGTCCGCGCGCCTCACCGAGGCGACGCACGCCGTGCAGCGACGTCGCCGCGAGCGCGAGCAGCGGCGCGACCGCAAGCGGGATGCCGTGTAGCGGCACGACTTGCGCGGCCTTCTTGATCAGCCGCGCCGCGTTGCCCCCAAAGACGCCCGCGACGTCGGTGTAGCACATACTGCCGCCGACGAAGACGGCGTCGCCGACCGCGACGTCGGTAACGTCCGCGCCCACACATGCGACGATCCCGACAGACTCGTAGCCCGGCACGAGCGGGAACCGCAACATTGGAAAGCCCGGCAATTTTCCGGAGTAGATGAGCCGTTCGGTGCCGGCGGAGATCGACGAATATTTCGTATCGACGACGACCTCGTCGGCTGCCGATTCTCGGAGGCTTGCATCGTGCGTCCCGAGTTCGCCCGCCGCGCGAAACACGATCGCGTGGGTCGTCTCGCCACTGGCTTTCGGCGGCGCCATCGCACCGCCGTGCCCATGCCCGTGACCGTGTCCCGCCGTCGCGTGCGCCGCCGGTGTCGGCGCCGGCGCGCCATGCACCAAGGGAACCGTTTCCGACGTGCTCACGCGGCGATCCCGAGCATTTTCTCCGCCGCTTGCGTCTCTTGCTTCTGACGCTGCGTCCGGTGGATGTACTGTGCGACGTTGATCGCATAGACGGCGTACGCGATGCCGAGCATCAGCAACACGGCCGGCATGTTGTCGCGGTGAAAGGCGACCACCCCGAGGTAAGCGAGCTGAAACATGAAGACGATCAGCGTCATGACGTCTTCGATGAGGAATTCCGGCGCGAACCACCAGTAGCCGAAGACGTCGCGCTCCCAGAACGATCCGGTGAGCACCGCTCCGACCATCAGTGCGATCTTCACCAACACCGACGCGTGCACGGCATCGTACGACACCGCGCCGCGAAGGTATGCGACGAAGTACCCGACGCTGACGAAAAACGCGAACATCTGGCCGATCGCGAAAATGGGATGAACGATCGTCCAGATACTGGCCTTGCGACGATCGCGGACCGCCAGCACGGAGCCTTCGGGCATTGGTATCCTCCAGCCCAATGCTATCCCGCCCCCGCGTCCATCTCGGTGATACCTATCACCCTCGTGCATTCGAGGCGAACGGGGGTGCGCGCCAAGGCCGTCTAAGCTCTGATCAACCCGCCTCGCCTCTTAGGAGCCATGCGTTGAACGTCGTCCTCGTTTTGCTCATCATCATGCTCGTCGGCAGCGTCGTCGCGATGCTCGTCGTCCCGCCATTCCTCTAAAAAATCGAGCGGACCGGCCGCATAAACTTCTTCGGCATCAAGTTTCTGTAGAGGCGACGTGAGGCGGCGCCGTGCGTCGTTGCCGGCGGCCTCACGTCCGCAAGGACGCTTCGGCCGCCGGCGCCTAGCCCGACACCACCTCACGCCGCCCATCGGATCGCGCGTGCACGGAACGAAAAAGCCACTCATACGAGTGGCTTCTTTGCTGCAGCGCGATGGAGGTTCGGCGATGGTGATCGCCGTCGACGTACGTTCCTAGACGATTAGGGCTTCCAATGAACCGAGGTCGAGGAGCTCGAGGGCTTGGCCGGTGCTGGCGTCGCGGACGTAGCCTTTTTGGCGGAAGCGCGCCATGTTGCGCGAGACGGTTTCGCGCGCGGTGCCGATCATGTTGGCGAGGTCTTGATGCGTGACCGGGAGATCGATACGAACGCCACTGTCGGTCTGCACACCGTACTGTTGCGAGAATTTGACGAGCACGCGCGCGAGACGCGAGGCGACGTCGCGGCCGCGGAAATCGTCGAGCAGCGTAAGCGCATCGCTCACCTGTTCGGAGATGCGCTGCATGAATGCGGTGAGACGCTCGGGACGCGCGCGTAAGTACGCTTCGAAGGCGGCATTGTCGACCGCGTACACGTCGCTGCCTTCCATCGCCTCGACGAAGACTTCGCGCCAATACCCGTTAAGAACGGCGCGATCGCTCCAGAGCGAACCCGTCTGCAAGATCGTGATCAAGATCTCGCGGCCGCTTGCGAGCAACTTCGTTACCTTGAGCGTTCCCGCGGCGCAGTAGAACGTTTTTTCAGGACGTTTTTCGGGATCGGACAGAATCGCACCACTGTCATAGCGACGCGATGCGCCCTCTAAGAAGAGCGCATCGATCGTGGTGTCCGCGTTCGCCGCGACGACGGACGAACTCGGGAGACTCCAGAATAAATCCAACTAGTGGTCGATAGCCCCCGACGCGAGATGCGCCCCCGGATTTTCTTGAACTTCAGGGTGCGCAGGTATCGCTTGGACTGGTGTTTGATCCAGCCCTGCTTTGACCAGGGCGCTCGGCCACTTGTTTCCCTGATGACACGTGTAGCACGTGACCGCCTTAATATTGGCGGGCAGATACTTGTGATTGATGTCGTCGACCATCGCCCACATCCGGTGCGCGATTTTGTTCGTCGGATAGTACTGCAACGAGACGAAGTCGGCGCTGTTGTGGCAGAACAGACAGTTCA
>JAABUX010006842.1_pt1 | contig 13515 bp, 17 predicted proteins | sample 5561851 | NCBI WGS metagenome assembly JAABUX01 (sample SAMN10711883, study PRJNA513361) | rock metagenome | isolation source: Antarctica rocks | place: Antarctica: Victoria Land, Richard Nunatak red sandstone | collected 2016-01-03 | reverse complement strand
AACCCATTTACGTCAACAGGAGGTGAAGGCACGCAGCGGATATTCGAGCGATCACTTTCTACCGAAGACGTCGCCCATGCGACGGATCTGGGCGCCGACGCCGCGAAGTTTTTCTTCGAAACGCTCGTAGCCGCGGTCGAGGTGGTAGACGCGGTCGAGGATGGTTTCGCCGTCAGCGACGAGGGCGGCGAGGACGAGCGAGGCGGAGGCGCGGAGGTCGGAGCACATGACGGCGGCGGACTGGAGCTCGGAGCGGCCGCGGATGGTGGCGGAGCGGCCGTTTACGGTGATGTTGGCACCCATGCGGTTGAGTTCCTGCACATGCATGAAGCGGTTCTCGAAGATGTTTTCGGTAACGGTGGTGGTGCCTTCGGCCTGGGTGGCAAGGGCCATGAACTGCGCCTGCATGTCGGTGGGGAAGCCGGGGTACTCCTCGGTCGAGATGTCGGCGGCCTTGAGGGCGCCGCCCTCTCGCCCTGAGGAACGGACGCGGATGCAGTCCTGGCCGATGTCGAGGCGGACGCCGCATTGCTCGAGCTTGGCGAGGAGCGCGCCGAGGTGGGCGGGGTTGCATCCATCGACGTTGAGGTCGCCGCCGGTGATGGCTCCGGCGAGGAGAAAGGTGCCGGCCTCGATACGATCGGGGTTGATGCGGTGGCGAGCTCCGTGGAGCTTCGCGACGCCCTGGACGCGGATGGTGGAGGTGCCGGCGCCGGTGATGTTTGCGCCCATGGCGTTGAGGAGGGCGGCGAGGTCGGTGACCTCGGGCTCGCGGGCACAGTTCTCGAAGAGGGTCTCGCCTTCGGCGAGGGTGGCGGCCATGAGGAGGTCTTCGGTGCCGGTAACGGTGATCTTGTCGAAGACGATGTGCGCGCCGCGAAGACGTTCGGTGCGGGCCTCGAGGTAGCCGTGCTCCTGGGTGATGGTGGCGCCCATGGCTTCGAGTCCTTTGATGTGGAGGTCGATGGGGCGGCCGCCGATGGCGCAGCCGCCGGGCATGGCGACGCGGGCGATGCCGGTGCGGGCGATGAGGGGACCCAGGACCAGCGAGGAGGCACGCATGGTCTTGACGATCTCGTACTTGGCGACGGGGTCGGAGAGAACGGCGCAGCGGATGTGGGTGCGATGCTGGGCGCGGCCGTAGCCGAGTTCGACCTCTGCGCCCATGGACGAGAGGAGTTTGCGCTCGGTCTCGATGTCGCGGACCTGCGGGATGTTTTCGAGGACGACCTCCTCCTCGGTGAGGATGGCGGCGGCCATGCAGGGAAGCGCGGAGTTCTTGGCTCCGGAGACTTTGATGGTTCCGAGAAGGGGGTTGCCGCCGCGTACAACGAACTTGTCCATGTCGTTAGTTTACGGATGGGGTGCGTGGAAATGGGTGGCGGCGGTGGTACGGGGTTGGTGGCGGCGGCCTGTGGGTGAACTTCCATGCGAGTCTGATCCCACCCATGCCGATGATGCTGCCATGAGTGGGGCACCCGCCATGAGTGGGGCACCCGCTTCGGCTGGGCGGGGCGGCTGCCTGGAGGTCGACCTTGACGGGGCCGGGCTCGGCGGAGGTGGCTTCAGGGCTGGGTTTCAGGTCGCAATTGTGGCGGAACTCTTCGAGGAGCATGGCGGTGAGGCGGGGGCGGCCGTGGGTTTCGGAGCTGCCGACTTCGGTGGGTGGGCGAGGTGACCGAGGGTGGGGTGGAGGACGATCTCCTCGACTGAGCCGCTGCGATATGCGTCACTCGCCAATAAAGGCTTGCCAGAGCTTCGAGTGCTAGCCTATGCAGAAGGATTTCCTCGATGCCCCACGCCGCCGCTGATCCTAAGCAGCATGCTCACGAATTGATTGACCGCATGGCTCCCGGCCAGATTTCCGCCGTGGTCGGCCTGCTGGAGATCATGCTGGATCCGTTTGCCCGGTCCCTCGCCAACGCACCTTATGACGATGAGCCGGTTTCGGAGGATGAGGCCCGGCAGATCGAGGCTGCGAGGGCCTCCTTGGGCCGTGGGGGGGGGTCTCTCACGAAGGGATCTTGATCTTGAGGTCTTTGATGTCGCTGCCTGTCTGGCCCATTTTTTCGGCGAAGACGCTGGTGAGGCTTTCGTTGCTGATGAAGATGTCCGCGCGTTCGACGACCGTGGTCTTGAGATAGCAGGAGGGGGCTCGTCTGCCGCGAGGGAGGAGGGTGCCCCGGAAGTGACGCAGCTGAAAGGTGACCCCGGGCTGGGGGCTCATGGATCCGCTTTCGATGGAGATGTGGGACGGGGGTGGAGGGCATGGATCGGCTTTGGCGAGGAGCGGATGGGCGATGGAAAGGGCGATGAGGAAGAGCAGGGTGGTGGACCGCATGAGAGCGTCTCCGAGTGTGCGTGGGTTGATCAGAGACCTCTCGTCGGCCTGCCGGGGTGAGGACGTGCACGGCGGGTTCGTTCTGAGAATCAGGTGTGGGCTTAGAGTTCGAGGCGGGAGTCGTCGATGGCGAGGCGGACGTTGCCGTCGGATTTGGTGAGGCGGCGGACGGCTTCCATCTTGTCGACGTTGGCCTTGAGCATGACAACGGCGATGGGGATGGATTTGCCGGCGGATTTGATGGTGCGGATGGCGGTGTCACGATCGATGCCGCAGACTTTCATGAGGACCCGGATGCCGCGCTCGACGAGTTTTTCGTTCTTCATGTGCACGTTGACCATGAGGTTCTCGTAGACGTAGCCGAGGCGGGTCATGGCGCCGGTGGTGATCATGTTGAGGATCATCTTCTGGGCGCTGGAGGCTTTCATGCGGGTGGAGCCGGAGATGACCTCGGGTCCGACCTCGGCGACGACGGTGGTGTCGGCGACCTCCGAGAGATCGGTTTTGTGGTTGCAGGTGATGGCGGCGGTTTTGGCTCCGCGGGCACGGGCGTACTCGACGGCGCCGACGACGTAGGGGGTACGGCCGGATGCGGAGATGCCGATAACGATGTCTTTGCGTGTGGGGCGGCGACGGGCGATGTCGCGCTGGCCGAGTTCGGGCGAGTCCTCGTTGACGTCCGAGGCAGAGGCGAGGGCCTTGGGACCGCCGGCCATGATGTATTGGACCTGGGAGGGCGCAGTCGAGAAGGTAGGCGGGCACTCGGAGGCATCGAGCGAGGCGATGCGACCGGAGGAGCCGGCGCCGACGTAGATGAGGCGGCCGCCGTCGCGGAGGGAGCGGGCCACGGTATCGATGACGATGGCGATTTCGGGGAGGGCTTTTTTGACGGCTGCGGCGATCTTGGCGTCTTCCTGGTTGATGATGCGGGCGATCTCGAGAGCCGATTTGGTATCCAACCCTTCGGAGGCGGAGTTGGCGGTTTCCGTGGTCAGTTCCTGGAAGCCCGATGAACTGTGGCTGCCGTTTTTGAGGGGAGGCACCTGCTCAAGCATGGTGGAGGAGGCCATAGTCTTTCTGCTGCTTTCTGCGCTACTTCGATTCTACCGTATGCTGGTTGTCGGGGATATCAAGGCCGAGCTTGTTGGAAGCCCGCAGGTAACAGGGGGCACCCAGAAAGCCCAACGGATGGATGCATTCCGCACCGTACATTTGTTGAGATTCGTTTCCCGTGAGGGAGGATAGCCGGCATGATCTACGAGGGCTAAAGATAATGCTCCCAAGCCCACATGGGATGGCCAGGGCGCTGCTGCATGTGGGATGATGTCGCTTCTACCGCTTTGCAGCGGTGGGAATGCTTACTATTATGCCTTACCTCGGATGACGCGCCATGTTTGTGATGGGCTCGTCGCTGGCCGTCATCATTCTCCTGCTCACCTATCTGTCTCCCGAGCCGGAGGCTTGGAAGCAGCATCGCATGGGGTCCGTGAGGGCCATTTTCAAGACTCTCTTCCAGAACATGGGCAGCTTCTCGTATCTGCTTCTGGTCACGGCGGTCATGTCCTGCCTGTCGCATGGAACACAGGACTTAATACCCTGACTTTCTGAAATCCATTCCCTTCATTAAGAACTCGCTTGTAATCGGAATGAAGCCACTCTATGGCATCCCCATCATCTACAACACCGGAGCTGTCTACTTCGGTTACATTTCCGAGAAGAGGGGACGGAGATACTCCATTATGACGGCACTCGTTCTGTCGATGCTTTCCATTCCTGCCTGGGCGTTCGGTGGCTCAGTTCTGGCTATTGTGCTCGGGTCTTACGTGATGCAGACCGGCGTACAGGGTGCGTTCGGAGTGTCCCGGCGCATCTGAACGAGCTATCGCCGGACGCCGCGCGCAGCCTGTTTCCCGGCTTTGTCTATCAGCTTGGCGTGTTGATCGCTGCACCGGCAGTGTCCCTCGAATTCGTTTTGCGTGACCACTTCGGCTATCCTTGGGCACTCACCGTGATCGAGGTCATCGTCATAGTCGCTCTTCTAATCATCTTCGGCTTTGGACCAGAACGGCAGGGGAAACTTCCGAGAAGAACCTTACTGAAAGATCTCGTTTTCGTATTCTTTGTTCAGAACCGGCCGTGTTGAACCGCATCTTTGAGTTTTATGTTGAGGGCTCTTTAGGTTAAAAACATATGCGAGAGTACACCCTCGACGGACCGGCATCGGAGGCGATGAGAGGTTTCGACGAATGTCGGCGGCCGTTGCTTGGTCAGTTGGCCGATCAGGGTTAGATTCTCTTGTTCGCGTTGCAGAGGAAAAGGTCCGCTCGTCTTGTGCGACCTAGACATTAGTGAGCCAGTGATCGGGGTTAACATCGCTCAGTCGGGGCTTGCGATTGTCCCGCTTCAAAGTCGGCCGACCCGAACTTTTGTGTTAGCGACTGACCTGCTTGGCAAGGGTATCTTGGACCTGGCGTCTTTTTTGCGGGTCATGGCGGAGCTTACACGGTCGAGTCCCCATCTGATCGGAGGGTACGAGGTTCATGGAGTCGAGTGCCGGAGCCGCTGAGATCTCAATCGAGGGTGCCGTTGCTGTAGCAGACAGCATTCCCCGGCACGTCGCCAAACACGTTCTGAGCGGCACTTCGACGCTTGGAGCCTCTGTCTTGGTTGAACGTGGCGCGACATTTCTGGCGAATATTCTGGCGGCACGACTAGCGGGAGCTTCGGTCTTCGGCGCATATTCTCTCGGAATAACGACAGCAAATAACATCTCGACCTATGCGGCCGGCGGCATAGGTGCGACTGCCACACGCTTTTCAGGCAAATATCCCTACGATAGTGGGAGCTATGGGACTCTTGCCAGGGCTCTTGGCTTAGTCTCGCTAGTCTCCGCTGCTGTAGCTGCCGCTGCGCTCTCCTTTTGCGCTGGGCCCATCGCGCGTCTTCTCCACAAACCCGATCTCACGGGATTGCTGCAGTGGGCCGCGATCTCCGCCGCTGGGATGATCCTGCTTGAGTGCGCTCGCGGGTTCTTTGTCGGGCAGCGGCGGCTTATGGCGCTCGCGCTGCTTTCCCTTGTGGTCGGAGGCTGCATGCTATCGCTGCTGCCCGCGATGGCGGCAACCAAACATGCGGTTTGGATGGTCGTCAGCCATGGCAGCGTCACGTTCTTAGCCGTGATCACCTGCTTGCTCCTGTCGCGGCACCTCGGTCTGCTTGGTCCAAGTAGAACGGCGTCAGCGGTTCCGTTCGGCCAAATTTTACGCGAAATCTGGGGATACGGACTCGTTCAACTCTCCGGGCTTCTAAGCGCCAATCTAGCAGGTTGGTGGATAACCGCGCTCGTGGTTCGCGGAGATCCAACGCTGGTGCAGATGGGTTTCTTCGCTATTGCGAGTCAACTTCGCAATCTTACCGGGATCATACCTGGACTACTTACGGAAGGGAGCTTTGCAGTGATGGCCACGCAGGACGCCGAGAGCTCCCGCGTGCCTCATCGCGTCATGGCGATTTGTACGTTTGCCTCTACGGGGGCAGCCCTCCTCTTCGCATCGTTGGCGATCATCATAGCGCCTTGGGCTCTTAGGCTCCTCTATGGCGTCTCGTATGGTGCGGCAGCCGTGGCTGCGGCCGTAGGGATGTCCGTTGCCGTGTTGCAAATGGGAAACGCGCCTCCTTCCGCCAGGCTTAGCATCATCTCCATTCGCTCTACTGCCGTTATCAATACCATCTGGGCTGCCTTCACGGCCCTAAGCGGAACGCTGTTGATGCTTCGTGGCGGAAGTGCTGTTGTAGCCATGGCTGTCTTTTTTGCGGCGCATGTAGTGATGGCCGTGCTGGTGCTCGTTGTGCTTCATCGTAAGGACAATTTACCGAAAGGTATGGTTCCGCTTTTTCTTCTGAGCACAAGTACTGTTCTCGCTTTATCGCTGCTCGCAATATTCAGGGACAAATATATTGACCGGGCTGCTTCTTTATCTGCGCTCATGGTGCTTGTTGCCGGATTGGGGACGATAAGTCTCTACCGGCTCGGGAAGCAGCACGGTTGGTTACCAGCGACAACCGTGGTCCGCGCCGTTCTGATGAAGGTTCCGTCGCTCATGCGACGGGTTGTGAGACGCAGTTCGGGAGATGGATTGTGATGTGCCCTGACTATAAATATTTGCCAGATCTGGCCTCAACGGAAGGATAGTAAGAGTTGCTCCGATCGGGGCGCGCACCTGCACCCGAGAAAACTCGGGCAGAAGAGCTCCAAAAGGACATCCGGAACTCTCCCTTGCGGTGGAACACAAAGAATGAGGCATTTGCTATGACATTGCACAAGATGTACCAAGTGTTCAGAGATGACACGATCCACGTGGGTGAGTCCCCTAGCCTTACTTTCTTCAGGAAAGCGCTCTTCCGAATAAGGCAGCATTACTTCACGCTCTCCTTAAGTGCTGTCCGCGTGTTCTACTGGCGGCTGCTCGGCATGAAGATCGGTGCCGGCGCAAAGCTTTCCACCCTGAGAGTTAGTTGGCCACACAAGATCTCTTTAGGGAAACGATGCAGTCTGGAGCACTCTATTTACTTGAACGTTGTTGGTGGATATTCCGACGGGATCGCAATCGACATTGGGGAGGGAACTTTCATCGGCAGTGGCTCCGAATTCAACATTCTTTCCCGGATCACCGTAGGGCCGTCTTGTCTCATTGCAAGCGGATCCCGCTTCATTGATCACAACCACGGGATGGATCTCGGCTCGCCGATGAAGGAGCAATCAGAGGTTCATTGCGAAATCAAGATTGGTGCGGATGTGTGGATCGGTGCTAACTGTATTGTGCTGAAAGGTGTCACGATTGGGGATGGTGCGATCATTGCCGCCGGATCGGTACTCACGACCTCGGTGGCTCCTTACTCGATTTACGGAGGAGTTCCAGCTCGTCTGATTCGCTGCCGCTCTCAGCGGTATGACGGCCACCAAAATTAGGAAACGTGTAAGTGCCCCACGTGCGCTGTTTAGTGGCCTCCGCGCGGCAGTGGACGGCTAGTGGTGCCCAAAGTTGACGTTCAGGGCTATGCCAAGGAGCACGCCTGAGACGACGAGGATGGGTATCCATAGCTTCAGGTTGGGGTTGTTGTTCAACGGGGTTTTGCCCGCAGCAATCTGCCGTTTGCGGATCCTGTCTCTCAACCCCATCGTGATTATCGCAGCCGACAGGACCATGCTCAGGGGTACGGTGAGGTGGTTGATGTTTTGACTGATCCAATTCATTGCTTTTCACCTCCTGGTTTACAACCCGCATCCGTTGATGACATGACCTGCACCCCAGGCCGCAGTCGCTGTGCTCCCCAGAAAGCAATGCTCGACCATCCCGCAGCGGCGCCGAGGCTGGAACCGAACATGGTCCATGCATTCGAAGCATTAGGAGTACGCGCAAAGGATGTAGCTATAGCCAAGGCGCCAGCATCCGCCGAATTGCTGTAGGCGTTTGGATTGAGGCTCGGCTGCGCCAACGCTCGGCGCGAGGTTCCCAGGCCCCCGGTGGCAACAAGGGCGGCTGCTGTAGCACCGCCCGAAAGAAATGCTCTGCGATTCATAGATGTATCTTCATTGTTCTTTTCTGCTCGCGCTGTTGGACCATTGTCAATAGGGGCCAGATTTACCACTAGTTACGTTGCGCGGATGACTTTTGCCAACGCGAGGTTATGCTTTTAAAGCTTGAAAAGCTCCCTGTTTTTATAAAGGAGGTTCGACTATACAGAATATGCGTTATCAAACGTAACTAATTGATTTCAGATAACTTGTTTCAAGTTACACGTGCTGACACTCGCGGTCAATTCTTTTCAGCCATCAATTGCGGATAGGCCTTTGCGAGCTCATCTGGGACCGGGTTGTCCTTGATCCCAAGGAGATTCTTGAGGTCGATGGCATTCACGGCAGCCTTGCCTTTGTAGTGATTGTTCGTCGCCGCGAGCACCTTTCTGGCCTGTCGGGGGGGGTCGGTTCATGCTCCACTTTCTTCACCATGGTCTGAAGGGATTTCGCTATGGGAGCAAGTTCCTCGGGGGTGTAGAGGTAGTCGTAGCGCTCATCCCGGTTCTTCGAGTGGAACCATTTCTTGTAGTTGCGGCCGTGGAGACGCATGTAGGCCAACGGCGCGGTGACGTGCTCTGTGTTGTGCAGAGACGCCCCGAGGCGCGGTTCGTCGATATTGACCCAAGCGGTCTCGTGTTCCCGGAGGGCTCCAATCACCCAGGGGTTATCCCAGCTATCGTGGCGAAGCTCAATGGCTTTCGGGTAATCGCTGAACGCGTTAAGCACATCGGCAACGTGATCCCAGTTGCCCTTGAGGCGGGTCAGATCCCCATCCTTGCTCTTGCTTGCGAACTTGAACGAGATGGGAAACTGGAACAGGACGATCGCGCTTCGCAAGGGCGTCCAGAAAGTACCGGGTCTCATCGAGATCCTTTTGCGTGTAGTGCAAGCTCTCCACCGAAGTTGGCGCTTTTCGTTCGCTGGGCGGCGTTCCCGCAGCGTGCGTGAACGCCTGATTCGCCTTGATCGCGAACTCGAACGCCGGGTTCTCGAACGCCTCGCACCAACGTTCCGCGATCTTCGGCTCGAACTGCCTCCTTAGAGGCGCGAGATATGGCCGTATGGACAAGGCAGTTTTGGGTGATTTCGGGTGCTCGTGCGATGCTCACCAGGACGCGCTGGGCGGGAACGGCTTTCGAGCCGTCTACCGCATAGCCGTGCTCGATGTGGCGAGCCTTCGCCGGGTCCAGCTCGACCCTCCTCCCGTTATCCTGCTTCACCGTCAAAGCGCCGTTCTCCGCGATGTTCTCGACGGTGGCGAGACTTCCCGCCCGGATGCCCTGGTCTTTGTTGGGCGCGGTGAACTGGAGACGGTCGCCGCGGGCGAACTCCCGCTGTGCGGTCTCGAAGACGTTGACGCCGCGAAGCCGCTGGGGATTGTAGGTGACGGTCTGACCGTCCCGCTTCTCGACGGTGATAGTGTTCTCGCGGGCGTTGGTGGAGAGCACGGTTGCAGAGCTGCCGCGCTCGATGCCGAGTTCCTTGCTGCCGGTGGTGTACCGAACCACGTTGCCGGGCTGGTAGCGCACGGCCCATGCACGGTCGGCTCCGGTGATGTCAGAACGGTGATTGAGCGTCTGGAAAGTCTGGTTGTCCGGGGCGATGGCACCTTTGGCTTGCAGCTCGGTTCGGACCGCCTGGTTGATCTCCTGCCGACTGCGGTTGTCAGGGGAGACGATGATTGTGTCCTCAGGCTTGGCGGCGTAATCCTTCGCGATAGCCGAATAGCGTGCTTGGGATTTGACGACTTCGGTCACGCGGCCCTGAGGAGGTCGTTGATCACCAGAGCAAGATCGCGGAACCGCACAAATGTCGTTGCCAGGTCGGTGAGGTAGCGCCTCAACTCGTCATCCGTTACGATCCAGCCTAGAACGATGCACTGGCGAGTACGGAGGAGTGTCGCTTCGAACTCTTTCGCGTAGCACTCACCCATGTAGCGATAAACACCGCGCCGGACTGCCTCCTCCTGCAGGCGCTCCAGCAGTGCTTCACCTCCGTGCAGGCACAGATAAGCCCCTCAGACCACGGGTGCTCTCGATGGTGTGAGCCAGCACTCCCGCTCTGCCGCTTCAACGATCTCGACAATCGGATCCATACTTGCTCACCTCCTCGTGGTTCGGGCTATGCCACCCGAACGTGATAGCCACGGATGACTGTGGCGCCGGCGACGTCCTCCTTTCGCGCGATGGCCTGCTTGATGGCATCGTTCACAGGCGTCGTCTCCTGAATGCCGGCAACAAGAAGGGCTCGTGTCTCGACCGGAACGGCAGCGATTATCCGCTCCCAGAGTTCTCCGTCAAATCGAGCCTCGACCCTCTTCAGGCGCAACGGAATCAGCGCCGGATCGCTGATCCGGACTGAATCCTGCGAGTTCTTCTGGCACCGCAGGGTGAACTGTTTGCCCTCCATCTTGGTGACCTCGCGGCTCTGGAGGAAGTACAGGATGAGGGCCTTGGTCTGCTCAACCTTGTTCTCGGCAACCCTGCCGCGGACCGCGAGCCGGGCTGCTTCCCCTTTGCAGTGCCAGCCCGGGCCTCCATCACCCGGATGAACCGGCCGATGCGGTCGACCTTGTTGCCGAATACGTCGCAGAGCTGGTGGAAGCGATTCTTGCTCTCCTGACTAGGCTCCCCAGTCTCTTCGAGCTCGTCCTGGATGCGATCGAAGAGAACGTCCATCTCGCGGTCGATTTCGAGGAGCGAGTGTTCGGCGGTCACTACGGGAACGGGTTTGAGTTCTTCCTGCGGCTGACCGAACGGCAGCACAGGGGCAGGCAGGGAACGGCAGTGGCCATGGAACCTCCTTCTAACGCAGAAGACCCGGCACGATAGCCGGGTCCAGATAAGAGAAAGCCCGTCCAGGAGGACGGGCGTGGGATGTCGGGAGGGCGTTAGCCTTGTTTGTCCCTGGACCGAAGTAGAAGCCCAGGCCGAACCGATGAGGCCGGTAAGAGCTGGGAGCAGCTTATCGAGCATGTCTTTGGTTTTGTCTTAATCCCCGTGAGTTGAGTACAGGGCAAAACCGATCACCACAAGAAGCGCGATGACGAGACCGAAGGTGATCCCCGCCCGGACCCAATCCCGCCGTGGCTCGGGATCGTACTTGAGCGTGGCCGACGGTTCTTGCTGGCGTCGTTTCACCGGAAGAGTGGGTTGTGTTGACATGAGGAGCCTTTCGCTTGGACTACATGGAAAGGGCTCCCGTAGAGGGAGCCCCTTGATTGGCCTATTTGGCCCTTCTACTACTTCTGAAGTTCGAGAGAGTAACGCTTGCCGCCTCGGTAGACATACACCTTGGAATCTGGATCCTCGTCCTTGGCGTCGAGCGACTGCAGCCCTTCGCCGGAGAACTTGCCTTCCATCATGAGCGCGACCAGCATCTTCTTGCCCATGTGCCGGATGCAGGTCTCCTGCATGATCCCGCTGTAGGCCAGAAACTTCACCCGGACAGGCAAATGCTGCCCGATCCGCCACGACCGCCGGCTCGCCTGACGAAGGGTGTGGAGCGAGTATCCGGTCTCGTAGAAGTAGAGCGTCGGGAAAGCCAGCAGATCGAGGCCTGTTTCCACGAGCCGGGGATGGCAGATAACAACCTCTACCCCCTCCTTCAGCTGCTTCTCGTACCAGGCCTCGCGCTTGTCGGTGGCTACCGTGGAGCGGAGAACCGCCACCCGGAAGCCCGCCTTCTGAAGCACGTCGGCCATGCAATTGATCACGACCTTTTCCGGTAGCGTGCGCAGAAACTTCTGGATAGGCCCTCGCTTCAGGTCACTCGTACACTGGCGAAATTGCGCCGAAGGAAACATCCCGCGACGGCGCACCATCACCACGTAGGTCTTATTCGGGTTGCGAACCACTGTGAGCGGAAGGCCAAACCCGGCGGCTAATTGTCGGCACCAGTCCACGGCAGGCACAGGCTTCACATGCTCGAAACCTGTGTCGGCCATCACGGCGTAGGTCTTTACGGTGGGAAAGTGCTGGCGAATAAACCCAAGCATCCTTGTGCTGTCTTTGCCTCCGCTGAGGTTCAGCAGTAGTGCTACGGACGCGCCGGACGCGCTTACCAAATCGTCGATCGCTTGCATTTGCAGCCTTCCTTCTAGATCTCGGTGGGTGTCTAGTCTTCGTTTGTGGCAGCGCCTATGTTCGGGGTTCGCCAAGCAGGGTAGTCAGAAACAAACGGTCTGAAATCTTCAGTTTGAAGACGAACGGTCACGGGTGGGTCATCACACATCGTCAGCACCCACATATGGCACTTTCAGCTTCTTTTGGTCATGTATGTGTCACGGGTCTTTCACGTCGCACGTTCTTCGGCAGATTCAGCTCACACCCAACAAAAAGCCCTCCCGCACGGGGAGGGTAGGGTTCGTGTATCGGCGTCCAGGCTTAATTGCGAAGAGGGACTGCTACGTCAAAGACCCTCTGCTAATGGCAGAGTCTCGTAGCAGAAGAGCGACAACACTTGGAATTGAAGCGCCTGGAATTTGCGAGATGACGCGAAACACATTGGAATACCAGGTCTGCCAAACTCGGCCGAGAGACTAAAGATCTGATCTACGGTAGCTGTGAAATACAGAATCATGTCCACATTTCCCTCGTCTCTGATCACCCTCTGGATCTCTTGGTAGCGCACAGAGGCCTTCATTGTTCTCTCGAACTCGATCGCAACACGGTACGGCTCGCCGCCGAAATCCAGCTCCGCAACCGCGTCGTAATCTTTCGCCATTGGTGACCCAATGACGAGATTTAATGAAGACAGTTCCCTCTCCCAACGCCAACTCAGCAGCTTCCCTGTCTTGCGGAACCCGGAAACAGCCTGACTTCGAAGAAGTACGTGTGACAGCCCTCTCCCATTTCGTCACTATGCCCAAATGTCGGCTGTCGCTTCCCGTGGACCATGGGGACAGTCACCGGGAATAGTCCATACTGGATAACGAATCGGGTGAGCCAACATCTTGCTAACCGATCGTCGCTCTCGTACAAACGTCCGCAGTGGTGATCCATCTCCAGAGCGACTCCGACCCGCTGGATACAGTTTGCCAGCCGATCTCTCTAAGGTCACGGACGATCGCCGAATAGAGAGGTCGGGTGGCAACGAACGCGCAAACGTCGTGTATCGAGCATGAACTTAGGGATATTCGAGTCAGGCTTCTGATGAAGCCTGACAGCGCACCTCTCGCTTCGACCATTCTATTAATAAGATCGATCGATAGAGAGGTCCGCTGGCAGTATGAAGACCCATCGAGAGCTTCACGGGACCCGGCCGCACCAAGAGTGATGCAAAGATGAGCAGATCGTTGGCAGGACTACTACACCGGGGTCTATATCATGCGTTTTGGGGCACGATGAGGTACGCTGGGACGGCCTAGAGAGGTCGGCTGGTAACTGACCGAGAGGCGCGTTGGCGATATAGAGAGGTTCGCTGGCAGGAATAGAGAGGCTAGCTGGAAACGAGCCCGAGAGGTGGGGCAGAGTTGGCTCGGGAAACCTGAACAGGTAGGTAAGTGGAGGTTCTCGTCGTCTCCGGCCTAGGATGGCCGGGGAGAGGAGAGCAGATGAGCAGACGTCCTCGCAGGAATCACACAGCGGCGTTCAAG
>JAABUX010006841.1_pt1 | contig 13518 bp, 12 predicted proteins | sample 5561851 | NCBI WGS metagenome assembly JAABUX01 (sample SAMN10711883, study PRJNA513361) | rock metagenome | isolation source: Antarctica rocks | place: Antarctica: Victoria Land, Richard Nunatak red sandstone | collected 2016-01-03 | reverse complement strand
AGTTGAGGGTCTTGGGGTCTGGCGTTCAGGGTGTCGGCGATGGCCTCAAGGTCGTTGCGGCTGTGCCGGGCGAGGTCGGTGCCCTTCGGGAAGTACTGCCGCAGCAGACCGTTCGTGTTCTCGTTCGAGCCCCGCTGCCACGGGCTGTGCGGGTCGCAGAAGTAGATCGGCAGAGCTGCCTGGACGGTTAGCTTGGCGTGCTGGGCCAGCTCCGCGCCCTGGTCCCAGGTCAGCGAGCGACGCAGCTGCTCGGGCAGGCCAGCCATCTGCGTGGCGATGGCGTCACGGACGGCTTCGGCGCCATGCCCGGCCGTCGCCGGCCCGTTGTGGACCCGCACCACCTGACCGTGCCCGGCCATGTGCGGCAGGTGCAGCAGCAGCGTGAAACGGGTCGTGCGCTCCACCAGAGTGCCGATCGCCGACCCGTTCAGCCCGATGATCAGGTCTGCCTCCCAGTGCCCGGGCACGGCCCGGTCAGCCACCTCAGCGGGACGCTCGCTGATCATGATCTCGGGGGTGATGAACTTCCTGCCGCGCCCTCGGGTGCGAGCGCGCGGGACCCGCAGCGCCCGCCCGGTGCGCAGAGGTGCGCTCAGGTCGCGGCGCAGCGCCCCGCGTCCCTGGACATAGACCGCCTGGTAGAGGCCTCGTGGCTGATCCTCATCCCAGCATCGTCAGGGAACTCGACCTGCAACCGGGCGCTGATCTGCTCTGGGCTCCAGGCCGTGCCCCAGCGCCGGTCCGCGCGCCGGCCGTGCCGTCGTCCCTTCCACGGCACGTTCGGCCCAAGGATCGGCCGCCCGTCACCGTCGTGCACCGCCCCGGCCAGCCGGTCCTGCACGTACTCCCGCAACCGCTCGTCCCAGGACAGCTTCGCCACCTTCGGACGGCACGCCCGCCGCTCGGCATGGCACTGCGCGACCGAGGCCCGGTAGGCGAGCTGCCCACTGCGCGTCGCCGCGTTGCGACGCAGCTCCCGCGAGATCGTCGACGGGCTGCGCCCGAGCCTGAGGGCGATCTGGCGGACCCCGACGTCCAGGACCCGCAGCAGCGCGATCTCCTCCCGCTCCTCCAAAGACAGGTACCGGCTCGAGGGCTCATCCAGCGACAGAGGCGGCATCCCGCCACCGTGCCGGAACCAACGCGACCCGACCGGCCCCGACACGCCGCACGCAAGCGCCGCCTCCTCGCTGCTACGCCCGTCCGCGACCAGCCGCCAAAACGCGCGCTGCACACCCCTGGCCGGCGGTGACCGCCCCGGAGACCGCATCGGCTTACGCCCCGCCATACCGGTTCGCTGCACCTGACCGCGACCCATGCCAACTCCTCAACCTCGAGGTGTTGCGACGACCCCCTGAATCCGCCCAGTACCTCGCCGTCCGCTACACCGAACGCCTCGCCGAGGCCGGCGCCGTCGCCTCGGTCGGAAGCAAGGGCGACAGCTACGACAATGCCATGGCCGAGGCGTTCAACAGCCTGTTCAAGGCCGAGCTCGTCCGCAACCGCGGACCCTGGAAGAACATCGACGAGCTGGAGATCGCAGTCGCCGAGTACATCGACTGGTTCAACTTCCGCCGCCTACACGGCGAGATCGGCCTCGTCCCGCCGGTCGAGTTCGAGACGCAGCACCGAAGCAACAACCTCCCCGAGCAACCTGCTCAGCGGGAGTTGGAAGCCTCCATCAAACCCGGCACTTGACAGGTGCTGGGGGACCCGACCGGTCTGATCCGACGGGGCTTGGTCATGCGGATTCCCCGGGACGGGGGGTATCCCGTCGGGTACGCCGTGATCGGTCCTGACCGGACGGTCCGGTACCGCACGGAGGACCCGCAACAGGACCGTCGCCTATCGGAGGTGCTCACCGCTGTGAGCGAGACATGAGCACGGTGCTACCGGCGCGTCAGCGCAGGATCAGCCAGCGAGCCGGGTCGGCCGTCGCGGTCATCGCGCCCTTGGCGGTAGAGATCTGGCTGTTGGTGAGGTACGCCGCCGAGGACGCGAGCTGGCACTGGTACATCCACTTTTTCGCCGGCGCTTCCCTCGCCCTGGTCCTCATGACGCAGTGGTCCTGGCGTCACCGCCGTCCGGTCCGGCTCCCCCTGGCCTGGATTGCGCTCGCGCACATGTACTCCGCCGCTCCTGACCTGGTCATCCCGGAGAACATCCCGCACCAGAAGTGGCAGAACGTCTTCGCGGGGCACGTGGCCAGCCACTACCTGCCCGGGCGGGGCCTGACGTGGCTGGTCGTGTTCGCTCTGTCACTCGGTGGCTACCTGGCCGCCCTCGAGCGCCGCACCGTCCTGCGACCTGGTGCTCGCCAGCCGGTGAACTCCCAGAACGGTTCACAGTGATGTCGAGTCACACCACGGGGTCGCCGTCGTGCTGTCGGACCTTCTCGGCGCGCAAGGACAACGTTCCGCGCCAAGGGTTTCGCTCTTACGGAGTCCGCGTCGCTGGCTGTCGGCCAATGGCGGCAGGTCCTGTGGGTCACAAGGGACTATCGAGGCACGACCCGGTTCCGGTAGCCATCCAATACCGGTTGATGCCCGTCCCGCGGGCATCTAGGCGGTCTGTGGTCTGCAGGACCAGTGCGGACGCCGCGATCTCGTCACGTCGGCGGAGCAGGTCCTGCAGTTTGGCCACAGCCGCCCGCGAGTCCCTGAGCTGCTCGCGCTCGGGCACAAGGACCTATGTGGACCAAGCCTGCTGGGCCGCGGCAGGGGGACGCAGAGCCTCCAGTGCCTTCAGGCCCTTGTCCTGAGCCGGTATCTGGGCCCGCAGGAAGTCCAGGAAGGCATCTGGCCGGGTAGGTCGCTGACCTGAGTAGGGGTGGCCTGCCGCCAGACAGATGGCGTTCACGCGGTCGACAAGCTGCGGGGCGGTGAGGTCCTCGGGAGAGCCCGAGCAACTCACCGCGAAGGTCGCTGCCAGCACCGACGCAAATACGGTCGCGGACCTCAGTACAGCCTCCTGGCTCGTCAACGCCGCCTCAGTGCGCCGAGGTCGTCCTACTACAGCACGTCGTACAGAATCAGGCCAGCGGATGCCCTTGGCTCTCCTACGATCAAGTGCAACGGTAATGACCTGGCGACTGGACGGCTCTCACGGCATCCGGGAGCGCCGCTGAGGCGTACCCGGGACGCTGGCGGGCGGGGTCGGGGTCATCGAGCCCGGACATGCCGAGGTGGACCGTGAGTAGGCCTGTTCCGAGCAGGGCGCTTGTATCCACGCGCCGAGCAGGGCTGGACGTGAGGTCTTCATCGGCATTCCTTCTATTCGTCGCTTCGAAGGTGTCTGCTGCGTCGGGTCGGGACTAAAGCCCAAGGTCCTGCGGGGCCGCCCAGAAGGGCGCCCCCGCAGCCTTGTGGCTACGTGACCGTGACGGTCAGGGGGAGCAGGTGCAGTGCCCCCGGCTCGCTGGACCTGTAGGAAGAGCTGCCAGGTGCCCTTCTCGGGGAGGTCGACCGAGAACGGCAGGGAGGGTCCGCCATTCTGCCCGGGCATTGCGGTCAGACCGGGGTGGATGTGCCGGTAGGCGAGGTCTCCGGCGTGCAGCGCGGCCATGTGCCGTTGCTCAAGGTCGGGTGCAGGTGCTGGTACCCAGTCAGGTCGGCTCGCACCAGGTAAAAGTGGAGCCGCTTGGTCTGGTCGGGGCTGTACTGGGTCTGCGGGTGGCTGCTGGCATCCAGGATCTGGAAGCTGACGGTTTGCGCGCCGACCTTCAACGTGCTGGTCGTGGGCTTGAGGGTGTAGCCGTTCTCGCTCATGACCAGCCCCTTGCCAGGGTCGCCCATGTGTCCACCGGCACCCATTCCGCCCATGCTGGTGCCCATGTCATGACCCGTCATGGCGGTGCTGCTGGGCGTAGGCATGGCTGTCGAGCTGGCGCCGGCCGCCTGCCCCGTTGGCTGGTGGCACGCCGATCACCGAGCCCGCCGCCTGAGATCGCCTTGCTGGATCAGGTCGGCTGGCCCGCGTGGGTGTGGCACGGCGATCTTCGGCCGGCCCTGGGCGCCATGGGTGTGCTCAGGCAGATGCCAGCAAGGCCACGACAACACCGCAGCTGTACGGGCGCCGGGCAAGCTGTCCGGGCCCTGACGTAGGCCCGGTCCGAGGGGCGCTGTTCGGGCCAGACCCAGCAACTCTTGTTGTGCACCAGATGATCTCGTCGTCCACAAGCCTTGTCGGGGACGGTCCGCCGGTGGCTGTACAACAGCCACCTCACCCGCTACGTGCTCAGCCTGGGCCACCGGGTCATGCAGAGCAGCCACACCGAACGGACCCTGAAACCACACGACAGCCGGGCCAAACGAGCCCAGACCGGCGGGACCTGCCAAGCCGCCGGCTGCCCACCCCGACCCGACCGGCCACTGGCACCACACCACGCGATCCCCTGGTCGCACTGCCACACCACCTCGATCAGCGACACCGTGCTGCTGTGCGAGAAGAGCCACCACGACCTACACATCGGTGGACGGACCCTCAAGCTCCGGGACGGCCGACGCCTCAACGCCTCTAACCGGATCCACGACCCACCGTAGAGCCGCCTCGCGAGATGTCCCGGTTGGCGATGTGGTCCGCGGTGACTGACTGCTGACCGTGGCCGGGACACCAGAAGGCGTTGCGCCGCATCGCTCATACCTGTTGGTGAGGTGAGGTGAGGTGTGGTGGGGTGAGGCGAGGTCCTCGTCCATGCTCACCGACGGCTCGATGTCCTACCGGGTATGCGTCCCCACCCTCGTCCGGGCAGGAGCAGGCGCGCCCTGAACCGCGCAGTGAGGACGCCTACGGCCGCGCGAGCTCGCCCATCTCGCCCCAGCCCTCGCCGGCGACCTCGCCGTTGATGATGTCGGGTGTCTTGGCGATGGCGTGCGGCATCCAGGCCATCGCGGCCTTGAAGTGCTCGGAGTTCACGTGCGCCTCGCCGGCCTCGGGCGAGGCGAACGCCTCGGCCAGGACGTACTGATGCGGGTTGTCGACGCTCTTGGACCACTCGAAGAACACGTTCCCCGGCTCAGCCCGCGTGGTGGCCGTGAAGTCCGCCACCTTGCTGAGCCAGTCCCGGCTTTGCTCGGGCTGGACCGTGAACTTCACGACGATGAACAGCATCTGTTCTTCCTCCACTCGCGAGAACCCATGATCGGACCACGCGAGGCCCCATCCTCGGTGGATCGTATGGGGTAGGACATGACTCACCCAGCATCGTGCGCCGTCACGGGCGGGTGGCCACGTGGCCACCCGCCCGCGGTGCAATGTCTGCTCCATCGACTCGACAGCGTGCAGCAGCGCCGGGAGCTCGCTCAGGTCCTTCAGCAACTCGGCATCGCGATGCGCGTCAGGCATGGTGCCCCCGCAGCGAGGGTTCACGTCCAGATCTCCTAGGGGAACGGGCAGTCGGAAGTCGCGGCGCCGAATGCTGGGCCAGCGGCGCCGGCTCGTGCGAGCATGCGCGGCGAGCCGGCCCGGGCCGCCCGGTCGGACGCCCGGTCTCAATTGTCAGGAGCCGCTGTGGCAGAGCAACCGGGAAGCTGGTCCGCTCCAGGCCAGGGCCAGGGCCAGGGCCAGGGCCGGCCCGAGACCGGGCAGGAGCAGGCGGGCTGGAGCACGCCGTCCTCCTGGAACAGTCCGGCTGCCGCCGCACAGCCCTGGCACGACGGCCGGGCCGGCAATGCAGCCTTCGGCTACGGCGCGCCCCAGCCGGGCGTGATCCCGCTGAGGCCGCTGGGTCTGGGCGAGCTGCTCGACGGCGGGATCACCCTGGTACGGCGCTACCCGCGCCCGACCCTGGGGCTCGCGGCCGGCGTCTCGGCGGTCAGCACGATCCTGAGTGTGCTCGTGCTGCTGACCGGCCGCTTCCCCTCGGTCTCCGGCGCCGGGGGCGCCGCGCGGGCGTTGTCCGCGCGCTCCTCCTTCGGCTCGACGTTCACCGGAGTGGGTCGGGTGCTGACCGGGCTGGTCACCGGGCTGGCCGGATTGGTGCTCGCCGGCGTCATTGCCGCCGTCGTCGGGCAGGCGGTGCTCGGCCTGCCGCTGGGCCTGCGTGAGGCGTGGGCACGCGTGCGCGGGCGGATGGGCGGCCTGCTCGGGCTGGTCCTGGTGACGGCGCTGCTGCTTGCCGTCATCGTCGGCCTCGGGGTCGGGGTCGCTGCGGCGGCGATTGCTGTCGCCGGCGGCCTCGGCGCGGTGATCGGGGTGCCCGTCGCCCTGGCCGCCACGGCCCTCGCCGTCTAGCTCTATGTCGGGTTCTCGCTGGCCCCGACCGTCCTCGTCCTGGAGCGGGCCGGGATCCGCGAGAGCCTGCGCCGCTCCCGGGTCCTGGTACGCCGGTCCTGGTGGCGCCTGTTCGGCATCCTGCTGCTCACCGCCGTCATCACCGGAACGGTCGCGGCCGTGGTGCAGCTCCCCCTCGCCGCTATCGGCGCGCTGATCAGCTTCACCGGCGGCCGGTCGGTGCTCGCGCTGCTGGTCGCCACCCAGATAGGCGCCGGGCTGGCGCAGGTGCTCGTGGCTCCGTTCGCCGCGGGCATCCGTGGACTGCTGTACGTCGACCAGCGGATGCGCAAGGAGGGGCTGGACCTCACGCTGCAGGCACGAGCTGCCGGCGGAGGGGCGACAGCCGGCCCCTCGTAGCCGGCGTCGGCTCACTGCAGCGGGAACGGCGGCTGCTGCCACGGAGGGGCGTCGGACAGCTCGACCGAGGCGACCCACTTGACCCACCAGAACCCGCGCCGGCCGGGTGCCGCGAGCCGCCGCGGACCGCCGTGCCCCGGCGACAGCGGCCGCCCGGCCAGCGAGGCGGCGAGCAGCAGGCGGGGCGCGTCGGTGACCGGGAAGCGGCGACGGTAGCCGGTGACCGATACGACGTCGATGCTGCGGATGTGCGCCGGTAGCGGACCGAGCAGGCGGTCCAGGCGCACGCCGGTCCAGTGAGCTGTTGAACGGCCAGGGCGCCCAATGCCAGCAGGGCCACGCGCCCCGCCGTACGCCGGGAGAGGTCCGTTCGTCGAAGGCGCTGCGGATGCGTGACGAGGTGGCCGGCGACCAGGGGGACCGCGAGCAGCGCCGAGAGGACGTGTACTTGCAGCGGACTGACGCCCACCAGGGTGCCGAAGCCCGTCACCTCCTGGAGCACACCGGCCAAGACGGTCACCGCCAGCAGGACGGCGAGGGCGACTCCGGCCCGGCGCCCGGGGTGCTTCGGTCGGGACAGCCCGCGCCGCGCGACGGCCCGCTTCCAGGGTACGAGCAGCCCCAGCGCCACCCCGCCGCGGCGTGCGCGGCGGTGAGCACGGTCGTGGCCGGCGCCGTGCCCACGGCATAGGAGGCGGTGCCCGTCACGAGAGCCAGCGCCACCAGGGCCAGCAGCGCGAGGTTCGTCGTGCGACCACCTCGCATGCACAAGGCCTACCCGTTCAGCCGGTTCGGCGCTCGGTGCGGCCCGCAGCGGGTAACAATCGCCTGTGACCGACCTGCCGTCCGGGGACAGCCCCAAGCGCGCCCGCGACCTCGTGCGCACGAGGCGGGGCGACTACCGGGCGGCGGAGACCGGGCGGCACCATCACCTCGGTACGGCCCCGGCCCGGCAGCCGCTGCTGGGGGAGGAGGGCGCGAGCTACGTCCAGACCGCGCCGGTGCAGCTGGCCGAGCGGACCGCCGTGCAGCTCGAGGAGCAGCGCGGGCGGCACCGCGCCGCGATGCAACGGGCCGCGACGGCACTGGACTTCGAGTTGGCCGGCTGTGAGCGGGACGCCCTGGCCGCGGTGGAGGCCGAGCTCGAACGGCGACGGTCTGTCTGAGGCAGTCCCCAGCCGAGACCGCGCCAGGCGCGTCAGGGCTTGTGCGCCAGGGACAGTCCGTAGTCGCCGTTCTCATCGGTCCAGAAGCGGGCCGTCGTCAACCCGGCCGTGGTGAGCTCCTCGGCGATGCGGGCCGGCCGGAACTTGGCGCTGATCTCGGTGCGGATCCGCTCGCCCTCGGCAAAGTGGACCTGCAGGTCCAGGACCCGCGCCACCTGTGGACGCAGGGAGCGCAACCGCATCTCGATCCACTCGTCAGTGGCGCACCAGACCGCCTCGTGCGCAAAAGCCTCGACATCAAGGTCGGCGTCCAGCTCCCGGTTGAGCACGTGCAGGACGTTGAGGTTGAACTCCGCGGTGACGCCGGCCCGGTCGTCGTAGGCCCGGACGAGGCGCTGCTCGTCCTTAACGAGGTCGGTCCCCACCAGCAGCGCGTCGCCGGAGTCCATGCTCTCGGCTAGGGTAGGCAGGAACACCGCCCGTTGCTCGGGCAGCAGGTTGCCGATCGTGCCGCCCAGGAAGGCGATCAGCCGCCGGCCGCCACGGGGGAGCAGTGGCAGGTGGTGCTCGAAGTCGCCGACGACTGCGTGTACCGCCACGTCGGGGTAGGCCGCGCCGATCTCATGACTGGCCTGCAGCAGCACCGTCTCGTCGACGTCGAAGGGCACGAAGCGACGCAGCGTCCCGGCCTCGTGCAGCGCTGCGAGCAACAGGCGCGTCTTCTCGGAGGTGCCGCTGCCGAGCTCGATGAGCGTGTCCGCCCCGGACAGCTCCGCGATCTGCCCGGCCTGCGCGAGCAGGATGGCGCGCTCGCAGCGGAACGGGTAGTACTCCGGCAGCCGGGTGATCTGGTCGAACAGCACCGAGCCGCGGGCGTCGTAGAACCACTTCGGCGGCAGCGTCTTGGGTGTCGCCGTCAGGCCGGTCCGGACGTCGGCCTCGAGCGCGACCCGCATCGAGGTGGGGGCCAGGTGCCGGTCGACCTGCAGGTCGGTGCTGCTGCCGCACGTCATGTGCCTGCCTTGGGACGGGCGCCGACGGGCGCGTGGGTCGTGCCGGTAACAGCTCCGGACACACCCGCGGGTCGGTCCACAGGCAAGCCTGCCCTCCCGGCCAGGGATCAAGCCCGCAGCTCAGGGCCGGGGTTGGGGGCGGCCGAACAAGTAGCCCTGGGCGAGCTTCACGCCCAGCTCCTGCAGGGCGGCGGCCTGCTCGGCCGTCTCGACGCCTTCGGTCACCAGTTGCAGTCCACAGCCGCGCGCCAGGTCGACGGTCGCCCGGACGATGTGCTCGCTGACCGAGTCCCTGCCCAACCCGGCGACGAAGCTGCCGTCCAGCTTGAGGATGTCGATGGCCGGGAAGCGCTGAAGGTAACCCAGGCCGGCGTATCCGCTGCCGAAGTCGTCGATGGCCAGGCGGACGCCGATGTCGTGGAGCCGGTCGAGCAGCTGGCCGCCGTCGGGGCGGGACAGCAGTCGGTCCTCGGTGAGCTCGAGTACCAGGTCGGCCGGGTCCAGCCCGCTGTCGGCGAGGCAGCGCCGTACGACGTCGGGAAGGTCGCGCCGGCCGACCTGCAGGGAGCTGACGTTGACGCTCACCTTGCGCGCCCCGACCGGCAGGCGTACGGCGTCCCGGCAGGCCTGCTGGAGCACCCAGTCCGTAGCGGGGGACTCGTACTCGCTCTCGAGCACCACGTGCAGGAACTGGGCCGGCGCCAGCAGCCCCCGGCTGGGGTGCTGCCACCGCAGCAGCGCCTCGTGCCCGACGACGGCACGGTCGGGCAGCCGCACGATCGGCTGGTAGTGCAGGACGAACTGCTTCTGCTCCAGGGCCGTGGCGACCTCGGTACGCAGCTCGAGCTGGGCCACCGCCGAGTTTCGCATGGTCGGGTCGTACACCTGCCAGGCGCCCCGCTCCTCGGTCTTGGCCCGGTACATCGCGGTGTCGGCCTGCGCGAGCAGGTCATCGGCGGTGGTGCAACCCCCTGCGCCGTAAGCGATGCCGAGCGAGAGCGACGGGGTGAAGCTCACCCCGTTGTACCGCCAGGGCTCGCGCACCCCGTCGATGATCCGGCCGGCGAGCCCGATCGCCTCCGTGGGCAGACGCACGCCCTGCAGGACGACGACGAACTCATCCCCGCTGAGTCGCCCGACGATGTCCTCGTCGCGCACGCTGGCCCGGATCCTGCGGCTGACCTCCTGGATGTAGGCGTCCCCGACGGCGTGCCCGTGCCCGTCGTTGACCAGCTTGAGCCGGTCGAGGTCGCAGAAGAACACCACGGTCATGGTGCCCTCGAGGGCGTCCGCGGCGAGAGCCTCGCGGAGGCGCTCCATCGACTGCGACCTGTTCGGCAGGCGGGTCAGCGCGTCGAAGTGGGCCTGGCGAACCAGGCGTTCCTCGGTGCGCTTGCGTTCGGTCACGTCCTCCACCTGGGCGATGACGACGCCGGGTTCGTCGGGGCTGCCCAGGGAGGCCAGGTGCAGCCGGCCCCAGACCACGGTCCCGTCGGGCAGGACGTAGCGCTTCTCGTCGGGGCCCGCCCAGGCGTCGGCGCGGGGGACCGGGACCGGTGCCCAGGCGCGCTCGGCGCTGCCTTGGGTCAGCAGGACGTCCTCGGGGTGGGTGAACTCCAACGGGCTGTGCCCGACCAGGGCCGACCGGTCCCGGTCCAGGAAGGTGCACAGCGCGTCGTTGACGCTGACGAAGCACCGGTCCGGTCCCATCAGGGCGATGGCGACGGGACTCGAGTCGAACACAGCCTGGAACCTGCGCTCGCCCCGTCGGCTGTCCGCGGCGAGTCCGGCGTGCTGGATCGCGAGCGAGGCGGTGACCGCGAAGGCCTCCAGCGCATGCATCGTGGCCGCCCCGGGCCGCAGCCCGTCCTGAGGCACGTCGACCGAGAGCATGCCGATCAGCTGGCCGTAAGAGGACTCCAGCTGCGCGAACAGGGCGTCCTCGGGGTGCCAGGCGTTGGGGTCGCTCGACACGGGCAGGTCCGGGACCCAGGTGAAGATGTCGCTGGGATCGGCCACCGACTTGGCGTGGTCCAGGAACAGCAGCCGACCCCACGGTTCGCTCGCCGCAAGCAGCTTGCCCCAGCCGGCGGTGCCCTGCCGGCGGTGGAGCAGCGCCGCACGCACCTCGGCCGGACCGGACACGGCGGCAACGATCATCGCATCCTCCTCCTGGATGATCAGGTTGATCACCGCGACCTCGAAGCCCAGGGACTCCGTGATGGTGTCGGCCACGAGCTGCAGCGTCTGCGTCAGGTCCAGGGGCGCGTGGTTGTGGCTCGGGTCGTGCAGGCTCCGCACCCGGTCCTGGAGCTTGCTCGTCACGTCCGTTCCCTCCTCTCGCCGCTCGTGCGCCACTGCTTCGTCTCGTTCCTGCCCGGACTTGCGCCTTTTGGCGGTACGTGTTTGCCGCGTTTGCCAGGTCTACCGGTAGCGGCCTGACTCCGCGGCTACATCGAGTGCCCGAGCTCAGGCGGCTCGCGCCCTGGGGGCTGGGTCGGGGTCGGCAGCATCGCCTTGCGTCGTAGGACGGGGCGGGTGAGCGGCGCGTCGTCGCGCACCTGCACCCGTTCGGCGCCGAGGAACAGCGTGAGCGGGCCACCGCGGGTGGTGAGGGTGACCGCGTTCTGGCGGACGTCGACATGCAGGCGCACGCCGCGCCAGCGCAGGCGGAAGGTGAGCCGGGTGATCCCGTCCGGCAGCCCCGGGTCGAGCAGCAGCAGGTCCTCGCGTTCGCGCATCCCGCCGAAACCGGCGACCAGTGCGATCCAGGCTCCGGCGAGCGAGGCCATGTGCAGCCCGTCGCGACTGTTGTGGTGCAGGTCGCGCAGGTCGATCAGGGCCGCCTCGGTGGCGTAGCGATGGGCCAGGTCCAGATGACCCACCTCCGCGCACAACACCGCCTGGGTACACGCCGACAAGCTGGAGTCGCGCACCGTACGGCGCTCGTAGTAGTCGACGTTGCGGGCCTTCTGCCCGGCGGTGAACGCCTCGCCGCACCAGTGCATGGCCAGCACCAGGTCAGCCTGCTTGATGACCTGCTTGCGGTAGAGCTGGACGTAGGGCGCGTGCAGCAGCAGCGGGTAGCGGCCGAGGTAGTCCTGGAAGGGCCACTCGGCCAGGAACGTGAACTCCCGGCTCTGCTGATGAACCCCCAGCTCGGCGTCGTAGGGCATGGAGACCGCCTCGGCGGCGTCCCGCCACGCAGCGGTCTCCTCGTTGGTCACGCCGAGCTCGCGGGCGACCTGCGGGTGCCGCGCGCACGAGTCCGCCGCCGCCCGCAGGTTCCGCCCGGACATGAGGTTGGTGAAGATGTTGTCGTCCTGCACCGCGGAGTACTCGTCCGGGCCGGTGACGCCGTCGACGTGCCAGCCGCCGTGCCGGTCGTGGTGGCCGAGCGAGAGCCACATCCGGGCGGTCTCGACCAGCAGCTCCAGCCCGGTCTCGCGCTCGAACTGCTCGTCGCCGGTGGCGATCCGGTAGCGCTCGACGGCGTGCGCGATGTCGGCGCCGACGTGGAAGCCCGCGGTCCCCGCCGGCCAGTACGCCGAGCACTCCTGCCCGGCGATCGTCCGCCAGGGGAAGGCCGCGCCCTTGAGGTCGAGCAGCTCGGCGCGTTCCCGCGCCGCCGGCAAGGTGCTGGCCCGCCAGCGCAGCGCGTCGGCCGCGGCGTGGGGCAGCGTCGCGGTGAGCACGGGCAGCACGTAGCCCTCGGTGTCCCAGAACGCGTGCCCGTCATACCCAGGTCCGGTCAGTCCCTTGGCGCTGATGGCCCGCCGCTCGGTCCGGGCGCCGGCCTGCAGGACGTGGAACAGCCCGAACCGGACGGCCTGCTGCACGGCCGGATCGCCCTCGACCTCCACATCGGCGCCGTCCCAGAACTCGTCGAGGTAGTTGCCTTGGACGGTGACCAGGCCCTCCCAACCGGCCAGCCGGGCTCCGGTCAGGGCCGCGGCGACCTGGTCGCGTACGGCGGGTGCGCTGCGCTGCCGGGACCAGCCGTAGGCGACGAACTTGACGACCCGAAGGCTCTGGCCCGGCTGGAGCGAGCAGGCGACCGTGGTACGGGCGAGGTCCTCGCGGACGTCCTCGCGGACGTGGGTGTCCGGCCCCTCGATGACGTGGTCCATGCCGACGGCGAGCAGCAGCTCGCTGTTGCGGGTCCGGTGCACGAGCAGCCCTCGGCGCTCATCGACGTCCTGGCTCACCGCCACCAGGGGCGCCCGCAGGACCTCCCCGACCCGAGGATCGCCGAACAGCCTCGGCTGTTCCTCGTTGGCGACCAGCTCGGACTGCAGGATCAGCCGGAGCGGGCGGTCGACCGGCTCCACCTCGTAGCAGATCGCGGCCACGGCGCGGTGCACGAAGGAGACCAGTCGCGTGGAGCGCACGCGCACCTCGGCGCCGGCCGGGCTCACCCACTCCAGCCGCCGTTCGAGGGTCCCGGCCCGCAGGTCCAGCACGCGCTCGTGCGAGCACAGGGTGCCGTACCGCACGTCGAGCGGCTCGTCCTCGACCAGCAGCCGGATGAGCTTGCCGTTGGTGACATCGACGAGGCTCTGGCCGTCCTCCGGGTAGCCGAACCCCGCTTCGGCGTACGGCAGGGGGCGCTGCTCGTAGAACCCGGCGAGGTAGCTGCCCGGGATGCCGTGCGGTTCCCCTTCGTCGAGGTTGCCGCGCAGGCCGATGTGGCCGTTGGACAGGGCGAA
>JAABUX010006840.1_pt1 | contig 13518 bp, 11 predicted proteins | sample 5561851 | NCBI WGS metagenome assembly JAABUX01 (sample SAMN10711883, study PRJNA513361) | rock metagenome | isolation source: Antarctica rocks | place: Antarctica: Victoria Land, Richard Nunatak red sandstone | collected 2016-01-03 | reverse complement strand
AGCCCGAACTCGTCCTCGGCACGCAGATGGAGCGCCACATCGCCAAGCGCCTGGGCGTGCCGTGCGCGGTGATCTCGGCGCCGGTGCATGTGCAGGACTTCCCGGCCCGCTTCTCGCCGCAGATGGGTTTCGAAGGTGCCAACGTCATCTTCGACAGCTGGGTGCATCCGCTGATGATGGGCCTGGAAGAGCATCTGCTGGCGATGTTCCGGGACGATTTTGAATTCACGCCGGATGCCGCCCCATCGCATCTCGGTCCGGCAGCCGAACGCGCGACGCCGGAACCGGCCGTGCGGGAATCAGCAATACCGGACAGGATCGCCGCCACCGTGTGGGCGCCCGATGCGGAGCGCGAACTGGGGCGCATCCCATTCTTCGTGCGCGGCAAGGCTCGCCGCAACACTGAACAGTTCGCGCGCGAGCATGGGCTCGCCACGATCACTCTCGAGGCATTGTACGATGCAAAAGCGCACTTCGCTCGCTGAGGCGGCTCCCACCGGGCCGGTCCCGCTGTACGTCGTCCCCATGCGCGTTGTTATCGTCACGATGGACAGCCACCTGGCCCAGGCCGCCGCGGGCGCGCGCGACACGTTGCGACACGAGATCCCGGGCCTCGAACTGGTGGTCCACGCCGCCGACGAATGGGGCAGCGATCCGGACGCCCTGGAGGCCTGCAACGCCGACATCGCCGGCGGCGACATCGTGATCGCGACGATGCTGTTCCTCGACGAGCATATCCGGCCGGTGCTGCCCGCCTTGCAGGCCCGGCGCGACAATTGCGACGCCTTGCTCGCCTGCATGTCGGCGGGCGAGGTGGTGAAGCTGACGCGGATGGGCCGCTTCAACATGAGTGCCGAGGCGACCGGCGTGATGGCGATGCTCAAGCGCCTGCGTGGCGGCGCCAAGGGCAAGCCCGGTGCGTCCGGCGGCCGCGACCAGATGGCCATGCTGCGCCGACTGCCGAAGCTGCTGCGCTACATCCCCGGCGCTGCCCAGGACATGCGCACGTATTTCCTCGGCCTGCAGTACTGGCTGGCGGGATCGGAGGTCAATCTCGCCAACATGGTCCGCATGCTGGTCGATCGCTATGCCGCCGGTCCGCGTCAGGCGATAGCCGGCACGCTGACCGTGGCGTCGCCGGTCGAGTATCCCGATGTCGGGCTGTATCATCCGCGCGCCAGGACCCCGGTCACGACGATGCGGCGTGAGCTTCCAGGTTTCGGTCGCGGCACCGGCCATTGCGGCACCGTCGGGCTGCTGCTGCTTCGCTCCTACGTGCTGGCCGGCAACGCGGCGCACTATGACGGCGTGATCGAGGCCCTCGAGGCCCGTGGCCTGCGGGTGGTCCCCGCTTTCGCGTCCGGACTGGATCAACGCCCGGCGATCGAGGCGTATTTCATGCAGGACGGCGTGCCGGACGTGGATGCCGTCGTGTCGCTCACCGGCTTCTCGCTCGTCGGAGGCCCGGCCTACAACGATGCCAAGGCCGCCGAGGAGATTCTGGCACGGCTCGACGTGCCGTACCTGGCGGCGCACCCGGTCGAGTTCCAGACGATGGAGCAGTGGCAGTCCGATGCGCGCGGGCTGCTTCCGGTGGAAGCCGCGATGATGGTGGCGATCCCCGAGCTGGACGGGGCGATCTGCCCGATGACGTTCGGCGGCCGTTCCGAAGCCTCGGACGCCTCGCGCCGCCAGATGTCGTCGCATCCCGAGCGGGCGGCGATGCTGGCGCGGCGTGTCGCCAAGCTGGTCGCGCTGCGCCGCAGCGCGCGTGCGGAGCGTCGGCTGGCAATCGTGCTGTTCAACTTCCCGCCGAACGCGGGTGCCACCGGCACAGCCGCATATCTCTCGGTATTCGAGTCGCTGCACCGCACGCTGCAGGGACTGGCGGTGGGCGGCTACCATGTCGATGTGCCCAAGGATGTCGAGGCCCTGCGGACGCGCGTGCTGAAGGGCAACAGCGAGCGCTACGGCATGCCGGCCAACGTCGCGGCTCACGTGCCCGCCGCCGATCATGTGCGTCGCGAGACGTGGCTCGCCGACATCGAGCGTCACTGGGGTGCGGCCCCCGGACGCGCCGACAGCGACGGGTCGAACATCCTGATCCTGGGCGCGCAGTTGGGTAACGTGTTCGTCGGCATCCAGCCCACCTTCGGCTACGAAGGCGATCCGATGCGGATGCTGTTCGAGCACGGGTTCGCGCCGACACATTCCTTTTCCGCTTTCTACCGCTGGATCAGGGAGGATTTCGCCGCCCACGCGGTGCTGCATTTCGGGACCCATGGCGCGCTCGAGTTCATGCCCGGCAAGCATGCCGGTCTCTCCGGCGAATGCTGGCCCGACCGGCTGATCGCCGACCTGCCGAACTTCAACCTCTACGCCTCGAACAACCCGTCGGAGGGTGCGCTCGCCAAGCGTCGCGCCGGCGCCACGCTTATCTCGTACATGACCCCTCCGGTCGCGAGCGCCGGCCTGTATCGCGGCCTGCTCGACCTGAAATCGTCGATCGACCGCTGGCGCCAGCTGGAGCCGGAGACCGACGCGGCGCAGCGCGACGCCATGTCGGACCTGATCCAGGCGCAAGCCGCCGCGATCGATCTGGCCGATGCCGAGCCGAGCTGGGCGGAGCACGCGCAGACACGCATCGACCGGCTGCGCGAGGCGCTGGTCGAGTTCGAGCAGACCCTGATCCCGAGCGGGATGCACGTCATCGGCTCGCCGCCCGACGAGCAGGCCCGTGCCGGGATGCTGGATGCCGCCGGCGTCACCGATCCGGTGCGTCGTGCGGAACTCGATGCGCTGCTTGCCGCCGACCACGAGATCCCTGCCGTCCTGCACGCGCTCGATGGCGGCTACCTGCGGCCTGCGACGGGAGGCGATTTCCTGCGCACGCCCGAGGTGCTGCCGACCGGGCGCAACCTGCACGGGCTCGATCCGTTCCGCATCCCCAGCGCGTTCGCGGTGAAGGATGGCGCGCTGCAGGCCGACCGGCTGCTGGCGTGCCACGCGGCGAGCGGCCACGGCTTGCCCGAGACCGTAGCGATGGTGCTCTGGGGCACCGACAACCTGAAGACCGAGGGCGGTCCGCTGTCGCAGGTGCTGTGGCTGCTCGGCGCCGAGCCGCGCCACGACAGCTACGGGCGGCTTTGCGGCGCTCAGCTGGTGCCGCTGGAGCGTCTCGGCCGGGCGCGGATCGATGTCGTCGTGACGTTGTCGGGCATCTTCCGCGACCTGCTGCCGATGCAGACCAGGATGATCGCCGAAGCCGCGCTGCTGGCGGCGGAGGCCGACGAGCCGTCCGATCTGAACTATGTCCGCAAGCACGCCCTCGCCTTCCTGGCGAGCCATGGCGGCGACATGGCCGGTGCCGCACTGCGCGTGTTCGGCAATTCCGACGATGCCTATGGCGCCAACGTCAATCTGCTGATCGACAACGGCGGCTGGACCGACGAGAACGAGCTCGCTGAGGCCTTCGTGAAACGCAAGGGCTACGCCTATGGCGTCAGCGGCAAGCCGCAGCGCCAGGACGCATTGCTCGGGCAGATGCTGAAGACCGTCGACGTGGCCTATCAGAACCTGGATTCCGTCGAGCTCGGCGTGACCACCATCGACCATTATTTCGATGCGCTCGGCGGCATGGGACGTGCGGTGCAGCGTGCCCGCGGCGTCAAGGCGGAGATATATATCGGCGACCAGACGCGTGGCGCCGGCACGGTGCGGACATTGTCGCAGCAGGTTTCCCTGGAGACGCGGACCCGGGCGCTGAACCCGAAATGGTACGAGCCGCTGCTGGAGCATGGCCATGAGGGCGTGCGTCAGATCGAGGCCTGCGTGACCAACACGCTGGGCTGGTCTGCTACCACCGGAGAGGTGGAGCCGTGGGTCTACAGGCAGCTCACCGAGACCTTCGTGCAGGAGCCTGCGATGCGCGAGCGGCTGGCCAGCCTGAATCCGGTGGCGTCGGCGCGGATGGTGAACCGGCTGATCGAGGCCAGTGAGCGGCAGTACTGGTCGCCGGACGACAAGATGCGCGAGGACCTCGAACGCGCCCGTGAGGAACTCGAGGACAGGCTTGAAGGCGTCACTATGGGAATCGCAGCATGACCATCGCAACCAAACCCCGCCTCGACCTCCGCGCAGCGCTTGGAGGATGCTCCACCTGCGACGACGGCGAAGGCAGCGTGCAGGTGAAGATGGAGCCGATGGCGCGCATCGGCACTGCCAAGGTGTTCGCGATCTACGGCAAAGGCGGCATCGGCAAGAGCACGACCTCGTCCAACCTGTCGCTCGCCTTCTCCCGTCTCGGCCAGCGCGTGCTGCAGATCGGCTGCGATCCGAAGCATGACTCCACCTTCACCCTGACCAAGCGCCTGATCCCCACGGTGATCGACGTGCTGGAGGGCGTGGATTTCCATCCCGAGGAGCTGCGGCCGGAAGACTTCGTGGTCGAGGGCACCGGCGGCGTGATGTGCGTCGAGGCCGGCGGACCCCCCGCGGGCACCGGCTGCGGCGGCTACGTGGTCGGTCAGACGGTGAAGCTTCTGAAGGAGCATCACCTGCTCGAGGATACCGACGTGGTGATCTTCGACGTGCTCGGCGATGTCGTATGCGGTGGGTTCGCAGCCCCCCTGCAGCATGCCGACCAGGCGCTGATCGTCGCCGCGAACGACTTCGACTCGATCTTCGCGATGAACCGCATCGTCGCGGCGATAGAGGCGAAGTCGCGCAACTACGATGTCCGGCTCGGCGGCGTGATCGTCAACCGCAGTGCCGCGACCGATCAGATCGAGCGCTACAATGCGGCGACCGGGCTCGATACGCTGGCGCACTTCCCCGACCTGGACGTGATCCGTCGCTCCCGGCTGAAGAAGGCCACGCTGTTCGAGATGGAGCCGACGCCGGAAGTCGAGGCGGTGCAGGCGGAATATCTCAAGCTGGCGGCGAAGCTGTGGGCTGGCGTCGAGCCGCTCTCGGCGAAACCCCTCAAGGACCGCGACATCTTCGATCTGCTGGGATTCGAGTGATGGCAACCCAGATCTACGAGCAGCGCCGGGCGACGCTGGAAGCCTATTTCGACCGCACCGCGTTCGAGGCGTGGGCACGCCTGACCTCCGACAAGCCGCTCGGCCGTATCCGCGCCACCGTGCGCGCCGGCCGCGACAGCATGCGCGCGACATTGCTCGACTGGCTGCCGGCGGACCTGCACGGCAGGCGCGTGTTCGATGCCGGCTGCGGCACCGGGAGCCTGGCCGTGGAGGCCGCCCGGCGCGGCGCCGACGTCGTCGGGGTCGACCTTTCGCCGACACTGCTCGATCTCGCACGATCGCGGCTTCCATCTGGGCTGGCCGGATCGGTGCAGTTCCACGCGGGCGACATGCTGGATAGCTCGTTCGGGCGGTTCGACCACGTGGTGGCGATGGATAGCCTGATCCACTACCCGGCGCCCGAGATGGCGGATGCGGTCGCGGCCCTGGCGTCGCGCTGCTCGGCCTCGTTGCTGTTCACCTTCGCGCCACGTACGCCGGCCCTGGCAGTCATGCATACCGTCGGCCGGCTGTTCCCGCGCGGCGATCGCGCGCCGGCGATCGAGCCGGTATCCCCGACCCGGATCGTCAAGCTGCTGGCACGCACGCCTTCGCTGTCCGGGTGGACACCCGGTCGCGCCCAGCGTGTCGAATCCGGCTTCTACACCTCGCAGGCCGTGGAACTGTGCCTGCGATGAGGCTGGACGTCGCCCGGATCTGGAACCAGGTCGGCCTGCGCTACCTGCCGATCGCGGATGCGGTGACGGCGGAACTGCCGCTGGCCCGGCTGCTGCGGCTGTCGCTGTTCCAGGTCTCCGTCGGCATGGCCCTGGCGCTGGTGATCGGCACGCTCAATCGGGTGATGATCGTCGAGCTCGGCGTGCCGGCCTGGCTGGTGTCGGCGATGGTGGCCCTGCCGCTGCTGCTGTCGCCGTTCCGCGCCATCATCGGCTTCCGTTCCGATACCCACACGTCGCTGCTCGGATGGCGTCGCGTGCCATACCTGTGGATCGGCACCATGCTGCAGTTCGGTGGCCTCGCGATCATGCCGTTCGCGCTGCTGGAACTGTCCGGCGACAGCCACGGGCCGCAGATCGTGGGCTATGTCGGTGCGGCGTTGGCTTTCCTGCTGATTGGTGCGGGACTGCACACGGTGCAGACGGTCGGGCTGGCGCTGGCGACCGATCTCGCGGCGCCGCGATCCCGTCCACTGGTGGTCACGCTGCTATGCGTAATGCTGCTGGTCGGCATCCTCGTCAGTGCGCTCTGTTTCGGGTTGCTGCTGTCACACTATAGCGAGAAGCGGCTGATCCAGGTCGTGCAGGGTGCGGCGGTGGTGACGGTGGCGCTCAACATGGCCGCACTCTGGAAGCAGGAGCCGCGTGCCGCCTCGGTCGTGATCCCCGGCACGAACGCGCCACGCTTCCGGGACGCCTGGTCGCTGCTGGCGAACGAGGAGAACGCTCGCCGCCGTCTGGTTGCGGTCTGGTTCGGCACCTTCGCCTTCGGGCTGCAGGATGTCCTGCTCGAGCCTTATGGCGGTCAGGTGCTGCATCTGCCGGTGAGTGCGACGACTTCGCTGACCGCGTTGCTCGCACTGGGCGGTCTCTCCGGTTTCGCGGTGGCGGCCCGCCTGCTGACGCCCAACCGGGATCGTTACCGGATTGCCGCGATGGGAGTGCTGGAAGGCGTGTTCGCGTTCGCCGCAGTCATCGCCTCGGCTCCCGCGCAGTCGGTGATCCTGTTCGCGGCCGGCATCATCGGCATCGGTTTCGGGGCTGCCCTGTTCCTGGTCGGCACCCTGGCAGGAGCGATGGATGCCTCCCGTGCCGGCCGCAACGGCTTGGCGCTCGGCACCTGGGGCGCAGTGCAGGCTTTTGCCGCCGGCGCCTCGATCGCGGCGGGCGGCGTGTTGCGCGACGGCGTCACCTGGCTCGGGTCGCACGGCCGGCTCGGCGACGTGCTGCAGGGGCCGGCGGTCGGCTACCAGGCCGTCTATGTGCTGGAGATCGTATTGCTGTTCACCACCCTGGTGGCAATCGGCAGACTGGTCCGTTTCAATCCACTTCCATCTTATTCGCCACACGAGGAAATCAGGCCATGCTGAGAAGCGCCCTGACCGGATACGTCGATATCGCCCAGATCACGCTCTACGTGTTCTGGGGGTTCTTCGCCGGATTGATCTTCTATCTTCGCAGGGAGGACCACCGGGAAGGCTTTCCGGCGGTGTCCTCGCTTCCCGGCCAGACCGATCGCATCGTCGGGGAGGATTCCATCCTGATACCGCCGCCGAAAACCTTCCGGCTGTTCCACGGCGGCACCGTGCTGGCGCCGCCGGGCATGCCGCCGCGGATGCCGGAAGGTGCGGTGCCCGCCGCGACATTCCCCGGCGCCCCGCTGCAGCCCACCGGCAACCCATTGCTCGACGGCATCGGACCGGCCTCCTGGGCCTACCGCATGGACGAGCCTGACCTGACCATCGACGGCCTCAACAAGTTCAAGCCGCTGCGCCTGGCGCTCGAGTACCGGATGGACCCGCACCAGTTCCAGCCGCAGGGGATGCGTGTCGTCGGCTCCGACGGGATCGAGGTCGGCACCGTCGTCGATGTCTGGATCGACGAGATCGCGCATGAGGTGGTGTTCCTGGAGATCGAGCTCGACGGCATATCGGCCTCGCTGCGCATGCCGCTCTCCACCGAAGCCGAACTGCTGCCGCGCGTGCTGCTGCCAGCGCCGATGCTGCGCTACCGGCCGCGCCAGCGCCAGGTGACCGTGCGCGCGCTGTTGGCGGAGCAATTCCTCGACATCCCGCGCACCCGTCATCCCGACATGATCACGCGTCTCGAGGAGGAACGTATCCTCGCCTATTACGGCGGCGGCTATCTCTACGGCACGCCGAACCGCCTGGGGCCACTGCTGTGAGCCGCCTGCGTGTCGTCCGCGACGCTCCCGGCGGCCGGCCGTACGGCCTGCCTGGGCCATTGCCCGAGGGCGAAACGATCGTCTGGCAGGGCGCCCCGAATTGGCGCGTGCTGGCGCGGCGGGTGCTGCACGTGCGAAAGATCGCGATCTATTTCGCCCTGCTGACGGTCTGGTGCGGCGGCTCCGCCCTCCTCTCCGGGTCGCCGCGACTCTGGTATTCGGCGATTGCCCTGATCATCCTGGGCATGATCTCGACCGGGCTGCTCTCGGTGTTCGCCTGGCTGGTCGCACGCACCAGCGTCTACACCCTGACCGAGCGGCGGGTCGTGCTGCGGATCGGGGTCGCGATGTCGATGAGCCTGAACCTGCCATTCTGCATGATTGACTCTGCCTCGGTGCGGCTGCACCGTGACGGCAGCGGCGATATTCCGCTTTTGCTGAACGGGCCGACGCGTATGGGTATGGCGATGCTGTGGCCGCATGTGCGGCCGTGGCGCACGCGGCAGGTACAGCCGATGATGCGCGCGGTACCCGACGCCGCTCGGGTCGCGCGCCTTCTCGCCGAGGCCCTGGCCGCCAGTAGCGGTCAGCAGGCGCCATCCGCCGCGACGGTCGCGGTCGCCACCCAGCCGCAAGCGCTGCGTGCAGGCCAGCCGGCGTCGGTGGAGGCATAGGATGCGCAGCCTCGCGCGTACCCCGCGGATCCCGTTGCCCCCGCTGATTGCCCTGACCGGCGTCAGCGCGATCGCCCTGGTAGCGTTCTGGCCGGTCGCGCCGTCACATGACACCGCGACCGTCGTCGCGTCGAAGCAGTTGCGTTTCATCGAGGAGCCGGGCGACAGGATGGCGATCATCGATGCGACGACCGGTGCGCAGGTGGCAGCGATACGGTCCACCGCCGATGGTTTCGTGCCCGGCGTGATGTACGGCATGGAAGTCGCGCGTCGACGCTACGGCGTCGATCTGGCGGTACCATACGGGCTGACCCAGTTGAGCGACGGCCGCGTCGTGCTCACGGATGCACCGACGCATAACGAGATCGATCTCGAGAGTTTCGGCAGCGGCAACGCGGCGACCTTCGCGGCCCTGCTGCATGTCAAGCAGGTGCCCGACAAGCATGCGCCTGAAAAGCACGCGACTGGCAAGCAGATGGGAAAGTGATGTTCGGCATCGGCGCGAGACGCATCGAGGCGACCTGCCTGGTCGAGATCGAGCAGAGCTTCGATAGCTTCCATGCCTACGCGGTGCCGCGGGGTGTGGAGATCCAGCCCGGTGATGCGGTGCTGATCCACGACGCGCCGACCCGGGTCCGTTACGGCGAGCGCGTATCGCAGGAATGCCGAATCACGGTCGACAGGGCTGGACCGATCAGGCGGGCATGGACACGCGCGACCTCGCTGTTCCTGTTGACGGATTTGTATGAAGTCGGTTTCGAGGCGGGAGAATAACGATGGGCGAGATGTCAGCCATTGAAACGACGGCGCGCAAGGCCAGCGTGTCGAACGCGAGCACGCAGGCGGCGCGCGAGGATACCGTGCTGTCGCCGCGCTTCTACACCACGGACTTTGCCTACATGGACCGGATGGATATCAGCCTGGTCCGCCGGGAGTGGGACGGGCTGATCGCCGAGCTGGAACGCGATCCCAATCAGCGGCACTTCGTGCGCGATGGCCGCTTCGACTGCGACCTGGAGAGCCTGCCGCCGGAGCTGAAGCGCGAGTTCCTCGACTTCCTGGTCAGCTCGGTCACGGCGGAGTTCTCCGGCTGCGTGCTCTATGCCGAGATCAAGAAGCGGATCACCAACCCCGACATCAAGGCGCTGTTCACCTACATGACGCGTGACGAGGCCCGGCATGCCGGCTTCATCAACGACACGCTGAAGGACTTCGGCGTCGGCGTCGATCTCGGCTTCCTGGCGAAGGTCAAGAAATACACCTACTTCAAGCCGAAGTTCGTGTTCTACGCGACCTACCTGTCCGAGAAGATCGGCTATGCCCGCTACATCACGATCTTCCGGCAGCTCGAGCGCCACCCGGAACGCCGCTTCCATCCGATCTTTTCCTGGTTCGAGAACTGGTGCGGCGACGAGTACCGGCACGGCGAGGCATTTGCCCTGCTGATGCGCTCCGATCCGTCCTTGCTCGCAGGCCGTAACCGCCTCTGGATCCGCTTCTTCCTGCTCGCCGTATTCGCGACAATGTACGTGCGCGACCATGCGCGACCGGTATTCCACGAGGCGCTGGGTCTCGATCCGACCGCCTACGACATGCAGGTGTTCCGCGTCACGCAGGAGATCTGCCAGCAGGTGTTCCCGGTGGCGCTCGATCTGGATGATCCGCGTTTCCAGTCCGGCCTGGAGCGCCTGCGGCGGATCGCGGTCGCGATCGGGCACGCGAAGGTGCGCGGCGGCGGCGTCGGCCGGGTCAGGCGTGGTGGTCTGATGGCCGCGGCGGCAGCGAATTTCGTATGCCTCTATGCTTTGCCGATACGACGCAACGCGCCGCGGCGCGACGTGCGTCTGGCTCCCTCCTGGTAGGATCAGCAATCCGATGATGCATCTCTACGTCTGGCCCGCGATCTTCGCACTGTTCGTCTGGTGGTTCAGCACCGGGCTGATCATGTACCTGGATGGGCTGCCGCGCCGCACCTTCCGCTGGAGCATGCTCGGTGCCACCGTGCTGCTCGCCGCCTCGCTGTGGGGCCTGGCCGCTTCCAGCCCGGATGTCTCCGTGCGTGGTGCCTACTGCGCGTTCAGTTGCGGCCTGCTGGCCTGGGGCTGGCAGGAGATCTCGTTCTACATGGGGTTCGTCACCGGTCCGCGCCGTGCGCCCTGCCCCGAAGGCTGCAGCGGCTGGCGTCATTTCGGCCATGCGATCCAGACCAGCCTCTGGCACGAACTGGCGATCATCGCCTCGGGCGTCGGCGTGGTCGCGCTGACCTGGCACCAGCCCAACCAGGTTGGCACCTGGACCTTCATGGTGCTGTGGTGGATGCACCAGAGCGCCAAGCTGAACGTGTTCCTCGGCGTGCGTAACCTGAACGAGGAGTTCCTGCCGGAGCACCTGCAGTTCCTGCGCTCGTTCCTGACCAAGAAGTCGATGAACCTGCTGTTCCCGATCTCGATCACCATCTCGATGATCATCATGGTGCGGCTGGTGCAGGCGGCGATAGCGCCGCAGGCGACCGCATTCGACGCTGCGGGCTACACCTTCCTGAGCACGATGATGGGCCTGGCGATCCTGGAGCATTGGCTGCTGATGCTGCCGCTGCCCGCCGCGGCGCTGTGGGGCTGGAGCCTGACCTCGCGCAAGGCGGTGGCACCGTTCGATATCGAGATTGTGGCGGGCTTCCTGGGCGCGGGCAAGACGACCTTCCTGCGTCACACCCTGGCCGGCTACGGCAAGGACAGCCGTACGGTCGTGCTGGTCAACGACTTCTCCTCGGTCGGCGTGGACGGCTCGCTGCTGCGCGAACGCGGCGCCGACGTAGTGGAGCTTCCGAACGGCTGCATCTGCTGCTCGCTGAAGAAGGACCTCGCAGCACAGCTCAAGATCATCGTCGCGCAGTGGTCGCCCAAGCGCGTGCTGATCGAGCCGAGCGGTGTCGCCGATCTCGCCTCCCTGCTCGGCGTGCTGTCGCAGCCCGACCTGAAGCCGATGGTGCGCTCGCTGCACGTGACGACGTTGCTCGATGCCGGCGCCTTCCTGCGCGACTATGCGCGCATGACGGCCCACTTCGAGGCCCAGGCGAGGCTGGCCACGGTGCTGGTGATCAACAAGACCGATCTGGTCACGCTGGCGACGCTCGGCATGATCGAGACCACGATCCGGGCGATCAACCCGGTCGCGCAGATCATGCAGTCGACCTACGGCATCGCCGCACCGCTGACGCACGTTCCGCCCGCGCCTGCGCCGCGTGTCGATGTCGAGCACCGGCACGAGCCCGCCGTCCACCACGCGCACCATGACCACCACCATGACCATGACCACGCGCATGACGAGGCGTTCGGCTTCGCCTCCTGGAGCGGGGCGCTCGAAGGCGCCTGCGACCCCGAGCGGCTGCGGGACCTGCTCGATGACGTCAGCGCCGGTGCCTACGGCCAGGTCGAGCGGCTGAAGGGCATCGCCCGGGCGCAAGGCGGCTGGATCCGCTTCGACGTGGCCGGCGGGCGTGCCAGCATGGCGGCATTCGCGCCGCCCGACGACGAGGCGCCGCGCGTGGTGGCGATCGGACACGACCTCGAAGGCGCGCGCCTGCAGACGGCGTTCGAGGCCTGCATGGCCCAACAGCAACAGGAAGCGGCCTGAGCCGGGAGGGGTTTGAGATGGACTACGAGGCTTTCTTCCAGTGGAAGCTGGACGGTCTGCGGCGCGAGGGCAACTACCGGGTGTTCGCCGAGCTGGAGCGGCAGGCGGGCGCGTTCCCGAAGGCGAGCCTGCACGGCGCGCAGCCGCTCGGCCGCAACGAGGCGGGCGATCCGGCGCCGCGCGAGGTGACGGTGTGGTGCTCGAACGACTATCTGGGCATGGGCCAGCATCCGGCGGTGCTGTCGGCGATGCACGCCGCCATCGACCGCTTCGGCGCCGGCGCCGGCGGCACCCGCAACATCGCCGGCACCTCGACGGTGCACGTGGCGCTCGAGCAGGAGCTGGCCGATCTGCACGGCAAGGCGCAGGCGCTGCTGTTCGGCTCGGGCTACATGTCGAACTGGACCACGCTGGGCACGCTGGCCTCCAGCCTGCCGAACTGCGTGGTGCTGTCGGACGCCTCCAACCACGCCTCGATGATCGAGGGCATCCGGCACAGCCGCGCCGAGCGGCAGATCTTCCGCCACAACGACCCCGAGGACCTGCGCGCGCGGCTGGCGGCGTTGCCGGCGGACGTGCCCAAGCTGGTGGCCTTCGAGAGCGTGTATTCGATGGACGGCGACGTCGCCCCGATCGCCGCCCTGTGCGACGTGGCCGACGCGTTCGGCGCGATGACCTACCTCGACGAGGTGCACGCGGTCGGGCTGTATGGCCCCGAGGGGGCCGGCATCGCGGCACGCGACGGGGTGTCGGACCGGCTGACGGTGATCGAGGGCACGCTGGCCAAGGCGTTCGGCGTGGTCGGCGGCTACATCGCGGCATCGAGCCTGCTGTGCGACTTCATCCGCTCGTTCGCGTCGGGCTACATCTTCACCACCGCGACACCGCCGGCGGTGGCGGCGGGTGCGCTGGCCAGCATACGCACGCTGCGCCGCTCGGACGACCTGCGCGCGCGGCACGCCGACCGGGTGGCGCGGGTGCGCGCGCGGCTGGACGCGGCCGGGGTGCCGCACCTGGCCAACCCGTCGCACATCGTGCCGGTGATCGTCGGCAACGCGGTGCAGTGCCGCCTGCTCAGCGACCGGCTGCTGTCGCGGCACGGCATCTACGTGCAGCCGATCAACTACCCCACCGTGCCGCGCGGCACCGAGCGGCTGCGGCTGACGCCGTCGCCGCTGCACAGCGACGCCGACATCGACCACCTCGTCGAAGCCCTCAGCACCGAGTGGTTCGCCGCCAGCCTGCAGCAGAGCGCTTGATGGACG